>Ga0310912_10002179_pt1 | contig 11002 bp, 8 predicted proteins | sample GREbulkMGOX080_FD_203443 | JGI IMG/M metagenome (GOLD analysis project Ga0310912, IMG submission 203443) | Lab enrichment of tropical soil microbial communities from Luquillo Experimental Forest, Puerto Rico - GRE.bulkMG.OX080 | ecosystem: Environmental > Terrestrial > Soil > Tropical forest >...
GCAACGGCACTTCGGCATCTCGCCCGACGAACTCCGCGGGCGGTTCGACTTTTACTTCGACAGATTCGACGTCCGGCCCGAATGAAGGAGTCAACAGCGATGTTCGAACCGATCTATCGCAGCAGGCCGGGCGCGGACACCATGCGCCCGGCGACCGCCGAGAAGGCCGAGGAGATCGCACCGGGACTGTGGTGCTCGCCGGGTCTGTCGAACGCCTACCTGCTGACCACCGCCGACGGGCGGGTGGTCATCAACACGGGGATGGGCTTCGAGGGTCCGGTGCACCGCGCCAACTTCGACGCCGTCGACTCCTCGCCAGTGCGCTACATCATCTTCACGCAGGGCCACGTCGACCACGTCGGCGGCCTGGAGAGCGTACGCGACCCCGATACAACGGTTGTCGCGCAAGCGAACTGGACCGCGTGGCGGGATGACAACGAGCGCCTCATCCCGTACCGCGCCAACCGCAGCGCGTTCGCCTTCAAAGACACCCTGGCGACGGGCATCCAAGCGATTCAGCGGCGTCTCGGTACCAAGCGGCTGCCCGGCCAGAGTGTTCCCGTCGTCGATCTCGACTTCGAGGACACCCTTACCTTGGACGTTGGCGGTCGACGGATGGAGCTGATCTCCGTGCCCGGCGGCGAAACGACCGACTCGCTGGTGGTGTGGCTGCCCGACGAGCGGATCTGCCTGTGCGGAAACACCTTTGGGCCGATATTCGGACATATACCCAACCTCGTCACCATGCGTGGCGACCGGTACCGCGACGCCCTGACTGCCATCGCATCGGTGGAGCGGGTGCGCGATCTGCGGCCCGACCTCCTGGTGACCGGTCACTTCGACCCGATTGCGGGTGCGGATCGCATCGATGCCGAGTTGACCCGGCTGCGCGACGCGATCCGATACGTCCACGACCAGACCGTCGCCGGAATGAACGCCGGCAAAGATGTCCGGACCCTGATGCGCGAGATCACGTTGCCGCCGGAATGCGAAGTGGGCCAAGGCTACGGAAAGGTCGACTGGGACGTGCGGGCCGTGTGGGAGAACTACTCGGGCTGGTTCCACCACCGGTCGACCACCGAGCTCTATCCGGTCGGATTCGACGAGGTAGCCGCAGACGTGGTCGAGCTGGCCGGCGCCGACGCCCTCGTGCAACGGGCGCGCGAGCATCTCGCCGCAGGTCGTCCGGTGCACTCGATTCACCTTGCCGAGCTGGTGCCCCGAGACCATGCGGGGGCGCGCGAAGTCTTGACGGACGCTCATGAAAGGCTGCTGGCCGGCAGTACCAACTTCTGGGAAAGCGCCTGGCTCAGGCACCAATTGGCAAGGAACTCATGATGGCTCGAGTCAGCTTCGACTTCACCGGGACCGCGGCGCTGGTCACCGGCGGTACCAGCGGGATCGGGCACGCCACCGCAACCCTGTTCCGGGATGCGGGGGCCGAGGTCACCGTCACCGGAACCAAGCCGGCCGCGACGGACTACGACACCGACCTGTCGGGCATGGCGTATCACCAGCTACAGGTCACCGACCACGAATCGGTGGACGCGCTAGCGCGCACGTTCACCCGCCTCGACGTGCTGGTCAACAACGCGGGCGCGAATTTTCCCGGCGGCCTTGACGAGTCGAAGCCCGACGGGTTCGACGCGTCGGTAGCGCTCAATCTGACCGGGCCATACCGGCTTACGGTCGGGCTCTACGCCGCGTTGAAGGCGTCAACCGCGCCCGGAGGCGCCAGCGTCGTCAACCTGGCGTCCATGTCCGCGCTGCGGGTGGTCTTGCTCGTGCCCGGCTACGGCGCCGCGAAGGCCGGAATCGTCAACATCACCAGGCATTTCGCCGTTAAATGGGCGCGCAAAGGAATCCGGGTCAACGCCGTTGCCCCGGGCACGATCGACACCCCGATGACCGCTCCCATGCATCACGTCGCCGAATTGGTGGATTCCGAGCTGGCTCATATCCCATTGCAGCGCTTCGGAACCGGCGGAGACATCGCGCCGACGGTGGCTTTCCTGTGCACCGAGCAGAGTAGCTATACCACTGGAGCGCTCTTCGTCGTAGACGGCGCGTCGGACTGTCTGTGATGGCATCAGCCCTTCAGCCCGAGGATTTCTACCACACCGGCATCGTGGTGCCCGACCTCGATGCCGCGATGGCCCGCCTGAGCGCGCTGGCCGGCTACCGGTGGATCAATCCGCTGAGTTACACGCTGCCGTTCCGTACCGCGACCGGAACCCGCGAATTGACCTCGACGATCGTCTACTCACTGCAGAGTCCCCACGTCGAACTCCTGCAGGAGGTACCCGGAAGCCCGTGGACGGCGGCGCCCGGGAACTCCGTCCATCACCTCGGCTACTTCAGCGACAGCCTGGCGGAAAGCGCTCGGGCGTTGGAAGACAACGGCTTCACGTTCGAAATGACCGCCGCTGTGTCCGGATCCGACCTTGCGCTTTTCGCCTACTACATCGACGCCTTCGGCACCCGCATCGAGATCGTCGACCGCGCGCTCTTCCCGGACTTTCCGGCTTTCCTGCAGTCCATGGCGGGTCCGCCGGAGGGTTGACATGTTGCTGACGGTGCTGCGCTTCAACTTCGCCTCCCCGCAAGGCGAACCACGCACACAGAGCAGGCTGTTGTCCGCCGCGTTCGAACTGGCGCAGTGGGGCGAGTCCCACGGCATCACCTCGGTGAGTGTGGACGAGCACCACGCGACCGGGCACGGGTGGAGCTGCAATCCGATCATGGCCGCGGCGATGTTCCTGGCGCGCACCTCGAATCTGATTGCCAGCGTCGACTGTGCGCTCGGACCGCTGTGGAACCCGGTCCGGCTGGCCGAGGACATCGCGCTGGTCGACAACATGAGCCGAGGTCGGCTGCACACCACGGTGGGCCTGGGCTACCGCACAGTCGAATATGCCTCGCTGGGAGTCGATTTCGGCCAACGGGGCAAGCTGATGGACGAGCTGATCGAGCGAATGCTGTCGGTCTGGTCCGGTACCGGTACATGGACGCGGCCGCATCCACCGCTGTATGTCGGCGGCGGCGCGCGCGCCACCGCGCGGCGCGCGGCGCGTTTCCGACTGCCGCTGAGCCTGGCCGACCACCTGCCCGATCTCGCCGCTTACTACCGGGAGTTGTGTTCCGAGGCCGGCATCAAGCCACTCGTCCTCACGCCCGGGCCGATCAATCGGGGCATGATCTTCCTGCACGAGGACCCCGACCGGGCATGGGCGGAACTCGGTGACCACATCCTCTGGGAGGCAGTCACTTACGGCGAATGGTCAACCGACCAACGCTCGTTCATGCACCTGCCCGGAGTCCGAACGCTAGACGAGGTCAGGGCATCGGGACGATACCGCTTCCTGACGCCCGACCAGCTCATCGCCGAGATCCGTGAGTCTGACGACTATGGCCCGCTTGTGATGCATCCGCTGGTAGGCGGCATGCCCGTCGACGAGGCGTGGAAGTCGGTCCAACTCCTCACCGACAAGGTCTTGCCCGCGCGCACCTGATGCCTAGATAGGTATTAGCAGGAACTACCTAGCCAATCGGTGAGAGCACCGTTGTGTATAACGCGGCGCGTTACAGGTCGATCGTCTGGCTGACGTACGTCTCCCAGGTGCCGATCTGGCCGGCCGCGAGCATGACTTCCTGAAACTTGGGATCGCCCTGCAGCGACTGCTGGGCCTTGCCATACTTCTCCCAGTCCTCACTGGTGGCGAGCACGCCGATGGTGTTGGTCGCCGGGCCCCCGACCATGGTCGCCAGCACGGTGACGTTCTCGGCGCCATGCTTGCGGGCGAGGTCACACGTCGTCTTGAGTTGCTTCTGCACCTCGTCCCACTGGACGCCGGGGTTTGGGTGGATCGCTACGTACGTGACGATGGTCATGGTGGAGCCTCCCTTGATGCGGTGTGGCCGTCTTGCCACAAGGCAAGCCAAGACCCGAATGCTGCTGCGCGCCTAGGGCCAAAGGACCTTGAGCAGCCGCCAGTGGTCCGTTCGTCGCTGCGCGACGGTCCTGGGGACCCGACCTGCCTAGGCTGTCATTTTGCCGGCTTTACATTGAATACAATACTCGTCATTCTGCCTCTGTGTTTCGTGTATCCCATTGCATTCAGGGCACTGTTGAATGTATTTGTGATTCGGATTCGCATCAGAAGCCATTAATTTCTGTTTTTGTCTGAATTTGTTTGCTGAGCTTCTATTTCTGCTGGAGAACATCCTGATAAATTTCCATGTTCAGTAGTTGTTTTATGGTCTTCATTAAGCGGTGACCGTTTGGTGGCGGGCCGCATGTCTGCCTCGCTGGGAATCGGGGTCGCCGTCTGACGCCGCAACGCTCCAGTGGAAACGCCTGAGCGATGGGAGGGCTGCCCAATCTGGGGTAATGGTGACCCATTTCACTGTTATTGGTTGGGCGGATCACCGAACGAAACATTCTTTTTACAAGCTAGCTACACCCGAGCTGGCGACGGCACTGTCGAACGGACTACCTGATCGATGCGAGCTACAACTGGCAACGGAAGTTTCTCAATTCCCGATGTAGGTAACCGCGCAGGGAAATCCAGCGGAACCAGATTGCCCTAGTCCGCTTCTGAATAGTTGATCGGGCCGCCCCTGCTCTCGTCGCGGACGGCCCGGTTCGCACCAGTTGACTAAGGGTGCCCGGGCGCAACTCAATGTCCGGCATCAAATGCGATCAGCAGTGAAGTCGGACCGCTGATCCCGGCTATCGGCTTCCACGGGGCGGGGCCTGTGCATCGCGCGTGAGGCATCCGCCGTGTGATGTCCTTCAGGGCCTCGGCCAGTTCGATTCTGGCGAGGTGGGCACCGAGGCAGTAGTGCACGCCACCCCCGAAGGTCGTCATGGGTGCCGCACCCTGCCGTGTGATGTCGAGGCGGTCGGGGTCGTCATACACCGCGGGGTCGCGGTTGGCCGCCGCGGTGTTGGCGATCACGTAGGCGCCCGCCGGGACGACTATGTCCCCCAGGTCACCCAATTCGACGTCGGTGGTGGCGACTCGAAGCGCTGCAAAGACGATCGGTGAGTGGCGCATCAGCTCTTCCACCGCTTGCGGTGCGAGTTCGGGATGTTCGGCCAGCAACGCCCACTGGTCCGGGTGGTCAGCCAACACCTGCACCGCGGCGGCCAATTGGTTGCGGGTGGTGTCGGTGCCCGCGTTGAGCAGGATGGCGACGAGGTTGACGAGCTCGTCGTGGGTCAGCCGGTCGCCTGGATAGGTTGGGTCCTCGGCACGGATGAGCTCGGAGATCAGGTCGTCGCCGAGCGCCTGGCGGCGACTGGCGATCAGGCCCTCGAGGTACGCGTCGAGTTGTTCCCATGCCCGCAGAATGGCCGACTCTTCGGCCGCGACGTTGGCCCCGAAGGCCTTGCTGAGGTCGTCGGCCCAGCGTGAGAACAGTTCCCAGTCCTCACGAGGTGCGCCCACCAGCGCGCAAATGATCGGGACCGGGTACTGCCGGGCGATGTCGTGAACCATGTCGCAGTGACCCGCCGCGCTGTGCCGGTCGATCAGCTCGTTGATGACGTCGACGCATGCGCCGCGCATCCGTTCGGCGGCCCGCGGGGTGAACGCCCGCGACACGAGGCGGCGTAGCCGGCGGTGTTGGTCGGGTTCGGCGGACATCAGCGTTTGGCAAACCTTGTCCCAAACCGGTCCTGAGGTGATGCCTTGCACCACGAGGCTGATGCCGCGTGGCATGGCGAATCGCGAGTCGCGCAGGACGGTGCGCACCAGGTCGTAGCTGAGCACCTCGGGTCCGTATGGGCCCAGCGCGATCGGTGCCTGCTGGTGGGCCCGCCTGATCATGTCGTGCGCCTCGACCGGGTCCACCGCCTCCTGATAGGCGAAGGTCGGCCAGGCGACTTCGAAGAGGTTGCGAGTGAGCGCGTCGATGGTCATGACCTCGACTATCGATCGAGTCCATCGAGAGACCATCGGTCGAAATACCTAAATGCTCGGCGGTCGAATGCGTACGTAGGTATTGCCGCCCGGGGAGTATTAGCAATTTTGCTGATGTTCTGCGATACGCGTCACCGCATGCTGGCTAGCATGAGCGAGACTGACTGGAGCGACGTGGGCGTGAGCGAGCTTCCGACCGGATTACCAACCGGAATGGTGACGTTGCTGCTGGCCGACGTCGAAGGCTCGACGCGGCTGTGGGAGACCCAGCCGGACGAGATGAGCGCTGCGGTAGCGCGCCTGGATCGGGTGTTGTTGGACATCGTCGCCGCCCGTGATGGTGTGCGCCCGGTCGAGCAGGGCGAGGGCGACAGCTTCGTGATCGCGTTCGCCCGCGCGTCCGACGCCGTGGCCTGCGCGCTGGACTTGCAGCGCGCACCGCTTGCCCCGCTCCGCTTGCGCATCGGGATCCACACCGGCGAGGTTCGCCTTCGCGATGAGGGCAACTACATCGGGCCGACGATCAATCGCACCGCCCGGCTGCGGGAGTTGGCTCACGGCGGCCAAACGGTGTTGTCGACCGTGACGGAGCTAATGGTGGTCGATCAGCTCCCGGCCGATGTCTCGCTGACCGACCTGGGCACCCACCCGCTACGCGATCTGCCCCGGCCCGAGCGGGTGGTGCAGCTGTGTCACCCGGACCTGCGCAACGAATTCCCACCGCTACGCACTCCCAACACCCTTGTCTCCCACAATCTTCCGGCCCAGCTCACGAGTTTCGTTGGGCGCCAAGGCGAAATCGAACGACTGCGCGAAGCTCTGGCGACGAACCGCCTCGTTACCCTCACCGGAGCCGGCGGGGCGGGCAAGACGCGCTTGGCCGTGCAGGTCGCCGCGGCCCTGGCCGCCGAGTTCGGCGACGGAATCTGCTACGTCGATTTGGCGCCGATCACCCATCCTGCCGTCGTGCCGGTCACCGCGGCCCGCGCGTTGGGGCTGCCCGACCGGCCTGGCCAGTCGACCATCGACACGCTGCAGCAGCACCTTAGCGACCGACACCTGCTGTTGGTGCTGGATAACTGCGAACACCTGCTCGATGCGTCCGCCTCGATGGTGGGCGCCCTCCTCGGCGCCGCGTCGAGGCTGACGGTGCTCGCCACCAGCCGTGAGCCGCTGTGTGTGGCGGGCGAAGCGGCCTGGCAGGTGCCGTCGCTGTCGTTGACCGACGAAGCCATCGAGTTATTCGCCGACCGCGCCCGTTTGGCACGGACCGGGTTCGCCGTTAACGACGACAACGTCGGCGTGGTGACCGAGATCTGCCGGCGCCTGGACGGGATGCCGCTGGCGATCGAGCTTGCGGCGGCGCGGGTGCGCACCCTGTCGCTGACGGAGATCGTCGACAGCCTGCACGACCGTTTCCGCCTTCTGACGGGTGGCTCGCGGATCGCGGTGCGTCGACAACAAACCCTGCGCGCCTCGGTGGATTGGTCACACGCACTGCTGACCGAAACCGAGCGAATCCTGTTCCGCCGACTGGCCGTATTCCTGGGAGGGTTCGACCTCGACGCCGCCCAGGCGGTTACCGGGGCCGACGGGGTGGCGCGCTACCAGGTGCTCGACCAGCTCACCCTGCTCGTCGACAAGTCGTTGGTAGTCGCCGAAAACACCGGCGGCCCAACGCGATACCGGCTGCTCGAGACCGTACGCCAGTACGCGTTGGAGAAACTCGGCGAGTCCGGCGAAGCGGACGCCGTCCGGTCCCGGCACCGTGACTACTACACGTCGGTGGCGGCCCTGCTCGACGCGCCGGCCCGCACCGACTATCAGCAGCGCCTCGACCAGGCGGAGGTCGAGATGGACAACCTGCGCAGCGCCTTGGGGTGGGACCTGGAGGAGTCCGACACCGAGGGCGCGCTGTCGCTGGCGTCATCATTGCAACCACTATGGATGACGCGGGGACGTTTTCTGGAAGGCCGGGCTTGGTTCGATACCGTTGTTGCCGACGGTGATCTAGCCGATCTCGAGGTGTCCTCCGCCGTGCGTGCCCGCGCCCTCGCCGACACGGCGGTGTTGACCATGTTTGTCGGCCCCGCCCTCGATCGGGCCGAGCGCGCCCTGGCGATCGCCCGCGAACTCGACGATCCGGCCCTGCTGGCGCGAACGTTGACCGCGTGTGGCTTCATCGCGGGCGGCTTGGACTACAACGGGAAGGCGGCCCAGACGTACTACTCCGAGGCGATGGTTTTCGCACGGCGATTGGACGATCGATGGAGCCTAAGCCAGATCCTCGCCTGGCAGGCCAACACTTTTGTGGCCGTGGGTGATCCCATCGCGGCGCGCGCGGTCGGAGAAGAAGGTCGTGATCTCGCGGATGCGATTGGCGACCGGCCCAACTCGCGGTGGTGTCGAACGTTCCTCGCGTGGGTGCAGCTGATGGAAGGCGATGTAGTCGCGGCTGTGTCGGGATTCCGGGGCGTGAGCGCCGAGTGCGAAGCGGATCACGACGAGTTTCTCAAACCACTCAACCTGATGGGCCTGGGTGTTGCGCTGGCGTACCAGGGTGACGTCGATGCCGCGCGCGCCGCAGCCGACAACGCACTCGAGACCGCGCCGGGCCTGGATGCGTACTTCCAGGGGATGGGCCACATAGCGTCGGCGATGGCCGCGCTGGCCGCGGGCGATGTGGGCGCCGCCCATGACGCGAGCGAGCGGGCCGACCAATACATCGGTTTGGCCCAACCCCAAGTGGCCGTGGCGCAACGTGCCTTCTGCTCTGTTGAGGTGGCGCTGGCGGAGGGCGACCTCGTGCTGGCGCGCCGTTGGGCCGACGAAGCCGTATCGGTGGCGTCAGGATGGTACCTGGTGGCAGGTCTACTGGCCCGCGCTCGCGTCGTCGTTGCAGAAGGCGACCGAGAAGGAGCGGAACGTGACGCCCATGATGCGCTCGCCCGCTCAGTCAGCTGTGGGATTTGTCAGCCGCTTCCCGGCATCCTTGAATGCCTCGCCGATCTGGCCAGAGAGGTCGACAATCAACAAGCCGCGCGCCTTTATGGCGCGGCCGACGCGTTGCGGCAGCGCACGGGAATGGTGCGGTTCAAGGTCCATCAAGCCGGTTACGACTCCTCGGTCGCGGCGCTGCGTGATGCGATGGAACACAAGGACTTTGACGCCGCCTGGGCCGAAGGAGCGGCGTTGTCCACCGAGGAGGCGATCGCCTACGCACGGCGCGGACGCGGCGAGCGAAAGCGCCCGAACAGCGGGTGGGCGTCTCTAACGCCCGCCGAGCACGAGGTCGTCCGCTTGGTTTGCGATGGTCTGGCGACTACGGACATCGCCACGCGGCTATTCGTCTCACCCCGCACCGTGCACGCCCACCTGACGCACATCTACACCAAATTAGGCCTCAGTTCGCGTGTTCAGCTGGTGCAAGAGGCGGCCCGCCGCGCTGAGTGATCAATTCTGACTAATGGGAAGTGCCAGGCCAGCCGGGGCAGCATGCGGCAAACTTGGTCGCTGGTAGTCGCTACCGGGTGAGCACTCCTCCTGACCGGGTGCGTTCGGAGCCCTGAGCCAAGACCGTGCCCCCGGTGGTGTGCCAGGAGGTCGATCGCTGTTGGGATGTCGTGCCGGCCCTGCTCGTTTGTGGGGTGTGAGCACTGGTCCATTAGTCCGCGGGTACTCCTCCTCGGCTCGGCTGCCGGACGACAGACCCATTGTCGAGGCCAAGGAGGTGCTGGGGGATGTTGTTCATCGGAGATGATTGGGCAGAAGATCACCACGATGTGGAGGTCCAGGACGAGCAGGGCCGGGTGCTGCGACGGGCCCGACTGTCAGAGGGGATGGCCGGCATCACCGAGTTCGGTGAGCTCGTCGGCCGGTTGCTCTCCGAGGACGGACAGGCCGCAGATGTGTTGGTATGCACTGAAACTGACCGCGGACCGTGGGTGAACGCGTTGATTGCCGCGGGCTACCGGGTGTTCAGCGTGGACCCGAAGCAGGCGCATCGGCATCGGGAGATCCTGTCGAGCTCGGGCGCCAAGAGCGACAAGGGCGATGCGCGTGGGCTCGCGGACATGGTCCGCACCCGCCGCCATCAGCTGCGTGAGGCAGGCGGTGACTCCGAGATCGCCGAGGCGGTGAAGGTCGTGGCCCGCGCGCATCAGACGATGATCTGGGAGCGGACCCGGCACATGCTGCGGCTGCGGGCCGCACTGCGAGAGTACTTCCCCGCGATCCTGGCGGTCTGTGACACGGTCGACCTATCGTTGACCAGCCGCCCCTTGCTGGTACTGCTCGATAAGGCGCCTACCCCGGAGTTGGCGGCGAAACTCACTGCGCGGCAGATCCTTCCGATGCTCAAGGGGTGCCGGAACAAGGACGCTAAAGCCGCGCAGATTCAGCAGATCTTGCGTGGGGAGAACCTCGGGCAGCCCCCGGTGGTGACCCGGGCGTATGCCGCGTCCGTGCGTTCATCGGTAGCGGTACTGATGGTGATCGTGGAGGAAATCACGCACCTCGAGACGGAGGTGAAGGCCCATTTTGGCCAGCACCCGGACGCTGACATCATCCTCAGCCAACCCGGTCTCGGCCCGATCCTCGGTGCCCGGGTGCTCGCAGAATTCGGGGATGCCCCGGGCCGTTACCGCAGCTCCAAGGATCGCAAGAACTATGCGGGGACCAGTCCGATCACCCGGCAATCCGGGAAGATGCGCATCGTCGCGGCCCGCTACATTCACAACAATCGACTCGTCGACGCCCTCCAGGGACAGGCCTCCTGCGCGATTCTGCACGACCCCGACGTCCGCGGCTACTACGACCAACTCCGCGCCCGCGGCACCAAGCACAACGCCGCTCTTCGCCAGGTCGCCAACCGGCTCGTCGGTGTCCTCCACGGCTGCCTCAACGCCCGAACCCGATACGACCGAAACACGGCATGGGCCCATCGACACACCGCCGCCGCTTGACAATCAAACTTCCAGGGATGTCTTGGCTCACTCAGGGATTCGCGGTAGTGGCAGCGGGTTGAGGTGTTGCTTTGCGGCGTGGGCTGGGGATGTGGGCGCTGAATTTCGGGG
>Ga0310912_10002186_pt1 | contig 10987 bp, 9 predicted proteins | sample GREbulkMGOX080_FD_203443 | JGI IMG/M metagenome (GOLD analysis project Ga0310912, IMG submission 203443) | Lab enrichment of tropical soil microbial communities from Luquillo Experimental Forest, Puerto Rico - GRE.bulkMG.OX080 | ecosystem: Environmental > Terrestrial > Soil > Tropical forest >...
AGGCGGCATCCGGGCTCAGTGCGGGCCAATTCCTGACCGGATGGGCGAAGTCCGTCGACGTCATGATCGCGGAGCTCGCCCAACAGGACATGCAAAAAGGCATTTATGGCGTGCAAGCGCATCGACGAGCTGAGCGCAGGGTGCGGGCGTTCCTGCGCCGCACCGTCGAGGGATGTCAGCGGCTTGGAGAGCTTGATCGCGACTACAACCTGCGTGCTTCGGTGCAACATGGCGCCTGCACGGCGGCCATCACCGAGGCCGACATGGCGAGCCTCCAGGCCGCTTACCGCTTCATGGAGAAGAGCAATCTGCGGGCGCTGATGCCGCTCGCGGACAAGCGCCGGCCGCCGTTCTTCGAGGGTCTTTCCGCACGGCAGCTGCAGCGGCGCTACGGTACCGCCGAGGGATTTTACGCCGGTGGCGTGATCGATCGCTTTGGCGGCAGCTTTCGTCCGCGCAAGTTTCTCATTGGGTTGGCGCGGGCGCTGCGCAAGCGCGGCGTGCGCTTCTTCCAGCACACGGAAGCGCAAGCGCTTGATTTCGCCGACCATCAGATGACTGTTTTTTGCGGAAACGGCGCCACCATCGGAGCGAACACGCTGTTCATGGCCAACGCCTATGCCCGCCATATCAACGGCGACGTGCTCGAGCGCGCGATCTTCGAATACGATTACGTCGTGGAAGTGGAACTGCCGGAAGGCGCGAAAACGCTTATGGCCGGCTCCGTCTTTTCCGATACGCGCGACCCCTGTTTCTACGCGCGCCGCCACGGCCGGCGCCTTTATATGGGCTACGAGGAGACTGCGGAGACCTCACCCGAGATCATGCGCGATGTCGCCCGTCGAACGCTGGAAGAAGGCAAACGCGTGTTTCCTGCGCTGCACTCCCTCGGCGAGCGCGACATCAAGAACGCGTGGTCGGGGCGGGTGTACTACACGTTGGATGATTACCCCTTCGTGGAGCGCCGGCACGGCGGACGCGTGATCACCTTTGCCGCGCCTTCCGATCACGGCAACTCGCTGGCGCTGCGCATCGGACAACTCGTCGGCAATGTCGTTCCTCATTCGACATCCCAGCCGAAGAACGAGGCTGACGAGCGCCAACGGCGCCGCAACGCAGAGCAGTTGCGGCTGTTCGAAAATTTCCCCAAGGGACTGCGCCTTCGTCCCGGCAGGCGCTATCAAGAGGCCGCATTCCGAGATCCCGAGCCGCCGGTCGTCAGCAGCAACAAGACACCCGTCCGCAATCCATCGGCGTGAAGCTATCGATGGCGGTGGAGCGCTCGTCGCTCGCGCTCTGGGACTCAAGGCGCCCAATGGCGCCTTGAGTCTTGCAGCCTAATGACGGCCGCGCGGTACGTATCTTGCGCGATCGCGAGCGCTTCAAAAGCTGACGACATCCTTGATCGCGACGGCCGCGTCGGCGGGCACGACCTTGCGCGCCACGAAATCATCCCAGTTCTTGAATTTCGCCTTGGCGCGGGCTTCGATGATCGCCTTGGAGCGAGCCGGACCGATCTGCGGCAGCTTGTCGAGTTCCGCTGCCGTTGCGGTGTTGAGATTGGTCTTGGCAACCTGCGGAGCCGTTGCGGCGCCGGTGGTCGCGGGCTTGGCGGGAGCGGGCGCTGTGACGGCGGGAGCGGGCTTTGCGGGTTGCGCCGGTTGCGTCCCCTGCGCAAAGGCCGGGACGGAGAGAAGCGCGAGCACCGCCGCGGTGACGAGAACGCGATGGGTAAACATTGCGATAGGTCCTCCGTGATTCCCTTATGGCTTGAACGCGAAGGCTGAGCCTGCACGCAAGCCGGGCGGGCGTTTATACGTATCAGTCCCGGATCGCCGCGCGGGCGTGCGCCACCATCCGGCTGACCCACACACGCATAGCAGAGCGATCTCGAACGACGCATGGATGACGCGTTCATCCGCTGTTCACGCGGTTAAGATCGCGCGCGATCAATTGGTCATTGCCGGGCTTGACCCGGCAATCCATCCTGTTCGCGAAAAAGTCTTACCCAGAACGATGGACCCGCGGGTCAAGCCCGCGGGTGACGCACGTAGACTCGGCGCCAGCGCCCGAGGCGGAGTGATGATAGCGGCCGCAAAGAAGTGGCGATCGACCGCGTCAGCGCCGAGCTCGCTCGCGTGATCGCCGACGGCGTGAAGGAGCGGCCGAAGCCGCGGCCGCGCGCACGGCGGGCGCCGCGCTCCGCGCGCTGATGCCGGCCGACGCGGCCAAATTCCGGTACATCCGCCGCAGGCTTCGTCTGACCACGCCAAGATCTTTCGCCGGCACCCCGGCCATCGCCGTGCGTTCCAAGGCGATCGCGTGCGGGATTACGCGCGCCAGCACCGCCGCTCCCTTCGGCGTCAGGCGCACGACCACTTCGCGGCTGCTGGTCGCGGACCGCGTGCGGGTCACGAGCCCCATCTTCACCAGGCGGGTGACCACGCGCGACAAGGTCGAGACGTCGATGCTGGTCCTGGCGGCAACGTCGATCTGACGCTGGCCGTCATCGTTGGCGAGCACCGCTAACACGCGCCACATCGCGATGCTCAAGTGGTGACGGGCGAGCGTGTTCTGACCGAAGTCCACCACCAACAGCCAGCCAACGCGATTGATGAGATAGGGAAGATATTCGCTGAAATCGAGGCGCGGGCGACTGGTCACGAAAGTGAAATTCCTGCAAATTGTTGGACCAACGCTTTTATGGGCCGCCTTGCGCCATGTCAAAGGCGGGCCAGGCTGGATCGCTTGCGCGATTGGCCGCATAATATTGCCCCGGTCGCTTCGGCAATCTATTGCATTTACAACAATTGCAAATGCATCTATGATGCCGCGCCAAGTCAGGGCTGCGGCTCAGCGAGCCAAAGGGAAACAGGCCAAAGGGAAACAGCAAGCCAAGGGAGGAGTGTTGTGGAATTCGGCTACTTCACCCTGAGCGACAATCACTACGAGAGCAACACCCGGACGGCGAACCAGTTCGTCACCGACATCACCGAGGAAGCCCTGCACGCCGACAAGCTCGGCATGCATTCGGCTTGGATCGGCGAGCACCATTTCAACTCGCTGGGCGTGCTGTCTTGCCCGGATCTGGTGCTCGCCTATATCGCCGCGCGAACGAAGCGCATCCGCCTCGCGCCCGCGGTAACGGTGCTCCCGCTGCATCATCCGATCCGCGTCGCCGAGCAATGGGCCACGCTCGATCTGCTCAGCAACGGTCGCGTGGATTTCGCGGCCGGACGCGGTTACGACCGGCGGGAGTACCTGCCCTTCCACGTCTCGTTCGAGGACAATCAGACGATCTTCGACGAAGGCCTCGAAGTCGTGCGCAAATTGTGGTCGGCGGACGATCGCATCTCCTACCACGGCAAGCACTATTCCTTCGACGACGTGCGCATCACCCCCAAGCCGGTGCAGCGGCCGATCCCGGCCTATGTGGGATCGTTCTCCAAGCCCTCGATCGAATTGGCGGCGCGGCTCAATTGCGGCCTGATCGTCGCCCCCTTCGCCGCCGCCATGAGCTTCGGCGGCTTGCAACAGGTCGCCGACCTCTATCACGACAGCTGCGCCAAATACGGCAACCCGCCGCAGCGCCTGATGTGCAGCTATTTCACCCACTTCGCCGACACGAAGGCGCAGGAGGACGCGCAGCGCGCACGCCAGATCCGCTATTACCGCGAATGCGTGATCCCCGCGCTGCCCGGCGATCCGAAAACCGCCCCGCCGAGCTATCGCTATTTCGTCGACATGGTCGCGCGTTTGCAGCAGGTCAAACCGGAGGACCTGACCGAAAATTCGGTGCTGCTGGGCTCGCCGCAGCGGATCATGGACACGCTGAAGAAGGTCGAGGCGGCCGGATTTTCGGAGGTGATCCTCTACTTCAACGTCGGCCTCAAGCCGCACCAGCAGGTGAAGGATGAGATGGACCGCTTTATGCAAGAGGTCGCCCCCGCCTTCGACGGCGCACACAAGCGACAGGCGGCCTAGCCGCCTCAACTTCGCTTGATGAACGTACCGTCCTTCAACTCCGCGAATGCGCGCTGCAGTTCGGCCTGCGTGTTCATTACGATCGGGCCATACCAGGCGACCGGCTCCTCGATCGGCTTGCCGGACACCAACAGGAAGCGGATCCCTTCCTCGCCCGCCTGCACCGTGATCTGGTCGCCGCTGTCGAACAGCACAAGCGATCGATTTCCCGTTCGCTCGCGGATTAGCGCTTCGTTTCCGTTCACGGCTTTTTCCGTCAGCACCCCGAACGGCTGTGACGAGGAGCTGAAGGTTCCGGAGCCCTCGAACACATATGCGAAGGCGTGCCGGCCGGTCTCGACCGGCAGCGTCTTGCGCCGGCCAGGCGGGACGGAGACGTCGAGGTAGCGCGGGTCGGCGGCAACCCCCTCGACCGGACCGCGCCGACCCCAGAAGTCTCCGCAGACAACCCGCACGCGGGTGCCGTCATCGTCGACGATCTCCGGAATTTCGGCGGCCTTGATGTCCTGGTAGCGCGGCGCCGTCATCTTCAGCGATGACGGCAGGTTTGCCCAAAGCTGGAAGCCGTGCATTCGCCCTTTCGCATCTCCTTGCGGCATTTCCTGGTGGAGAATTCCGCTCCCGGCGGTCATCCACTGCACGTCGCCGGCCCCGAGCTTGCCCCGGTTTCCCAGACTGTCGCCATGATCGACGCTTCCCGCCAGCACATAGGTGATCGTCTCGATGCCGCGGTGCGGATGCCACGGAAATCCGGCGCGATAGTCTTCCGGACGATCGTTGCGGAAGTCGTCGAGCAGGAGGAACGGATCGAACTCGCCCGTATCCCCGAAGCCGAAGGCGCGCCGCAGCTTCACGCCCGCGCCTTCAATTGCAGGCTTGGACTCGATGATGCGTTTCACTGGCCGAATGGACATGATGATTTGACCTCTTGCAGCGTGTTGGTTGTGTTGACAGCGCAGTCTCTGGGCTGACCGCACCCTAGGCGGCAGCCTCTCGAGCAAGGGACAACCGGGCTACCGTCGCCGCGAACTGATCGATGAAAGCCTTGAGAAATCCCCGCGTCGTCTCATCGGCGATCGCCCCGTTTGCATCCACGAGGCCCGGCTTGAAAGAGATGTAGGCTTCCCCGCCCATGACAAGGGCCCCCAGGGTTCCAAGAACCTGTCGCAGGTGCAGTTGCGCCACCGCCGTTCCGAGCGCGCCAGGCGATGTCCCGGTGATGGCCGCCGGCTTTCCGCTCCACGAGTTCTGCCCATAGGGTCGAGCACCCCAGTCGATCGCGTTCTTCAGCACGGCGGGAATGGAGCGATTGTGCTCGGGCGTGATGAACAGCACCGCCTCGGCCGCAGCGATCTCCGACTTGAAACGGACGACGCTCTGCGGCAACTCGCCTTCGAGGTCCTGGTTATAGAGGGGCAAGTCGTCGATCGCGACGAAATGGAACGCCAACCTGCCTTCTCCCAGCCCCGCCAGCGCCTGCGCGAGCTTGCGGTTGATGGAGTCGCGGCGATTGCTGCCGACGATGACGGCGACCTTGACCTTTGCCATGACAGGCCTACCTTGGTTACGGTTTGATACCAAGGCTAGATAGATGCCCAAGCGGCGACGGCAAGAAGGCACATCGCTGATACCGAGTAACCTGCACGTGCCCGAGGATTGCCGCGCGGTAAGCGAGGTGCTCGCGCGCGTCGGCGACAAATGGACGGTGCTGGTGGTCAGCACGCTGGGCGACGGCCCCAAGCGGTTCAACGAGCTGCGCCGTGCGCTCGGCAGCATTTCGCAACGGATGCTGACCTTGACGCTCAGATGTCTGCAGCGGGACGGCCTGGTGACGCGCACGGTCTTTCCGACCATTCCGCCACGGGTCGACTACGCGCTGACGAAGCTTGGACATTCATTGCTCGAGCCCGTCAGCAGTCTCGGCCTCTGGGCCCGCCAAAACCGCTCCGCCATTCACGACGCGCGGCGCCGATTCGATGCTGCGCAGAACCGCTGCGTCGACTGACGAGCAATCTCTCTCGCGGGCGACCGGGTCCGTGGTTCAACAAAAAGGCCGCTGAAGAGAGAGCCAGCGCGAATGCTGCACATGATCGGTCGGGACGCTCCGCGGCGCCACTCGCCGCTCACGCCCGCTGCCGCAGCAGTCGGCGGATCACTTTGCCCGTGGTGGTTACCGGCATCTCGTCGATGAAGGCGACCTCGCGCGGGTATTCATGGGCGGAGAGCCGCGTCTTGACGAAGCCTTGGATGTCGGCAGCGAGCGCCTCGGACGGCGGATGTCCGGATTTGAGCACGATGAAGGCCTTCACGATCTCGGTGCGCAGCGCATCCGGCTTGCCCACCACCGCGGCGAGCGCCACCGCGGGATGCCGGATCAGGCAATCCTCGATCTCGGTCGGTCCGATGCGGTAACCTGATGAGGTGATGACATCGTCGTCGCGGCCCACGAACGCGACGTAGCCGTCCGCGTCGGTGACGCCCTGATCGCCCGTCGTCATCCACTCGCCGATGAATTTTTCGCGCGTGGCGTCGGGCTTGCCCCAATATTGCAAGAACATCACCGGGTCGGGGCGCTCGATCGCGATTTGCCCGAGCTCACCGGCGGCACACCGTGAGCCGTCCGGGCGGATCACCGCGACGCGATGGCCGGGCACCGGCTTGCCAATGGCGCCGGGCCGCGAAACATCGATCGCCGCGCAGGAGGCCAGCACCAGATTGCATTCGGTCTGGCCGTAAAACTCGTTGATCGTGATGCCGAGCGTCGACTTGCCCCATTCGTAGGTCTCGGCCCCGAGCGCCTCGCCGCCCGAGCCGACCGAGCGCAGGCGCACGTTGGCATTCGGGCGCGGCACCGAGCGCAACATGCGTAGCGCCGTCGGCGGGATGAACGCGTTGCGCACGCCCATCTTCGCCATCACCGCGAAGGCCTGCTCCGGATCGAACTTGTCGAATTTTTGCGCCACCACCGGCACGCCGTAATGCAGGCCCGGCAGCAGTACGTTGAGGAGGCCGCCGGCCCAGGCCCAATCCGCCGGCGTCCAGAACCGGTCGCCGGGCTGCGGCAGAAATTCGTGCGGGAACTCGATGCCGGGGAGATGGCCGAGCAGCACGCGGTGGGCATGCAGCGCGCCTTTGGGCGGCCCGGTGGTGCCGGACGTATAGACCATCAGCGCGGGGTCATCGGGCGTGGTGGCGACCGACGCGAAGTCGCAGGCGGCACGCGAGAGCACCGCGTTAAAGTCTTCGGCACCATCCGTGGGCCCGTCGATCGACCACACGAATTCGAGACTAGAGCCGACGTCGCGTCCGGCCGCGAGCTTCGCAAGCCCCTGCGCGTTGGTGATCAGCGCCCGCGCGCCGGAATCCTGGAGGCGATAGGCGATTGCGTCGACGCCGAACAGCATCGCCAGCGGCAGCGCGATGGCGCCAAGCTTGTAGATGGCGATGTGGCTCACCGCCACCGCCGGCCCCTGCGCCAGGAGCAGCGCGATGCGATCCCCGCGCCCGATGCCGCGGGCGGCGAGCGCGTTGGCGAGGCGGTTCGAGGCCTCGCGCAACGCGCCGTAGCTGACCTCTTCCACCGCACCGTCGGCGCCCAGGTTGAAAATGGCGGTGCGCGAGGGATCGATCTCGGCCCAGCGATCGCAGACGTCGACGCCGATATTGTAGCGCGCCGGGATCTGCCAGCGGAACGAGCGATAGAGCGCGCCGTAGTCGCGCGCGGCGGGAAGGACGTGGCTTGCGTACATCGCGGCGCAGGCTAGTGATGGGCGTGCAGGAGGTCCAGGGTTCGAGGACCGTGTGCTCGCGCGCGGCCAACGCACAAGGGCGTCCCCCTTGCGCGGGAATGAGCGGAATACGCGCGCCGACGAACGGGATTTAATCTATACGCCGTGCGGGCGGCGATCACTTCGCGTTGGCGACCTTGATCCTGGCTTTGTGTCGCTGTCGCCTGCCGGCATCGGCAACCCGACTGCGCTTCTGGCGGAATGTCGATGCGACGCTGCTCGACTCCCCGCGTTGCTGCACGTGCGCGGGATCATTGCCCGGCATCGGGCGGGCGAGCCCGTATTTCGCGCCATGCGCGTCGATCCATTTCCAGACGTCTTCCGGATCGCTTCCGTCCACAGCGGTGACGTCGACAGCGCGGCCGTGGCCATAGCCGCCGGTTCGCCGGCTTCCGCCGTGCAAGGAGTTGCCGCCGCGGGCCTTGAAGCCGGCGGCGAGACGTTGGCGATAGTCGTCACGGAATGCGCTCAGGATCGACCAGTGAACGCCGTCGGCGTCCATCGCGCGTCCGGCATTATAGAGTTGCTCGCGGAAGCCGGGATCCATGCCGCCGACGACATAATCCTGCAAGGACAGGCCCATGCGGTTGGCAGCGGTCGGGTCCTTCCAGGTGAAGTCGCCACTCGAATCCTTCTTGATGGGCGCTCGTTGATAGACCCCCCACAGATAGTCGTCGATGCCGTCGAGGATTACGGTGCCCCGCTTGCGACGCATCTCGATGCTTTCCGGCTCCGCCGATTCCTTGGCCGGGAACGCAACGAAAGCACCCACCTTGATCAGCGCGCGTTTGATCATTGCACGCGCCGCGGCGGTAATGGATAGGGGCGGATCGGGATTGACGAACCGCACGGTTTGAACCGCGCGCGGATAAGGGGCCCCGGCTTCGTCTTTTTGGTCAGCCGTGTCGGCGCCTTCCGGGCGGGGCTGGGACGGCGCCGCCCGACGATAGACGACGGTCTCGTTGCTGGCGGGCTCGACGCCGGTCACGGCCGGTTCGGGGTCGCGGTAGTTCATGATGGCCAAAGCCACCATGGCCACGGCCAAGACGCCGGCTGCGATCTTGAGCCCAAACATGGCGTGGGAAAGTATCGCGCTCAAAACGATTGCCGATCGACGCAGCACGCGAGCGATCATTGGCCGGCGCAACGCCAGCACGATTGTTGGTCGGCGCAGCGTCCTGCCGAGCGCCGGCCGCCACGGCGGCAGTCGCATGGGAGTCAGGCGCGATGCCACGACGGCGCGCGGATGTCGCACCACGGTGACGAGGTGTCCCGCCAAACGAAGGTCCCCCCTGCCGATCACTCTGGGCGGAGACGTCCCGCTGGAACCGGCGTGCGCGCAACCCTCCCCAGGGCGACAACCGCGTCAACGCCCGCACTTTCCAAGCCAGACAAAAGCGAGTGATCCCCAACCCCAGAAGATGATCCCCAACGGGCGGAAGTTGAATTGATAAATAAGGAAAAAAATTGGCCTCACCGGGACCAACTGACGGCGAGGCCGTAGCGCAAAGTCCTGCGTTAAGGGTTCGTACAGCACGATTTTTCCACCGCTTGGAGCCCCCTCCCGCCTCGCTTTGCGCCCCCAGCAATGCGCATTTGCGGGGCGCGGCAGGCGCGGCGCAGCCTTTGCCCGGCGTCCGTGAGCCGGTAAACAAGTGATCGCCGCCGGGGGCAGCCCATCCAGCGTCGAGATACGATCCGTCGATGATTGAGGAGCCGAGCGCGTGCGTCGCCCCAAAGAGCGACATCGACTATCGCTTGCTGATCCCGTTCCTCGCCCATGTGATGCTGATCCAGACGCTGATCCTCATCGTCCGGATCACGACCTCCTACCGGGCGATCGAGCTTGGCCTTCCGGTCGTCTGGCTCGGCATCATCGCCACAGGCTTCGCCATCATCCCGGTGTTCACGGCGCTGCGGGTGGGACGCTGGATCGACCGCGGTAACGACGCCCGGGCGGCCTGGCTCGGCTCGGCGCTGGTATTCGTGGCCTGCATCGGCTTCTGGGCCTGGCCGCAATCGGCGATGCATCTGCTCGGATTCTCCGTGCTCTTGGGCTTCGGCCACATGTTTTGCATGGCCGGCCATCAGATGCTGGCGGTGCGCTCGGGGGGCGAGCGCAGCCGGGAAAGCGCGCTCGGCTACTACATGGTCGCGGCATCGGTTGGACAAGGGCTCGGCCCATTCGTGGTCGGCTGGCTCGGAGGCTCGGTGGCGCTGCCGCCGACGCGCCTGCTGTTCGCCATCGGTCTCGCCGCCGCCGCTGCGAGCGTGATCGTCGCGCTGTTGATCAGGCCCGCCGCACTCAAAGCGCGCCGTCACGACCCAGGCAATTTGGTCCCGATCGGCAAACTGCTCGCGCTGCGCGGCTTTGCCGCCGTCATGCTCTCGAGCGTGGTAACGGTCACGTCGCTCGATCTGCTGGTGATCTATTTACCGGCGCTCGGCGCGGAACGGCAGATCGATGCCGATCACATCGGCCTGCTCTTGACCGTCCGCTCGCTCGCTTCGCTGGTCTCGCGCGTGTTCTATGCCCGGCTGATCTTTGCCATCGGCCGTGCGCCGCTCACCTTGATCAGCATGCTCGGCAGCGCGGCCGGCTTTCTGGTCCTGGCCTTGCCGCTGTCGCTGCCGACGATGTACGCAATTCTCATCTGGCTGGGTTTTGCGATGGGCATCGCCTCGACGCTGACCCTTTCGGGCGTCATGCATCTTGCGCCGCCCGAAGTTTGCGGCACCGCGCTGACGCTGCGGATGACCGGCAATCGCGTCGGGCAAATCGTATTTCCCGCGCTCGCCGGCGTGCTCGCCGCCGCGACCGGCGTGGCCGGCATCCTGCTGGCGCTCGGTCTCGGTCTGGCCGCCTCCGGGATCGCGGTCGCGATGACGCAACCGCCGTCCTGACGCGAAGGGTTGACGAGAAAACAATGCCCGAACCGATCCGAATCCGCATGGGAGGCTACGGCCCCGCGAGCACCGGCTTCAGCCGCGCGCTCGAGTTCATCGGCGACCGGCTGACGGCGGAATTCGGCGACCGCGTCGACGTCAAATATGTCTGGAACATCATGGAGCTCGGCTATCGCGCCGAGGACATTCTGTGGCTGGTCGAGCACGGGCTGTTGACGCTCGGCTACCAATCGTCGAGCTACCTGACTGATCGGGTGCCGGGGCTCGGCATCGCCGATCTGCCCTTCCTGTTCGCGCGCACGCAGGCC
>Ga0310912_10002187_pt1 | contig 10987 bp, 9 predicted proteins | sample GREbulkMGOX080_FD_203443 | JGI IMG/M metagenome (GOLD analysis project Ga0310912, IMG submission 203443) | Lab enrichment of tropical soil microbial communities from Luquillo Experimental Forest, Puerto Rico - GRE.bulkMG.OX080 | ecosystem: Environmental > Terrestrial > Soil > Tropical forest >...
TTGCATTGGGTTGGGTTCTGGCCATCAGCGGCGTTGTATGGCTCGTGGGCGCTTTTCAGACCTGGGCATGGGGTGGATTCTTTGTGTATCTGCTCAACGCGATTATTCGTTGCGTCACCGGATACCTTCTGATCCGCCATCCAGACGCCGGGGCGGAAGCGGTTACGATGATTATCGCCGCATTGTTCATCGTGGGAGGATTATTCCGTGCAATTGGAGCCGGCATGATTCAGTTCCCCAGATGGGGATGGACGGTGTTTGCTGGGCTTGTCTCTGTAGCACTCGGTATCTACCTTCTGGCAACTTGGACTGCAACCAGCACGTTCTTCATCGGTTTGGCGATCGGTATCGACCTGGTCTTTGACGGTGCCGCCTTGGTTGGGTTCGCTGGGGCCATACACAGCATACCGACAGCCCAAAGCAGAGCTGTCTGAAGGTGAGCGATTTCAGTTGGAATTCTTGAGTTCGCTTTCGCGAGAAGCTCCGGCAGCGGATCGAAAAGATCGCCTGTTGCTTATCATCGGTGCCGCTGTCGCAATTGCGATTGGTGTCGGCATGATGAAGTGGACATTTGCGGGTGCAGTGCTGGTCAGCGTTGTCATCGGCATTGGAGCTACTGCGCACGGAGTTGGAATAATCATGACTGGCATATCTGAACGATCTCATCAGCCCCACCGTGGCTTTTAAGAGTCAAGCGGCATGTTCTCCCTAGACGACCGAACCGGAAACGTCATTAGCACCATCGCTCTATTCCTGATTGGGGCCGCTGTCCTCTACCTGGCGCGAAGGGCCTTCCTCATTCTGGTGATCTCACTTCTATTTGCCGACTTGCTGGAACCTATGGTCGCCCTGATACAACGGCACTCTCGACTCGGTGGCAAGAACCGCACTTGGGCGATTGCTGAGGTGTATCTGACCGGAACACTTATACTCGGTATACTGGGCTACCTGTTCGGTCCCCCTCTCGTGGCGCAAATCAAGGGCCTCAATGCAGCAGTGCCACAGATCTTGGAAGGTCTCTCTACCGGAAAGACAGCGGCTGTCCTTGGCGCCAGGCACGGCTTGAGCGCGGCGGATCAGCAGCGCATCCACGACTGGTTGGCCGGGAATCGTGGCCTCATCGGCCATTTCTTCGAACGTGCTGCAGGGTCCCTCGCCTACATCGCTACCAGTGCAGTCTGGCTTTTCGCCGTCCCCATTCTGGCCATCTTCATCTTGCGAGATGGTCGCTATGTTGCCGATGAGATTGTCGAGGCCGTTATGAGAGGGCGCGACCCGACAAAGGTCAAGCGGATTGTGAGCCAGATCGATGTAATGCTGGCCAAGTACATTCGAGCACAACTCGCACTGGCTGGCCTCTCCTTCGTCTTTTACACCGCATGCATGCTGGCCTTCGGCTTTCCCTATGCAGTCGCGCTGGGCATTTTGGGAGGCGCTTTGGAATTCCTTCCGGCCGTGGGATGGATTGCCTCGGCTGCGGCGATTCTAACAATCGGCTTCCTTACTCACGCGCACTGGATTTGGATGGCGGCGTTGTTGTTACTGTGGAGACTAGTGCAGGATTATGTAAACTCGCCTCGCATCATGGGAGACAGTCTGCAATTGCAACCGCTAACCGTCATTTTTGCGCTGATGGTGGGAGGTCAACTGGGCGGCATTGCAGGAGTATACCTCTCAGTACCGGCGGTTGCCGTTCTGCGGATCGTATGGCTGGAAACTTTTTCCACCCACAGTTCATCAGGTGCCATCTCCGAACAACCGCGCGCGCAAGTAGGAACCTGGCACTGTTGCGCCTCGACAGATCAATCGGAAGGGCAGTTCAAATGAAAGTAATTCTAATCGGTCCTGACAACAAGCGGTCCGTAGTGGATCCCAGTGAGAACGCTACGGTTCGCGATGTAGTGACATATAAGTATCACTTGTTTTGGCGGATCACCAGGAGGAATAACATTGCCGTCTCTCCATTTACTGCAACGGTTGTGGAGGGCGACCCTGTCACCATAGAAAGAAAGTGAATTTGCGGTGTGCAACGGCACCGCTTCAGCGGTTCGAAAAATACGAAGGAGACGAAAATGTCGCTTGATACGTTTGTAGTGCTAGCTAACCAATACAACACTGAATCGGATGCACTTGCTGACTACGATGCTGTCCGCAAACTTTACACTGATCTTGGGATCATCGACACCTATGATGCGGCAGTGCTCACCCGCCGGCCCGACGGGAGGGTTGAAATCGTCAACCGGGTAGAAGAGCCGACTCGTCATGGCGCGGCAGCAGGACTTCTTATCGGGCTGGCGGTCGGCGCGATTGTCACCCTGTTCCCGGCAGCCGGGATTGGTTTGGCCGCAGGGTTGGTCGGGGGCGGGGCCATTGGAACGACGGCGGGCGCTGTCGCCGGGCATGTTGCCAGGGGCATGAGGCGGTCTGATCTCAAAGAACTCGGCGAGTTGCTCGACGACGGCAAGAGCGGGCTCGTGGTGGTTGCAGCAAGCGATGTCGAATTGAAGGTCGAAGCTGCGATTACGAGGGCAAAGAAGCGGGCAAAGGCCCAGCTCCAGGCGGACGTTGACGCCATGAAGAAGGAGATTGACCGCGTGGCCGCATAGCAATCGAAGGCCACTGGCACGGACTTCGCAAAAGGGAACAGTGATGTCGCTCAGTCACTTCGACGTTGTTCGATCGACTGAGTGAATCACTGTTCCACTAGCCTCCGCTGGTTCTGGTGCAGGTTCGAGCTGACCACCGGAGTTCCAGCAGGCAGAATGTTGTGCAATGGAAAAATCTAACCACTGCGCCGGGAACGACAGCGACCTTGGAATCATAGGGCGAGTGGGGAGGGCTGCAATTCCAGGGTTCTGCGCTCTTAGTGTCGTGCTACTGCTAGTTGTCGCTTCGAACGCAGAGCCGGGGTCGGAGCTGCCGAAATATTTTCAGCAGGACATTGGGCTCAGCCAGCAACAGATCGCTTCAATCCGCTCCGGACAGCCGGTGACAAAGGCACTTCCGTCACGTAAGCCCGACGAGGTCTTCTTGTTTGGTGCGGTTTACGTTCAGGCCGCGCCCGAGAAGTACGTGCAATTTGCTCACGATTACAACCGGCTACGAAAGCTGCCAAGTAATCTGGCGCTCGGCGTGTTCAGCAATCCTCCAACGCTCTCTGACTTGAAAAGTTTTACCTTCGACAACGATGACATTAAGGCGCTGAAGAACTGCAAGCCGGGTAACTGCCTCCTTCAGATGCCGGAAGGCTCCATCGAAGAATTGCAAAAATCAGTTAACTGGTCCGCCGCAGACGTGAATGATGAGGTGAATCAACAGCTGCAGAAGGGAGCGCTGCAGCGCTTGTTGGCCTACCAGCGCGATGGCAATCGGGCACTTGGAGTCTATGTCGACAAGCCGAACCCGATAGATGTGTCAAAGCAATTTTCCTACATGGTGGGTTACTCCAAGGCCTTGCCGTCGTATCTCCCCGATTTCTACCATTACCTTCTGGACTATCCGGAGGGAAAACCCACCAACGTGGAAAATTCCTTCTATTGGGCTAGGGTGAAATTCGGCCTGAAGCCGACCCTGCGCGTTGTGCATGTGCTGACCATGCATGGCAACCCCGGCGATCCGATAGCCTACGTCATCGCCGAAAAGCAGCTCTATTCGAGCCATTACTTCGAAACTGCGCTGGACTTCACCTTTTGTGTGCGCGACACCACCGACCCGAAGCCGCCCGGCTTTTATCTGATCATGGTCATGGGTTCCGAGCAGGCAGGTCTGACTGGCGCCAAAGGATCCATCGTTCGTAGGGCTGCTGTTGGCCGTTCTGTCTCAAATCTCCAAACTGGGCTCACCACGATCAAAAACACTTTGGAGGCTAGCCACTAATGGCGGACAGTCCGCAACCCGGAATTAACCCCGTGCCTGCCGTCGGCGCCGGTTAGAAGGAGTTTTGTTACAAGCTCTAAGATTCGTTCGAGCTATGTACGGTTCTGGAAATCTTGCAGCGCAAACCGCTTTGTTCATTTCGGGTCCTCGGCGCGTTGCTCGCAGGTCTGGACCAGGGTGAGATGATTGCGATTCCTCACTAGCCTGATCTGGCCACTGGGAATGTTCGAAGCCACTCGCTGCCGCAACCTCACACCAACCATTCCGCTGCTCGGTATGGCATCCAGGCCTGATCTCGCCTCAGAAGGGCGAGTAGAATACGTTTCGACCGACGTGGTTTATGAAGGCGATGCAGGTAAACCAAGCAGGCCAGGGACCAGGGCTCATCCTCGTGGAGTTACCGAAACCAGAAGCTGGCTTAGGCGAGATATTGCTTCATGTTCATGCCGCCGGTGTCACTCCCACAGAACTGCTTTGGTATCCCACTACACATACGAAATTAGGAACCCCGCGTGTGCGCACGGTGCCAGGGCACGAATTTTCGGGAGTCATCGCGGCGGTCGGCAAAGATGTCCAGGACTTTCAGGTGGGCGACGAGGTCTATGGCATGAACGACTGGTTCGCTGATGGGGCCGCTGCGGAGTTCTGTATTACGCTACCCCAGAATATTGCGCGGAAGCCCCGCAACCTTAAGTCACGAAGCTGCCGCCTCAGTGCCGATCGGCGCCCTGACTTCATGGCAAGGACTGATAGATCGCGCGAAGCTAGAGCCAGGCGAGCGCGTACTAGTCCACGGAGGCGCGGGCGCAGTTGGCCTCTACGCTGTGCAATTGGCGCATATCCACGGTGCCCGCATCATTACTACGGTCTCAGCTCAGGACATCGATTTCGTTAAGCGACTGGGAGCGGACGAGGTGATTGACTACAAAGCCTCCCGGTTTGAAAAAGAGGTTCGGGACGTGGATGTCGTCTTCGATGCCGTCGGCGGTGACACGCTCGAGCGGTCGTGGGGTCTCCTCAGGCCAGGTGGACGCATGATCACCATTGCGGCGGACAGCGAAGGCACAGCCGACCAGCGAGTGAAAGGCGCTTTCTTCATCGTCGAGCCGAATCAAAAGCAGCTGGTTGAAATCGCTAAGCAACTTGACACTGGACATCTTAGAGCATTCGTCAAAACCACCGTTCCTCTGAACGAGGCTTCGGCCGCATATAGTGGAACAGTCAGGAACCAAAGCGGACACGGGAAGATCGTCATCACCGTTCCCGCCTAACCCTTGCTTCGATCAAACGCGTTATGGTCCATGGGCCACAACTGCCAATGCTCGGCCCGCAATTCTCGCTGCGGCACTGGTATTAGGACCCAACTTCCGAGTGGCTCGTCAACTGCTAGCAAACCTGAGATAGTCTCAGATGCAGAGACTCAGGGTGAAACTCGAGCTGGCTCGTCACGCGCGTGCCACAGCGCATTGTTGCAAATCTGCTACCACCGAATGACGAGCCGTTTTGGAGTTTTGCCCAATCATTGGTCATCGCGCACGCGACGCAGGTTGTTCTTGTAGACTGCGGTGCCGACGGCGCGGCCTAGGTCCGCACCTGCCTCCTGGTCGGTTCGAAAATGTATACCGCCGTAAACGCGCGCGTCGGAGATGTCATCGGTAATCTGCTTAAACGAGGTGTATTGCAAGACGATGCTGGGTACTGCAGGATTCGTCAACGTAATCGAATGTCCGGCTTCGCCGTAAAGACGTCTCAGCACCTCGGCTGCCCCATTTCCCGCGCTGCCGTGGTTTGAGGGATAGCTCGGGAAACATGGGGTCACGATGAATGGAGCCCAGCTTGGATCACCAGTGGTGTTCCGGTTGCCGTCCGTGTCGCCGGCGTGAATCGCCGTTTCAGGCCGCCAAAAAATGTAGTGGTACTTGTTGAAGAACGACGCGACGAGACTGTCACTCATTGCCATATTGATCAAGGCCAGAGCACGGGCATTTTCGGACAGCGAATGTGCCTGCTCCAAGGCGACCTGCTGCACGGCTTGATTGAAAGCCTGCGTCGGCGAGGCTGCCGCGAAAAAGAGGGCAACATTAGCCCGATCTTGTGGGCGCTCGGTGCTGGTTAGGCTCCCCACCGACATGACCTCGTTGTACGCCTTGGCATATTGGTTGCTGTCCAATGCCGGGGGCGGCTGAAGAAGAAACGCGCTGGTACTCGGGATACCAAACGGGGTCACGTATTGCCACTGAAAACCGATTCCGACGGGAACTCCTTTGACGATGGGACAGCTCGGGGTAGCTTGCCATGCTCCTGGAACGGGTGGCCCGGGCACATAGAATTGCGCTGGCGACGAGCCGTCGTTAGCGCGTAAAGCAATCATAGCCAAAGCTGCAGCGTCACCGGTTGCGATGCCGTCATTTTTGGCTTGGCCATCAGGTATGGACGCCAGTGAGTTGTTGCGATCGGCATACAGGGTGGCTTGGCTGGCGGGGAAATAGGTGCTAAGCACCTGATAGGCGGCTTCAATCGCGGCTGCCTCAGCCGAAGCGCCGGGCGGCGCTGTTATGGTCCCAAGGTATGGTTGGAACTCGCCTGTAATGGTGTTGACGGCTTCGAATACAGCAAGCTGCACGATGGCCGCGTATCGCGCTTGGGCGAATGGGTTCTGGTGGTTCGTGACGGCTGTATTTACGGCAATTGTGTTCCAGTCCAAAACCACATCGGCTCTTGCGGTTGCGGACCCGAACAAAACACTCACCATCAACACGCTTAAGAGCCCAAGAGTTACGGGTTTGCCATACATCTTTTTCATGGTCAGTCCTCCGACTGCAAGCGGTGTGCGTGAGCAGCATGATTGCGACAGAGGAACTGAGTGTCTATAGCGAAGCGCGTGTCGCGGCGTTATGGTTTGTGTCCCGCTAAAGATACACACTATTTGCTCTTACGCTGGCGTTTCCAACCTGGTGTAAAATCGTTCAACTTTCTCTGAGCGTGCCCATGTCTCCCCAGCCAATTGGACTGCAGCAATCCATCCGGTTCGGCGAAGAGTTCGAACTCGATCTCAGCCCCAGACGGCTGCGCCGCGGCAATCACGTGTTAAGGCTGGAACGTATCCCACTGGATATCCTTATTATGTTGCTCGAGCGCCGGGGCGAGATCGTCAGCCGGAACGAAATTGTGGCCAGAGTTTGGGGCAATGATGTTTTTCTGGATACGGACAACAGCATCAGGGGTGCAATCCGCAAGATCCGCCAGGTTCTTAGGGACGACCCCGAAACCCCGCGATTTATCCAGACCGTGACGGGACGGGGGTATCGCTTCATCGCGCCGGTTATTTCTCCCGCTAAAGAACACACGACCGAGTCACCGAAACCTGAATCATCAGTCGTTTCCCAAGGCCTGCAGGGTTTCGTTTCCCAGCCAAATAATGGCTTGCATGGCCGCAAGATGGCTACGCTGGATCAGGAACAAGAGCCGAGAGAGGGGCAGTTACTCGACAGTGAAGCCGCTCGCGGACACGAACATCGGCGGGTTCGCACATGGCTTTTCGTCGGGTTAGCTTCGCTGGCATTTGTGTGCGTTCTGTCACTCCTTGCGTTTTGGGGTTGGCGGGCCTCCCACGTCCCCGCTGCTTCCCAGCCCAAGACAGTTTTAGCCGTCTTGCCGTTCGACAATTTAAGCCGAGATCCTGACCAAGAGTTCTTCAGTGACGGGCTGACTGAAGAGATGATCGCTCAGATCGGAAAATTGAATCGCGATCGACTCAAAGTGGTTGCGCGCAGTTCTGTTACAAAGTACAAAGGGAGCACGTTGACGGCGAAGGAGATTGGTAAGGAACTGAACGCCGACTATCTGATCCAAGGCAGCGTTCGACGATCGTCGGACCGCGTACGCATCACTGTCCAACTCATCCAGGCACGTGATCAGACCGACCTTTGGACCGAGAGTTACGACCGTGAACTCAAAGATGTGCTGGCTGTGCAGGACTCTGTCGTGCGGAGCATCGCAAGCGAGATTCACATCGCTCTTACTGAAGAACAGGACAAGCGTCTAGCTGCTCCGCGGCAAGTAAGCCCCGAAGCATACGAGGCGTACCTGAAGGGTCGCTATTACTGGAACAAGCGAACCGGCGAGAGCATGCAAAAAGCGGAGCAGTATTTCCAGCAGGCGATCGATAAGGATCCCAGCTATGCGGCGGCTTATTCGGGACTGGCGGACTGCAACAGCGGACTAGCATGGCACGGATTTAAGTCCCCGGCGGAAGCACTCCCGAAAGCTTATGCGGCTGCGCGCAAAGCCCTAGAGATCAACCCAGAATCGGCTGAAGCCCACGCCTCCCTGGGCCTTGCGATGAGCCATCGTTGGGATTGGACCGGAACGGAGGCCGAGTTCAGGCGCGCACTGGAGTTGGATCCCCAGTACGCAAACGCGCACCACTGGTATGGAGATTATCTTTCGATTAAGAGCCGCCATAGCGAGGCGCTTGTTGAAGCGAAGCGCGCACTAGAGCTGGACCCCCTCAATGTGATGATCAGCACGTGGGTGGGACTCCGCTACTACCTGGCACGTGATTACCCCCAAGCAATCGAACAAAATCGAAATTCGCTTGAACTGGATCCCAATTTCGCTGCGGCTCACCTTGTGCTCGGAGAAGATTATGTTCAGTCAGGCTTGCCCAGCCGAGGGATTAGTGAGCTGAAGAGGGCGGCGAGTCTGTCTGGAGGTAGCCCACTCTACACCGCGCAAGTCGCGGTTGCCCTTGCAGTGGGAGGATGGAATCGCGATGCACTCCGAATTGCACGCGAACTGGAGACAATCTCCGAGAAGCGTTACGTTTCGCCTTACGGATTGGCTCAGATCTATGCAGCTTTAAACAAGGATGAGGATGCGTTCAAATGGCTGCAGGCCGCCTATGACGATCACGCGGTTTGGATGGGATACCTTGCTGTTGACCCAATTTTCGATCGATACCGCTCGGATGAGCGCTTTAAGGATCTTCTCGGGCGGGTAGCCCTGCCCTAACAAAAAGGAAGATTCGAAAGATCTCGTTCTCCATGCCTAACTGTGAACAGACCCCCAATGCGGCATTCTGGACGGCCAGTCGGCCACCCGGAGAGCGCCGGGATAAACCGGCATGTTGCAGGGGATGAAAGAGCCCTACAGGAAAGGAGAACAGCGAATCCATCCTGGCCTCGACTTTTGCGGGGGACATCGAGAGGTGTCACCTGAAGCGTAGATAGAGGTACCGGTGGGCCGGGCTATTGAGCTTCGAAAAGCCGATGGAACAGAATGCCGACTCCGTTCCGAGAGGAGGAAGGCAACACGGCAGCTGCGATAAACGCGAGTGGCTGTTTCGGTCCTGCGTAGTGTTAGAACCCGCGCACGCTGGGAAACAACATGCACGAGAACCGGGAGATCTCCTGTACGTCTTGGTGGAAGGATCAAGACCGGTCCGCGAAGGCCATAAACCGAATGGCGGATGTGAACGTGCGGGAGAAGTCGGACTGCGCCGTAATACCGTTGAACCGAGCGAACAAAGGGGGGCAACCTTCGGCGGAGGTCGGGGAGGGAAGGGCGCAGACAGGGGAGAACATCGCTCGATCACACATGCCTCCGACACAGAGCGGAATGCGCATGTCCCAGGGATTGAACGGTGTGCGACAAGCAGCATCGGTAAGGAAGCAGGAACGGTTCACCGCTCTGCTCCACCACGTGACGCTGAACTTGCTCCAGGACAGCTTTTACGCGCTGAAGCGGCAAGCCTCGCCGGGAGTAGATGGCGTGACGTGGCAGGAGTATGAAACTGGCCTGAAGGGTCGCCTCTGCGGAAGCCGCCTGTGCGAGTGTGGTTATTCGCACCGCAGGGCGATTATGGGTTGAATGCTCAAGGCTCGGCGCGCCGGGATGTAACACGCCAACAGGGCTGCTGCCGCAAGCACGAATGCTACCCCAATCAGAGTTGCCGGGTCGGTGGGCTTAACTTCGAAGAGGAGGCTGGCCATTAAGCGCGTAAGGGCGACTGCTCCTGCAAGTCCAAGTACGATGCCCAGCAGGGTCAACTTGATTCCATCCTTCATGATCAGGCGCAGCACATCGCGATGTTGCGCTCCCAAGGCGATATACACTCCGATGTCGTGCGTGCGCTGATTGACCCGATACGCAATCATGCCGTAGATGCCGACTCCAGCCAGGGTCAGGGCGAGCATCGCAAAAATTCCGAGTAGCAGCATGTTGAAGCGCTCCTGCGCCACCGAGACTGCCATTAAATCGTCCATGGATTGAACGTCGCTAACCGGAATCTGGCTGTCCAGGCTCCAGACCTGCTTCTTTACGTCTTCGGCGAGTCCTGCTACTGGTCCCTCTGTCTTAATGACAAGCGTCATGAATCGCCGCCACGCCTCATCATTCTGGCTGAAAGGCGCGTAAACGGCGGGATCCACTGGCTGGTTCAGCCCGGAATGCTTCACGTCGGCCACAACGCCGATAATTGTCATCCACTTGTTCGGCTCGTCGCGCCGGATCCAATCGATTCGGCTGCCGATCGGGTTTTGGTCAGCCAGATACTGCCGGACAAATGCCTCATTGACGATTGCTACCAGCGGTTCCCCTTCGCGGTCGGTCGGTTGAAAGTCGCGCCCAGCGCGAATGGGAATTTGCATCACGCTGAGGTAATCGCCCATGACGGAAAGAGTTTGCACCAGAGGTTCTGTTCCCACCGCGGGTGTCGGACGGCCGTCGATGACGACACGATGGCCAACGTAATTGCCGGCCAATGGAAGGTCGCTAACCATTGCCGCTTCCACTCCCGGTAGGGCATTGACCCGCGCCAGCAGCTCGCGACGAAAATTCGTTTCTGACGGAATTTCGGGATAACGGGTTTTTGGCAGCTGAAGGTACATCGTCATGACGTTGGCAGGATTGAATCCCGGATTGACGGAGCGCAAACGCAAGAAGCCTTTGATCAGCAATCCCGCTCCTGCCAGCAATATCAGCGCCAGGGCAATCTCCGCGGTGACCAGAAAGCTGCGCAATCGACTGCGCGAGGTGCCACTGCCTGTGGCCCGAGCATTTTCCCGCAAAGCTTCCGCGATATCGCCCCGGGATGCGGACCAGGCCGGCA
>Ga0310912_10002188_pt1 | contig 10985 bp, 8 predicted proteins | sample GREbulkMGOX080_FD_203443 | JGI IMG/M metagenome (GOLD analysis project Ga0310912, IMG submission 203443) | Lab enrichment of tropical soil microbial communities from Luquillo Experimental Forest, Puerto Rico - GRE.bulkMG.OX080 | ecosystem: Environmental > Terrestrial > Soil > Tropical forest >...
AATCGTAGGGAACGTTCAACCACTTGTGGCAATCGGTCGCGATTGAGTCGGCGGCTGCGACTCCAGCCGCGAGATGCGCACGGGCTGGAGCAACGGCGGCCCACACACCGAACGCGCCATCCACGTGGACCCATGCTCCCGCTTCCTGTGCGCGAGCACACACCTCAGCTGCAGGATCGAAGGCTCCCGTGTTTACATTTCCTGCCTGAATGCAAACCATGGTCCGGTCGTCGAGTGGCGGCAATTTTTCCGCGCGCATGCGGCCTTGAGAGTCGGCAGGGATCTGGGTCACTCGAGCCTTGCCAAATCCCACCAGCGTCAGCGCCTTGAGCAGCGAGATGTGTACTTCTTCCCCCACGATGACGCGGATCTCAGGTGCACCGAACAGCCCTGGTCCTCGACGTTCCAGCCGGCACGGGCGAGCAAGGCATGACGCGCTGCGGCGAGGCCGGCGAAGTTGGCCATGGTGGCACCAGTGCCGAAGCCCACTCCCGCTTGCGGAGAGAGACCGAACAGATCGCGCAGCCAATCGGAGGCGATTTCTTCCAAGCGCGAAGCGACCGGCGACATAATGCGGAAGGCGCAGTTCTGGTCCCAAGCGGACGCCAGCCAGGTGGCGGCCAGTGCGGCGGGAAGGGAGCCGCCGGTGACGAATCCGAAGTAGCGGCCTCCGGTGGAGGCGACTGTGGCGGGGGAGCCGTAGTCGTCGAGCAGCCTGAGAACCTCGACCGGGTCGGTCGGTGCGTCGGGCAGGGGTTGGGCAAGATGCTCGAGACGAGCGACGTTTTCGGGAGTGGGCGCCACGCGACGCTTGCTGATTTCTGATCGGTACGCTTCCGCGCGGCGCTGGGCTTCGCGAAGGAGGTCAGTCAAGACAGAAACCTCAGGCTGTTCGTGTTTGACGTCGGACTTGAACCACAGAAACTCGGAGAACGCTAGGGTGGAAAAGCGATTCGAAGACTACCGGCCAGCACTGACCCACAACAGGCTCACGCCCTCGGAATAGCCTGTCGCACGCAGAATCGCCCGTCCCGTACCTAGCGGCAGCTTGATCGGGAGAAAGAAGTCCACAGGATAGAGGTAGTCTTAGCCGGACTCATCAATGATCCTCACCAGATTCAGCTTCGCAGCTTTCGGGTCGGGGGTTGCTTCGTATATCTTGCGTAGCTCGAGTGCAGCAGGATTCTCGTCGTTTCCGACGCAGAGGACGAATTGGTGCCCTCGTTCTTTCATCTCAGTCGAGGAGACGCTTGCTCTTGAATTCTTTGCTTCCGATTCCGTGAGCCTCGTACCGCTGAACTTCCGCTCGGACAATCGTGCCGTCGGCCAAGCACACCTGCGCCTGCCCCTTCTTCTTGCGCCACCCGCCTTTCCCATATGCTTTTCCAGAGTCGCTTTCTTTCCCGAAGCCTAGTTCCCGCGGCTATGGTCTCGATGCCAGTAACGTCGCCGACGACCTCGAAATGCATGGCCGGCGAATCGTACTATTGCAGTAGACAATGGCGCGAACGTTGGCAGCTACGTCACACTCACTTCCGTGTACGTCCCATACACTTGGCGGAGTGCCTCGCAGATCTCACCCACGGTCGCATAGGCGCGCACGGCGTCAACGATATACGGCATCGTGTTGACGGAGGAGATCGTGCCGTTCATGCCCGCCTTGGGCTCTTGCCCTGCGGCTTTTTTCAAGGCGTCCAGGCGGCGCTGCACTTCTTCGTTCGAGCGGCGCGACCGGAGCGCCTTGAGCTTCGCGCTCTGCTGGCGTGCCACAGTCTCGTCGATGTAGAGGATGTGCGGCGGTTCTTCTTCGATGGTGAATTCATTCACGCCCACGACGACTTTTTCGCGAGCTTCCGCCGCGCGCTGGTACTGATACGACGCCTCGGCGATTTCCTTCTGCGGATATCCGCGCTCGATCGCCTTCACCATGCCGCCCATCTGGTCGAGTTTGCCGAAGTAGTCAAACGCGCCCCGCTCCATGTCGAGGGTCGACTTTTCGACAAAATACGATCCGCCCAGCGGGTCGACGGTGTGCGCGACTCCTGATTCGTAGGCAATGATCTGCTGGGTGCGCAGGGCAATGCGTGCGGCTTCTTCGGTCGGCAGTGCCAGCGCTTCATCGTAGGAATCAGTGTGCAACGATTGCGTTCCACCGAGCACCGCCGCCAGCGCCTGCAAAGCGACACGGGCGATGTTGTTCATGGGTTGCTGCGCGGGGAGGGAAACGCCGGCCGTTTGCGTGTGGAAGCGCATCAGCCAGGTGCGCTGATTTTTCGCGCCGAAGCGGTCTTTGGTCAGGCGGTACCAGATTTTGCGCGCGGCGCGATACTTCGCGATCTCCTCGAAGAAATCGTTGTGCGCGTTGAAAAAGAAACTGAGCCGTGGGCCGAACTCGTCGAGATCGAGCCCGCGCCGGCGCGCCCATTCCACGTATTCGACGCCGTCGTAGATGGTGAACGCGAGTTCCTGAAGAGCCGTCGAGCCGGCTTCACGAATGTGGTAGCCGCTGATCGAAATGGTATTGAATCGCGGCGTGAACTTTGAACCGAATTCGAAGGTGTCAACCACGAGGCGCATGCTCGGCGCCGGCGGATAGATGTACTCCTTCTGCGCGATGTACTCCTTGAGAATGTCGTTCTGGATCGTGCCGGAAATTTTCTTCCAGTCCGCGCCTTGTTTCTCGGCGACGACCAGATACATCGCCCAGAGCACGCTGGCCGGAGAATTGATGGTCATCGATACAGTGGTCTTTTCCAGATCGATCCCGTGGAACAGGATCTCCATGTCTTCGAGCGAGTCGATCGCCACGCCGCACTTGCCGACCTCGCCTTCGCTGGCAGGATGATCGGAGTCGTAACCCATGAGCGTGGGGAGATCGAAGGCCACGGAAAGTCCGCCGCCGCCATGCTCGAGCAGATACTTGTAGCGCTTGTTGGTTTCCTCCGGTGACGCGAAACCCGAGAACATGCGCATCGTCCACAGCTTGCCGCGATATCCGGTGGCGTGAATGCCGCGCGTGAAGGGCGCTTCGCCGGGGAAGCCGAGATACCCGTCTGCGTTCCAATCTTCGGGGAGATCTGCTGCCGTGTAGAGCCTCCGCACGGGGACGTTCGAGATCGTGCTGAAGCGGGCGTGACCGTTCTCGTCGAGGTTCGTGCCCGTGGGCGCGCCGATCGGTTTCTCAGGCGCTTTCTCGAGGGTGGGCGCGAGAGTCTTTTCGGCCCAATGCTTTTCACCCGCCGAGGGATGGCGTCCCTCGAACACGTCGCTGGCCGGACTCTCGGCTACTGTCGGCTTGGAATATGGCTTCTTTGGATCGGGCATGGCTCCCCACGTCTCTGCAATCGATCATAGAGGAGCCTTCCGATGGGAACAAGGCACGGAAGAATGCGCCTACCGAATGGTTGGTCGGCTAGTGTTTCTGCTCAATGGCTTGGATGAGCTCCGCCGACCACAGCAGGGGAGCTTCGCCGCTCTTCTTGGATTTCGCCTCGGCTGCGTGATTGTAGGTCGGCAGAAGCTGCCGGATGTCGGTCATGCATTCAATCAGGCGGTCGCGGCCAAACTGCTCTTCGATCGTCACCGCCATCTTGTAGCCGACCGTGTACCACGGACCCTGAATTCCGAAGAAGGTATGGGCCTTCGCATCAATCTCATCTTTTGTCTTCAGCTTTCCATGCAGGATATCGAGGAAGAACTGGTCGAGGGTATGCAGGTCGGCGGGGTAGCTGGCCATATCGTGGTCCCAGCGAGCGCGCTCCTCGGGAGTGCTTACGGCGTGGGGATGGACATCGGGGCCGCCCGCGGCTGCGAGCATAGCAAAGCCTTCGCCGAAAGCGCCCATCCACTCCACGGCAGATTTTGTTGCCGGCGGGAGGCCGGCGAGGTTGGCGTCCATCGCATCTCCAAGGCTGGCGAAGCCAATGTGATGCATCTCGTGAGCGACCGTGTTCTCGAACTTTGCGCGCGTAACCGCCGGGTCAATGTACAGAAAGATTGCAGGATCGGTGCTGCTTTCGAACACGAAGCTGTTGTGCTTGGGCTTGATCACCGGATAAACCTTGGCGCGAATCCGGGCCTGCGCCGGCAGGTAAGGGAGAACACGCTGTGCTGCGGCGGTGAGATCTGCTTTCTTCCAGTCGTCGAGCGTTTTGCGCAATTCGGCAGCTTGCTTCGCGAGCTCGTCAGAGAGGACAAACTTCGTAAAATCCTCGTCCGTGAATTCACGATGCATCGAAGCTTCGCGCTTTTTGAGCCGCTGGTAGGGCTCGGTCGCGAAGAGTTTCTGCCACTCTGCGTCGGTCACGGTCCAGCCTGCCGCCTTCTTGTCGAGAATGGCGGACACTGCTTCCGCTTCGCTCGTGTCCAATGAGATCCGGATTCGGTCAGTGGTCCCAGTTTGTGTCCCGGCGGTGAAGCTCGGCAGGAGAGTCAGAGACAAGCAAACCAGGATGAAGCGCCGAAGCTTTTGCACCAGAGAACCTCTCAAGGATGAGTACGGGGCTGAAGGCTCATCGGTTCCCGGCATCGCGGTTGCGCGCGAGTTCCCATGCTTTTGCGTATTTCCAGGAAACGTACACGGCATGATACAGGTGCAGCAGCAGGCCTTCGCGGCCGTCCAGGAAGCCCAGGCGGACCACGTAGTTGTAGAAGAAGGTCGCCAGTGGTCGCATCACAATGTCGGCGATGCTGAAAGTGGTTTTCCCGCTCGCGGCGGCCAGTTCCGCTCCCAGCGAGGAATAGCGGTTCATGTGCCCGATGTAGTACGTCAGCGTGGGATAGGTGTAGTGCACCATGGCGCCTTGGAATTGGCGGGTGCACCGGGGCACGCCGGGCTTCAGTTCGCAGCGGTCGTGAGGGTCATGGCCGGTGACGGATCCCATGCCGTTGCGGAACAGGCGGAGCTTGAGGTCGGGATAGAAGCCGCCATGTCGGATCCAGCGGCCTAAGAAGAGATTCTTGCGCGGTAGCCAGAAGCCATTGACGTCGCCCGGATTGGCGAGCACCCGGCGCATTTCATCGGCCAGCTCCGGGCTGATCTGCTCGTCGGCATCGAGCAGCAGCACCCAGTCCTTCGTGCAGAGTTCGACCGCATATTGCTTTTGAGCGACGTAGCCGCGCCACGGCTCCACGATGACGCGAGCCCCGAATCCACGGGCGATCTCGCAGGTGCAATCTTTCGAGCCGGAGTCGACCAGGACGATTTCGTCGGCCCAGCGCACGCTTTCGAGCGTGCGGCCGATGTTCGCTTCTTCGTCCTGGGCTACGATGGCGACGGAAAGCGTCATGCGGTCAGATCACGATCACGGTCAGGAAGCGCGTATTGTCTCACGGACGTGGATGGAGACGCGGGTTGAGCCGGACGAGAAGGCAAGGGCTGGCGAGTATGCGGTTATCAGGCGCAGCGCCTGAAGGCACACCCCTAACACTGCTTTGCGGCGCGCCATGATACGAATCACATTCTGCCAGGCGTCATGATACAAATCATATTCGACGATGGGTGCGCGGCGTCAGATTCCCCCGCCGTCGGCGTATGTGTCCCACTCTTCGTCGATAGTCAAGACTGGTTCGGGCGGAAGGTTTGCCTGGGTGTGCTGTTGCAGCTGCTCGCGGATCTGATGGACTTCGCCAGCGAGGCGTGCGAACACGTCCGACATCGGATCGCTGATCTCTTTCGGATCGCTGATTACCACCCGCTTGCCGTTACGGAGAACGATGTGACCGGGGACTCCGACGATGGTGGAGTTGTCGGGGATGCTGCGCAGCACGACCGACCCCGCGCCGACGCGGCAGTTGTTGCCGACCGTGATGTTGCCGAGGACCTTCGCTCCCGAGCCGATGATCACGTCGTTGCCAATGGTGGGATGACGCTTGCCTTTTTCTTTGCCGGTTCCGCCCAGTGTCACTCCCTGGTAGAGAACGACTCCGTCTCCCACGATGCTGGTCTCGCCGATGACGACGCCCATGCCGTGATCGATGAACAGGCGGTGCCCAATCTGCGCGCCGGGGTGAATTTCAATCCCTGTAAACAAACGCGAAACTTGCGACAGCCACCGGGCTAGCAGGCGGAAGTTGTGGTTCCAGAACCAGTGACAGACGCGGTAAGCCCACAGTGCGTGCAGTCCCGGGTAGCAGAGCAAGACTTCCAGATAGGAGCGCGCGGCCGGATCGCTTTCAAAGACCGACGCGATGTCTTCCCGAACGGATTGCCAGAAGCCGATCATTGCGTGCGAATCAGACAGCGACCGTCGTCATCTCCATCGCTTCCTTGCGCAGGTGATCGAACAAGACGCTGGTCAGATAGCGCTCGCCGAAGTCGGGAAGCACGACCACGATCAGTTTGCCGGCGTTCTCGGGCCGTTTTCCAACCTCGATTGCGGCCAGCGCTGCGGCTCCGGAAGAAATGCCGACGAGGAGTCCTTCTTCTTTTGCCAGGCGCCGCGCCATGTCAATCGAATCTTCATTCGAAACCTGGATGACTTCAGAAATGTAGTCGGTGCGCAGGATCTCCGGGATGAAGCCTGCGCCGATGCCCTGGATCTTGTGCGGACTGGGTTGTCCGCCCGAGAGCACGGCGCTGTCCTTGGGTTCGACCGCGATGGCACGGAAGCCGGGCTTTTTCGGGCGGATGTACTCGGTCACTCCGGTGATTGTGCCACCCGTGCCCACTCCCGAGATGAGAATGTCGACCTTGCCATCGGTGTCTTCCCAGATTTCCGGGCCGGTGGTTTCGAAGTGAATTTTCGGATTCGCCGGGTTGGCGAACTGCTGCAGGATGTACCCATTCGGCGTGTTGGCGAGGATTTCGTTGGCCTTTGCCATGGCCGCTTTCATCCCGCTGGGCCCAGGTGTGAGGACCAGCTCCGCGCCAAAGGCGCGCAGGAGCACGCGCCGCTCCAGGCTCATGGTGTCGGGCATCACCAGCAAAAGACGATAGCCCTTCACCGCTGCGACAAAAGCCAGGCCGATCCCCGTATTGCCGCTGGTGGGCTCGATGAGGACAGTCTTTCCCGGCTGAATCTTGCCGCTGCGTTCGGCGTCTTCGATCATGCTGACGCCGATGCGGTCTTTCACGCTGGCACACGGATTGAAGCTTTCGAGTTTTGCTGCGATCTTCGCATGACATCCGGCCGTGACCTTACTCAAGTAAACCAGCGGAGTGTGGCCAATCAGCTCAGTGACGTCATTTGCGATTCTCATAGTTCAATCCTTCTCCTCGAAGGGATCTGCACCGAATAGGGATCCGTATTGGATACCGACTCTCGCTAAAGGCAATAGGATACAAGAAATTCGAAACCAGAAAGCCCGGCTGCCGAGTGACAGCCGGGCCTCTGCAACGGAAAATGCTTGTCTAGTTTTGCGGCGGCGTTTGTGTTTGAGGCACGGGATTTCCTTGATCCGGAGCCTGGCTGTTTGGCAATGGTTGCGTTGGGAGTTGAGGCACGGGCTCCGGCTTCACCTCCGAACGCGGAATCACGTAGGGCACGTTGGGGAGCTTGGAGACCACACCAGTCTGCGCGTCGGCCAGGTCGATTCCATTGTGCTCGAGCAGAAGTCCGGTAGCGCGGTCGAGTTCCACGCGTGCTTTCTCGTAAGCAGCGCGCGCGGCCACCAAGTTGGAGCGGCCCTGCGTCAACGCGCTCGATTGTTGCAGGACGAGCGTGCTGGTCGAGGCACCCAAGGCGTACTTCTTCTGCTCGGCGTCGAGCGATTCCTGGGCGAGGTCGACCGCAGCTTGCGCGGCGGCGACGCTCGCCTGGTTCTGCTGCAGGGCGAACTGTGCGTTGCGAACCTCGATGCGGATTTCGTTTTCCACCTGCTGCAGGCGGAGCTGGGCCTGGCGGAATTCCAGCTGCGAGCGGATCTGGTTGGCTTGCGCGGTGCGGTTGCGGATGGGAATGTTGATGCTCAGGCCGGCTCCTTTGTCGGGGGACGTTGAATTGACCAATTGATTGAGCGTGCTGCCGTAGCTGATCGTTGGAGCGATTGGAACTTCGGTTGTCCCAACGGGATTACCTGGGCCGGCACAACCGAACTTGACGGGGTTCTGATTCGCACAAAGATTGAAGGGATTCTGGGATCCACCCAGGCCCGCTCCGCCGTAATATGCAAACAGATCCACACTTGGGCGCAGGGCATTCTTCACCGCCTTCATACTGACCTCGCGGCTTCGAAGGTCGATCCTCGACTCGATGAGCTCTGGACGATGGGCCAGCGCATCGCCAACCAGATCCTGGCTCGTCGCCACGGGTTCGTTCGTGACCGGGCGCATCGTGTCGGTCGGAATTACCTCTGCATCGATGAGAGCGGGATCTTGAACGGTTCGGCTGAGAGCATTCTTCATGAGAAGTTGCTGCAGCTCGAGGTTGGTTTTCGCGACGATCAAGGCCTGCTGACTGGTCGCTACCTGGCTTTGAGCGCGCACGATTTCGATGGGAGCCAGCGTCCCGATCTGCACTTGTTTCTTGTTGTCCGACAGAGTTTTGTCGGCCAGTGCGAGCGCGTCCTGCTGCACCTTGACGTTCTCATACGCATTGACGAGGTCCCAGTATATGTTCTGAATCTGGTCAACCGTAGTTGTGACCTGGAGGCGGAAAGCGACGTCGGTGAGTTCGCGATTGTTGCTGGCAATGATGATGAACCGCTTGTTAGGAAGGAAGCCAAACCCCTGCAATAGATGTTGAGTGACCAGAGCGCGGAAGTTGGAGTTCAGCTGCGGGCTGAAAGTAGAGAACGTCGAGTTGTTGGTAGTACGAGCATTGTTAAACCCGACGCTCAAGTCCGTGCCCGTCATGAATCCCTGGTTATAACCGAAGTCATAGGTGTTCGTGTTCTGACTCGTAACCGGGCTGGAGAATGGATTTGTCCCCAGAATTCGATTTCGATCGAGCTGTATCGTCCCCGTCAGTATGGGATCGTACGACGTTATTGGCGATCCGAGGCCCAGGGTTGAACTGACGATACCGAGCGTTCCGGCACCGGCTCCGCCGCCACCGGTCGTCGTTCCGCCCGCACCGCCACTGGCTGTGGTCGCGCCGCCGAATCCACCTACGCCGCCGCCGGGAGTGCCTTGCACCACGCCCGTGTTCACGCCGAGCAAGGTAGCGCCCGCTTTCGTGCGCAGCACGTCGGTGTCGGCGATGCTCAGGTTGTAACGGGAAATCGCGATGTCGAGGTTGTTCTCGAGCGCCAATGCGATGGCGTCGTTCATCGAGAGCATGAGCTTGCCGTTCTGCATCAACTGGTCAAGCCGCGGGGTGTTCGTGAGGCTCGGAGGCGCGACGCGCCGCTCTTCGTAGGGCGCGATCGGGTTGGGAAAATGAGTGCGCGGCTTGGCGTATTCGCCCACGACAAACGGCTTGGCAGGCGCGGAAGGTGCGGCCTTGGTTGCCGAAGGCGCCTGCGGCATGGAGCCGGAGGCATCGCTCTGCGCCGAGGATCCTGCGGCCAGCGCTAATACGATCGTGAACAAACAGCAAAGGCTAACAAAAGACTTCCGACAGGGCAGTTGCATTCGCATCTCTCCATCCATGAAAGCTTTCTGGTATCAATTGCATCTGATCGCGGGCACGGCTTGGCCGTCGAAGCCGGCTTCCAGAAATACGCAAGACGGGCCTGGAAGGTTCCTTGATTGAGCGGCTGAACCGGGCGGAGCGCCAAAAAATCCCGCAGTCCACCAGGGAATTTTTTAGTATATCGAAGGGGGTTTGCGGTTTCTCCTCGATCCCACGCAAAAACGGGTAAAAGTTTGTAAACCTTGCGCAAGTCGCTTAGATGAAAGGCCGCTGGCCGAGGACTCGAAACAATCGTGCCCCGAAATCTCAAATTGACCATCGCCTATGACGGCACCGAGTTCTCCGGCTGGCAGGTTCAGCCCGATACCGCCACGATTCAGGGCCTGCTTTCGTCAGCGATTGGACGGATCACCGGCGAAAATGTTCTACCCCAGGGCTCGGGCCGCACCGATGCCGGGGTTCATGCCCTGGCCCAAGTGGCAAACTTTCTGACCGAGTCGGTGATCCCAGCCCAGAATTTTCTTCGCGCCATGAATGACGTGCTGCCCGCGGTGATTCGCATCCTCGAGGTCGAGGAAGTGCCTGCGGACTTCCACGCACGCAAGTCGGCACAGGCAAAAACCTATCGCTACCGCATCTACCGCGGCGACATTTGCCCGCCTTTTCTGGCGAGGTATGTGTGGCATTTCCCGTATCCGCTTGTGGAAAAAGCTGTGATGGATGCCGCGCGCGAGGTGGAGGGTGAGCACGACTTCACTTCTTTTGCGGCGGTGGACCCCGAGCGGAACCAGGAAGGCCGCGACCTATCGAATGTGCGGACGATCTTCTCTTCGAAATTCGAGCGGGCGGGAGAGGAAATGGTCTACACCGTGCGTGGACGGGGCTTTCTGCACCACATGGTCCGCAATTTGGTGGGGACGTTCATTCTCGTCGGTAAGGGCACCCTGCAGCTTTCGGACATCTCCCGGATTCTTCAGATGAAAGACCGCTCTGCCGCGGGCGCAACCGCGCCAGCCAGCGGGCTTTGTCTGGTGAGCGTGGAATATTAGCTTTCGTGTCGCGGCGAGAGCGAGACGCCCTCGGGACATGCGACGGGACTCCCGCGCTACATTTTTGGCGCGGGTACTCCTGCCCGCGTAAACTTTTATTGCCATATGGCTACAGATCTGCAAATACGCGTCGGGAAGGTCGCCTCGACCAACCCCGCCACCGGCGAAGTGCTCGCCGAACTGGAGTGCGCTTCGGCCGCAGAGGTCCACGTGGCGGTCGCTCAAGCGCGTTCTCGGCAGCCCTCCTGGCAAGCTCTCGGCGTCGAACGGCGAATCGAGATCCTCCGTAATTTTCAGCGGCAGCTTCACCAGCGCAAGTCCGATGTCGCAACATTGATCACCAAAGAAGCCGGGAAGCCCTATGTCGAGGCGCTGCTCACCGAGGTGCTGGTGGTCCTCGATGCGGCGCGTTTCCTGATCG
>Ga0310912_10002195_pt1 | contig 10978 bp, 7 predicted proteins | sample GREbulkMGOX080_FD_203443 | JGI IMG/M metagenome (GOLD analysis project Ga0310912, IMG submission 203443) | Lab enrichment of tropical soil microbial communities from Luquillo Experimental Forest, Puerto Rico - GRE.bulkMG.OX080 | ecosystem: Environmental > Terrestrial > Soil > Tropical forest >...
GCCGAGCACGAAACGCGCCTGGCGGAGCGCCCCCGCGGCATAGCCGAAGGCTTCCGGCACCGCCACCCATTCGACGTGCCAAGGGCCGGTCGCCCGCTCGAAATCCGTCACCAGCGCGTCGAGCACCAGTCCCGCTTGCTGGCGCAGAACCTTTGCGGCTGCGAGGATCAGCTCGCACGAGATCGGGTTGCGCTTCTGCGGCATCGTCGAGCTCGAGCCGCGACCGGCGACAAAGGGTTCGGCCGCCTCGCCGAACTCGGTCGCCGACATCAGAATCACGTCGAAGGCAATCTTGCCGAGACTACCGAGCAACAGCGCCAGCACCTGCACAGTCTCGGCAATCCCGTCGCGGGTAACGTGCCAGGTGATCGGCGGGTCACCGAGCGCGAGCTCGCCGGCGAGCGCTGCGCGGGTCTCTAGACACTCTCTCCCAGCGCCGAGCGAAGCCAGCGTGCCGGCGGCGCCGCCAAATTGGGCCAACAGCACGCGCGGCTGCAGCTCGCGTAGCCGATCGGCGTGGCGGTCGAGCGCAGAGAGCCAGACCGCCACTTTGTAGCCGAATGTCACCGGCAGAGCGTGCTGCAGATGGGTACGTCCCGCCATCGGCGTGTCGCGATAGCGCCGGGCGAGCTCGGCGAGATAGCCGCGAACCGCCGTCAAGTCGTCTTCGATCAGCCTAAGCCCAGCGCGGATCTGCAGCACCACGGCCGTATCCATGATGTCCTGGGTGGTGGCTCCCCAATGGATATAGCGGCCATAATCGCCGGCCCATTCGGCGAGCTGGCGGACAAGCGGCAGGATCGGATATCCGACGGTCTCGGTTTCCTTTTTCAGACGTGTCAGGTCGAGGGTGCGGCGCCCGTTCGCCAGCTCGCTCACCGCCCGCGTAATTGCTTCGCCCGCTTCGGCGGGGATGATCCCGAGCCGGCCCTGGGCGCGCGCGAGCGCCGCCTCGACTTCGACACAGCGGTCCAGAAACGCTTCATCCCCGAAGATGCCGCGCATTGCCGGGGTGCCAAACATGTCGGCGAAAATTGCCGAGTCGAGGACACTGATCACCATTATCGGGCGAACACGGTCCACACGCCCGCCTCCAGCCGCTCTAGCGCTGGGAAGCGGTCTTTGTAAGCCATTTTCGGGCTGTCGGCGATCCAGTAACCGAGATATACAAAAGGCTGCCCGCGGCGCCGGCATTCCTCGACGAGCCAAAGGACGCACCAGATCCCGAGGCTCCGCCTTGCCTGATGCGGGTCGTAAAAGCTGTAGACCGCGGAGACCCCATCATCGAGGAGATCGATCAGCGAGGCCGCGACTAGATTTCCGCAACCGTCGCGAAATTCGGCGAGAGCGGTGCGCACCGGAGTGTCCTCGATCATACCTCGATAATCGCCATAGCGCATCGATGCCATATCGCTGTCGCCGTGGCGTATGCGCTGATAGGCGGAGAACAGCCGGAATTGCTCCGGAGTCGCGCGCGCGGCCACGAGGCGACCGCAGATGTCCCTGTTGGCGTTACGCACGCGCCCGGTCGAGCGGGTATGGCGAAAACGTTCGACGGCTATCCGCACCGGCACGCAGGAGGCGCAGCCGCGGCACGCCGGCCGGTACGCGAAGCGGTGACTGCGCCGGAAACCGGCCCGTGAGAGATCGTCGTAGAAGGCTGCGCCACCGTTCCCGCCGAGTTCGACGATCAGCTTGCGCTCGGCACGACCCGGGACATAAGGGCAGGCGACCGGCGTGGTGGCAAAAAATTGCCAGGAAGGCGATACCAGCAAGCTATCGGCTGTGCGCGAATTTGATTGAGCTTGTTGGCGGCTCGGCCTGTTTTCCGCCCCCGGCCCAAAGTCCATCGCATCCCTCTCCATGCCGCGCTACCGGTCGGCTGGCGCTGCCAAGTATGAACGAACGCGAAGGACCGCGCCAGCTCAAGCAGTTCACGCCCCCTCGTCGATCAGTGTAGCGGACCCGTTGTCCAGCGAAAGCCCATCAGGACATTGTTATCAAACTGACATTCGACAGCTAAATCGCGCGCCAAAAACCCTTCTGGAGGTATATCGCTCCGGACCCCTTCGACGCGGGCAACAATAGTGGTCAGACCCGTCGCTGAGGCTTCGCCCTTGCCAATATCGATCGTTGCGCTTGGGAAGGCGCGCTGCATGATGTCCGCGCAACGCTCCGCGAGGCCGACATCACGGGTAATGCTGCACCCGGAACCGAGACAACAGACGAAGCCGAAGAGGAAGGCCGCAGGGCCGCCCCGGAGGTGTCGCATTGCAATGTCAGTCCGCGGCGCGCCTCTCACCTGTTTGACCAGATGACGTCAACAACTGGGAGCAGGTATCTTAAAGCTAGCTTGGTCATCTAACCTCTGAACGAGGAACCGTTCGACTTGAAAGACGTGTCTCGGCGCTTAAACAGGCTTCGCCGAAAAGTCTACCGAGAAACTCCAGCGGCGACGGGATCTCCCGCGAAAAGTACGGCTTTGGCACTGTGGCAAGCCCTAACGAAAAAGGGCTTTCGCGCTTGGTGCTACGAATTCGGCTTGTCAAGGAGCGTCACCCACACGGTGACGATTGTCGAGACGGATGGCGTTCTGCAAATCCACGACGCGTCTTTCAACCTAACGTACCCCGTCGGTTTCCATGAGGTGCTCGACGCGCTTCGCGACGGGAGACCGGTCGCCGCAAAAACCGAGATCCGCGACAGAAAAGTCTACGTTATGGATCCGACCTTTGAGAGGAAGGTTGCGGTTGGCTGGCTCGAGAAGAATGCGGATCGCGAGCTGACGCCGATCGACGGCCTCCGCCGGTTCGAACTGCTGTGGAACGTCGAGGCATTTAGTGCAACTTTCCCCGGTATCGAGGCGGCATACCTAGATCTTGAGGAGCGAGGCTACCCTCGGGATCTGCGCTTCCTGATGCTGCATCCGATAGAGATGTTCGACGGGAAGAAACCGCACCGGGATCCCGGTGCGATGCCGCTACTCGCCGGCAGGGACCTGGGGTCGCCTCTGGCAGCGTTGCGCTCAACGGTCAAACAAATGAGCCGCGAGTTGGCGTCCGAGCGCGAGCGCGGTGCGCACAAGGATGCGGAAATCTCGCGGCTCGAAGGCCAACGCGATGCGGCGCAATCCAGCTGGGCCGCCGTATCAACTGAAGCCCAACGCCGCGGCGAGCAGATCGTGCAGCTGCGCGCGGCCCTCGACGACGAGGCAAGTCGATTTGCTGCCGAACGACAGAAGCTGTCGCAAGCTCTGACGGAAGCCGAGGCGCAAACCATTACCTCGCGCGCGGAGGTCGCCGTTCTCAGGGCAGAGCTGGCGCAGGCGCGCGCTGAATGGAACGCGCAGCGCGCGAGATGGGAATGCGCCGGGGCGTTGTTGCAGGCCACTGCCGGGTTGTGGGTCGAGCAGAGCTCGCGAGCAGTTCAGACGGCGCGGTCCGCGCTGGCCGCAGCTGAGAGCGAGCGTCAACAGGTCACAGCGGAGCGCGATCGAATCCGCGCCGATCTTGCGGTCCGACTACATGCCTGGGAGAGCTCGCCCTGGCGCAAGATCCGTGCCCTATTCGCGCGGGTGCTCAGCAAATCAGCGAAGACCGCCCCAACGCGCGGCAATTGAACGTATTGCGATACGAAGATCCCCAAGTCGGAAAGGTGCGTGCCAATAGCTGTGCCGGCGGGCACATCATCCGGCGTCCGCCTGCCCACCGATTGAACAGCACGAGAAGCAAGGTGAGCGAGCAAATCGCGGCGCCAGCGATGTAGAAGAGACCGGTCTGCGCCAACGCCAACAGGAAGCCCGTGCCCGCCCGTTTGACCGCCGATGTTCAGGTAACCGACCCCGCTGTGTATGAACCGTATCGGTCGCTAGCTGCGGCCAATATCGCGCGGTTCGGTAGCCGTTTCATCGTCCGTGGCGCGGCGGTCGAACTGCTTGAGGGCGAGCCGCGGCCGGAGCCGATCGCTGTCATTGACTTCCGGGAGGGAATGGCGCGTCGCTGGTTACCGTTCGGAAGAATGTAGGCGGCGCGCTCGGAATCCGGCAGTCTGCATCGCGCGGACGGCTGTTCCTGGTCGAAGGGGCAGATTAGCGGTTATTCGTGGCGTGCTGGTCGTCGGCCGAACTCAACAACAGCTGCGTTGGGAAGCCGGCCGCTACCAGCGCTGCCATCAGCACCTCGACATGCCGCCGGTTCTGGGTTTCGACCACGACGTCGAGCTCGGCGCGTTTGACCGAGGTATCGTGGAACAGCCGTTGGTGGTGCACCTCGACGATATTACCGGAGTGCTTGCCGATCACCCCGGACAAGCGCGAGAGGGCACCCGGCACGTCGGGCAGCTCGCAACGGAGGCGGACGAGCCGGCCCCCGCGCACCAGGCCGCGCATCAGTATCGATGCGAGTAGCCGTGAATCCATGTTTCCCCCGGTGACCACGATCCCGACGCGCCGGCCACGAAACCGCTCGGGGGCCGCGAGCACGGCGGCGAGACCGGCTGCGCCTGCCCCCTCGACGACGAGCTTCTGGCGTTCAAGCAAAGCCTCGACCGCGCCTTCGAGCATGGCTTCGTCGACGAGCCGGATCTCGGACACCAGCGCCTTGACGATCTGGCGGGTCAACCGGCCGGGCTCCTTGACCGCGATCCCTTCGGCTAACGTCGCGGCCGCGGCGAGTGGACCCGGGTCTTCGCCGCGCAGCAGGCGATACATCGAGGGATAGAGTGTCGATTGGACGCCGATGATGTCGATTTCCGGTTTGAGTGCCTTGGCGGCAACGGCGATCCCGGATATCAGCCCGCCGCCGCCGATCGGCACTACGAGGGTATCGAGATCCGGTCGGTTGGCGAGGAACTCGAGACCGATCGTCCCCTGGCCGGCGATGACATCGTGATCGTCATAGGGGTGGACGTTCACGAGCCCCCTCGCGCGAGCAAGCGCGTCGGCGGCCTCGCGTGCGGCGATGAGGCTGTCACCCTTCAGCACCACAGTGGCCCCAAACGCCTCGGTGCGGTCGATCTTGATGAAGGGTGTGCCCTCGGGCATCACGATCATCGCCGGGATTCCGAGCCGGCGGGCGTGGTAGGCCACACCCTGGGCGTGGTTGCCGGCGGACATCGCAACAACCCCGCTGCGCCTCTGAGAAGCGTCGAGAGTCAGCAGCTTGGCGAGCGCGCCGCGCTCCTTGAAAGATCCGGTCCGATGCAATGTCTCGAGCTTGAGGTGGATCTCGGTGCCAGCGAGTTCGGATAACGCAGGGGCTTCGATCAGGGGGGTGCCGTCAATCGCCTCTGAAATAGCCGCGGCCGCTTCGCGAACCGCGGCTACCGTGACCGGCAGATCCTGCATCATGGGGGCTCCGAATGTTCTGGCACCAAGACGAGAGTTTCGATAGCCGCGGACCGGCCGGGCACGAGCCAAGCGAAATCGCGCCAGCGGCGCAGCAGATCGGCGAAATGATTGGAGAGCGGGTTTCCAGACTGGCCGGGCGTTATCATCATTTTCGCTTCGTTCGGCGCCGCGAGGTCTGTGATGATCCGCAGTCCGGCGCCAAAGCGCTGCGCGAAAGGCTGAGCATCGTCACGGATCGTGCTCGGCCCCCGATTGAGCGTGTCATACCCGCCCGATGTCGGGATCGAGACGCCGAGCCAATCACGCAACACCGGGATCCGGCTGAAGACTGGATTCGCAAACTCGGCGGCGTGTGCTCGGCCCCATTGCCATTGCATCATATCGGCCCCGTAGGCTTGGCGCAGCTGCGCCAGCGCTGCTCGGAGGGAAGCCGCTAGGCGCTCGGCGCAGTTTCTCTGCCCGGGTTGCTTTGGGTCGTCGCACCAGCCCTCGTGCTCGGTCAGCACGTCCTCGATGACCCGCGGCTTCAAGTCCCAGTAGCCCGCCGCGGCGTCGCCAAGGCGATCGAATAGGATCTCGTGGCTGAATTCGCGCAGCCAAGCCGTGAACAGCAACGGCTCGACCTTGTCGCGGTCCATGTAGAAGCCCCAGCGCTGCAGGCGACCGATCGCGTCGATCGACGCCTCGTCCGGGGAACTGACCCGGGTCATCAGCGGTACCAGGCGCTGGGACATCAAGGACAGCGTATCCGCCTCGATGGCAGCGCTCGAGGCGGGTGTCTGAACGGGGGTCGCGGCGAGCAGAGCTTCGATCCGTTCGGCGCGGTTCGGCAAATCCCAGTCGCGGCCCACGAAATAGGGGTAACCGGCGGGTACGATTTTGTTATTGGCACTTACGAAGTGACCTGAAGGCGGGTTCGTCGCGCTGGGCAACGCGTCGAATGGCACAAACCCGACCCAATCATATTCGCCCGTCCACCCCGGCGCTGGCAGCCAACCTTCGCCGTTACGCCGGATCGGCAGCAACCCCGGCGCGATAAAGCCGATGGTGCCGTCGATATCGGCGTAGACAATGTTCTGCATCGGTCCGACAAAGTTGTGCAATGCCGCGCGGAAGCTCGGCCAGCCGGCCGCCCGGTTGAGCTCCCAAAGCACCTCGGCGCTGCGGTCTTGCGGGATCGCGAAAGTCGCGGCCAGCGCTAGGACAAATCCCGGATCGGCAGCTCCCGGCGGCAACACATCGGACAGCACCGGACCGTGCCGGGTGGTGCGGATGGTGACGTCAACCGGCGCCTCGCCGCGCACGGCGATAGTTTCTTGTCGGGATGCGAAGGGTGCGGTCCCTTGCGGTGTCAGATAACGGCCAGGATCGGTAGGATCGACCCGCTCGACGAACAGATCCTCGACATCGGCCGTGGTTGTCGTCAAACCCCACGCGATCCGTTCGTTGTGGCCAACCAGGACGAAAGGGCTGCCCGCGGCGGTCCCGCCGGCGATCTCATGCTGCGGCGTTTTCAGTCGGGCGAGATACCAGAAGCCCGGAGCGCCGAATTCGAGATGAGGATCGTTGGCAAGAAGCGGCTTGCCGCTGGCGCTGTGTCGCCCGTCGACGACCCAGTTGTTCGAGGCGTAGATCGGCCCGACGACCGGCGGCAGCGCCTCGTAGAGCGCGCCGAGCGGCAGCCGGCGGTAGATTGGCAACATCTCAGAAAGCGTCGTTGGCGCATCCTTCGGATATTCCGGATAGAGAAAGGCCAGGTCCGCCGCCGAGATGGTGCGAGCCATCCGGGCCCGCTGCAGTTCGCCGCGGTAATTTCCGCCGAGCCGCAGAGCCATCAGCTTGCCCCAGACGAGGCTATCCGCCGCCTGCCAGGGGTCGGGGGCAAACCGCAGCATCAGGAACTCGGACGGCAACGCGCCGCGGCGCGTTACGAGGAAGGCGTTGACCCCGGCTGCATAGGCCTCGAGCCCGCGCCTGACCGTCGACGACAGGAACGGGATCTCGACCTCGGCGGCGCGATAGAGGCCGAGAGCGCGCATCTGCCGGTCGATCGTGAGGGCCTCTGGCCCGAATATCTCGGCGAGCCGACCGGCGCCGTAGCGGCGCTGCAGCTCCATCTGGAAGAGGCGATCCTGGGCATGAACAAAGCCAAGGCCGAAGGCTGCGTCTTCGTCATCTTGTGCGGCGATCAGCGGGACCCCATCGGCGTCGCGCTCGATGCGGATCTCGGCTTTCGGTCCGGCCACAACGAGCCGGCCATCGGTCTGCGGCAGGGACGACAGCAGATAAAGGTAGAGGCCGCCGCCTGCGACGAGCAGCAGCACCGAGACGCCGGTGAAAATGCGCCGGATCACGGCGCCACCTTGTCCCGACGCTCCTTCCGATACGCTACGGAATTCCCCTGCCGACAGGGGAAAATACGGGGAAAAATCGCATTGCAATCAGCTTCATTGCTAAAAGATCCCTTTCTATCAAATACTTACGATCAACTTCGGACGCTCTTGGGACGCTCTGGCAGGGGTATTTTGCCGATTTTCTGACAGCTGAAGCTGGCGCACCGCTCTGGGTCACGGCGGCCGCGGAGCGGCCATTTTCGCAAGCAGGATACGTTGCGATTCTGGCATCAAGATGGCGAAGTCAGGGACGGCTGGATCGGTACCTCCTCAAAACCCCAGTTCGCGCAGGATACGGTCGCGGTCGGCGTCGAGATCGGGGGCGGGATGGCGCGTCGGCGGATCGTCGAAAGCCGACAGCTTCATCGGGTTGCCGGCGAGCTCGAGCGGGCCGGTAACCGGGTCGTCGACCGAGATCAGCATGTTGCGGGCCGCGGTTTGGGGATGAGCGAGCGCCTGGGCTATGTTGTTGACCGGACCGCAGGGCACCCCCGCCACCTCGAGCACCGCGATCCAGTGTTCGGTCCCTTCGCTGCGGAGCGCACACTCGATCTCGGACCGCAGCGCTTCCTGGTGCTCGTTGCGCAGAGCGTTCGTCTTGAAGAGCGGGTTCTCGCCCAGATCCGCGCGGTCGAGCGCGCGGGCGAGCTTGACGAAGAGCCCGTCATTGCCGGCGGCGATGATGATGTTGCCGTCCCGGGTCGGGAAGGCTTCAAAGGGCGTGATCGAGGGATGGCGGGCACCCATCGGCCCCGGGATCTCTCCGGTCGTCGTGTAGCGCATGATTGCGTTCTCAAGCAGCGCCAGCTGGCAATCGAACAAGGCTACGTCGACCTTTGTCGCCTCGCCGGTCCGCTCGCGGTGCAGCAGCGCCGCGTTGAGCGCGACCGCGGTGTAGAGGCCGCCGGCGAGGTCGCCGACCGATGTGCCGACCCGGGTCAACGGCATCCCAGGGTGACCGGTGATGCTCATAATTCCGCCGAGACCCTGCACTACCATGTCGTAGGCCGGATACTGAGAGTAAGGGCCGCTATGGCCAAAGCCCGAGGCGGCCGCGTAAACGAGGCGCGGATAGTTTTGGTGCAGCTTCTCCCAACCGTAGCCGAGCTTCTCCATTGTGCCCGGGCGAAAGTTCTCGACGAGCGCATCCGCTTTATCGAGCAGCCGCTCGAAGATGTCGCGGCCGGCCGGCGATTTGAGGTCGAGCGCGATCGACTCCTTGCCCCGGTTGACCGAGGCGAAATAGGCCGATTTGCCGTTCTTGAATGGGCCGTATTGACGCGCGTCGTCGCCTTGCTGTGGGGGCTCGACCTTGATCACGCGCGCCCCGAGCTCGGCGAGCAGAAGGGTGCAGTAGGGGCCCGCGAGGATGCGGGACAGATCAATGATCGTAATGCCGGAGAGCGGTCCCTGCTGCACCATAATCGGAGATCCCTTTGCGATACCGAGCCCGGTCAATAGCCTAGTGCGCGGCATGCCCGCAACCAAGCTCAGGCAGGACGAGCGCGCCGGGGCCGGCCTAGACGATATGGTCCGTTGCCCGCGGCGACGCAGCGCCGCTATCTTACTGTCATTACATCTCGGGCAAACGGATGAACCACCGAACCCAAAATGGCAATGATGAAGCCGACCAGCGGAGGTCGGCGGCGCTGATCGGCTTGATAATCATCCTGGCGCTGGCGATTGCCGGAGTGTGGCTTGTTCGCGAGCTCAGGGAGAAGTCTCAGCTGGAAGATTGTCTGATGTCGGGGCGCACGAATTGCGCGCCGATCGAGGCGCCTTCACGCCGTTAGCGGCGGCCCAGTATCGGCCTTTTGCGGCCGCAAAAATGCCGGATGACTGGTAGAGAATATCTATGATAGACGTTCGCGGTTTAATCGGCTGTGGGCCGCGGAGGCGCTCGGGATGGTGAGGCGTTTGATCGGTGGAGCCGCGATCTTTGCCCTGGTCGCAATCGGAGTCATTTTGTGGTTGAGGGTGGAAGAGCCCGTGCCGCAGGCCGCGGCACAGACCGCGAGCCCGGCGATCCCGGTTACCGCCGGGACGGTAAAGGTCGAGGATGTTCCCGTGTTCCTCAACGGCATCGGCACGGTGCAAGCCTACAATTCGGTAGCGATCAAGAGCAGAGTCGACGGCCAGATCGTCAGGGTCGACTTCAAAGAGGGCCAAGACGTCAAAGAAGGAGACCCACTCTTTCAAATCGATCCACGCTCATATCAGGCGGCGGTGGACCAAGCGCAGGCGGCAAAACAGAAGGATGAGGCAAACCTGGCCGGCGCCCAGGCTGATCTCGAGCGCTACGAAAAGCTGCTGACCCCGGGATGGCAGACGCGGCAGAGCTATGACCAGCAAAAGGCCCAGGTTGCGCAGCTGCAGGCGGCGATCAAGGGTGACGAAGCACAGATCAACACTGCCAAGATCAACCTCGGCTATACGGACATCCGTTCACCGATCGACGGCCGTCTCGGAGCGCGGCTCGTCGACAAAGGCAACATCGTGCACGCCAACGACAACACCCCGCTCGTCATGATCACGGAGTTCAAGCCGATATTCGTCAGCTTCACATTGCCGCAGGAGAGTCTCGATGACGTCCACGAAAACAACAAGCAAGCGCCGCTCGTCGTGCGCGCCTACAGCGGTGACGGCAAAAAGGAGCTGGCCGAAGGTAAGCTGACCCTGATCGACAACATGATCGACCAGGCGACCGGCACGATCCACCTGAAGGCACGGTTTGACAATGAGAACGAGCGCTTGTGGCCGGGGGAATTCGTCAGCCTACGAGTGATTTTGTCGATGCGTCGCGGCGTTGCTACGGTACCTCAGCAGACCGTGCAGCAGGGTCCGAACGGCCATTACGCTTACGTCATCAAGCCCGACAACACTGTCGAGCGGCGCGCCGTCGAAGTCGCCTCGATCCAGGATGGCATCGCGGTGATCACAAAAGGGCTGGCTGAGAACGAGCGGGTCGTGGTCGATGGGCAGTTCAGGCTGACCGAGGGCGCCCGCGTCAATCCGACCGCCGCGGCCGCGCAGGGCGCGGCCGGGTAAGCGCCAGCCGTTCGACTGGCCCTATCCGAAAAGCCGTCAACTCAACCAAAGTTTGCAGGCGAGCGCCGATGAGCATTTCGGAACCCTTTATTCGCCGCCCGATCGCAACCTCGCTGATGATGCTGGGGGTGCTCGTGTTCGGCGTCGGCGCCTACGCGCTCCTTCCAGTGGCCGCATTGCCGAAGGTCGA
>Ga0310912_10002208_pt1 | contig 10963 bp, 15 predicted proteins | sample GREbulkMGOX080_FD_203443 | JGI IMG/M metagenome (GOLD analysis project Ga0310912, IMG submission 203443) | Lab enrichment of tropical soil microbial communities from Luquillo Experimental Forest, Puerto Rico - GRE.bulkMG.OX080 | ecosystem: Environmental > Terrestrial > Soil > Tropical forest >...
ATTCCGGGGGCGCGCGACCTAGAAGTGGATGTCAAGCCGCCCGAGCCTCGCGGCGTCCGGCCCAATAGTCCTCAAAGTGGCCGTTGAGATGAGAGCAGCGCAGGGCCAAAATGGCGTTGGCGCCCCGCACGGTCCAGAACATTCCTGACTGTTTCAGTCGTGAACCGATCACCGTCTTGCATCCAGCTTCGATCACACCCGAGCCAACAAACAAGTGCTGACGACGAAACTTGGGATAGCGCATCCGCTCTGCATTTCTTTCGAAGTAATCGGCCTCGGTGCGAAGCTTCTCGGCCATTTGGAAATTGGTGGTTTCGATGGCGCGCAGCGCGCCCACCAGTCTTTCGATCTTTCCCTTGTCCAGCAGGCGCTTCTGGTGGACCTTCATCCAAGCTTTCTGTTTGATTTCCTCATGAGGATACAGCTGTCGCACTACCTCCCAGAGGTGCTGCCGAGCATGGTAGAGATCGACAATTTGCATCGCCTCCGGAAAGTGTTCGGCGACCAGTGTCCAGATCCATTCCGCGCCGTCACCGATAACCACCCTCCGTTTCGCCAAGCACCAACCCCGTTTTAGCGCTTCCCGATAGAGGCGCTTGCCAAACTCCACCGCCGTTTCGATAGCCCCGGTGTAGGTCGTGGAATCCGGATCGCGGATAGCGAAGCCTTCCTCGTCCCAAGTGGTTTGCGTAAACACGCAGCCCAGCTTGACCTCCCGCGTATGAGCCGGTTGGCCCTCGACCTTGCCTTGACGACCCAGCGTCTCTTTCTTCACTACGGGGACGCCGGTGCCGTCCATTTGCACATACAAGATGGGAATCGGCTCGCCGACAGGGATGGGCAGATCCAACTGCATCGCTCTCTGGATCTCTTGTTGTTCCCGTTGGACGATATCACTTCCGATCGTCTCCGCTGTACGCTCGACGGATTTGGTAGTCACTTCTATTCCAGCCAGAACTTTCAGCTGCTCGCGGCCATGATCGAAGGGAGCCTGCTGACCCACCAAGGCCTGCATGCGGCGCACCCCGGGAGAGCATTCTGTCCTCTCGATATCCAGTTCGACATCAACAGGAAATTGGCCGGTCTGACAGCGTGGGCAGAGATAGTAGGGACGCGAGACTTGCACGGAACCCACCGCCGTCAGCACCGATTTCGAGCGCAACTCGCGGTACCGGGCGAGTTCCCCGCAAGGACACGCCACAGTGCGTTGAGCGTCGTGCGGTGCTGGAAACTCCAGCAGTTCGGTCAAGGCGGCCGCCCCCGCCCGGTGCATGGCGGAACGTACGGCCATCTCCAGCGCTTCCAGATCGAAACGTCCGGTCTTGCGCCGACCCTGGAAAATAACCCGCAGGAGTTGATCTACTTCGCGCGCGACCTCTTGACGGATCGCTTCGGCCGTTTTTTTTCCTGCTCCGTTTCTGACTCTTCCTCGATCGGCCGCAGGTGGCAGATCTTGGTGTTGGTTTCGATGAATTCCCGGGTGAGTTCCTGGAAATTGCGGAACTCCGCAACCTCTCGTTCTGCCTTGCGGGCCGCTGCGGGAGTGGACAACGACTCCGAGAAGGTTTTGCCGTCCACTTTATAGGTAAGCCGGAGATTCGGGCCGTGGCCCGGCTGGCCGGGCCGATGGCAGCGGCAGTTTGGCTTGCCACAGCGACCCGAAGTGTTGGAAATGGAACCCGCTCGAAGATCACCGAGTTCAGCGATCCTTCGAGCGATGGCGTTCCGACGCTCTTCTAATTCGGCAAGGGAGTATGGCATAGGGTAAGTTTAGCCTCCTCTATCCTAGCGTATTACATACGCTAGGATACTTGCCATAAAAAAAGAAAACCAACCATTCTCCCTTCTATGTCGTCCACCCCGCGGCTGGGCGCGCGTGGCGCAAACTTTGTGATTCCCGTATAATTGTAGGGTTCTCTTCTCCTCAACTGTGGCGCTATGGTGCAACGGTTAGCACGCGGCCCTTTCAAGGTCTTTCAGGACAATGTCGATGGGGCACTTACGTTGGTTCTTCAATCAGTTAGCCCCGATGTAGTGGGATGCAGCACGATGCAGTAGGACCCTAAACAATGCAGTTCACAATGCAGTTCTGCACTCTCCGAAAGCGCAGCGCTTTCGCTTACCGCCTTCCGGTGCTGGCGAACCTCTACCGTATACCGATTCTCGTCGATGTCCACCAGCTTTGTGCAGGACTAGCTGCTAAGCTAGGTGACGCTCCATTCGTTGCCGCAGAATCGCGACGACCGCAATCGCAAAATCATCGATTGGTTCAACAGGCCCGAGAACGGTAGCCCGTAATGAAGGTCTCTGGAACTCGCGCACAGGCTTGCTGGCTTCATGAAGCGTTTTCGCTCTGTGACAAGAGGATGCGGCCGCAATCGTCCAGCTTAGTGCAGTGACACCGCATGCTTTTCTTCAAAAGCTTCTGCATGCTCTTCAGGCGAGTAATCAAGAGATCCATCTCGCGGTACTTCTTTCGGGCTAACTGTCGCCATCGCGCCGAAGCTGGAGCGCTTTTCCGGAAGCCATGAAACAGTAGCTTGATCTCTGCGATTGTGAAGCCTGCCTTTCGGGCGAATTCGATGACGGCCAACTGTAGCTCCGCGTCGGGTGCAAAATGTCTTTGCCCATTTTGACGGGCAGCCTGGGGAAGAACTCCGGCCTTTTCATAGAAGCGAATGGCCGAGGTGCGAATTCCAGCTTTGCGTGCAACTTCGCCAATCTTCATCTCAGGAAGGAAAACAACGCTTGACTTAAAGTGCGCTTTAAGAATTAGCATTCTTCCCGTGTGTATGCAACTTTTTTCGAGAAGGGAGAGAACATGCAAACTCTATCGTTCCAACAATTACCCTTGACAGTCAAAATAGCCACTTGGGTTGCTTTTAACAATGCTTGGTGGTCTATCGAAGAGTTCGTCATCGACCGCGGTGGATTGTGGAGGTACATGCCCTACTATCGGGTTGCGAATCCTTGTATTTGGGATCTTGCGGTTGCCTTAATCGTCGGCCTCGCGATTTGGCGGGCCTCTCGCCGAAGCAGCACTCATCCCACATGAACGCTCGGGTTGGATGGTCAACGATTGCCAAAGATCCCCAGAAAGGAGGCCGCGCCGTGCCACAGGTCTCGGCTCAAGAGTTCGAACGATTGCCGCTGCGGGTTCACGCGTTTCTTGCTGGAGTGCCGCTTCACGACGTCTGGGCTGTCAATCTGCCGCGTTGGCGCGCCGGAGTCACGCTCGATGAGTTCTTGCGGGTGGCATGTAAAGGTCCATTCAACCTGTCCCCGGCCGCACGCTTGCTGCTCGGTATGCGCCTTTTCGTTGGACGGCTCTTCGGCTGGGATCGCGAATCGGCCGCGTCTACAGGCGAAAGCTTCGCCACTCGCCTGACGGCCGCCGATTGCGCGAGGTCGCTCGTGGCACCGGGCACACAAGATGGACTCTTCCGCGTCGTCTACCGGTTCGAAAACGAGCAGCTCCTGGAGGTGATCAATCGTACAGCCCACGCCGCGGCCCTGAGCGCCCTGGTCGAGACAGAAAGTGCGTATCGTTTTTATTTCGGCGTTTATGTCCGCAGCGTAGGCCGCTTGACTCCGCTTTACATGGCCCTGATCGACCCCTTTCGAAGGCTTGTCGTCTATCCCTCACTGTTGCGTAGTGTCCGCGTTAGATGGAATCAATCATTCGGTACAGCGTGAGGTGAAGCTCATGCGGCTCCTTGCAGTCGCGTGCATGCTGGGACTAGATTCGATTGTGTGCGGATGCGAGACGAGTTAAGGGCAAACCAGAAGTCACTGCTGTCTCAAGGAGGGGTTCATACGCGAATTTCTAGCGAAACCGACTGGAGTGAACCACACTAAAGTGAGGCAGTTTTGTCGTGCCCACCTTGGGAAGCGAGGATTACTTCCGGCTTGCCGACAACCCGAGAATTGTCTTGCGGTCGCGACACGCTAGCTCGGACTTATTGCCGCGTCAGGAAGCTTGCGCGTCCTTCGGTCGCGGATGAAGTTGCATGAAGGCGGCTGCGGCGTCGCGGGCAAATCGCACCAGAGCAGCCCGACGAATTGTTTGGCGAGTTCGGCAGGACCCACAAACCCGGCGGCAAGCTGGTGCGGGAAGAGACCGCCGATTACAACATGTTTCCAACGCCAGACGGCACCGAAAAGAAGCTCGCACTGCTGACCGGCCGCTATTGGCACAAGGGAAGGTACGAGCAGTTTACGGGCGAGCCAACGCCGGAGGAAGACAGTCTTGACGGCGATTTGATCAAGGACTTCCGAGACGATCTGTCGAACGACAAAACCAAGGACGGTCTGGCCAGAGACTTGTTTCCGCTGACGAGTGAAGAGCAGAAAGATTACGCCTTCAAACTCCTCGGTCAAGAGACGCTGCAGGGACGCAGCGTTTACCACATTAGCTTCTGGCCGAAGGACAAGGACGAAATAACGTGGGCGGGAGAGGCGTATATCGATGCCGAGGAATTTCAGCCCGTGCTGGTGTTCACCAAGCTGTCGCGGCGCATTCCACTCATGGTCCGCACGTTGCTGGGAACGGACCTTCCCGGAATTGGCTTTAATGTTGTCTATCACCGGCAGCCAGATGGAATGTGGTTTCCTGCTACCTTTGGCACGGAGTTCCGGATTCGTGCCGTGTTCTTCATCAACCGACTAGTGTCCGTGTCGTTGGAGAACAGCGCATTCGAGCACACGCACGTTGCCAGCAAGATGAAGGTGATTGGTGAAGTGAAGTGAAGTGAGCAGAGCCGGAAGTAATCGCTTAAGTCCCGGTAAACGCTAGTCGCTGTATCGAAAGCGCACAACCACACCCTGCCCGCGAGCGCATCTTGCCTGCTCGCGCTTCCGATACAGCCCTAGGACTAATCGGGGACTTGCACGCCTCCGTGATATAAAAACGCCGTGACAGGCTTTGCTTTCAATCGATAATGGCCCGACAAAACTATTCAGAAGCAGTCGAGCGTTTCGGACTAGCCGCCCAGAAATATTGTGCTCTGATTGAGTCTAGGTCCGCCTTCGACAGAACCGAGTTCTTGTTGCAAATCTACCGCTTGCTTCCTGAACTGATTGACGAAGGCATCCGGCTACCGCGATTACTGCGGGAAGTTCATGCGTCGCAGCAGAGCCTGAAAGCGTGGCTCAGAGTGCAAACGATCAAAACCCGGATACGCGGCAATAAAAACCATCCCTTGGTCGTGATCTTCGTAAGCCCGCTCCAGCCACGTGACCGCCTGGTCTTTTTGGCCGAGGCCAACGTATGCCTCGGCGAAGCAAGCACCGGAAACATACTGGTGCCGAGCTATTTCTCTCAATTCATCGATCAGCTTCTCGGCCTCGTTCTTCCTTCCTTCAAATCCATATATACCGGCCGCGGTAGCTAGGAAATACGGACGCCGACGTTCAGATGGGTGGCCTGACTTCCACCTTTCCAAGGCAGCAAGGGCCTCCGGGTACATCTGTTTCTCTCTGTAGGTCCATACCAGGCCCCAATCGTGACCCAGGCTCTTGAACTGCTGTAGCGCGAGGTCATATTGATGCGATGCCCAGGTCACAAACGCCACGTAGACCCTGGTCTCAATGCCAAACGGGTCCAGTTCGATTGCGTGATTCATTTCCTTCATAGCTTCGTCGTTTCGCCCCAGGGCCTGGACAAAGCGTCCGTACTCCAGATGTGCGTCTGCATAGTTAGGATTGAGTTTGAGTGCGAGCTTGAACTCCTTCTCTGCTTCGGACCAGTTCCAGTCATATTCGAGGGTTTGGGCCAGAGAAAAATGGGCCTCCGCGAGGGAGGGATCGAGTTCGAGTGCCTTGGTGGCCGCATCCTTGGCGTCAGACAGAGCCTGTTTCGGGGAATGACCTCCCCAGACTGGGTTTCCCAATAGGATATGGGCGTCGGCTAGTCCCGCGTAGGCCGTGGCGTAAGCTGGGTCCTTTTCGATTGCATGTCTAAAGTGCCTAATCGCTGCCAGGGTATCCTGATCAGTGTACTGTCCTTCATCGGCGGCGGTATTGTGAGTCACTGCCAGCCCCAGAATGTAACGGCCATGAAGGTAATCATCGTGTGCTTCTGGACTCACGCGGTGCGCGGTCGCGAAACGAGTGCTCTCCTCCGGGGTTAGCTTCACCCGGATTTCATCCGCGACCGTGCGCGCAATCTCATCCTGCACTTGCAGGACGTCGTGAATGTCTCGGTCGTATTGCTTGGCCCAGAGTTGACCCTCGGGCGAGACTTGGTCCAAGTGGATGCGAACGCGAACGCGACTGCCTGAACGCTCAACCGCACCTTCCAAAACCGCGTCCACGTTGAGCTCCCGGGCGATCTCTTGCAACGGCTTCTTGCTGCCCTTGTACTGCATGATGGATTGGCGCGAGATCACGCGCGGCGCGCTGACTTCGCCAAGCTTAGTAATGATCTCTTCAGTCATCCCATCAGCAAAGTATTCCTGTTCGGGATCACCGGAAAGATTTGCGAAAGGAATGACCGCTAGCGCCTGAATCCGGGGTCGCGCTGCATGCACAAAGAGTCGGTCGCGCCAGCCATGCACATTCAGAGCGAACAAAACGGCTGTGATGCCAACGATGGCTAGTAGTCCAACAGCTGCCGGGAAGATGAGACTTCTTGATTTTCGAGTGGGCTTCGCTTCCGCTGCACTAGCCTGTTCCGCGCCATTTACTGCCCCGATGAAACGGTAGCCGCGTCGGGCCAGCGTTTCGACGAAGCGGGAGTTTTCGGCTGAGTCTCCCAGCGTTTCGCGAATCTTGTTGATGGCGGTATTCAGGTTGTGGTCTACATCGACAAAGGTGTCGGGCCACAATCGCTTCTGCAATTCCTCACGGGTCACCACCTCGCCAGGCCGCTCCAATAAAATGCCTAGCACCTGGAAGGGTTGACCGCCGAGCTTCAGCTTTATTCCGCCCTTACGCAGTTCTCCTGCCCGCAGGTCCACCTCGAAGGTCGCAAAGCGAACCACCTGGGCGTTCTGGATCTCCGTCTCCATCGCCACTTACCTCAAGTGCCACAAAGTGTAGCACCAAACTGTCCAAAGTCTTACCACTGTCCTGGCTCGTTAACCTTCGCAATTGCAGCTGGTTACCTCCTGAGTTTCTTTTGACCTCCCATGCATTGAGGTAGTTCTCCAGGAAGTCGAACGTCGCCGTCAGGACAACGCTGCGGGGTGGCGACATGAAGGCAGCAAACTCCGATTGGCATTCGGCATTCAGGGCGAACCAGCGCAATCGCGCTCTAGCTCGCCTGAGTGTTGCGGCGCTTGGTGTCGTTGTCGGCTTTCCTCGATCGACCCTCGCCGGACCCGGGCCGGCTGCGCCGGACGATCCAACCAGCGTGGTCGTTATGGACACGGCAGATGCGCCCGGAACGGTCGACCGTCTCAGACTTACGGCCATCCTGGAACTAACCGCAGCGGAACTTCACCTGAGCGTTCGCGATCTGCCCTCGATTGTGGTCTTTCATTTATCCAAGGACGCGGCCGCGAAGCTTGGCCTCGCCGTAAGTTCTACCGTATGTAGCACCGGGTCAACGACGCGCTACGAGTTGTGGATTATCGGTGAACCCTCGGACCTAACCTATAGTTATATGGCCGAAAACATTCTCGAGGACCACTTCAAGTTGAAAGTTGAGAACAGCGAGCGTGCACGCATACTCCGGACCGTTCGGTCAAGACTGAACATGACGGTCGACGCCAAGGCATTTCGGAAGAAATGATGGCAGGACAGTCCCACCGCTGACCATGACAGGCCCGAACTCCTTACGGGCGAACCGGTAATCACTTGAGAAAACGCCATTCCAACCGGGAACGCGACAAAGGAGTTGGCGTCATAGTCGCCCGATGCTACCGTTCGCAATAAAAGGAACGCCCGAACCCACTTGGAGGTGCTGCCATGCAAGTGCGCAAATTCGCTGGTCTTGTTCTGTGCTCACTTTGCCTCGTTATTTCAGGAGGTGCGCAAAGCCCGGATATCGATGAAAAACCAGTCTGGACGTTAGAGTACATTCATGTGATGCCCGACAAGCTTGGACTAACACTTGGCTATTTGGACCACTGGATGCATGTACGTAAAGAGGCCAAGCGACGAGGCATAGCTCTGAGTTACCACCGAATCCAAGAAGTCCAGCTGGTCACTCCTGGTTCCAAGACTGGCGACCCGAATTCCATCGTGTTGCCGACGGAGTACAAGAATCTCGCTGCATTTTCTGAACGCGAGAAGCTCTTCGCCTCGATACTCGACGAGCGCGGACCCAAAAGCACGCCGGGCGTGATTTCAGCCGCCAAGCCTGAAGAGTTGTATGCAACCGTGGATACACGTACATTCATGGAACAACCTGCGGGTCCCAACACGACGCAGTTCAAGCTTTTGGCCAAACCCTAAAGAGAGAGTCCTGGTTCAAACGACGTTACCGGAGATCGCGGAGACTGCCCTTAATCCAGACCCGCAGGCTTTAGGTCGGGATGTTCGTCGTAGAGAGGATTCAGAACCTCAAGCAATATTTCACCTAGAACCTTAGCTGTGGCCAGTCGGTACGCTTTGAACTCCTCTAGTGAGCATTTCTTCTGAACAGTCAAAATCGACCGGTCATGCGAGCGGAGACTTGGTTGCACGCGCGGCACTGCGGAAGCCTGGCAAAAAAGGCTTCAGCCCGCCGTCAAGGCGGGACTTTACCTGCAGATCGGCTGGTCGACTCCTCGGTTACCCCGATGCGATCGCCGAAAGCGATTCCGGCAAAACCTGCCCGCCATCGACTACAAGCGTCTGCCCTGTGATGAAAGCAGCCTCGTCGCTTGCCAGGAACAGCGCCGCGTTCGCGATGTCTTCCACGGAACCTAATCGCCCCAACGGCACCGACTCTATCATCTTCGCAGTGTACTCCGCGCCCAGCGCTTCCAAGCCCTCAGTGCGAATGTTCCCGGGAAGAACTGCGTTGCAAGTAATTCCATACTTGGCGAGTTCGAGCGCAGCCGAGCGCACGAACCCGAGTTGTCCAGCCTTGCTGGCAGCATAATGCGACCAGCCCGGCAGTCCGGTAATCGGTCCGGTGATCGAGGAAGTTACGATAACCCGCCCGTGCGCACTCTGCTTCAGTGCAGGCAGGCACGCGCGCACTGTAAGAAATGTTCCTTTCAGGTTGGTATCATGAACTTCATCCCAGTCTTCCTCCCGCATTTCTTCCAGACGGGCAGAGGGGAAGATCCCGGCGTTGACGCACACGATATCGATGCCGCCATGTGTCTCCAGTGCCCTCTGCGCCACCCGCTCCATATCTGGCAAAGACGAAACGTTCGCCACAGCGCCGATTGCATCCCCGCCTGTCGCACGCATCTCCGCAGCCGCCATTTCCAGTTCCTCAGCCGTGCGCGCGGTGAGCAGCACTCGGGCTCCGCGCGCCGCGAATGCGCGCGAAATCCCCTTCCCGATTCCTTTACTACCGCCCGTAACAATCACCGAGCGGCCTGCTATCGAAGTGAACATACGGCCACTTTATTCCGGCGGGAACAATTCGTCGAACCGGCGGCGCACGAGCTGTTCATCCCTCGCCATGCCACCTCACGTAGCGGGCCTCAGCCGGGTGGATGGGATCTCGCGGCATAAGATGTTAGTGTGTGGGTTGTAGGCAAGTCAACGGATCCTGTCGTCTCGGATTACCTATATCTTCGATCACGGTTCGCTTCGCCCTGAGTCTTCGGGTGCCGTCTTCTCCATTCCGCTCTCGCAATACACAAATGTCGGCCTGCTTAATCTAACGAGGTCTAACCGAGTTGCACGAAAACGACGAAGCGAATGCGCGCCTTCGAGTCGTATCTTGCCCATGCTTGTAGACATCAGGAGCGGACAGAGGCTTGCCATTGCCAAAGAGAAAAGTCGCTTGATCTTTCGCAAACTTGGCAAGGGCTTCGTTCATTATCTTTGCATAAATCAATCTCACGGACGGCTGCGATTGTTTTTGGGTTTTGCAGATTTCGCCGATAGCACGATTCATTTCTGGCTCAAAAGATAAAGGTCGGCGTGACTGTGGATCTCCTTCCGTCGTTTTTTCACTAAGCGGTCCTGATGTGTGCCGTGCTGACGTTCCACACGCCCCTTGGCTTGCGGGGAATTCGCGGCAATCAGCGTGATCCCCAACTTCGCGCACATCCGCCCAAACTGGGTCACCGGCTCTTCCCCCCGCAACCGCTCCCCCGCATTCGCCGAGCGCTTGTACAAGTTCTTCCAATCCACGTACAGGGTCATCGGCACCCCCCTGCATTGCCCACGAGGTACGAATTTCCGGGTGAACCGTCAAGAAGCGGAAATCCTGAAAAGCCTTGTCGGAAGCCACATGGCGGCCCCGCTCGTTCGGAATGTTACTGGAAGCGAGAAGCGCGTCGTGTTTGCCGAAGAATGAGCGGCGCGAGATCGGCGGCGAATGTCCGCAGAACGCCGGTCAACGTAACATTCCCGTTGAAGGCTCATGCGGATGAAGAAATTGACTTGGATGGTGCAGTAGGTTGCGTCTTAGCTCCACACTGCTAGCTTGCTAGTGGCTTGGCTCGACCCTCGGCAGAGCGTCTCCCAATTCCTGCAACAGGAAGTGGTAGCAGCGGTCACGTTCGACGGCGAGCGAAGCCCCACCGCCTTTGCACCGGATTCCGGTGCGAGTCTGAGGAAGTAGCGGAACATGGCCGTTTGCGGATCGCACGGTCTTCATTCCGAGCGCCCTAGGCGAATGCATTCTGCGAATGGTTACACCTCGTTGCGGGTCTCAACATCCTTCTAAAGGCGAGTTTTCAGTAGCTTGGTCGTCGATGATTGTGCGCGACAGCGAGTGACGGGAGCTCGCGGTAGACCAAGGCGAACAGAAAGCGGCGAAGTAGAAATCGGCGGGTGCCACCGAGGCCAGGTGCCCAACGACGCGGAGCTTGTGCAATCAGCTCAACCGCCCTGCTCAATTCTGCGG
>Ga0310912_10002210_pt1 | contig 10961 bp, 10 predicted proteins | sample GREbulkMGOX080_FD_203443 | JGI IMG/M metagenome (GOLD analysis project Ga0310912, IMG submission 203443) | Lab enrichment of tropical soil microbial communities from Luquillo Experimental Forest, Puerto Rico - GRE.bulkMG.OX080 | ecosystem: Environmental > Terrestrial > Soil > Tropical forest >...
CGGGCCCGGCCCATTTCATCTCGAAATTGCGATGGCCGCCGGCCGCCATTTCCTGATCGAGCCCCGGCTTCTCTTCGAGCCGCTCGCCTTGCGCGTGCTCCAGCCTACTGGCGGCCCCATCGAGGTCCTCGACCTCGAAGCCGAAGTGATGGATGCCGCTGTAGTTGGGGCCGTTGGCGCCGACATCGGCCGATTTCTCGGTCTTCCAGTTCAAGATCGCCAGGTTGATATAGCCATCGGTCAGGAACACCGCGCCATTCGGAGCGCGCCGGATCTCCTGCAGGCCGAACGCTTCTTTATAGAAGGCCGCCGCCTTTCCGGGGTCTTTTGTCGTCAGCGCGATGTGCTTGATTCTGGGCATGGGTTTCTCCCTCTGCGCTAGCTAAGCCTGCCGGTCAGCATGCGCCCGTTTCGCCTTTCCGACAAGACCGCCTGGCATATGACGATCACGTCGCACGCGTGCCGGTATTGTTCGAGGGCCGGTCGGGCTTTCGCCGCCTTCGATTGGCCTTGGTTAACCCACTTTTCCGCAGCCGATCAGCAGCGTAATCTTGTTCCGACAGACGAAGCGGGGGAGAAGTGCCGGGCAAGGAAGAGGTCGGATGGCAGTTCGCGGCAGCGACAGAATCTCACAACATCGCAAGAGGGCTCGCAAAAGAATCCTTGGAGCGGTATTTGTCTCTTTCGGCATCCTGCTCTGGGGCATTGCTGCAACGGCGCACCTCAAGCCCGACGCGCTAACTTACACAGGGGTCACCGTCGGCGGAGCTGCTGTCGTCGCCGGCATCATCCTGTTCGCCACAACGCTGTGAGGCCGGGGTCGGAAGAGGGTATCAATACCGGCCGAATCTGCGCAGGAACTCTCGATATTCCGAGAGCTTCTTCAGGTGGCCATGCTGTGGCTGATTGGCATGGCAGCCGAGACACAGCACCTGAAGATTTCCCTCGAAGTTTTCGTTCTTCATTCCGTTCTTGTGAGGCCAACCCTTGCGGCGCTCTCACTGCGCGAGGTGGCGGCTAACCTTCCTTTACGGCGAAGAAATCAACGCTTCGGTAATTCAGTCACGATTTTGATCATTGGTCGGATATGACGGGCCGTTTGGCGTCCGGATCGGCGCGGCGAAACCACCAAAGTGGTCCATGACGGCATTTGCTAGAATCGCCTCTTCGTACTTGATAAAATAATATCATTATATTAATATTGCCGACATGGCCATATCACTACTTCTCCGCGTTTGACCGTCGCGCCACGAGCGTACGAGCAAAGGCATGCAGTTATCTCAAAGAGCGCGACTGGCAGCCTGCTCCCGCTGTTTCTTTTCTGCGCGATCACAAAACCCTAGGGTTTCTGCGGAGAACAAGACGTCGCCGCTGTTAATTTCCTGTAAATAACAGCGAAAACAGCGAAACCGGGTCAGCCGAACCGGTTCGAGCGCGGGAAGCCGGTGGGGACGAGGCGCCCGGCGGCGCCGCGCGAGCCGAGCCAGGGAGTGAGATCGGTTTCGGTCCGGGTGCGGTTTTCGCCCTGACGCCAGCTTAGCCCGTCGGCCGAGCGGAACACCTTGCAGTCGGCGAGACCGCCCCATTTGTAGCGCTGCAGGATCACGCCGCGGCCGCGCGTCATCAGTGGGATGTCCTCGAGCTTGACGATTAGCAGCCTACGGTTGTCACCGACCAACGCGACAGCGTCGCCACCTTCGGCTTGCACGCAGGCACGTGCGATCGCGCCCTCGGCCGGGGTCAGCACCTGCTTGCCGGCGCGAGTCTGGGCCATCGCTTCCTCGCCGTCGACGACAAAACCGCGCCCGTCGCTTGCCGCCACCAGCAGCTCCATGCTGGGCCGGTACGGAAACATCGCTACGATATCATGCTCGTTCGGCAGATCGATCATCAGGCGAAGCGGCTCACCGTGGCCGCGCCCGCCCGGCAGCCGATCGACCCCGATCGTGTAGAACCGCCCATTGGTGCCAAAGACGATCAGCCGGTCGGTGGTCTCGGCGGCGATCGCAAAGCGCGGTCCATCGCCCTCCTTGTATTTCTGCTCCGCGCCCGGGACGTTGTGCCCCTTGACGGCCCGGATCCAGCCCTTCTCCGAGCACAGGACTGTCACCGCTTCGCGTTCGACCAGCGCCTCGGCGGGAATTTCGACTGGCTCAGGAGCCGCGCCGAGTTCAGTGCGCCGCCGACCGAGCGGTGTCTCGCCGCCGAACTCAGTGGCGGTCTCTGCAACCTCATTCGCCACCGCGCGCCATTGTCTCTTCTCGCTCGACAGCAGCCTGGTGAGCTGGGCCTCCTCCGCCGCGAGGGTATCGAGCTCCTTGCGGATCGCGATCTGCTCGAGGCGGCGCAGGGCGCGCAGCCGCATGTTCAGGATCGCTTCCACCTGGACCTCGGTCAGCTCCCAGCGGGCGATCATCTCCGCCTTCGGGTCGTCGCCTTCGCGGATGATACGGATCACCTCGTCGAGATTGACATAGACGATGATCTGGCCGCGCAGGATCTCGATGCGGTGTGCGACCGCCCCGAGTCTGTGGTGGCTCCGGCGCTGCAGCACGATCCGGCGATGGTCGAGAAAGGCCTGCAACGCCTCTTTGAGGCCCATCACCCGCGGCACGCCGAGTGGATCCAGCACATTGAGGTTGAGCGGTACGCGCACTTCGAGCTCGGTCAGGCGAAACAGCTGCTCCACCAGCAGGTCGGCGTCGACATTGCGGGTCTTGGGCTCAAGCACGAGACGGACGTCCTCAGCCGACTCGTCGCGGACATCGGCGAGCAGAGGCAGCTTCTTCTCCTCGAGCAAGGAGGCGATCTTCTCCACCATCCGCCCCTTCTGCACCTGGAACGGCATCTCGGTGACGACGATTTGGTAGAGGCCGTGGCCGAGCGCCTCGGTCGTCCAGCGCGCCCGCAGCCGGAAGCTTCCGCGCCCGGTCGCATAGGCTTGGCAAATGCTCTCCGGCGGCTCTACCAGCACCCCACCGGTCGGGAAGTCGGGTCCCGGGACACGGTCGCTGAGCTCGCCCGGCGCGCACGCCGGGTTCTCGATCAAATGCAACAGTGCCGCGCACAGCTCGCCTACATTGTGCGGCGGAATGCTGGTCGCCATGCCGACTGCAATGCCAGCGGCGCCGTTGGCGAGCAAGTTGGGAAAGCGAGCCGGAAGGACTACCGGCTCCTGGTCTTCGCCGTCATAGGTTGGGCGGAAATCGACGGCATCCTCGTCGATCCCGTCAAGCATCGCCTGCGCCACGGCCGAGAGCCGGCTCTCGGTGTAGCGCATGGCCGCAGCGTTGTCGCCGTCGACATTGCCGAAATTGCCCTGCCCGTCGACCAACGGGTAGCGCTGGGAGAAATCCTGCGCGAGGCGTACCAGCGCGTCGTAAACCGCCAGCTCGCCATGCGGGTGGAACTTGCCGATCACATCGCCGACCACCCGGGCGCATTTCTTGTAGCCCGAGGCCGGATCGAGGCGAAGCTGCTGCATCGCATGCAGGATCCGGCGATGAACGGGCTTGAGCCCGTCGCGCACATCGGGCAGCGATCGCGACATGATCGTCGACAGCGCATAGGAGAGATAGCGCTCGCCGAGCGCGTCGGCGAAGTCGACATTGCGGATCTCGCCGGAAAGGGCTGTCGCGGGCATGCGTCGATTACCTCGAAGAGAAGGGGGGCGCAGGGTGTCTCAACCGCCAATCGTAGCAGCCACCGCTGCTTCCCGCATGCGCTCGGCCAGCCGCATTCGCGCCGCCGGGAGGGTACGGCCTTGCGGCGCAAACACGTGATGCACCAGGAAATGCCCGGTCAGGGTCATGCCGAGGTCGAGCTCGGCCTCGTCCGCCGGCGTATTGCGCCAGAGAAACTCGGGCAGCGGCAACAGCCTATCGTGATAGGGCAGGCCAGACGTCCGCGACACGGCACGCCCCGTCCGGGGCGATACATAAGCGAGGCCGGCCGTGGCTCCTGACACTGCGCAGCGGCTGAGATCGAGGCCAAACCCCAAGGCGCTTAGCAGGTCGTGTTCCCACCTCACATATTGCGCCGGCCAGTCTACCGCCGAATCAAGGGCTTCGATTAGCCGCGCGAAGGATGTGAAGACATCACCGTGCGGCTCGCGCTCCGGCAGCGCGGCTCCAACCAATGCGGCGGCCGAGGTGAGACCGGCAAGCCGACCCGGATCGTCGAGAAATCGCGCGGCATGAGCCCGCAGCATCTCGCAGGCGATGGTGCCGAGATGTTCGTCGAGGCGTCCGCGCCATACTGCGGCGACCTCGTTGCCAGACTGCAGCATCGCCCGTACCCTGGGAGACTGACCGCCGCGAGCCAGGCCGGCGTGCCGTCCATGCTCACGGGTCAGGAGATCGACGATCAGGGCGTTCTCGCCGTGGCGGCGAGTTGCCAGGACGAATCCGGTGTCTCGCCACAGCATCAGACGTTGTAGTCCAGCCCCAGGGCTGCATAGCGCTCAGGATCGTCTACCCAGTTCTCGCGCACTTTGACGAACAGGAACAGGTGGACGCGACGACCCAGCAGACGTTCGAGTTCTCGGCGAGCGCGGGCACCGATCGCCTTGATCCGCTGCCCGCCTTCTCCGAGGATGATCGCGCGTTGACTCGGCCGCTGGACAAAGATCACCTGCTCGATCCGCGCGCTCCCGTCCTTTCTGTCCTCCCAGCCCTCAGTCTCGATCGTCGAGCCATACGGCAGCTCGTCACGGAGCTGCAGAAAAACCTGCTCGCGCGTCACCTCGGCAGCGATCACTCGTTCGGGCATATCTGACAGCTGGTCTTCGGGGAATAACCAGGGACCTTGTGGCAAGGCTGAGACGAGATACCGCGTCAGATCGTCGACTCCGTCACCGGTCCGGCCTGAGATCATGAAGATGGGATCGAATCGGCCGTGCCGCGACAGCGTGTCGGCGAGGGCGAGCAGGCTCTCGCGTGGAACCAGATCGATTTTGTTCAACGCGAGGATCGATTCCTGACCACGCCCGGCAAGGCGGTCGAGAATGCGGCGCGTATCGCGCTCGACCCCGCGGGCGGCATCGACCAGCAATACGGTTCGGTCGGCATCTTCGGCGCCCGACCACGCCGCCGCGATCATCGCTCGGTCGAAACGGCGGCGCGGGGCAAAAATGCCTGGAGTATCGACATAGATGATCTGCGCCGGACTTCTGATCGCAATACCGAGCAGCCGGGTCCGTGTTGTCTGCGGCTTGGGTGTGACGATGGCGAGCTTGCGGCCAACGAGCCGGTTGAGCAATGTGGACTTGCCGGCGTTCGGTGCGCCGATCAGTGCAACATAGCCGCACCGCCTGGGCGCAGCCTGCGCCTCGTCCACCGTCTCAGGCGGCGTGCTGTTTTGCCCAGTCGACAACCTCGGCATGGGTAGCGAACCACACCCCCTTGCGTGCCTGCGCGTGACGGATGACTTCCTCGAGGATCCAGACACGCGAGCGGTAGCCGATAATGTGCGGATGCATGGTGAGCTGGAAAATGCCGCCCTCCTCATAAGCGGCATCGAACTCGCGCCGGAAAATGTCGAGGACGTCGGTCGGCGGCGTATAGGGGCGCAGCGCCGAAAACCGATTCATCATGAAATAAACCGCGTCGTCGCGCACCCACTCAACCGGCAGCTCGACGATTCCTGTCGGCTCGCCGTCGAGTAGCAGCTCGTAGCAATCCTCGTCACTCATCAGCGAGGAATCGTAGAGCAGCCCCATCTCCTTCTCGATTTCCAATGTGTGCTGACTAAAGTCCCATGAGGGGGTACGCAAGCCCACCGGCCGGACGCCGACGATTTGCTCCAGGGTATCGGCCGAACGCCTCATCAGGTCGCGTTCGGCTTCGCGCGGTAGGCTCGAATTCAGCTCATGGATCCAGCCATGGATCCCGATTTCATGGCCTTCGGCCACGACCCGGCACTGCTCCGCGGGGTGGAGGAGTGCCGTCACCGCCGGCACGTAAAACGAGCCCTTGACACCGTATTTGCTCAGCAGATCGAGTATCCGTGGCACGCCGACCCGGTTTCCGAACTGGCCCCAGGCCAGGCGCCCGATCGACTTGCCGCCGTCACGCAGGTCGCTGGTCTCATGGTCGCTGTCGAATGACAACGCGACAGCGCACCGCGCGCCGCCTGGCCACTCGGCCGGCCGCAATCGCCGGCCGGCACGGACGCGGTTGACTAGCTTGCGCCATTGTTCCTCGGGCCACTGCCAGGGTTCGAGGCTGGCCTGGGAAGCGTTCATGCCTTCGTTCTCCTCGTTCATGCTTCGATCGGCGGAGAGCCGGCGGGAAAGGAGAGAGAAATGGTCGGAGCGGTGAGATTCGAACTCACGACCCTCAGCACCCCATGCTGATGCGCTACCAGGCTGCGCTACGCTCCGACAGGGCGGCTTCGCTGACGCAATCGATCATAGTGATATGCTTGGCGCGGTGCAACTTGCCGGGCCGGGCGGCCCGGCGGATCAGTGCGTGAGGAGCTTGTCCAGTAAGGCCTGGATTTCCAGGAGCTCGCGCCTCACTTCTTCCAGAGCCGTTTGCAGGGCCTGTCGAGAGGGCGCCGGAGGCGCCCCAGCGCCCGGCGGATCAGCTACCGGATCGAGCGGAAACAAGGTCGCCGGCGCGTCTCTCTCGATCGATCGCCCCGGGGGCTCCTTGTCCCGCGGTGCACCCTCGCGGAGCAGCTTCTGGACCCCGCGGATCGTGTATCCCTCCTGATACAGGAACTGTCGGATCTGACGTAGCAGGTCGACGTCTTCCGGGCGGTAGTAACGGCGGCCACCCCCGCGTTTGAGCGGTTTGATCTCGGGAAATTTGGATTCCCAGAACCGAAGTACGTGGGCCGGAAGATCGAGTTCTTCGGAAACTTCTCCGGTGGTGCGATAGGCAGCGTCCGACTTTCCAGCGCGCCGGGAGGCCGCCGCAGCGTTCGTCTGGGTCAACTCACGCCGTAGGTGCCTTGGCCGCGGAAGCGGAGGGCGTCTCACTGCCGGCCGCACCGGTCAGACCCTGATTGATCTGATCCTTGAGCGCGTGCGAGGCACGGAAGACGAGAACGCGACGCGGGCTGATTGGCACTTCCTGACCGGTCTTGGGGTTACGGCCGATGCGTTCGGCTTTCTGCCGGACCGCAAAACTCCCGAACGATGAAATCTTGACAACCTCGCCACGTTCGAGTGCCCCGGAAATTTCGGCGATCACAGATTCGACAAGCTCAGCCGACTCGTTGCGTGACAATCCCACCCCTTGATAAACCGCTTCGCTGAGCCGAGCGCGAGTCACCGTTTCTCCAGCCATGGGCCCCTCCCCCACCTCTGCCGGAAGCGTAACCTGCGGGAAAAATCCCGTCAAATTCCAAAGCGTTGTCACGTTCCGATCAAGGGGCGCGGGAGCACCCTGCCGGCGCGCTACCAGCGCACCAAGCTCGCTCCCCAGCTCAGGCCGCCGCCCAGCGCTTCCATCAGGACGAGATGCCCCGGCTTGATCCGTCCGTCCGCGACGGCGGCCTCCAGGGCGAGCGGGATCGAGGCGGCCGAGGTGTTGGCGTGGTGTTCGATTGTGATCACCACTTTGTCCTGCGACAGGCCAAGCTTTCTGCCCATACAGTCGATGATGCGGCTGTTGGCTTGATGCGGGACAAGCCAGTCGATGTCCGCCGCGGTGAGACCATTCGCCGTGAGAGCCTCGTCGACCACCGAGCTCAAATGCTGGACAGCCAGCCGGAAGACCTCGCGTCCTTCCATCCGCAGAACGCCCGTACTGCGGGTCGAGGAGGGGCCGCCGTCGACATAGAGGATGTCGTATTGGCGTCCGTCCGAATGCAAATGGTTCGAGAGGATAAAACGGCCACCCGGTGCCTCGGCCGGGACGGCCCTCAGAAGGAGAGCCCCCGCTCCGTCGCCGAAGAGGACGCAAGTCCCGCGATCCTCCCAGTCGAGAATGCGAGAGAATGTCTCCGCCCCGATCACGAGCGCGGTCCGCGCCTGGCCGAGGCGCAGCGCGTTGTCGGCAATCGACAGTGCAAAGATAAACCCGGCGCAAACCGCCTGAACGTCGAAGGCCGCGCCACTCCTCATTCCGAGCCGCGCCTGCACTCTCGTAGCAGTGGCCGGAAAGGTGTTGTCGGGGGTCGTTGTGGCAACGACGAGGAGATCAAGGTCGCTTCCGCTCATCCCGGCAGCACTCAGCGCGCGTTCGGCGGCACGGACGGCAAGGTCGGATGTCAACTCTCCCGGTGCGGCAACCCGGCGCTCGCCTATCCCGGTGCGCTGACGGATCCATTCATCCGACGTGTCGAGGCGGAGAGCAAGTTCGTGATTTGTTAGGATTCGCTCGGGCAGGTAGGCGCCGCATCCGGCCACCTGGGATCGCGGCGTCATCGTCCCAACGATTAGAGTGCCGCCGGCTGCGGCACGGACCGCGCCTCGTTGAGGCGCTCCAGCTCGACGCGGATCTTATCGAGGAAGCCGTTTACTTTCATGTCGATCGCAACGCTAATTGCGTTGGCGAACCCGAAAGCGTCGGTCGAGCCGTGGCTCTTGACCGCGATGCCGCCCAAACCTAAGAACATGGCACCGTTGTAGCGGCGCGGATCGCAACGGATCCTGAGCTTCCGGAGCGCCCGGCGTGCAAAGAGATAGCCGATCCGCGCCGACAGTGAGTGGTGAAAAGCCGCCTCGAGAAACTCGCCGAAAAGCTTGGCCGTTCCCTCGGCCGTCTTGACAGCGACATTCCCTGTAAAGCCGTCGGTGACGATGACATCGACGGTCCCCGCAGCAATATCATCGCCCTCGATGAACCCATAAAACTGGATCGGCGTTATCGCCAACCGCAATTGCGCGCTTGCAGCTCGAACGGCGTTATTGCCCTTCAAGTCTTCGGCGCCAACATTGAGCAGGCCAACGGTGGGCTCGATCAGGCCGAGCACGGTCCGCGCGAATACATCTCCCATCAGCGCAAACTGCACAAGATTCTCTGCGTCGCATTCGATGTTGGCGCCGAGGTCCAGCATCACACTCTCGCCGCGCTGGGTCGGGAACAACGACGCAATCGCCGGCCGATCGATCCCCGGCAACATCTTCAGCGCAAATTTGGCCATCGCCATCAGCGCGCCGGTGTTGCCAGCAGAAACGACGCCATCGGCCCGCCCGTCAGCGACAGCGTCAATTGCTAGACGCATGCTCGATTGCCGTCCGGTGCGAAGCGCCAGCGATGGCCTAGCATCGTCCGCCACGACCTCGGTCGTGTGGCACAGCGTCACCGCTCGGCCGAGGCTCGGCAGCTTCGCTATAAGCGGCAGAATCTCGTCTTCCGCGCCGAATAACAAAAAGCGAACAGCTGGATATCGTTGCAGCGCGATCTCGGCGCCTTTCAGCACGATGCCCGGAGCCCGATCCCCGCCCATCGCGTCGATCGCAATCGTGATGGTGCCGCTCACCGTGCGCGACCCCTCAGCCGAGTTTGTTGGTCAGGGTGTCTCCGATGGCGCCGCGATAACCTCGCGGCCGTTGTAGTATCCGCAGGCTTTGCAGAGATGATGCGGGCGCTTCAACTCACCACAATTGGGGCACTCCGCATAGGCGGCAGGCTTGAGGGCGTGGTGAGAGCGTCGCATGTCACGGCGCGACGGCGAGGTTTTCTTTTTTGGAACGGCCATGGGAAGCTCGCTTTCGCGAAAAGCGACGCAAACGGACGTCGCTAATTAGCCAAAAACAGAAGCCACGGCAACAATCATGCAGCCGTCTCTCAAGGAGCAGCAGCTCTTCCGTTTGTGCCTCGGGAAACCCTCAGCATTCCATACGCTGCTTAAGACGCGCGAGGAGATTGAAGGGGCTCCCGGTCGATTCCACCGGGGCTTCGGTATCGATCTTCGCGTCGGGGTGCCGCGGAAAGGTTGGTAGGCAAAGCGAGAGCTCCTGCGCTACCGCTTCTCCAATGTCAATCACATCACTATTCAGTGGCTCGAAAGCCGCCTCATCTTGTTGCCATCCGATTTCCCGCTGCTCGGCTTCGGCAGGACCATAGACAAGCATGAAGCGGTCGGATAATGCGCCCGCGACCGGCTCGAGAGTGACGACGCAGCTCTGCACGAACTCGGCCTCGAAATCAGCTTCCAGCACGATGACCTCATCGCCTCGGCGGCGAAGCTCGACAACGGCGGTCAGACGATCGAGGGCGAGGAGGTCGAAACGCCCGGAAAGTTTCTTGCGTTCGCTCGGCGTTGCTTCGATCTGTTGGCGAAATGGGGCAGATCCCAGCCGTGCGAGCAGAACAAGACGCGAGAATTCGGGTATGGTATCGGTCACTGCGACCCTTGCATCGCGCCAAGAAGCGGGTGCTCTCGGAACGTCGGCAGAAGGAGATCCCACCGCACCCAAACCTCCGGAAACGTTGACAACGAACAACGCCCGGCTAAAAGCTGTCAGGCAAAAATAGGTGTGGTCCCGCCTTGCTTCAACAGAGAACCGGTTGCGTGATCCTATGTTCCATCGGCGAGCGATCCGTATTCGGCATCTACCCTCCAACTACGGCGCAATCGCGGCTATGGCGCTGGTTGCGGGCTGTGCGACGAGCGTCGAGCAGCGCGGCAATCTGCCCACGCAGGATAAGATCGCCGAGGTTCATCCCGGCACCACGACCAAAGACGAAGTGATCAAGATTCTGGGCTCGCCATCGAGCGTCAGTATCTTTAACGACAAGTCCTGGTACTACATCAGCCGGCGCACCGGACAAGTCGCCTTCTTCAACCCGAATGTACTCGACCAGCAGGTCTATATTGTTAACTTCGACGATCAAGGCGTCGTTAGAGCCGTCGATCACAAGGGCCTGCAGGACGGGAACGATATTACTCCGGTTGCCAGAGCGACGCCAGCACCCGGCCGTGAGCTGTCATTCCTCGAGCAGGTGATCGGCAACCTCGGAAAGTTCAACAAGAGTGCTGGCGCCGGAGGCGGCAGCACCAGC
>Ga0310912_10002216_pt1 | contig 10953 bp, 6 predicted proteins | sample GREbulkMGOX080_FD_203443 | JGI IMG/M metagenome (GOLD analysis project Ga0310912, IMG submission 203443) | Lab enrichment of tropical soil microbial communities from Luquillo Experimental Forest, Puerto Rico - GRE.bulkMG.OX080 | ecosystem: Environmental > Terrestrial > Soil > Tropical forest >...
CCCTATGCCGCTCGCCGCTCTCACTAAAGAGTACCGCGTCGACCCGGCAGCGTGAGTGCAACGCCTCTTCTACCAGCCGCACGCCTTCTACCCCCACGGCGCCCGCCTCGGTCGCCACTCCTCCGCGCAGCGCCGCTCGAAACTCCTTCAGCCAGCGGTTCTCCCGGCTTGCAATAACGCCCGCCGTGGCTGTCGAATCCGCAGCCGTGTCCCTCTTATCGCTCCGTGCTCTTCCGCTTCTTGGCATTTTCCCAAGGTTCTGAGAACCGTTCTCAATGTAGCACTTTCTTATGCCCAGGAATCGGTGTCGTCCCGGTCCAGTCTGACTCCTCGGCGCCCGGCTGCGTCCTTCGTGAGATCATGTCTGCTGTCATTGCACCTTGCCGACACGTGTGATAGTTTCCCCACCAGCGGTCCCAGGGATTCTGGCCGCCGCTCCAGAACAGGTCAGGGTAGGACTATTGTCTGCAGAGGTATTGAAGGTTGATGCCGCCAATCCGGATCCTCGTGTACTCCGCTACGCTGCCGGTTGGCTGAATCGTGGCGCGGTCATCGCCGTTCCTACGGATACACTCTACGCGCTGGCTGCCGATCCCGTAAACCTTTCTGCAGTGGAAGAAATTTTTCGCGTCAAGGGACGCCCCGAGAGCCGAGCGCTCCCAATTCTGATTAACTCGCTTGTCTACGCCACAATCCTCGCTCGAGACCTTCCTGATAATTTCTTCCGTCTGGCCGAAGCCTGCTGGCCGGGACCGCTCACAATGGTCGTCGACGCTTCGAACCGTCTGCCGCTTAAAGTCACCGCGAATACCCGCCGCATCGCACTGCGATGGCCCGACAGCGCCATCGTGTCGAATCTCATCTCGGAACTCGGTGTTCCCCTGACCGGTACCAGCGCCAACATTTCCGGATCACCTACCTGCGCCAGTGGCGCGGAAGTTTTTACCCAGCTTGGCGATCGCCTCCCGCTGATCCTGGACGGCGGCGAAACCAACGATGCCGTCCCATCGACGATTGTCGAACTCCGAGGCGAGCACTGGTGTCTGGGCCGCGAAGGAGCTATCCCTGCTGGTCAGATCGAAGCCGCACTGGGTGGTGACGAAGCCGTCCCGGCCTAATGACCCGCCAAAAACTCATATCCGCCCGGGGGGACAATGCGATTTCTCCCATCTCTCGTACTTCCTGCCAGCCCTCAGTTCGCGCCTTCCACGACTACGCTTGCTACCGCTTGCTGGCCTCATCCCCAGCAGATCTTTCCCAAAACTACAGCCTTTTTGGCACCGGTCGCTGACGGCAAATTGCCCGTTCTTCGGTTCCACGTCTCGTAAGCCAGCAGTGCAAACGCATACGCCTCTTTCGCATCCTCCGGAATGCCGAGCCTCGAGAGCGGTATCACTTCAATCGGATCCAGCGCGGCCGCGAGTTGCGCCATGATCAAGGGATTGCGCGCTCCACCGCCCGACACAATTACCTCGCCGATGTTCACCGTCGGCAGGACGAAACGGTTCAGCGCGTCCACGACGCTGAGCGCAGTGAAGAGTGTTGCCGTCCTTACCAAGTCCGCGGGTCGCACGCGATGCTCGCTGGCCATGCCAAGCAACTTCTTTACGAACTCGCCCCCGTAATATTCCCGCCCGGTCGATTTCGGTGGCTTGATTTTCAAATATGGATCCTTCAGCAACTCTTGCAGCAGGGAAGGAATGCATCGCCCTTTCCGTGCCATTCTCGCGTGCAGATCAAACCTCGTTCGGCCCTTCGTGAAATGCGTCACGAGCGCATCAATCACCATATTCCCGGGGCCGGTATCAAATGCCAGCACACGACCCAGACCGGCGCGCCGCGCCAGCACCGTCACATTCCCAATGCCTCCCAGATTCAAAGCCACTCTTCCGATCCGCTCATCCCGGAACAGCAAGGCGTCTACATAAGGCACCAGCGGCGCGCCCTGTCCTCCCGCTGCCATATCCGCCACGCGAAAATCGCCCACCGTGGGAATACCCGTGCGAGCCGCGATCACGCTCGGTTCCCCGATCTGTAGTGTCGACGCTGTTTTGCTGCCGAGAAAGGTCACTGGGTTTCCCTGATGGAAAATCGTCTGTCCATGACTCCCGATTAAATCCACATTTGCGATTCGGACGCGAAACCGTTTGCATGCAGCAATCGCTGCCGCGGCAAACTCTTCCCCCACACGAAAATTCAATTGGCTAATTTCTCCTGCTCGGCAACTACCTCCCTCGGCGATTCGCAGGAGTTCTTTGCGTAGGGCCGGATGTAGGGGCAGGGTCGCATGTGCCAAAAGTTCGCTTCTTAAGCGGGGCGGGGCCCCGTTCACCCGGGCGAGCGCCACGTCGATCCCATCTGCCGATGTTCCGCTCATCAACCCCATCACCAGCATCGCGTCTCCCTCACTCGCCCAGTTCTAACACACCCCTACACGTCCATCCATTCTGATGAGTGTATATGCAGCGGCAGGTTCACCCCGCCATCGGTCTGTTTTGCCGGGGCACGAGGATTGCCGGCTGCGGGGCCGCATGCGCTCACGAGATTTGTTTCTTCAGCTCGGCCAGCAGGTTCAGCGCTTCAATCGGCTTCAGTTCATCTAGGTTTGCTGCCTTCAGCCGATCAATCACCGCGCGATCCAGTGCAGTGAACATCACCGCTTGATGTCCATTGCCGGTCGGCCCTTGCGACGCCCCCGGCGTTAGCGTCTCGCTTAGCTCATGTTCGCTCTGCTCGTGCCTCTTCAACACCTCTCTTGCCCGCTCGATCACGCTTCGGGGCAGTCCTGCTAGCCGCGCTACTTCGATCCCATAGCTTTTGTCAGCGCTGCCCGGTTCCACGCGCCGCAAGAAAATGATCTCGTTCGGAGTTTCCTTCACACTGACATGTACGTTCTTTACCGCCGGCAGCAGATCAGCTAATTCCGTTAACTCGTGGTAGTGCGTCGCAAACAGGGTTCGCGCGCGTGTGTTCTTCTGCAGATGCTCCACGACCGCCCATGCAATGCTCAGTCCGTCGAACGTGGCCGTCCCGCGTCCGACCTCGTCAAGCAGCACTAGGCTCGACGGCGTCGCATGATTCAGAATCGCGGCCACCTCGCTCATTTCGACCAGGAACGTAGACCGCCCGCGCGCCAGATTATCGCTTGCCCCGATTCGCGTAAAAATCCGGTCGGTCAGCGGCAATTTTGCCTGTCGCGCCGGCACGTAGCAACCGGCCTGCGCCATAAGCACAATGAGGGCCGCTTGTCGCAAGTAGGTCGACTTGCCTCCCATGTTCGGACCGGTAATCAACAGCAACTGCTGGCGGCCCGGTTCAAAGCACAGATCATTTGGCACGAACCGCTCACCCTTCTGCCTCAACAATTCTTCGATGACCGGATGCCGTCCCCCGATGATCAGCAGTTCGCCCGTACTATTGAACTCCGGCCGGGTATAGCTCCGGTCGGCCGCCAGCTTTGCGAACGATGCCAGCACGTCGAGCTTCGCTATCGCCGCCGCTGTGCGCCTCAGACGCGACGCCTTAGCCGCAATGCTCGCTCGAACATCGATGAATAACTGCCCCTCAATCTCCAAAATGCGTTCGTCCGCTGCGAGGATCTTCCTCTCGTAATCCTTCAGCTCCGGGGACGTAAACCGCTCTGCATTGACGAGCGTCTGCTTCCGTTCGTAATCGGAAGGAGCGAGGTGGAGGTTCGGCTTCGAGACCTCGATGTAATATCCGAACACCTGATTGAACCGGATCTTCAGCGATGCGATCCCCGTCCGCTTCCTCTCGCGTTCCTCCATTGACGCGATGATCTGCTTGCTGTGTTGACTCAAATTTCGCAGTTCGTCGAGTTCGACGGAGTAGCCCGCGCGGATAATTCCAGGGTCCGTCGGCAGTGCCGGAGGCTCGTCGGCAATCGCCTTCTCCAGCAATTCCCGCGCATCCACCAATTCATCAATCTCGTCATGCAACTCGCGGAGCAGTTCGCTCCCGTTCGCGCTGCCTGAGCGGTAGACGGTAAACTCCCTCAGCACCGGCAGTTGCGCGAGCGATTTGCGCAACGCCACGAGTTCTCGGGGCAGCGCCTGCCCGAGCGTAATCCGGCTCGTCAGTCGCTCCAAATCCTGGATGCCCCGCAACTCCTTTCGGATCTCGCCGCGTACTACAGTCTGCTGCAGCAGATGGGCTACGGCACCCAAGCGGGCCTCGATCGCATCCAGATCGATTAGCGGCCGTAAAATCCAACTGCGCATGAGCCGCGCGCCCATCCCGGTTACGGTCGCATCGAGCGCGCCGATGAGAGTTAGCGGACCGGTCCCCTTCACTTCCTCCGTGAAGATCGGAGCCAGCAACTCCAGGTTCCTTACCGAGACCGGATCCAACACCATCGCATCGTGCTGCTGGTAGAACCGGATGCGGTCCAGGTGCTGCAGTGCCTCCACGCTCGGCGCATCGTCTCCGCGCGCCGCGTTTTCCCGAAGGTAGTGAATCAGCGCGCCCGCCGCGCACATCGCCTGGGTATGTTCGTCCAAACCGAATCCGGTCAATTCCGTTACACCAAACTGCTCCCGCAAAATGCGTTCGGCGTAGTCGCGCTGGAAGATCCAGTCTTCCAGCCGGGTCTCCACTCCGCCGGTACCATCAAGCAACGTATTTTTCGCAGTTTCGAACAATTGTTGTGGGCGGGGGAGCAGAGTCTCCCTGGGGCGCACTAGTTGCAGTTCATCCTTCAGCAATTCTTCGGCGCGTGCACCCGAAAATTCCGTCGCCTGGAATTCGCCGGTAGATAGATCTACGAGTGCCAGGCCAATCGTCGAATTCACCGCGCTCTGCGCGACGGCCGCCAGGAAGTTGTTCTCCCGTGCGTCGAGCACCGCGACATCGGTCGCTGTCCCAGGAGTAATAACGCGCGAAACTTCCCGCCGCACCAGCTTTTTCCCTGGTCCCGGCTGCTCCATCTGTTCGCAAACCGCAACTTTGAATCCCGCGCGAATCAGGCGGGCGATGTAGGACTCGGCTGCGTGATGCGGCACACCACACATCGGTATCGGCTGCCCTTTTTCCCGGTTCCTCGAAGTCAGAGTAATCCGCAGTTCGCGCGAGGCTATCATTGCGTCTTCGTAGAACAGCTCGTAAAAGTCCCCCAGTCGGAACAGCAGGAGCGCGTGCGGATAGCGCGCTTTCACCGCGTTGTACTGCTGCATTAATGGCGTTGTTGCTTCACTCATGTATGGTTGTTATTGCCTACCCCCGGACACTCCCTCTTGCTCCCTGATCCCCAGCTCTCTCAGCAAAAACGCATAATCAAACGCGATCTCCCGCAGATAGTCGTACCGTCCACTCGCTCCCCCGTGTCCCGCGCGCATGTTTGTCTTCAGTAGCAGCACGTTCCCATCGGTCTTCAGCGTGCGAAGTTTCGCGACGTACTTCGCCGGCTCCCAATACATTACCTGGCTGTCGTTCAGTGCGGTCTTTACCAGCATACGCGGATACGCTTGCCGCCCCAGGTTCGTGTACGGGCAATAGGCCTTCATCCAAAAATACTCCTCTGCAACGTCCGGATTTCCCCACTCTTCGTACTCTCCGACCGTCAGGGGCAGGGAAGGATCGAGCATGGTGTTCAGCACATCGACAAACGGCACGTGGCTGATCACGACATGAAACAGTTCCGGCCGCATGTTTGTGACGGCGCCCATGAGCAGGCCGCCAGCGCTTCCTCCCTCAATCGCTAACGTTTTCGGGGACGTGTACCGGTTAGCGATCAGAAACTCCGCGCTAGCGATAAAATCCGTGAACGTATTCATCTTGTTCTGCATTCGTCCCGCGTCGTGCCAAGGCTTCCCCAATTCGCCGCCACCGCGAATATGGGCGGTGGCGAACACCACGCCACGGTCCAGTAGGCTCAACCGGTTCGAACTGAAGCTCACAGGCATTGAAAATCCATAGCTGCCGTATCCGTAGAGCAGCAGCGGAGCGCTTCCGTCCCGCAACGTATCCCTCCTCCGCACGACCGATAGCGGGACTCGGGTACCATCTTTTGTGCTCGCGTGCAGGCGTTCGCTCACGTACTGCGTCGGATCGTAGTCACCCAGCACCGGCTGCTGCTTTCGTAGCGTCGTTTCGCCGGTATTGACGTCGTAGTCGTAGACTGATCGCGGCGTGATAAAGGACTCGTATTGAAAACGCACGAACTCGGCGCCAAACTCGGGATTCGTTCCCATTATCGCGTTATACGCCGGCTCCGCGAATTCGATCCGCTTCGATGCGGCCAGGCCGCTCGGCGCTTCACGCGTCAAATCGACGACCCGCAGATACGGCAAGCCGTCTTCCCGCTCAAAAAGCACTAAGTGCGTCCGAAAGGCCTCTACGCCCGCCAGCATGACCACCCGCCGGTTCGGGACCACTTCGTGCCAGTGCGACCTTGCGGGATCGGCGGCCGGCGCGGTCATCAACCGGTACGTTCTTCCGCCGCTGTTTGTCCTTATGAAAAAAATGCCGCCTGCTGGATCCGCCGCGCTTCCCGGGTGATGGTCCAAATAGTACTCGTGCTCGTCTTCGCGTTTCGCGACCAGTTGGAACATACCGCCCGGGTGGTCGGCCCGCAAATAGCGGACTTCGCTCGTCGTGTGGCTATTAATGACCAGGAACAGGTAGACCCCACTCCGGCTCTTCTCGACATCCATCCGGAATCTTTCGTCCTTCTCCTCATACAGGAGCTGGTCCGGTTCGGCACTCCCAGACACGTGGCGCCACAACTGATTCGACCGTTTAGTGACCTCGTCTTCTGTTACGTAAAAGAGTGTCCGGTTATCTCCCGCCCATGCAGCGCTCGTCACCCGCTGGACTCGGAAGGTGCTCGTTCCCCTTACTTGGCCGGAGCCCGCGTGCTCTCCTTTTCGCTCGGAGCACCACAGCCTTCCCGTGCGCAAATCTTTCACTTCCAGCGTGTACTGTCTGTATCCCGTGGTATCGGTGGCGTAGGCCAGCAACAGGTTGTCTTCGCTTACCTCCAATATCCCCAACCCCATGAAGGCGTGCCCCGCGGCCATCTCATTCAGGTCGAGGAGTACTTCCTCTTCCTGCTCTGGGCTTGCCGATTGGATCTCTCGACCGCCGTCTGTCTTGCGGCAATAAATCGCGTACTGCTTTCCCTCTTCCGTCCGGGTGTAATACCAATACCCTCGCAGGCGGTACGGAACGCTCAAATCCGTTTGCTGAATCCTGCCGAGCATCTCCCGGTAGAGCTTCTCCTGGAAGCCTTCGGTCGATCTCATTATCGCATCGGCAAAGGCGTTCTCAGCTTCCAGGTACTCCCTTACCCTTGGATCTTTCCGATTCTTTAACCACGCGTAATGGTCGACGCGGCGATCCCCATGGATCACGTGTTCGACGGGCTCCCGTGTTGCGGTGGGTGCTTGCAGTCCGACGCCGCCCGCGCTTCCTACGGATGCTCCTCTCCCCGTGTTCTCGCTTCCTGCCGCGGACTCACCGCGGTTTTCCGTCCCGAGGCCCTTCGGGGAAGACGCCACCCTTCCAGTTTTCAAGTCGTTCGCCACGTGTTCTGAGAAAGTCTTCGGAGCCCTGTTTGCGTCCGGCTCCGCCTTACCGGACGGGCTTTGCTCGCCCTGCACCGGGCAAAGCCTGCCTGCCGCCCTATCCGCAGCCAGGCACAGGGAAGGCCTTCGTTCGTTATCCTATCCGAAGTTCGTTCGCGTTTGTAGTGGCCGACCTTTGAACCTGATGAAGCAGGCTTAACCTCTACCTGGACCGGGCCGTCCGAGCGATAGCGCCAGGCCACTGTGCACTTTAGCTCTCTTCCCGTACAATCACTCCATGCCTCGTGAGACCGAGATCAAGCTCAAGATCGACAACCCCAAATCCTTCCTCCGTGCCCTCAAGAAACTCGGCGTCAAGCCCGTTTCACCGCGTTCCCACGAGCTCAACCTTATTTTCGACACTCCCGACGGAGGCCTCGCCAAGCACGGCCAACTTCTACGCATCCGGACCGAAACCCCTGCGGCGAAAGGCAAAAACTTATCCAGAAAATCGTCCTCCCGCTCCCTTCTCACGTTTAAAAGTCCCCCCGACCAGCTCGCTATGGGCCCGGTCACTCCTTCGGCGGACCACCGCCACAAGGTCCGAGAGGAGATCGAGTTGGTCCTCACTGATGCCGCCTCGCTTCAGAAAATCTTCGAAGGACTTGGCCTCAAAGGCTGGTTTCGCTATGAGAAATATCGCACCGCGTACCGGTTTCCCGCCCGCTTCAGATGGGCCAAGGGCCTGGTGATCGATTTCGACGAAACCCCTATTGGAACTTTCGTGGAGCTCGAAGGTCCCGGTCCCGCGATCGATCAGGCGGCCCGCGAACTCGGCTTCAACAGCGGCGACTATGTCCTCAAGAACTATCTCGTGCTCTATCTCGACGACTGCCGCCGCCGTAATCTCCAGCCATCCCATATGCTTTTTCCGGTCTCCAGATAGTCGCCGCTACGTGGCCTTTGCAGTCCTACGCCGAATTTTTTCATTTTTTTGCTTCCATCGTCGCTTTCTTCTTGACAACTTCTCGCTGCGAGGTTTATTCCTACGTTTGGAGTGATTTCTCTCTGATGAGCGCGTCTAGCGAACTCGAACCTCACCCTAGTTCGGCTAGGATGGGGCGCCGCCACTCGCTCGTCCCGCGCGGAGGCGAAGGGACCGCTTGGCAGGGGCTATTTCCGGTTGACACCAATTGGAGCCTGACCCGCCTTTGGTCTGGCGCTCTTGGTGGACACGCGCTTGCTCCCACCTTGGGGGGACTCACCACCGGCTAAAGGTAAGACACTTTTGGAATCGCCTACCCGCGCCGGTTTTGCCGTCGCGGGGTTTTTATTTTGGGCCGGCCGATTCTGCATTCCGGCGACCCCGGACTCTCGCTGTTCTTTTGCGCCTGGGGGGCGCGGGATCAGTTTTTTGCCCTTCAATCGGCCAAGCACCGTCAGAAAGGAGGTGCCCGTTGCTCTACGCCACCGAACTCATGGGCGCTAGCGCCTATGACGACCAATCCAACTACGTCGGCCGCGTCCGCGAATTCTTCATTGAGCCGGCCGAGCAGCCCAATCGCGTCTCCCATTTCCTGATTTCCCGTGGACGCTTTCAGCCACTCGTTGCCCGCTATGATCAGATTGCCAAAGTCGCCCCTGGCCGCATTGATCTGAGCGTCAGTGAGCGTGCTCTGAACGCCTATCAGCCGAATGAAGCCTGGCTCGCTGTCCAGAAAGATCTTCTCGACCAGCAGATTATTGACACCGCGGGCCGGAAAGTCGTCCGTGTCAACGATGTCGATCTTTCCGAACAGCGCACCAATGGAAACCTCGAACTTCGCGTCGCTCAGGTCGACGTCGGACTGCCGGGTGCCGTCCGACGCCTTTTACAAGGGGTTGCGCCGACGGCACTCGTCCGCAGGCTCCAGAGCAAGCTTCCGCAGCGGTCCATTCGCTGGGAGTTTGTCAACCTTATCGAACCCGATCCCCTTCGCCGCGTAAAACTTCGCATCACCCACGAAAAACTCGAGGACCTGCACCCGGCCGACCTCGCCGAGATGATGGAAGAGCTTTCGGCCGCCGAGCGCCAAGGTATCATTGCCTCTCTCGATGAAGAAACGGCCGCCGCTGTTCTTGCCGAGCTCGATGAGCGCCTTACCACACAAATTGTCGAAAAACTCGACCCCGAAAAAGCGGCCGACATCATCGAGGAAATGGCCCCCGATGCGGCGGCTGACCTCCTGGCCGACCTTCCGAAGGAAACCTCCGAGGAACTCCTTGAGGAAATGCCTAATCAGGAAGCCGCCGAAGTCAGGGAACTTCTCGCGTTCGATCCCGCGACCGCCGGCGGCATGATGAATACCGAATTTGCGTTCGTCAGTGAAACCGCGTCCCGAGACGAAGTTCTAGAGTGGCTCCGCAATCAGGAGTTCAACCTGGAGCAACTCGATACCATCGTTCTCCTCGACAAGCTCGGTCACTTTGCAGGCACGGTTGCGATTGCCCGAATACTGCTTGCCGCTCCCGAGGAGCTCATGCGTGACCTCAAGTCCGATCCTCTCGTCAGCACGACCACCGACGCCAGTGAAAAAGACGTTTTTGACCTCTTCGACAAATACAATCTCCGTATGCTCACCGTGCTCGATAAGGACCGGCGCCCCATCGGCACGGTCACAGTGGATGACGTCGTCTCTCGTTTGGTGCAAGCATGAGCTTGCGTCTCCGGAGCGCGACGGCCTGCCGGAGCCTCATCTCCTCAGCAGACCTGTCATCCCGGGTAGCTCCGGGACGAACAATCCCTCTTCTTTGTCATGTGGCTGTAATTAGTGCTGAATCCCTTTTCCAGGCGCGGATCCGCGTGCGGCCCCTTCTGCCGTGACTCTCGCCTCGATCAACGCCTTTATCGACGGACTCCGCGCCCGCGTCTTTCGTTTCTTTTCTCGTGGGCAGAACTGGCGTCGCCGCATTGCGTTGTTCCTGGCCGTCATCGGACCCGGGATCATCACCTCCAACGTTGACAACGACGCCGGCGGCATCGGCGTGTACACCCAGGCTGGCAGCGCTTACGGCTACACCCTTCTCTGGGCCCTTGTCCCCATGACCATCGCCCTCTTCGTGACCGAGGAGATGTGTGCTCGCATGGGCGTGATAACGGGCAAAGGCCTCTCCGACCTGATCCGCGAAGAGTTCGGTTTTCGCTCTACCTTCTTCGTCATGGTTACCGGGTTCCTCGTGGACCTCGCCAACGTGGTCGCCGAATTCGCCGGGGTGGCTGCCTCCGCGGAGATCTTCGGCGTTAGCAAATATATTGCCGTCCCGCTGGCCGCGCTCGTGGTCTGGCTGCTGGTGTTGAAAGGGAATTACCGCCAGGTCGAAGTGGTCTTTCTCGTCGCCTGCGTCTTTTATCTCACCTATCTATTTTCTGCGCTGCTCTCGCATCCGGATT
>Ga0310912_10002218_pt1 | contig 10951 bp, 11 predicted proteins | sample GREbulkMGOX080_FD_203443 | JGI IMG/M metagenome (GOLD analysis project Ga0310912, IMG submission 203443) | Lab enrichment of tropical soil microbial communities from Luquillo Experimental Forest, Puerto Rico - GRE.bulkMG.OX080 | ecosystem: Environmental > Terrestrial > Soil > Tropical forest >...
GTCTGCTGCATTCCGCAACCCAACTCTCATCTGTTAAAAAGGTTTGACATTTCGCTCAACGTACCCATTTAACAACGTAGGTAAACAACAACCCAATTGTTACAAAAAGGCTACAACTTCTCGATGGATTTTTCCGAACTTGATCTATCGCCTGAACTTCTTCAGGCAGTCTCGGACGCCGGCTACGTAAACCCCACCCCGATCCAAGAAAAGGCGATCCCCCACATAAAGAGTGGCCGGGACGTTCTCGGTTGCGCTCAGACTGGAACCGGCAAGACCGCAAGCTTTGTGCTGCCGATGATCGACATGCTGGCGGCCGGGCGCGCCAGGGTGCGAATGCCGCGTTCCCTAATCCTCGAACCGACGCGCGAACTGGCGACCCAGGTCGCAACCGCTTTCGAACTCTGCGGCAAGTATCATCGTTTGGCGATGGCATTGCTGATCGGCGGCGAGAGCTTTGTCGACCAGGAGCGCAAGCTCGACCGCGGCGTCGATGTGCTGATCGCGACACCCGGGCGGCTTCTCGACTTGTACGGGCGCGGCAAGATCCTCCTCTCGGATACACGCATCCTGGTCATAGACGAAGCCGACCGAATGCTCGATATGGGGTTCATCCCCGATGTCGAACGTATCGCTGGTTTGTTGCCCGAAGCGCGGCAGACGTTGCTGTTCTCGGCCACCATGCCGGCCGAAATCCGGAAGCTGGCGGATGCGTTTCTCCGCAAACCCGTGGAGATCGCGGTCGCGCCGCCCGCATCGCCCGCTGCCACGGTCATCCAGTCGCTCACGGTCGTGGATCCCCGAGACAAGCGCGAGGCCCTGCGCCGGTTGATCCGATCGGAGGACGTCAAAAACGCGTTGATCTTTTGTAATCGCAAGCGTGATGTCGACATCCTGTTCCACTCGCTGAGCCGCCATGGGTTTGACGCCGCGGCGCTGCATGGTGATATGCCGCAGCCAAAGCGGACCGAGACGCTCGACCGCTTTCGAAATGGCGACATCCGATTGCTTGTCGCCAGCGACGTCGCCGCGCGTGGCTTGGACATTCAAGGTCTGAGCCACGTTTTTTGTTTTGATGTGCCGATACACGCCGAGGATTATATCCACCGGATCGGCCGAACCGGGCGCGCCGGGCGCGAGGGGCGGTCGTTCATGCTCGCCTCACCCCAAGACGGCTACGCGGTAGCGGCGATCGTCAAGCTGATCGGCAGGGAAATTCCGCCTTGCATCATCGACGAGATCGAGCCGGCTGAACTCGAACATGAAGAGCGCCGGGGACGCAGAGGGCGCCAGCCGGCTCGTGCCGACCGACGCGAGCGCGTGCGCGGCCAGAATGCTGGAAAGCGGCCCAAATCGGACGAAGAGAGCCCGGCGCGCCGCGGTCGCCCGAGCATCACGGAGGGAGCTCGATCCAACGGGCACAGCGCGGCCGCTTCTAACGTGACACCGTTCCCTCGCGCGCCGGCGCCTCGCGGGAACAAGCAACCGAAGCGCGCACCCGAACAGGATCGGCCGGTCGTCGGCTTTGGCGACGACCTGCCGGCCTTTCTCGCCCGGCCGCCTCGAATTCTCGCCAACTCTTAAGCGCCACTTGCATTCGCGGCCGGCCGATGACATCCCCTTTCGGGAATATTCGGGGTATCAGATGAGCATCGACGAGAGGGGCTGGGTTCGGGCGGCGGCCCGGGGCGATTTGGCGGAAGGCGAGGTTCTCGGGGTCGAAGTCGCCGGTCATTCGATCGCGCTCTACGACGTCGACGGTCGCATTTTTGCAACTGACAATATCTGCACGCACGCCTATGCGCGCCTGTCGGACGGCTGGCTCGATGGCGGCCTGATCGAATGCCCCCTACATGCCGCGCGCTTCGATGTGCAAACCGGAAAGGTGCTCGACCCGCCAGCGACAGAGGATCTGAAGACTTATCCGGTCCGTGTCGTCGACGACGTGATCCAGGTCAAGCTCGATTAAACCGTCCCCGTCTTTTCAAACAACGACGTATCATCCGTAGACCCTTCGATAGAGGTCGATAATTTCTTCGCTCGTCGGCACGCGCGGATTGTTGCCAGGAGAACCCGAAGCCAGCGCCTGGCTCGCCATCAGCGGCAGCAGCTCTTCGTAGCGCTGAGCGTTGATCCCCCAGACACGCGGTGTCGGCACTTTGAGATCCTCGTTAAGCCGGCGTAGCTCGTCGAGCAGACGAGCGACAGCGGCTTGGCTGCCTTCGCCCTCCTCCGCTACTCCCATTACCCGAGCACAGTCGGCATAGCGTTCGAGGGCGGCCGGCGCCGAAAAGGCGGTGATCTCGGGCAACAGCATTGCATTCGACAAACCGTGCGGCACATGGAAAAAGGCGCCGATCGGGCGGCTCATGCCGTGCACGAGACACACACTCGCGTTCGAAAAGGCCATCCCCGCCGTCGTGGCGCCGAGCATCATCGCCTCGCGTGCGGCTCGGTTGGAGGGCTCGGCGCAGGCAGTGCGAATATGACGGGCGATCAGCCCCATCGCATTTCTGGCTAGACCATCGGTAAAGGGGCTGGACCGGCGGCTGATATAGGCCTCGATCGCATGGGTCAGACTGTCGAGACCAGTATCGGCGGTCAGCCGCAGCGGCATCGTCAGGGTCAGCTCATAATCGACGATCGACGCGATCGGGCAGCAAGCTAGTCCTGCGATCAGCATCTTTTCGTCGGTCTTGGTATCGGTAATGACGGTGAACCGCGTCACTTCGGAGCCGGTGCCGGCAGTCGTCGGAATTGCCACGACCGGTGGTCCGACTTTCGGGATTTGGGCAGGGACCTTGTAATCGCGCATTTGCCCGCCGTTTGCGAACAGTACGGACATTGCCTTCGCGGTATCGATCGAACTACCGCCGCCGATCGCAACGAGGCTGTCGAAATTACCTTCGGCAAGAAGTGCAGTTCCGACCTCGACAACGGCTGTCGTCGGGTCGGGCACTGTGTCGGAGAACACTGTCCAGGGCACGTGCGACCGGTCGAGGTGAGCGGTAGCCCGCTCGAGATGACCCGAACTGACCAGAAACGGATCAGTGACGATCAGCGGTTTCGCAAGCCCAAGCTGCGCCAGCACGCTCGGGAGTTCGGCGAGTGCACCGCCTCCAACCGCCATCAGCCGTGGGGTCGTGATCATCGCTGCCATATGAACCTCCTGCGGGCGCGTAGACTGTAGGATCAAACCGCTCCAGGTATGAAAGGTCCGGGGATAATTCGGCAAAACCGCAGCGCAGATAAAGGCTCTTGGCGTTCTTTGTCACCAGCAGCCAGCGACGTAAACCCTGCAGTGGTCGATGAGCCAGGATCGTCTCGATCAACCACTGTCCGAGACCGACGTTGCGCTCCTCGGCGATAACGAAGACATCGGCGAGATAGGCAAAAGTCGCCTGGTCGGTGACGAGGCGTGCAAAGCCGATCTGCGAGCCGTCGCAATAGAGACCGAACGTCATCGAGTGAGCAATCGCGCGACGCACTGTTTCAACCGGGATGTCGCGCGCCCAGTGGGAGCACTTGGCGAGAAAATGATAAATCCGTTCAATATCGAGACGGGTGGGATCGGTGTCGATTTGATAGCGTCGGCCACTGATCATGCAGCTGGCAATTACAGTCTCGGTCATCCGGATAACCCCTGATCGCTTACCTTGGACGATACCGGCACGGCGGAGGCGCCGCGCACGGATGCAGCGCTCGGCAAACCTGCCGGGGCTGCTAGCGCATTCGTCGTCTAAGGGCGAGGACCGGGGTCAGCATAGCTGCAGGCAAGTGGCGATCGAGTGGCCGATGTCAACCTGGTTTTTTGAGGCGAAATCGTAAGACGCCTGCGGGTTGCTCACTGGCCTCGAGCATCTCGCAGCCGGTGGTTTGGCAGAAATGCTCGAAATCCTTCGTCGCACCCGGGTCGGTCGCGAGGATCTCAAGCACTGCACCGGGGCTAAGCGGCTTCAGCGCCCGTCGCGCCTTGAGCACCGGCAACGGGCAAAGCAGCCCGGTGGCATCAAGGGTGGCGTGAACGGTCACATTACCCGCTTGCGTCATTCTAGCACCTAATTGGCAGGGTTCGCGCAGGACTTTACCAAACTCACCGGACCCTGAACAATCTGAACGAGACCAACTTTCTCTTGATCCCCAGCAGAGTGGCGAAAGAAAGCCTAGCTTGCTATCAGGGCTATGGCATCTGGCTGGTTAATCGTGATCACAGTCGGCATCTCGTTTCCCTGCAATAATCCAATTAAGCATATAGTGATCGTAGAAGCGGCGGAAAGTATGGCTTCTCGCGCAGCGCATGAGCTCACCCGAAGCGATTCGAGCGAGGGAAGCCATTGGGGACGAGGCGGCCAGCGGAGCCGCGAGAGCCGCGCCAGGGGGTAAGGTTGGTTTCGGTGCGGATGCGGTTTTCGCCAAGCCGCCAGGAGAGCCCGTTGGCAAGGGAGAACACCTTGCAATCGGCGAGACCGCCTGATTTGTAGCGCTGCAGGATGACACCGCGGCCACGCGTCATCAGCGGGATCTCGTCGAGCTTGACGATCAGCAGCTTGCGATTGTCCCCGACCAGTGCCACCGCATCGCCAAGCTCGGCCTGCACGCAAGCCTTGGCGACGGCACCGTCGCCCGGGGTCAGCACCTGCTTCCCAGCCCGTGTTTGGGCGACGGCCTCCTCGCCGTCGACAACAAATCCGCGCCCGTCGCTCGCCGCGACCAGCAGTTCCATTCCCTGCCTGTAAGTAAACATTGCAACTATGTCGTGCTCGTTTGGCAGGTCGATCATCAGCCGGAGCGGCTCGCCATGCCCCCGGCCCCCTGGCAGACGGTCGACTCCGACCGTGTAAAACCGGCCGTTGCTGCCAAACACGGTCAGTCGATCCGTCGTCTCGGCATTGACCGCAAAGCGCGGTCCGTCGCCTTCCTTGTATTTCTGGTCTGCGGCCGAGACATTGTGCCCTTTGACCGCGCGAACCCACCCCTTTGCCGAACACAGCACCGTCACTGGCTCGCGTTCGACTAGCGCCTCCGCTGGAATCTCGATCGGCGTCGGGGCGGCAGCGATCTCGGTGCGGCGCCGGCCAATCGCAGTGTCGCCCCCAATTTCGGAGCCGATTTTCTGGATCTCCTTGGTGATTGCGCGCCACTGCCGTTTCTCGCTTGCCAAGAGGCTCTCGAGTTTCTGTTCTTCTGCCGACAATGCATCGAGTTCTTTGCGGATCTCGATCTCTTCGAGGCGGCGCAGGGCGCGCAGCCGCATGTTCAGGATCGCCTCGGCCTGGACCTCGGTCAGCTCCCACCTGGCCATCATCTCCGCCTTGGGGTCGTCGCCCTCGCGGATAATGCGGATCACCTCATCGAGATTGAGGTAGACGATGATCTGACCGCGCAAGATCTCCATCCGACGCGCGACCGCGGCCAGCCGGTGGCGGCTCGTCCGCTGCAGCACGATGCGGCGGTGATCGAGAAATGACTGAAGCGCCTCTTTGAGGTTCATCACGCGCGGGACGCCGGAGGGGTCCAGCACATTGAGGTTCAACGGCACGCGGACTTCGAGTTCGGTCAGCCGGAAGAGCTGCTCCATTAGCATCTCGGCTTCAACGTTTCGCGTTTTTGGCTCGAGGACGAGGCGCACATCTTCCGTGGACTCGTCACGGATATCGGCAAGCAGCGGCAGCTTCTTCTCCTCGAGCAGTGCCGCAATCCTTTCGATGAGCCGCCCCTTCTGCACCTGATACGGCACCTCGGTGACGACTATCTGGTAGAGGCCATGGCCCAGCGGCTCTATGGACCAGCGGGCCCGCAGGCGAAAGCTGCCGCGACCGGTCTCGTAGGCAACCCGAACACTCTCCCGCGGCTCGACGAGAACGCCACCGGTCGGGAAATCAGGTCCGGGGATGTAGGCATGGAGCTCGCCGGGAGCGCACGCGGGATGATCGATCAAATACACGAGCGCTGCGCACAGCTCGCCGACATTGTGAGGCGGGATGCTCGTTGCCATCCCGACTGCAATCCCTGAGGCGCCATTGGCAAGCAAATTGGGAAACCGTGCCGGCAGAACGACGGGTTCGCGGTCCTCGCCGTCATAGGTCGGCCGGAAATCGACGGCATCCGCATGGATTCCGTCGAGCATAGCTTGCGCCACCGCAGAAAGCCGACTCTCCGTGTAGCGCATCGCCGCAGCGTTATCGCCGTCGACATTGCCGAAATTGCCCTGTCCGTCGACCAGTGGATAGCGCTGCGAGAAATCCTGCGCGAGGCGGACCAGCGCATCGTAGACAGCGACCTCGCCATGCGGATGGAACCTGCCGATGACGTCACCGACGACCCGGGCGCACTTCTTGTAGCCGGACGCGGGATCGAGGCGGAGCTCCTGCATTGCATGCAGGATCCGGCGATGCACTGGCTTCAGCCCGTCGCGGACATCCGGCAGCGAACGGGACATGATCGTCGAAAGTGCGTAGGAGAGGTAACGCTCGCCGAGTGCATCGGCGAAATCGACGTTGCGGATTTCGCCGGATAATGCCGTCACGGCCATATGTCATTGACTCCGAACAAGAATGCTCTACTCCGGCAGGATAACAGCCGCTGCCGGTTATCGCATGCGCTCGGCCAGCCGCAACCGGGCTGCCGGCAGAGGCCGCCCCTGCGGCAGGAATACGTGGTGCACCAGGAAGTGCTCGGTCAAGCGTATGCCGAGCGCGATTTGGTCTCGGTCTGCAGGTTCGTCACGCCACAAAAACCCCGGCAATACCAATAGTTTATCACGATGAGGCAGTCCCGCGGCCCGCGACACCGCGCGACCGGTGCGGGGCGAGACATAGGCAAGATCGGTCGTGATCCCGGTAACGGCGCAACGGTCGAGATCGAGACCAAAACCTAGTTCGGCGAGCAGATCCCGCTCCCAGCTGATATAACGTGCCGGCCAATCGGTCGTAGAATCGAGGGCCTCCAGCAAGGCGGCAAACGAGGCGAAGACATCCGGATGGGGCTCTCTTTCGGGCAAAGCGGCTGAGACCAGGGCGACCGCCGCGATCAGCGCGGCCAAACGGTCGGGATCGTCGAGAACCCGGGCGGCATGGGGCCGGACCATCTCGCACAGGATAGTGCCAAGATGCTCGGCGAGACGGCCACGCCACAGTGCTGCGACCTCATTGCCCGGCTGTAGCACCGCCCGGAGTTTTGGCGACTGGCCGCCACGAACCAGCCCCGCATGAAGTCCGTGCTCGCGGGTCAAGAGCTCGACAATCACGGCGCTTTCGCCGTGGCGGCGGGCTGCTAGGACAAACCCCGTGTCGCGCCATTCCATCAGGCGTTGTAATCAAGCCCGAGCGCCTCGAAGCGCTCGCGATCGTCGACCCAGTTCCCGCGCACCTTGACGAATAGAAACAAGTGGACACGGCGCTCCATCACGCGCTCGAGTTCGGCGCGGGCCCGCGCGCCAATGGTCTTGATCCGTTTCCCGCCTTCACCGAGCACGATCGCGCGCTGACCGGGCCGTTGCACATAGATCACCTGCTCGATCCGCACACTGCCGTCAGGTCTTTCCTGCCATTGCTCGGTCTCGACGGTCGACGAGTAGGGGAGCTCGTCATGCAGCTGCAAAAACACCTGCTCGCGCGTGACCTCAGCGGCGATCAGGCGCTCGGGAGCATCGGAAAGCTGGTCCTCAGGGAAGAGCCATGGCCCCTCCGGAAGATTGTTCGCGAGATGCCGCCTCACATCCGCGACCCCGTCCCCTTTAAGGCCGGAAATCATGAAAATGGAATCGAAGTCACCTTCCCGCGAGAGCGCGTCAGCGAGGCCAAGCAAGCTCGCGCGGGGAACCAGGTCGATTTTGTTTAATGCCAAGCTCAACTTGCAGCGGCGCTCGGCGAGATGATCGAGGATGCGGCGTGTGTCATGGTCGATGCCGCGTACAGCGTCGACAAGCAGCAGCGTTTCGTCTGCGTCCGCGGCACCCGACCAGGCTGCGGCCACCATCGCCCTGTCGAGGCGGCGTCGCGGCGCGAAAATGCCGGGAGTATCGACGAAGATGACCTGTGTAGAACCTTCGATTGCGATGCCAAGGAGGCGGCTCCGCGTCGTCTGTGCCTTTGGGCTGACGATCGCCAGCTTGCGGCCCACAAGGCGGTTGAGCAGCGTCGACTTCCCCGAATTAGGAGCGCCGATCAGCGCAACGTAACCGCACCTCGTCCTCGACATCTTCGGCTCAAGCCGCGTGCTGTCTTGCCCACTCGACGACCTCGGCATGGGTCCCGAACCATACGCCTTTGTGGGATTTGGCGTGGCGGATCACCTCTTCGAGGATCCAAATCCGAGAACGGTAGCCGATGATGTGCGGATGCATCGTCAGCTGGAAGACGCCGCTTTCCTCGTAGGCCGCATCGAACTCGCGTCGGAAAATATCGAATACGTCTCCTGGCGGAGTATAAGGCCGTAGAGATTGAAACCGGTTCATCATGAAATAAACCGCATCGTCACGGACCCACTCTACTGGGAATTCGACAACTCCGGCGGGCTCGCCATCGAGCAGCAGCTCGTAGCAATCCTCGTCGCTCATCAGCGACGAATCGTAGAGCAGGCCCATCTCCTTTTCGATTTCCAGCGTGTGTTGACTGAAATCCCAGGACGGGGTCCGCAGACCGACAGGTCGGATTCCGGTGATTTGCTCCAGAGTGTCCGCCGAGCGCCCCATCAGGTCGCGTTCAGCCTCCGGCGATAGGGCCGAATTGAGTTCGTGGATCCACCCATGGATGCCGATTTCATGACCCTCGGCCACCACCCTCCGCTGCTCCTCGGGATGGAGAAGCGCAGTAACCGCAGGTACGTAGAATGACGCTTTGACACCATGCTTTTCGAGCACTTTGAGAATACGGGGCACCCCAACCCGATTGCCGTATTGCCCCCAGGCCAGACGACCGATCGACTTGCCGCCATCGCGCAGATCGCTCGTCTCGTGGTCGCTGTCAAAGGACAGTGCCACCGCGCAGCGCGCACCGCCGGGCCACTCACCCGGTCTCAGCCGCCGCCCGGCCCGAACGCGATTGACCAGCTTTCGCCAATGCTCCTCGGGCCACTGCCAGGGTTCGAGGCTGGGGTTCAGGTTATCCATATGTCCTCCTCGTCCGCGCCCTCGATCAGAGTCGAGCCAGGCGGCGAGGGGGAGAGGATTGGTCGGAGCGGTGAGATTCGAACTCACGACCCTCAGCACCCCATGCTGATGCGCTACCAGGCTGCGCTACGCTCCGACGGGGCGGCTTTGCCGTAACGAATGATCATAGTGATCTGTCTCGAGCCGCGCAACGCCACCGTACCCGAAAGCGGCCGCTGCATTACCGCGCAAGCAGCTTATCGAGCAGCGTTCGTATTCCGAGAAGCTCAGCTCGCACCTCTTTCAGAACTCTCCGCAGCTCCACTGGGTTAACATTTGGATAGCCTGCGGTCTCGGCCGCGTCAGCAGCAACAACTTTTGCCCGGGCTTCGCAACACTCGGAGATGCTTCGCCGCCCAGTTCGCCCTCGCTGAGTAACTTCTGAACGCCACGGATCGTGTAGCCTTCTTGATAAAGGTGACGCCGGATCCGCCGCAACAGATCAAGATCCTCCGGGCGGTAATAACGGCGTCCGCCGCCGCGCTTCATCGGCTTGATTTCCGCAAATTTGGATTCCCAAAAGCGCAGGACATGCGCTGGCAGATCCAACTCTTGCACGACTTCGCCGATCGTACGAAACGCGGTCTCGGATTTGGCGGCGTGCCGCGGCGCCTGCGCCTCGCGCATCGCGGTCACCTCAGGCCACCTACACCTTGACCGCCGCTCTGCGCGCCATCTTTGACTTGCCATCGCTCGGGCTGGCTAGATGGTGGTTGATCTGGTCCTTGAGCGCATGAGAGGCGCGGAAGACGAGGACGCGACGGGGGCTGATCGGTACTTCTTCGCCCGTTTTAGGGTTTCGGCCGACCCGCTGCCCCTTGTGTCGGACGGCAAAGCTTCCGAACGATGAGATCTTGACCATCTCGCCGCGTTCGAGCGCGCCGGAGATTTCGGCGATAACTGATTCGACAAGCTCAGCCGACTCGTTGCGCGACAAGCCGACCTCCTGGTAAACTGCTTCGCTCAGCCGAGCGCGCGTGATCGTTTCCCCGGTCATGGAGTCCTCCCAGTCTTTTGCGGGAGGTTAAACCCCGACAAAAATCGCGTCAAATTCCAAAGCGTTGGCTGTGCCGCAACAGCGCGCGAGCGGCGCTCGCGCTACCACCGCACCAGGCTCGCACCCCAACTGAGCCCCCCGCCTAGCGCCTCCATCAGCACCAGATTCCCGGGCTTGATGCGACCGTCCGCCACGGCCGCCTCGACTGCGAGCGGGATAGACGCGGCAGAGGTGTTAGCGTGGCGTTCGATCGTCGTGACGATGTTCCCGGCCGGGAGGCCAAGCTTTCGCCCCACGCCGTCGATAATGCGGCTGTTCGCCTGGTGAGGGACCAGCCAGTCGATATCCGCCGCGGTGAGATTGTTGAAGCGTAATGCTTCCTCGACGACCTCGCTCAGACGTTGGACTGCTTGGCGAAAGACTTCGCGGCCCTCCATCCGCAGATAGCCCGTATTAGGCGTAGACGAGGGACCGCCATCGACATAGAGGATGTCGTAGTGACGGCCGTCCGAATGCAAGTGGCTAGAGAGAACATATCGTTCGTCTTGCGCAGTCGCCGGTACTGCTTTCAATACGATGGCGCCGGCCCCATCACCGAACAAAACGCAGGTGGCACGATCCTCCCAGTCGAGAATTCGCGAGAATGTCTCCGCTCCGACGACGAGGGCGGTCCGCGCCTGCCCGAGGCGGACCGCATTGTCGGCGACCGACAGCGCAAAAATGAAGCCGGCGCAGACCGCCTGTACATCAAAGGCCGTGCCACGCGTCATTCCGAGCCGAGCCTGCACCTTAGTCGCGGTCGCGGG
>Ga0310912_10002220_pt1 | contig 10944 bp, 12 predicted proteins | sample GREbulkMGOX080_FD_203443 | JGI IMG/M metagenome (GOLD analysis project Ga0310912, IMG submission 203443) | Lab enrichment of tropical soil microbial communities from Luquillo Experimental Forest, Puerto Rico - GRE.bulkMG.OX080 | ecosystem: Environmental > Terrestrial > Soil > Tropical forest >...
CGGTGCGCGACCACCTCCGCGTGGTGTACCGCGGCCAGCACGGCCCCGGTGAGGAATGCCGCCTCCACCACGGCGACTACCGGCCCGGGCTTCATACCCAACGTAAGAACCAGCGCGACGAGGGCCAGCGGCGGCGCGACTGTGGTCCAGGAACTCCAGGACACCCGTTTCAGCATCGCCCGCCATTCTCATCGAAGTTGGCCGCGGGCGCTCCCGGAGTGAGCGCCACTCTCGGCAGATACATGTAATCCGCGTTCACCGCCTCAGTAGCATGCTCACATGCCGAGAAGCGACGGCCGCGGCGAAGGCCTCGAAGAAGGCCAGCTGTTCGCCGGCTACACCATCATTCGGCGTCTGGGAACCGGCGGCATGGGCCAGGTGTATCTGGCGCAGCACCCTCGGCTCCCGCGCCGCGACGCCCTCAAAATCCTGCCGTCCGAGCTCACCGCGGACGATGAATTTCGCCAACGCTTCAACCGAGAGGCCGACCTGGCCGCGAGCCTGTACAACGAGCACATCGTCGGCATCCACGACCGCGGCGAATACGAAGGGCAACTGTGGATCTCGATGGACTACGTGGAGGGAACCGACGCCGCGAAACTGCAGCGGAGCGAGTATCCGGCGGGGATGCCGAAAGCCGATGTCGTCAAGATCATTTCGGCCGTCGCCGACGCGCTCGACTACGCGCATTCGCGCGGACTGCTGCATCGCGATGTCAAACCGTCCAACATCCTGCTGACCGATGCCAACCCCCGACGACGGATCCTGCTCGCCGATTTCGGCATCGCCCGCGAATTGGGCGAAATCAGCGGTCTGACGGCAACGAACATGCTCGTGGGCACCACCGCGTACTGCGCGCCCGAACAACTGCAGGGATCGGACATGGACGGACGGGCCGATCAATACGCGCTCGGCTGCACCGCCTTTGAACTGCTGGCCGGGTCCGCCCCGTTTCACGGGTCCAACCCGGCGGTGGTCATCACGCAGCATTTGTCCGCACCACCACCGCAGATCAGTGAGCGCCGACCCGAACTGGCCGACCTCGACGGCGCCCTTGCCAAGGCGCTGGCCAAAAATCCCGACGCCCGTTACCCGAGTTGCGCGGACTTCGCGGCGGCATTGGGCAGCCAGCTCAACACCGCCGCCGCCGACGTGCCTGAGGTGACGGCGAGCCCCACGGAAGTCATTGCGGCACCGACGGAAGTGATCGCGCCGCCAACCCCGCCGAAAGCGCCCAGCAGCAGCAGCCGGCGCGGACCGGCGACGGTGATCGCGGCGCTCGTCGCCGTCGCGCTGGTCGCGGTGGGCGCCTACGTCGGCGTCCACATGCTCGGCACCAAGACCAACCAGCACAACAGCGGCAGCGCCCATTCGCCGTCGGTGGCCCCGCCGGCGCCGGGGAACGCCGCTCCCCCGCCGTCGGCGTCGGCGATCAGGCTGTCCAGTCAAATCACCGATCAACCGGGCGTGCTCGGCCCCCTCGAGTACGACGCGGTGAACCGAGCGGTCACCAACCTCTACAACGGGCGCGGCATCCGGCTCTGGGTCGTCTACGTCAACAATTTTGGTGGCCTCAAGCCGTTCCGATGGGCCGAGGACACCATGCTCGCCAACAACTTCACGGACAGCGACGCCATCCTGGCCGTCGCGATCGACGGGCCGGCCTTCGCGTTCCGGGTGCCGAACGCGGTGATCCAGGGCAAAGCCATCGATCTCGAGATCATTCGCCGTGACCGCATCGGGCCGGCCGTGTTCCGCCGCGAATTTGCCCGCGCGGCAATAGCCGCCGCCAACGGACTGGACGTCGCGCCGAGTTAGGCCCGACTAGTCCTGGGGGGCCAGGAGCACGTCGGCGTCGAAGCAACTGTGGTCGCCGGTGTGACACGCCGCGCCGACCTGGTCGACCGTCAGCAGGACGGTGTCGCCGTCGCAGTCCAGTCGCACCGAGTGGACGTGCTGGGTGTGGCCGGACGTCGCGCCCTTGATCCACTGTTCGCCGCGGGATCGCGAATAGTAGGTTGCCTCACGGGTTTCCAGCGTGCGCGCCAGCGCCTCGTCGTCCATCCAGGCGACCATCAGCACGTCGCCGGTGCCGCGCTCCTGCACGACGGCGGTGAACAATCCCTCGGCGTTGCGCTTCAGACGCGCCGCGATAGCTTGATCAAGCGTCATCGCACGGTGATCCCTTCTGCGGCCATCGCATCCTTCACCTGCCCGATCGTCAGCTCGCGGAAGTGAAAGACGCTGGCCGCCAATACCGCATCGGCGCCGGCGGCTACGGCGGGCGCGAAGTGTTCGACAGCCCCGGCCCCTCCGCTGGCGATCACCGGCACCGTGACCGCCGCGCGCACCGCACGCAACATCGGCAGGTCGAACCCGGCTTTGGTGCCGTCGGCGTCCATCGAATTCAGCAGGATCTCCCCCACCCCGAGTTCGGCGCCGCGGGCCGCCCATGCGACGGCATCGATGCCGGTGCCGCGGCGACCTCCGTGGGTGGTGACCTCCCAGCCCGACGGTGTCGGCGTCGATCCGGCGGGCACCGTACGGGCGTCGACGGACAACACGATGCATTGCGAGCCGAACTGCGTTGCCATTTCTGCCAGCAGGTCGGGGCGGGCGATGGCGGCGGTGTTGATCGACACTTTGTCGGCCCCCGCGCGCAGCAACACGTCGACGTCGGCCACCGTGCGCACCCCACCACCGACCGTCAGCGGGATGAACACCTGCTCGGCGGTGCGGCGCACCACATCCAGCATCGTCGTCCTGCCCGACGACGACGCCGTCACGTCGAGAAAGGTCAGCTCGTCGGCGCCTTCGGCGTCATAGGCTGCCGCCAGTTCCACCGGATCACCCGCGTCCCGCAGGTTTTCGAAATTGACCCCCTTGACCACCCGCCCGTCGTCGACGTCCAGGCACGGGATCACGCGCACGGCAAGGTCAGTACCCGAATACATCTCAATAATCCTCCGGTTCGCCTACGGCACGCAGGATTTCGAGGACTTCGCCGTGCGCGCCGGGTGCCGCGGCCAGCACCGACCGCGCGGCCGGGGTCCACGGCCGGCCGGCCAGGTCGGTGACGATGCCACCGGCGGACCTCACCTGCGCCACCCCGGCGGCGTGGTCCCACACGTGTCCCCCGAAAGTTACTGCGGCACCAAGGATTCCGTCAGCGACGTAGACAAGGTCAATCCCGGTCGACCCGTGCATGCGCAACCGCGAAGACACCCGGCTGAGGCTTTCCAGGACCGCCAGCCGATAGCGCCCCGGGAACCGGCCCCGTGAGTCTGCGCTGAATGTGCCGACGCCGACGAGCGCGTCAGCCAGGTCGGTGTGGGCCAGCGGCGGCCGTGGGACACCGTTTTTGATCAGCGGGCCACCCGCGACGGCGGTGTAGCGCTCATCGGTGAACGGCAACCAGGCCAGGCCGGCCACCGGTTCGCCGTCATGCAGCAGACCCAAGAGGATCGCGGCCATCGGCGATCCCGCAGCGTAGTTGATCGTGCCGTCGATGGGGTCCAATACCCACACCCATGGCGAGTCGACGGCCGTGCCGCCGAACTCCTCGCCGTGCACCCCGATTCCGGTGGCCTGTTCCAACGCGGCGACGACTTGGCGCTCAATGGCCAGGTCGACTTCGGTGGCGAAGTCGTTGCCCTTCTTGGGGACTGCCGAGTCGGCGCGGTGGCCGTCCAGGAACCGCGGCACCGCCGCATCCAGGATCGCCGACGCCTCTTCCACCAGGGGGGCCACCAGCGCGTCCAAATCCATTGCGGCGCTAATCCCGTACCGCAGCCAGTGCCTGCGGCAAGGTGAACCGCCCGGCGTAGAGGGCTTTGCCGACGATGGCGCCCTCGACCCCGCGGGCGGTGAGGGTGGCTAGGTTTGCCAAGGCACGCAGGTCGTCCAGGCTGGACACACCGCCGGATGCGATCACCGGGGCTTCGGTGCGATCGGCCACGGCGGCCAGCAGGTCGAGATTGGGGCCGCCCAACGTGCCGTCCTTGGTGACATCGGTGACCACGAACCGCGAACATCCTTGAGCGTCAAGGCGTTCCAGCACTTCCCACAGATCGCCCCCGTCGGTCTCCCAGCCGCGCCCGCGCAACCGGTGCTCGCCGGCTGGATTGCCCTTGTCGAACTGCACGTCTAGACCGACGGCGACCTTGTCGCCGTGCTCGCTGATCACCCGCGCGCACCATTGCGGGTTCTCCAGGGCCGCCGTTCCCAGATTGACCCGCGCGCAACCGGTGGCCAGCGCCGCGGTCAGGGAATCGTCGTCGCGGATCCCGCCCGACAGTTCCACCCGCACGTCGAGCTTGCCCACTACCTCGGCGAGAAGTTCGCGGTTGGAGCCGCGGCCGAACGCGGCGTCCAGGTCGACCAGATGGATCCACTCGGCCCCGTCGCGCTGCCAGCCCAGGGCGGCGTCCAGGGCCGAGCCGTACTCGGTTTCACTGCCGGCCTTGCCCTGCACGAGGCGCACCGCGCGGCCCTCGACCACGTCGACGGCGGGTAACAAAATCAACGACATCTACAGCCCCTCGACCCAGTTGCTCAGCACGGCCGCACCGGCGTCGCCGCTCTTTTCCGGGTGGAATTGGGTTGCGGCCAGCGGACCTTCCTCGACCGCGGCGAGAAACGGTACGTGATGGGTGGCCCACGTGAGCACCGCTTCCGGGGAACCCTCCCACCGCTGCGCGGCGTAGGAGTGCACGAAGTAGAACCGGGTGTTGGCGTCCAGCCCCTTGAACAGCGCGCTGCCCGGCCCGGAATGCACCACGTTCCAGCCCATGTGCGGGACCACAGGGGCGTCCAGCCGGGTAACGGCCCCAGGCCACTGCCCACAACCTTTCGTCTCCACCCCGAATTCGACGCCGCGGGCGAACAAGATCTGCATGCCTACGCAGACGCCCAGCACCGGACGTCCGGCGGCGACCCGCTCGGCGATGATCCGCTCACCGGCGATCTTGCGCAGGCCCGTCATGCAAGCCTCGAAAGCGCCGACGCCGGGTACCACCAACCCGTCGGCCGCAGCCGCGGCGTCCGCGTCGGCGGTCACCTCAACCGACGCGCCGACCCGCTGTAGGGCGCGTTGCGCCGACCGTAGATTGCCCGAACCGTAGTCCAAAACGACCACCGATTTTTGCCGAAAAGGGTGGGTCACAGAACACCTTTGGTGGACGGCACGCCCGACACCCTGGGGTCGGGTTCGACCGCCCGACGCAACGCGCGAGCCACGGCCTTGTACTGCGCTTCGGTGATGTGGTGTGGGTCGCGCCCGTACAGGACGCGCACGTGCAGCGCGATGCGGGCGTTGGCGGCCAGCGTTTCGAACACGTGCCGATTCACGACGGTGTGGTAGGGCACCGAACTGCCGGCAATGGTGGTGTGCTGCAGGTGATCCGGCTCCCCGGTATGCACGCAATAGGGCCGGCCGGAAACGTCGACCACGGCATGGGCCAGCGTCTCGTCCATGGGGATGAAGGCGTCGCCGAACCGGCGGATGCCCTTCTTGTCGCCGAGGGCCTGCCCGAGTGCCTGACCCAGCGCGATGGCGGTGTCCTCAATGGTGTGGTGCCCTTCGATCTCGACGTCGCCCGCGGTGCGCACGGTCAGGTCGAAGCTGGCGTGCGTGCCCAGTGCCGTGAGCATGTGGTCGTAGAACGGCACACCGGTGTCGACGTGAACCTGCCCGGTGCCGTCGAGGTCGAGCTCAATGACGATGTCGGATTCCTTGGTGCGACGTTCAATACGCGCGCGCCGCGTTGCTTTGCCTGTTTCGGTGGCGGTCACGGGGCTCCTACTGGGGTGACTGGGGCTAATTCGGTGGTCGCGATCTGGGCGCTGGCCCGCAGGAAGGCATCGTTCTCGTCGGCCAGCCCCGTGGTGGCGCGCAGGTAGCCGGGAATCCCGACATCGCGGATCAAGACGCCCGCGTCCAGATAGCGCTGCCAGGTGGCCGGCGCATCGGCGAATTCCCCGAACAGCACGAAGTTGGCATCGCTCGGGATCACCCGAAAGCCCATGCCGCTCAGAGCTTTTGTGACGCGCTCGCGTTCGGCGATCAGCGTCGCGACGCTACCCAGGGTGTCGTCGGCGTGCCGCAGCGCTGCCCGGGCCGCGGCCTGGGTGACCGACGACAGGTGATACGGCAGCCGCACCAGCAGCATCGCGTCAATCATCGCCGGTGTGGCCACCAGGTAGCCGAGCCTGCCGCCGGCGAAGGCGAACGCCTTGCTCATCGTGCGGGTGACGACGAGCTTGGCCGGATACTCCGCCACCAGCGCCACCGCGCTGGGCTGCGACGAGAACTCGCCGTAGGCCTCATCGACGATCAAGATGCCCGGCACCGCATCGAGTAGCCGTCGCAGATCCGGCAGCGAAACGCTCTGGCCGGACGGGTTGTTGGGGCTGGCGATGAACACGACGTCGGGTTTGCGTTCGACGACGGCGGCGACCGCCGTATCCAGGTCGAGGCTGAAGTCGTCGGCGCGGGCGGCTTCGAGCCATTCGGTCCGGGTGCCATCGGCGATGATCGGGTGCATCGAGTAGGAGGGAACGAACCCGATCGCGGTGCGCCCCGGCCCGCCGAACGCCTGCAGCAGCTGTTGTAGGATCTCGTTGGAACCGTTGGCGGCCCAAAGGTTTTCGACACCAAGCTGAGTACCGGTCTGGACCGTGAGGTAACCGGCGAGGTCACGGCGCAGGGCCACCGCGTCGCGATCGGGGTAGCGGTGCAGGTCCGCAGCCGCCCCTCGCACCGACCCCACGACGTCGTCGACCAGGGCCTTGGTGGGTGGGTGCGGGTTCTCGTTGGTGTTCAGCCGCACCGGAACCGCCAATTGCGGTGCCCCGTAGGGCGATTTGCCACGCAGGTCGTCGCGCAAGGGCAGGTCGTCGAGCGTGGGCTTGGTTTTTTGGGGGTTCGCGGGTCCGCTCATCGTTCGAACCTCCGCCGCACCGCCTCGCCGTGCGCCGGCAGATCTTCGGCTTCGGCCAGCGTGACCACGTGTCCGGAGACGTCTTTGAGGGCCGCCTCGGTGTAGTCGACGACGTGGATGCCGCGCAGGAAAGTCTGCACCGACAGGCCGCTGGAATGCCGGGCGCTGCCCGCCGTCGGCAACACGTGGTTAGATCCGGCGCAGTAGTCACCGAGGCTCACCGGCGACCACGGGCCTATGAAAATGGCTCCGGCCGAACGTATTTGGCCGGCCACCCGCGGCGCGTCGACGGTCTGGATCTCCAGGTGTTCCGCGGCGTACGCGTTGACGACCTTGATACCGGCGGCCAGGTCGTCGACCAGGATGATCGCCGATTGGCGCCCGCTCAGCGCGGCCGTCACCCGTTCGCGGTGCACCGTCGTCTGCAGCTGGGCGGCCAATTCGGTGTCGGTGGCGGCGGCCAGCTTCTCACTCGGCGTCACCAGCACGCTGCCCGCCATCTCGTCGTGTTCGGCCTGGCTGATCAGGTCGGCGGCCACGTGCGCGGGATCGGCGGTGTGGTCGGCGAGGATGGCGATCTCGGTCGGCCCGGCTTCGGCGTCGATGCCCACCCGTGAGCGGCACAGCCGCTTGGCGGCGGTGACGTAGATATTGCCGGGCCCGGTGATCAGGTCGACCGGCGCGAGTTCCGTTCCGTCGGTGTCGGTACCGCCGTAAGCCAGCAGCGCCACCGCCTGCGCACCGCCCACGGCCCAGACCTCGCCGACGCCCAGCAGCCGGGCCGCGGCCAGGATCGTCGGATGCGGCAAGCCGTCAAAGCGGGCCTGCGGCGGACTGGCCACCACCAGCGAGCCGACGCCGGCGGCCTGTGCCGGCACCACGTTCATCACCACGCTGGACGGGTACACCGCGTTGCCGCCGGGCACGTACAGGCCCACCCGCTCGACGGGAACCCACCGCTCGGTGACCGTCGCGCCCGGGCCGAGCGTGGTGGTGACGTCGGTGCGGCGCTGATCGGCGTGCACGGCGCGGGTGCGTTCGATCATCAGCTGCAGCGCTTCGCGGACGTCGGCGTCCAGCCCGGCCAGCGCCGCCTCCAGCGCGTCGTCGGGGACCCGGACGGCCGCTGGCCGCACGCCGTCGAACGACGCCCCGAACTCCAGAGCGGCCTCGGCTCCGCGGTCGGCGACGGCCTCCACGATCGGGCGCACCTTGGGCAACACCGTCTCGACGTCGGCACCACCGCGCGGTAGGGCGGCCCGCAAGCGGGCGGCCGTCAACTCCGCTCCCCGCAGGTCAATGCGGGCCATCACGGGTGGCGGTGTGGCAGTCACAGGGTTCATTGTCCCAGAGGAACTCAAGTCAATATCCGACCGGTACAGTGCCGTCATGTCCAAAAAGGATCATCCCAACAACGCCCCGGGCGTCCCGATGGTCTTTCCGGTCTGGTTTGAGAACTTTCAGGTCAAATACCTCAACAAGGCGCTCAAGCCGATCGCGCGCTACCTGCCGGGAACGGCAACCATCGAGCATCGCGGTCGCAAGTCCGGCAAGCCATTCAAGACCATCGTGACCACCTACCGTAAAGGCAACACGCTGGCGATCGCACTGGCCCACGGCAAAACGGACTGGGTCAAGAACGTGCTGGCCGCCGGCGAGGCCGACGTGCGCTACGCCCGCCGCGAGGTGCACATCAGCAATCCACGGATCTTGCCCGCCGGCTCCGGCGATGGCGAGGAGCTGCCGCGTATGGCACGCGTCCAGCTGCCCCGGATGGCCGTTTTTGTGGCCGACATCACCTGAGACCAGGACGCACACTAAGCCCTGGTGAAGACGGTCTTGCCGGTCATCGTCGGCCAGGCGGCGGGCGCGTCCTCCCAGGCGACGACGCGGTCGACGGCCGGCGACAGGTCCAGGCCGTCGGCGAGCAACTCGAGCACCTGCGGGATGACCGTGCGCGCACTGACGCGTCCGGTGATGAACTGCACACCGCGGGTGTACATCGGCAGCAACGGCATCTCGACCTTGTATTCGGGGTAAATCCCGGTGTCGGTGCACACCCCGTCCGGCCAGGTCGCTCGCAGTGTCGCCGAAAGCAGCGCCGAATCGCCGGTGGTGTGCACAGTGACCGGATAGGGGTCCCACGACTTGTCCGGCTTGGCCCGGTCGTGGACCACCGCGCCGAGCTTCTCGGCGGCGGCCAGCCGCTGCGGATCGGTGTCGACGTAGTCGACGTGGGCGCCCAACGCCGCGGCGAAGGCAGCCGAATACAGCCCGATCGACAGCCGTCCCATCACGAGGACACGGCGATCGACCGGATCGAGCGTGTCCAGCTCCTCGCTGAATGGCCCGACGGTGCGCCAGCCGTCGGGAATGTTGTCTGACAGGGACGCGATCGAGATGGGTTCCACGGCGTCCGGACACGCGATCAGCATCGCGTCGGCGTACGGCACCAGCACGAGGTCGGACATGAAGCCGCCGCCGTCCAGGCCGGAGATCGGTGCCATCCCATAGGCCGCCATCAGCGGCAGCGAGCCGCATGAGCCGGTCACGCCACGACGGCATTCGCGGCAGGTTCCACAGTTGATCTGAAATGGCACCACGACGCGGTCGCCGATCTGAACGCTTTTGACATCGTCGCCGACCGCGACGACCTCGGCTAATCCCTCGTGGCCCACCGCGTATCCCGGCGGCAACGGCAGCCGCCCGTGGCACACCGCGACGTCGAGGTCGCAACAAGCCACCATGAGCGGCCGAACCAGCGCCTGCTCGGGCGCGGTGATCTGCGGTTCCGCCACCTCGCGCCACGCGTATCGCCCGGTGTCTTCGTACGTCAACTGCCTCATCTCAGCATTCTTGAGCGATCTTTCAAGTATTGTCAATACCTATGCCCAGACCAGATCGCAGCCGCGCCGCACTCATCGACAGCGCCGCGACCCTTTTCCGGCGTCAGGGCTACGCGGCAACCGGGCTCAACCAGATCCTCGACGAGGCCGGCGTCCGGCCGGGCTCGCTGTATCACCACTTCCCGCAGGGCAAGCAACAGTTGGCCGCCGCGGTGGTGGACATCGAGGGGACCGGCATCGAGCAGCTGCTGCGCCGGTTCCTGGCGACGGGCCGGCCGGTGGCCGACATCGTCGATCGCTGGGTCGACCTGCTGGCGGCGGGGTTGGCCGGCGACCAGCGCGACGGCTGCCCCATCGAGCCGATCGCCACCGAGTCGGTCAACGCGAGCCCGCTGGTGCGCGAGGCGTCGGCGCGCGCCTTCAAGGGTTGGTGTGCGGCGATCGAGGACCGGCTGCGCGCCGACGGCCGGCCACCGGCGGAGGCGAAACAGGCTGCCCTCGCGGTGATCTCACTGATCGAGGGAGCCCTGATCCTGTCGCGAATCGCGGGCGACGCGGGCGCGCTCATCGCCGCCAAGCCCGCGGCGCGCCTATTGCTGAGCTGACGGACCTACATATCGAGGCCGATGTCGAGCGCGCGCACCGAGTGGGTGAGCGCACCGACGGCAAGGTAGTCCACCCCGGTTGCGGCGTAGGTTGCCGCGTTCTCGAGGCTGAGCCCACCGGACGACTCGAGCAGAACGGCGGGCGCCCGGGCGTCCCGGCGCTGCACGGCCATCTGCGTCTGCCACACCGGAAAGTTGTCCAGCAGGATCAGCTCGGGCTTTTCGGGCAACACCGCATCGAGCTGCTCGAGCGAATCCACCTCGACCTCACACGGCAGATCGGGGGCGGCTTCGCGCACCGCCCGCAGCGCTTCGACCACCGATCCCGCGGCCGCCACGTGGTTGTCCTTGATCAGCGCCGCGTCGCCAAGCCCCAGGCGGTGGTTGACGCCCCCGCCCACTCGCACCGCGTATTTCTGCAGCGCCCGCAAACCGGGCAGGGTCTTGCGGGTGTCGCGGACCTTGGCCTTGGTCCCCCGCACCGCCTCGACCCAGGCCGCGGTCGTTGTGGCGACCCCCGACAAGTGACAGATCAGGTTCAGCATCATTCGC
>Ga0310912_10002228_pt1 | contig 10937 bp, 12 predicted proteins | sample GREbulkMGOX080_FD_203443 | JGI IMG/M metagenome (GOLD analysis project Ga0310912, IMG submission 203443) | Lab enrichment of tropical soil microbial communities from Luquillo Experimental Forest, Puerto Rico - GRE.bulkMG.OX080 | ecosystem: Environmental > Terrestrial > Soil > Tropical forest >...
GGTACAGAAACTAAAACTGGACGGTTCCGGCAACGTCAATAGTGACGACGTTGCTTCGATGCCGCGAGACAATTGCCGGAGGGCAGGCTGAGCGAACCGTCTTGCGATTGGCCGTCGCTACGAGACAGCAAAATGCCGATGAAACGAATCGTGGATGGCCGTGTGACACGCGCCAGGAACAGCCAGGTGTATTCTGCGCTTTTACCTACGAGTTTCGCAGTTGGCCCGCCCGCGCCCATATGGGGGCACAAAATCTCGACAGCACGGCTGGGCGCTGGCTTCAAGTGGCTTCCCAAAAAATCGGAATCGATTCGCGGGGAAGTTCGGGCGACCCTGGTGAGTGCCGAGCGCACTTTGCTCGCGAGCCCTCTTCGCCCAAAGAGTGCGGGCCGACAGGCCTCAACGATTTCAGGCGGAGGCTAGAGAGGAGTGGCGATGCCAAGGCTTGCCAAAGACCTCACCGGCGCCGAGCCGGTGGACCGAGACGGCCACATACTGGGTCCGCCCACAAGACTGGCGCGTGGATCGGAGTTCCGGATTACGATCCCGAAACTCAAGAGACCCGAGGAAGGTTTCGACGAATACTGGTGCGAGATTCAGGTTGCCGGACAACTCTATCGCGTCGGCCTGAAAGCACTCGAGGGCGCCAAAGCGGCATGAGATCTGCCCCCTTTTTCTAGAAACACTCTCCGAACCAAGTAATGCCGGTGAAGATCCGGCGCAAGGGTCTAACATCAGACGCACTTCTTAGGGTCCTTTGGCATCACCCCGGGGCTCATGGGTCCGGGTTGTGGCTGCGAACGGCACGGCAAGTGGCGCTCAGCTCATCGCGGTAGACCCGGAAAATCCGATGGCATGGGTGTTTTCGCGCAAGAGGAGAACGCCATCGTGCGGCTAATGCCCCATGTTTGCCAAGGCTTACTGGGGTTGGGTGGCAGCTAATTGCGTACCGCATCAAGAGGATACAAATTGTCCATGATGGTGGCCTCCGAGGTGCACTGAGACGTTGCCGAACCAAGACACGAGCCGATGTCTTGAAACGGGGAAGGGGGTTGTTCGTGCGGATCGTGTTGAAAGCCTCGCCGGCGCTCGTCGTGCTAGCACTCTCGGTGTTCCTGCTGACGCAAAAAGGGAATGCGATTCCTGCGTTCTCCCGTGAATATGCCACGTCGTGCCTGACCTGCCACATCGTTTTTCCGAAGCTAAATGACTTTGGCAAGGCGTTCAAGGACGCAGGTTTCCGGTTTCCAAAAGACGAGGAAACGTATATTAAAGTCGCGCCTGTGATGCTAGGTGCCGAGGCGCAAAAGCAGAATTTTCCCAATTCCGTCTGGCCCGGGACGATTCCCGGCATGCCGCCGATCGGACTGCGGTTCAATTCATTTTTCCAGGCGACGGGAGCTAACCGGAACCGCTTTGATGTGCTTACGCCGCCCGGTTCAATTCCCCAGACGATCCCCGCAACGGACTTTGCCAGCGGACTGTTCAGCATTTTTACAGCGGGGAACTTCGGGAGCGGTATCGCCTTCTGGGTCGACGACGACATCAGCCTCGCAGGCACAAACGGTGCGGGTGGCCTCGGTGACGGATATTTGAAATTCGTGAACCTAAGCCGGTTTCTGAAACTCCCAAAAGACTCTCTGACGGTGCGCGCCGGTCAGTTCGAGCTCGATCTTCCGGTGACACAGGCGCGTAGTTACAACCTGAGTCCGTATGACATCTATCAGCAGGCTAATATCGGGGCCATGAATTCGATGGTGGCGTTAAAGCAGAACGTCTCGAACCAATTCACATTTGCAAACCCCGCGAAGGGAATTGAGTTGAGCGGCGGACATCAATACGGCGGGTACCACTACTCGGTAGCCGTGTTTGATCAGAATACTGCCGGCCTCGACCAATCTTCCAACACGAATCCGTATGTCCCCTCGGCGACCGGCGGCGCCAACGGCGGGGTCGGATTCGGCTCCAGCACCGACTTCAAGAACGTCTACGGGCGGCTTTCTTACCGCTTCAACCTGGAACGCGATTCGGAAAGCCGGCATGACATCCAGGCTGCCGGGCCAACCGGTCCGCGCGACCACACATACTTTAGTTTCGGATCATTTTATCTATACGGCAAGTCACTCCAACAATTCGTCGGCGCCAGCAACATTGTTCGGGTGCAAGAGCCGTATTACCGAGTGGGCGGCGACTTCAATTTCCATTACCGCGGCTTCCAAATATACGGCGTCTATCTGAATGGCCGAGATCAGAACTTGCTTCCGGTCGATAACACCGGTGCGCTGATTCCGCTGCCCCTGTCCTCCGAGTCGCCGCTGCCAGTCGGCTTCATCAAAAGTGTTCCGGCGCGGTTCAATGGCGGCTTCGTGCAGGCGGACTTCATGATCCATCCGTGGATCATGGCGATTATGCGCTGGGATGCGGTAAACTCGACCGCCGACCGGATCAACGGCCTGGCACTCGCCGGCGGCACACCGTTTTTCGCGCCGCTCCACTCGACGCGCAACCGGTTTACCCCGGGGGTGCAGTTCTTGATCCATCCCAATATCAAGTTTTCCTTCGAATACCAGATTCGTCCTGAGCAGACGGCGGTGGTCGAAACGGATCTTTTGACCGGTAGGTTAATCGCGGTTAATCCATTTCGGTTGAACACGGCGTTGTTTGGGCTTGAGTTCGTTTACTAGATTGCGATATCGAAATGATCCCTCGTTCTTCTGTCGTCATGGGTCGGCGGTGCCGCATAAGTCTCACCAATGCCGCCCTATGGAAATCGCTTGGCCAAATCCGAATCGAGGCCCTGGGTGGTTTGATTGACAGTGTCGCGGATCCGCCCTCGCCCTCAAGGAGTCGTCTATGCGAGTAAGTAATGCCCTTCTCACGCTGGTTTTGGCCGCCGCGGCGGGGCGGGCTCAAGTCTTGGCCCCTGAGGAGATCCGCGACCCCCAACTGCGCGCCTTGCAGCAGAAATATCGGAATGAGTTGAAGCTCATCGCCAATAGCCCCGCGGCGCACAATTTTCCTTATCATTTCTACTTCAGCCGCAAGCTGGACCTCGATGAGAAAGTGCAAAAGCGAAGCGATCAGCGCTCGGTTCAGTTTGACCGGTATCAGGGCCAAGTGGTTGTGAAGGTCACCGGAAACTACTTCGTCTCTTATTCGGCCGAGCTCGTGAAACCCGCAGAGCGGGCCCGTATGACTTATGAGAGTGTCATCCTGCCACTGTTGCAGGCAGCCGTCCATGCGTTCGAGAAGGCGGAGGCGCCGCAGGCGTTTGCGTTTGAAATTTCGCATCACGTGCGCAAGAAGGTGCTGGGGGTTTCCTCCGAGAGCGTGGAGAACGTGGTACTGGTTCTCCCCAAAGCACCAGCTGAGAGACTGGTGGCGTCCGCCGATCCCCAGGTCCGGCAGGCGGCCGTGCTGGAAGGCGAGGCCTTCCTGAACGCCGCTCCGATTTCCTTCTGGCCTCGTCCGCAAAAAGAAATGGCTCAGGAGGCGGCTGCCGAGACGCCTGCGCCGGCGGCTCCGCAAGCCCCGCCGCCACCCGCCTCGCCGGCCCCTACGGTGTCCGAAGACCTGATGAAAGCAATCGGTTTTCCCCATGTTGCCGCCAAGCGCGTCGGAGAGCCTCTCGCACAAGAACTTCCACCGCCGCGCGCCAGTTCGGCCGAAGCCATCAAAAACCTACAGAATCTGTTTCAATCGACCCTCGATCGCTTGGTTCAGGAGCTCGATGCGCAGGCGCACTTCATCCAATACGCGCCGCCTGCCTTCATCCCTTTTCACAACGGTCTGTACTTGGAGTTGTCGCTGACCACGACGCTGGCGCCGACCTCGTCGGGTTCCGAGTACCGGTTGGCGGCCCTCGCATTTGACCAGCACATCGCGCACCTGATCCGGCCCGTAATTGCCCATTTTAAGGATTCGAGCGTTGATTTCGATGGTATTGACTTCAGCACCACCGTGAAGCTCGCACCCGATGCGGCTGACACAAGTCCGGTGGCGGTCGAGTTCATTTTCCCGCTCAAGCTCCTAAGCGCTTACGCGGACTTCGATGCCACCGGCCAGCAACTGATCGAGGCGAGCTTCATTCTCATCAATGGTGAAAGGGTCAGCCTGGACCTGCAGGTAGCCGAAGCTGATCGGTCGCCGCGTTGAACATGTAGAGTCCCTGGCTGCAGCGCTGCGCGATTCTTCCCGCAGCGCGGCATTTTTGTCCAGTTCAGAGGTTACGGTGGTCGCAAGCAACGAACGAGGAGCGGCACTTCTACCCCGGCGGGCAGAGGCACATCTGGTTGGGGCCATTGTTCCGGCCCTCACGATGAGCCGGATTGGTTCGCCACACAGTGAATTAAGAGCCATTGAACCGCGGTTACTTCGATTCGGCACGCGTGAATACCCACGCATTTCCTCCCCCGTTGGCGCCTCCAGCTAATCTTCAGAGCTGCTCTTTGCTCACGGCTGCAACGGCCTCCTTTGTCCACTCAATTGCATTGGCCACCACGCTGCCCATCGACGGGCGCTGATACATGGGAACTCCTAAACTCTCATAGGCAGTGATCTTGGCTTGAAGAACAGCCGAGAAGATCCACACTTTTTCCTCTTCGGTAACTCTCATATCAGAGAGTCTATGCCTATTTCGGCGACAAAGGAGGGAGGCGCTCGCGGTGGGTGGGATGTTGCCAGTCCCCGGGCGACGCCAGCGACAGACGGCCGCCCTGGCTCATCGTCCAGTTGAATGTGTCGGAACTGCGGCGAGCTGCTGCGCCCGATTGTGATTTCCTTCGGTATATTTCTTCGGTATGCTGTCGGTATGCTTGACAAGAACGGGGGAAGATGATAGATGGATAGCTGCAAACCGCATTTAACCGCGACGGAGGGCACTCATGAAGCGCGCTTCTCAACGGATCGTGCTGGGCAGTTTTGCTTTTCTGTTAACGGCGATGCCTGCTTTGGCGCACCACACGATTGCGGCGGAGTTTGACACTCGCGATACAGTAACCCTGACCGGCGTCTTCACAAAAATAGATTGGATCAACCCACACATCTATTTCTATATCGATGCGAAAGACAATGGCGGCAAAGTGGCCAAATGGGCCATGGAATCCTATCCCACCGGCTTCTTTCACCGTGCGGGGATCACGAGAGATTTATTCAAACTAGGAGATACGGTCACGGTCACCCTCTACCGCCCTAAGGATGGAACGCGGAACTTGGGGTATTTGAAAGAAATGATCTTACCTGGGGGCCGCAAAATTGAGTTCGACAATGGAAGACCTCCGTCGAGGTAAGAAAGCCGCGCATCCGGCATTGTTGTCGGATGGGAGGAACTCTGGAATGGAACCCCGCTCTCTTATCCACGGCATAACTGCCGCCGTGATGGTCGTGTCCTGCATCGCTCCTGTGCCCAGCTCGGCGCAAACCAATCGCTTGAATACCGCGGCTGCAGCGGCCGCGTTGAAGGCTGCCGCGTCAAGACCCACCCCCCGCGCAGCTGATGGGCATCCCGATCTGAACGGCTATTGGAACTATCCCGAGTTCGACAGAAGCGCCCATTTGGATGGCCAAGGCAACTTTTATATCGATGTTCCTCCTGCTAAGGGCGGCACATTACCGAAACTGGATGCCTCTCTCAGTGAACAGTTGAAGCATCAAGTTGATCCGAATCCGCCTCCCTACAAGCCTTCGCAGTTAGCGAAGGTAAGGAAGCTAGCTTCTGACGGGGTTCATACGGATCCGGCATTCCGCTGTAGACCTCTCGGTGTTCCACGCGCAGGCCCGCCACGGCAAATCGTGCAGACACCAAAACTCACAGTCATTCTGTATCAGATAGATGCGGGCGATGGAGATCAGCCGGGAAGTTATCGCCTGGTACCCACCGATGGCCGGCCCCATCGGACAGACGTGGATCCGTCGTATTTCGGCGATTCCATAGGCCACTGGGAGGGAGAAAGTCTCGTAGTCGATGTGGTCCACTTTAATGACGACACATGGTTGGCTGCTATCCCCGGCCAAGGAGGAAGCGGGTATTTTCACACTGAAGCACTGCACGTCGTGGAGCGCCTCACCCGGATCGGGGACACTCTTCGCTGGGAAGCCACGGTGGAAGATCCGAATGTTCTGACCAAGCCATGGAAGATGACGCCGCGAACCGAGATCCTTAGCGACGGGATGATCTACGAACAGCCTATCTGTGAGGAACGAGAAACCCAACACATGGTAAATAAATACTGACGTTCCGCGTCGCTCCTCCTATTCATTTCTTCTCTAAACAATATAAATGTTCTCGGCCATGACCGAATGTGGTGGGTGGCCTGCGAGCCTCGCGGAAGTGGGGCGGTGGTCACATATAGAGCCGTCTTAATTTATCGCGAGCCTTGCCTTTCGAGCGCGTTTTCATTTGTCTCAGTTAATTGTCTTGCGTTAACGCTCAGCTTCGTCCTGAAGTCGCTCTCGGTAATGGTGGAAAATCGGTCACGAGAAGGTCTCCAGCGAACGCCACCGTTGGGGTGTATTTTAGCTGTTTACGGAGATGAGCGGGTCTGCTCCAGGACCAAACCCACATTCGGAGTCGTGGCCGGCACGCCCCTTTTGCAGGTAAGGGTTGGCTTTGATCTTTATCACCTTAAGAGCTTCCATTCGCGAATAGTCATCGATGATAGCTCGCGATCTCCCGACTGGCGGAGGCGTCCTTTCGGTGAGACCGGGGCCTTTCGATCTCTTTCGCACTCGGCGGTGAATGGACCGAGCTTGTTGCCGCACCCTTGCCAAGGCAACCGAGACGAACACCTCCGTTAGCCGACCCGGGAGGCCGCCTCCTATTATAAGATTGCTCATGCTGGCCTTTGCATGGATTCTTCTGCAGGCTGGCGGCGGACACTTCATCGCAGAACCGTGGTTAATATCTGTTCACAACGTGTTGGCTTGACCTATCCTCACAAATAGGTTCTTCGTACAGCATTGTCTGCGTAAGGATCTCGGTTCGCGGCGTCATCTTCCAGGGCTTGGTCAGAACATTCGGATCTTCCACGGTCGCTTCCCAGCGAAGAGTGTCTCCCGTGCGGGTGTAACGCTCCACCACGTGTAGTGCCTCAGAATGGAAGTATCCACTTCCGCCTTGGCTGCCCGGGATGTTAGCCAGCCATGTCTCGTCGTTAAAGTGAGTCACATCGACAACCAGGGTATCTCCCTCCCAGTGGCCGATGGAGTCACCAAAGTACGAAGGATCCACGTCGGTGCGATGCGGTCGACCGTCGGTCGGTACAAGGCGAAAACTCCCTGGCGGGCCATTTTGTTCGTCATAAAGAAGCACGGTGAGCTTGGGCGTCTGGATAATTTGCCGTGGAGCGCCCACGCGTGGGACCCCGGCAGGCTTACAGTAGAATGTTGGGTCGTAACGAACTTTGTCAGAGGCTAGCTTCTTTACCTTTGCCAACAGCGCGGGTTTGTAGGGAGGCGGATTCGGATCCACCACGTGCCGCAACTGCTCACTGAGAGAAGCGTCAAGTTTGGGTGCGGTACCGCCCTTGTCGGCGGGCGCGCTTATATAGAAGTTACCCTGGGAATCTTGATGGGCGCTGATGGGGAGCTCAGGGGCACCCCAAGAACCATTCAGATCGGGGTGTCCATTGGCGGCACGGGGCGTGGGTTTTGCCGCCGCCGCTTTCAAGGCGTCGTCTACCGCAACACGAGACAAACTGTTTGATTGCCCGGCAAAATTTGACTGTGCCAGAATGCGAATCGGAGAGAGGCACGGCATAGCGATCGCCGCTGCGATTATGCCAAAGCTAGCAGGACGAGAACTCATCGCCACCGTCCTCCTACGCAGCGTGCATGTTCGGGCTTGGTGTGATCCATCAGTGCGTTCCGTCGGCTTGAACGTTATCGTTTTTGACTGAGTCTTGTCAAGCGGCTCGTCAGCGACTTCGAGCTGGGCGGGGAAATTCGTTGCGTCGATGGGAATCGAAGCGTAGGATGTTGGAAGCAAATTTCTGGACTGATCTTGAATCGCGGTAAGGGGGAGGACTCTCATGCCCGACAGAAACCTGGAAAAATTCACTGTCTTGAACTGCGTCTGCGCCAGTGTCTTGACATGCGGTGTGCCGCTGTTCACCGCGGACAGTACTCATGCGCAAGGGCGGCCGGCCGGCAAAGGAAGTATTTCGATGGTTCCGGCGCGGCCACTCGTTTGGCCGCTGCCACCAAACGTCGACAAGTCTTATGCCTGGATCGATGGGCATCGCCTCCATGGTTTTGTTGAGGAACTAGCCGCCATCTCCGAGAAGTACCGTGATGCGGGGAATCAATGGTGGGGCCGCATACCTGGAATGCCCTCGGGTACCGAGTCGCAGAATTGGGTCAAAGAAAAGTTCAAACAAATCGGTGTGCCGACCGAGACCGTAACCATCCCGGACCCACAGGATCTCCCAAAGTCATGGGAGGTCAGCGTTTCAGCCAAAGGCAAGACACTCAAGCTGGAGAGTTCGAATCCGATCATCGATTTCCCCAACCTGGTGCCCTCCGCACAGGGTGATGAAGAGCTGGACACGGTGTGGGTTGGGCTCGGCCAGCCGGCGGATTACATCGGAAAAGACGTCCGTGGCAAGGCTGTATTCATCTACAGCATCCCAACACCCAGCAACCTTATCCAATCGGCGATGTGGATGGGCTCTGTAGGGCGAGCGCAACAGGCTGGCGCGAAGGCAGTCATCATCGACATCGCGATTCCCGGCAACTTACACTACGTTAGCCATATGGAGGCCGGGAGAGTGAGGGACATCAGGATACCCATGTTCACGATCGGAGACGATGATGGTCACGCTGTCGAGGAATTCACTGCGATGGCCAACGGCACAGGCATCAAGACACACTTGCGCTGGGACGTCCAGCACTATCCCGATCTGAAGGAAGATATCGTTATCGGTAAGCTGCCGGGAACAACGGATGAGAACATCGTCATGATCGCCCACGTCGATGGCTACTTCGACGGGGCCATCGATGATGGAGCTGGAACTGCAGCCCTTCTCGGTACGGCGGAGTACTTCGCCAAGCTGCCGAAGCAGAAGCGCCGCAGGAACATGTATTTCGTCGCGCTGCCCGATCACCACGGCGGCGATCGCGGCGGGCAGTGGATGCACGAGAATTTCAAGTCAATCTTTGCCAAGACCGCGGTGCTCGCCAATTCTGAGCATGTGGCCGTCACGAATCCGGTTTGGGATCGTCCCTGGGGTACCAACGTCGAGCCGACTCTGGTCCAGACCAACAGCTTCGGCCCATCCTGGTGGGGCGTGTTCGGCAGCGAGCAGCTGGCCCATATCGTCGTGGATGATTATGCGACCTTCGGGGTGCCGACGCAGATCGCGGGGGCGGGCTCGGCGGGACAGTTGGCGCGGCTTCAGTTCGACGCACCGTCCTTCTATCTCCACAACAAGGGTGTTTACTACCACTGCGATGAGGATACCCCCGATAAGGTGCCGGAAAGCGCTTTGAGAAATGCGGTCCAGGCCTTCGCGAAAATCTTCAATGACGTGAATAAATTGGATCTGAAGGACCTCGAGCCGCCATCGTCGTCGAGGCCCGGAGGGGCGACAGTGGAATGACGGCAATCACACACCGGGCGTCACCGTTTCCGGTTGGATGGGCGCGATCGTTATGTGCCAGCAGATAGCTATCTGCCAGGCGTTATGCTACGTGAGGGAGGAAACTTGGCCCTGCCACTATTTCTGCGATCAATTGAAGACAGCAGTTTCAGCGTCTGGATGCGCGAATCAGACTCACCGTTTACTTTCTATTTGGTTCTTCTCTTTCACACGTTCGGCCTGTCTTTGCTCGTTGGTGCGAACGCGCTAGTCGATATGCGTCTTCTAGGTTTTTTCCAGAGCATACCGATAGCCCCGCTCAAGCGGTTTTTCCGCATCATGTGGATAGGCTTCTGGATTAACGCCACTACCGGTGCTTTGCTGCTGATTTCATACCCCACCAAAGCCCTCACGAATCCGGTCTTTTACACAAAGTTGGTGATTATCGGCTTCGCCATCTGGATTTTGATGAAGCTCGAGAAGGAGGTCTTCACCGGCACAGCCGCGCCCCAAGCAGACATGATCGCGAGAGGTGCGACGCTGGCGAAGTGGTCTCTGGTGTTGTGGGTGGGAGCCATTTCCGCGGGTCGGTTACTCGCATATACGTTTAGATACATCACGTTTCCGTCTTAAGATCGACCGAGGAGCGGCTTGTGAATCTTGCACATTTACACCTTTTGCTGAATCATTTCCCGATTATCGGAACTATCCTTGGCCTCGGCCTGCTTCTCATCTCCCTGGCCGGGAAAAATGACGACTTTAGGCGGGCCGGTCTTATCATCTTCGCGGTCGTTGCCTTGCTGTCGCTTCCGACGTTTTTTAGCGGGGTCGGCGCCGAGGGAGCTATCCGGAAACTGCCAGGCGTGTCCGATGGCTTAATCGACAGGCATGAAGGAGCGGCCATTCTGGCCCTCTTCTTCATGGAAGTCACCGGCGCGCTCTCGCTGGTCGGGTTGTGGCAATCTCAGAAATTTCCCCCGCCGATGCGCTGGAACGTAATGGCGGTCCTGCTTGTCTCGCTAATCACAGTAGGCCTCATGGTTCGAGTCGGCACGACGGGTGGGGACATTCGTCACCCGGAAATTTGGTCAACTCCTGACCCCGTTGCGGATGAAGGAACGCTGGGCTCTCTCGTGCACGCCTTTGAGCCGTCGCCGGGCAAGTTCGCTGACCTTATGACTGCCAACAAATATTGGTGGGCTTTTATGATGGATTTGCATTTCGTTGGCCTGGCCGTGATCGTCGGGGCAGTTGGCGCTCTCGACCTGCGGATGCTCGGATTTGCGAAGGAACTCCCAATCGCTTCCATGCACCGATTGGTTCCCTGGGCGCTGGCGGGTTTTGCCATTAACGTCACGACCG
>Ga0310912_10002230_pt1 | contig 10933 bp, 9 predicted proteins | sample GREbulkMGOX080_FD_203443 | JGI IMG/M metagenome (GOLD analysis project Ga0310912, IMG submission 203443) | Lab enrichment of tropical soil microbial communities from Luquillo Experimental Forest, Puerto Rico - GRE.bulkMG.OX080 | ecosystem: Environmental > Terrestrial > Soil > Tropical forest >...
GCACCAACACCTCGGCGCCGCCGGGCAGGATTATTGTGATCGCCGCTCCGGGAGCCCAGCGTTCCAAGCAAACCTCTTCGCGGCTATCACAAAACAGCGAAATAAGTTCGACCCCCGGTCGGTCGGTCTCGGGCCGATAGGGCATTTGTCCAGTATCAATCCCTACTTGCGTTCGGTCGGAGGGATCGAATTGCCAGAGCTTGACGAAGAGGATGCATCCCGGCACCGAGCCGGGAGTGTGACGCGAGGTCGGCGGATTGCGGACATACGAACCGGCCGGGAACTCGCCGTGCTCATCCCGGAACACGCCTTCGAGGACAAAGAACTCCTCCCCGCCGCCGTGCGTATGGGGGGAGAAATGGCTGCCCGGTGCGTAGCGAACGATTGATGTGGCTCGAGCTACCTCATCGCCCATTCGATCCAGCATGCGCCGCTCCACCCCGGCCATCGGCGAAGCGACCCAGGGCAGCCGCGCACTGTGGACAACGACGCGACGCGAAAAATCCGCATTTAGTTCCATGCAGCCTCCTGCAGGCGGTGAGCTCGCAGCATTCATCCTTTCTCGCTCGCGGGCAGCTTGGCGAGCTCATCCACCCACCCGAGGGCAGAGCGCCGCCAAATCTGACGCCGCGGCGAGAAGGCGGCGCGCTGCGTGATCGTGCCCGCGCGCAAGGTGTAGCTCTGCGGCTCTTCGACCGCGCAGGCCCAGAGCTGCGTACTGCAAGTACCGCAAAAAGCTTGACGACGCTTGTTGCCGCTTTCCGCTGTCTTGATATAGCTCTTCGGCGTACCGCTCTTGAGGATAAAATGCTCTGCCGGCGCGGTGATGTTCGCGCGAAAGGCTGAACCGGTGATCGTCTGGCAGTCGGTGCAGTGGCAGATCGTCAGCACGGTCGGATCAACCTCCGCCTCGAAGGTGATCTCGCCGCAATGACAATGCCCGTCGATCTTCATTGCCCGTCTCCTGTTCTTCGCCACCGCCTCAGTTGCGCAGTTGGCGGATGTAGCCAGCCCATTTGTCCAATATCGGCAAAATGTCGTCGCGGGTGTCCGACATCAGGCTGACATTGACCCGCGCGGCACCGAGGTCACGGAACCGTTTCAGCTTGTCGAGATCGTCGGGTGCGCCGCCGATCGTGACCGGCAGGCCAGCGGGGTCGCGCCCGACCTCGTGCGCCATCTTGCGGAAGGCCGGCAGATATTCCTCGGGATTGCCGCTCGCGGCGTTCGGGTACCAGCCGTTGCCATAGCGGATCGCGCGCCGCGCCGCCCACGGAAAGGCGCCTCCGAGGATGACCGGCGGATGCGGCTTCTGCGCCGGCTTCGGCCAGGTCATGATCGTGTCGAAATCGACAAGCTCACCGTGATATTCCGGCTTTGTCTCGGTCCAGATCGCCTTCATCGCTTCGATCTGCTCGCGCATCTTCTTCATGCGCGTCGTGAAGACGGTGCCGTGGTTCTCGATCTCCTCCTGGTTCCATCCGCCACCGATGCCAAACAGAAACCGCCCGCGGGAGACCTGGTCGAGCGAGGCGACGAGCTTGGCGGTCTGGATTGTGTCGCGCTGGATCACCAGGCAGATGCCGGTGGCGATTTTGAGCCGCTTGGTGGCACAAGCCGCTGCGGTCAAAGTGACAAAGGGGTCCATTACGTCGTAGTAGCGCTTGCCCAGTTCGCTGTCGGCCCGCGTTCGGCGCGGCACCGGGATGTGCGAATGCTCAGCGGCCCAGACCGAATCGAAGCCGCGCTCCTCCATCGCGACCGCCAGCTCCACCGGGGTGATCGAGTAGTCGGTGAAAAAGATCGAGGCGCCGAGTTCCATGGATCCCTCCTAAACCGTGCAGGACGACCAATGCTAGGTTGTGCCGCCCGCCCAGGCAATCTCGGAGTCCCGACCAGGCCGCTACAGGAGGGACCGCACGCAGTTCGAGGCTCGTTGCGACACACTCGCCCACACCGCTCGCCGGTCGCTTTCGCTCTCGCGGGTCCATATGCTCACGACCGGCCGCTGACCTCTGGAGGAGGACACAGATGAAACCCGAAACGGTAGGCATGTCGTCGGCGCGGCTGGCGCGGCTCGACCAGGTGATGAAGCACCGTTACGTCGATGGGGGCTATCTGCCCGGCATGCTGGTCCACGTCTACCGCAAGGGTCAGCTTGTCCACACCGGGATCTGCGGGCAGATAGACATCGAGCGCGGCAAGCCGATGCGCGAGGACGCGATCTTTCGCATTTACTCGATGAGCAAGCCGATCACGGCAGTCGCCTTGATGATGCTGGTCGAAGAGGGCTTGATCGGCCTCGATGACGTCGTCCACAGCCACATCCCGTCCTGGAAGAACCTCGGCGTGTACGCCAGTGGCATGGCATCGCTGCTGCCCGACACCCCACCCAGCTTTCTGACGACACCTACGCTGAGACCGATGAAAGTCATCGATCTCGCGACCCACACCTCCGGTCTCACTTACGGCTTTGTGATGCGCACCGCCGTCGACGCCGCCTATCGCGCGGGCAAGGTGACCGATCGTGAGAGCGCCGGCGGGTTGCGCGGGATGATCGATCAGCTGGCGCAAATCCCGCTCGATTTCTCGCCGGGAACCGCCTGGAACTATTCGGTGTCGATCGACGTGCTCGGGTACCTCGTCGAGAAGCTGTCTGGCGTCAGCTTCGGCGAGTTCCTGAACACGCGGCTGTTCAAGCCACTCGGCATGAGCGACACCGCGTTCTACGTGCCGTCGGACAAGATCGAGCGGTTCACCTCCTGCTATCAGCCCGGCATGAAAGGTGGATTGAAGCTGCAGGATGACGCGCGGGAGAGCGCCTATACCAGCCCGCCGATGCTCGAATCGGGCGGTGGAGGTCTAGTGTCGACGGCGCACGACTATCTGCGCTTTTGCCGCATGATGCTGAACGGCGGAACCATCGACGGTGTGCAGATCCTCAGCCCCAAAACGGTGGCGCTGTTCAGCTTGAATTACCTGCCCAACGGCAGGGAGGTAGCCGACATGGCACTGCCCGGGATGTTCAGCGAGTCCAGCTACGCCGGCGTCGGCTTTTCGATCGGCTGCGGGGTCAACGTCAACGTGGCCAAAACCCGGCTGCCCGGCTCGCTCGGCGAATATTTCTGGGGTGGCGCCGCCGCGACCGCCTTTTGGATCGATCCCACGGAAGAGTTGACGGTGGTGTTCATGACGCAGGTGATCGGCAGCGAGGCGCGCCTGACCTTGCGCCGGGACTTGCGCACCTTGGTCTACTCAGCGATGACGGAATCGTTCGCGTAGTCGCCGTTTTGCAGCCGCGCGATTTTCTTTGCCTGAGCCTCGTGAATGGGCGAAGGTGCCCGTCAACCACCCGGAATCGGGGAATGTCGGCTCAAGCCTTCGTGCAATCTGTTGGAGTGCCGACTAACGAATGAACGCGACGTTGCGCACTGGTGACAAACCACGCCTGGGAGGCCCGACATGACCGCCGACACGTTGCCCGCCGCCGTGCTCCCAAAGCCACCCTCGCTGCGTCGCATGATCGTCGCCGCGACGATCGGCAATGTGTTGGAATGGTTCGACTTTGTCGTTTACGGCTTTTTTGCTGTGACGATCGCGGAAGTGTTCTTTCCCGCCGGCAACCCGACCGTGTCGCTGTTGATCACATTCGGCGCGTTCGGCCTCGCTTATTTCGTGCGGCCATTGGGCGCGATCGTCGTAGGCGGTTTTACCGATCGCGCCGGACGCAAAGCCGGCCTGCTACTGTCGATCGCGCTGATGATGATCGGCACGACGCTGATGGCGGTGACACCGGGCTATGCCACGATCGGCCTCGCCGCACCGATTATCCTTACGCTCGCCCGGCTGTTGCAGGGGTTTTCGGTTGGTGGCGAGTTCGGCAGCGCCGTCAGCTTCCTGGCCGAGCACGGCGGGGGGCGGCGCGGGTTCGCCGCGAGCTGGCAATTTGCCACCGGCGGCATGATCACCGTCCTCGCCTCGGTGTTCGGCGTCACCCTGACAACGCTGTTGACCCACGAACAGCTGGTCGATTGGGGCTGGCGGATCCCCTATTTTTTCGGGATGCTGGTGGGTCCGGCCGGGCTCTATGTCCGCGCCAAGGTCGTCGAGACGCCGGAATTCGTTGAAGCCGAGCTGCCGCCCACGATCCCGATCAGCGATTTGCTGCGCCGACACCCGTTGCCGGTGCTACTGGCGCTGGGCATATCGATCATCTCGAACAGCTCGTTCTACATCCTGGCCTACATTCCGACTTACGGCCAGAAGACGCTGCACCTGCCGGCGTCGACCGGGTTCACGGCGACGCTGATCGGGGGTGCCATCCTGGCGATCGGCTGCCCGCTCTTCGGTCACTGGTCCGACAAGATTTCGCGACCGCTGCTGATGGTGATCACCTGCTGGCTGTTCGTCCTGACCTCCTACCCGGCTTTCTGGCTGATGGCGGCTTGGCCGTCGCTGGCGGCCTGCATTATCGCCGTCGCCTGGCTCCAGCTGGTCAAAGCCGGCTACAGCGGCGTCCTGCCGTCACTGCTGTCCGAGCAGTTCCCTGTTGAAGTCCGGGCGATCGGCGTGTCGTTGAGCTTCAGCACGGCGGTGTCGATCTTCGGCGGGCTTGCGCCGCTGGTCGCGACCTGGCTGATCGCCCAGACCGGCGACGCCCTGTCGCCGAGCTATTACCTGGTGTTCACCGCGCTGCTGAGCCTCGTCGCGCTGATGGCGATCCAGTGGCGCACTGCCCGGCGAGACCGAACCCTCGGGCTCGCCGAGAGCGGGAGGCTTGCCGCGGCCGGAGGCGCCATCCAGGGATCGGGCGGTGCGAACTCGTGACCGACTGGCGCAAAATACCCGACTCTTAGGGAGGAGTCTCGTCCAGATCTACTACACGTGTATGACGGCTTCGCGTGGATTTCGCTGAAAAAATCAGAGAGGAGCGATCGCGCGCTGCACCACCAACTCGAATAGACGATGTAACCCATCACCGTCCCGGAGGCAACACGCCGAGTTTTTGAAAAGGTCGAATAGTCGGGAACGCGGCCTTCCAGTCCCAGCCGATACATCCAGTGGCCAGGTTGAGATCAACCTCCTCACAGGGGCGCTCCGAGCGAATGCCGAAGCAGTAGCCCGCAACCAGCATGCGGATTATTGGCCTCCGGATCGATCGAGGGCCGTCCGTTCGTGCTGTCGAATGGTGTTAATCCATGGCGCGGGATGCTGAAATCAAAAACCGGTCGATCTTCCACAACAGATGATCGGCCGAAACCCGATCCTCAAGGCAAAACTCATAGAACAGCTTCGCCTGTTCCTGCCCTTGTCGCCCCTTCATTTCTCTGCCAGCGCCCGATCCCATCCCCTAACCAAACGGAATCGTCACTGAGGCCTGTCTTCAACTCCGTTTTTCAACAAAATTTCCCGACAGTCGACGTTCGCGGGAATGACCATTGAAGCTGTTCGAAACCGGTTCTAGCCCTCACTTCCCGAACGAAGCGCTCCAGCCCGGAGCTGGTTGTTGCAGTAGTGCACAGTGGCAAAAAAAGGCGAAAATACGACCCATATAATCTAATAACGCAAACTAGGAACGGCAAGACTCATTTCTGCCACATTTAACCGATAAAAGAAGAGCTCAGACACAATATACAACCAGTGAATGAGCGATTATCTGGCTTAAATATCAAAAGCGTGCATCTGGCAGGTTCGAGGGATGTCTCTTCAGCGGCGCCGAACGCTATAAAACTGGAAAGTTGAGAGAGATCAGAAAATACAGCTGTAGGCATACCCTCGGTGATCGGCGAAGGCTATCGACTGCTGGTCCAGCGGAGTCAATCGGTTGACGCAGTCTTGCCGGTCAAGACTCTGAGTGGGTGATAATTCCCCCAGGCTAGAGGAATGGTCCGATGGCGCGGTTAATCGCAGATCGATATTACTCGGGCATGGGTCCAGTTAGCTGCTCATTGGAATAGTGGCGATGGCGTTGTCGATCGGTATTCTTGGGTCATTGGTGATCGAGCGGGACGATTGTCGGCTTGGGAAGGTGCCCAAGAAGGCGCGGGCACTGCTTGGTTATCTGGCGGCGCAGGGCGGGCAGGCGGTCAGTCGTGAGCGGCTGGCCGATTTGTTGTGGCCGTACCAGGGCTCCGAACAGGCGCGGCACAGCCTGCGCAACTGCCTGTTGGAGTTGCGCAAGGCGCTCGGGCCGAACGGGGCGCGTCACCTGGTTGCCGACTTTGCCAATTGCCGAATTGACGAGGTGGTCGTCGACCTCGACCGCTTCGAGCGCCTGTCCCGTTCGCCGGACCGATCCGAGCTGCAGGCGGCGGCTGAGCTGTACCGCGGCGAATTTCTGGCCGATTTCGATATCGATTCGGAGCCCTTTCAGGATTGGCTGGCGGCGGAGCGCGACCGCACGCTCGCCCTGATCTGCGATATCTTGCAGCGCTTGACCGCGGCGCACGATGCCGCCGGCGAGAGCGATGCGGCCATCCAATCCGGCCGCCGGCTGGTGGCGCTCGACCCGCTCTCCGAGTTTGGCCAGCGTGCCCTGATGCGCGCCTATGCACGCGCCGGGCGCCGCGGCGAAGCGCTGCGCCAGTACAAGAGCTGCGCCGAGACTCTCAAGCGCGAACTCGGGGTCGCCCCCGATGCCGAGACCCAGGCGCTGGCCCACGAGATGGCGCGCTCGGGCGGCACCGCCGAGACCGATCCGCGCGGTCTGGCCGGGGGTCCCGGGTCTAGCCCGGGCGACAGCCTTGCTCCCCGCGGCGTCCCCGACCGCGCCGCTCGCGGCGAGCGGCTGGCGGTGGCCGCCATCGGGTCGACCCGGCTGACATGGCCCTGTCTGTTGTCGAGCATCGGGGTCGCGGTGGCGCCGCTGCGCAATCTGACCGGCGATCCCGAGCAGCAATACCTGGTGGAGGCCTTCACCGACGACTTGATTACCGACCTGCTGCGCCACGGCCGCGGGCTTTCGCTCAAGCCGATCGCCGACGAGCGAGGGATCTTGGGCAACCTTCCGGGCGAGGCCGAGCGGAGCTTTGAATACGTGGTCACCGGCAGCGCCCAGCGCAGCGGCCCCGGCATGTTGCGGGTCAACATGCGCATCACCGACGCGGCGACCGCCGAGTATCTGTGGGCCGGCCGGCATGAGTTCAAACCCGAGGACCTCGCCCCGATCCAGACCAAGATCACCCGGCGGATCTCCCGCGAGCTGCACGTGCTGCTGCTGCAAGAGGCCAGCCGCCGCGCCGCGGTCACCGCCGATGCCCAGCTCGGGATCAACGAGTGCCTGGCCCGCGCCAAGGCCACCCTCAAGGGCGAGTTGCGGGCCGAGCTCAGCGCTCAGGCCCAGCAATGGTTTCTCGCCGTGCTGGCGCGCGACCCGCGCAATGTCGAGGCGCTGGTCGGTCTGGCGCGCACTTGCCAGTATCTGGTCAGCAATCCCTGGTGGGGCGATCCGCAGGCCGCCGCCGCCGCCTCCGACCTCGGTCGCGAGGCGGTCGCCATCGCCCTGGCGCTCGCCCCCGGGCACGCCTTTGCCAAATGCACCCAGGGCATGCTGTGCTCGGCCGCCGGACAGTTGGAAGAGGCCGCCCACGCCTTCGACCAGGCGCTGGCGATGGATGGGAGCCTCGGGCTGGCGCACGGCTTTGCCGGCTACAATGCCGCCCTGTTGGGTCGCGCCAGTGAGACCTTGCCGGCGATCGAGCGCGCCATGCGCCTGGATCCGACCGATCGCCGGCACAGCATCTGGTTCTTCTTCGGCGGCTTTGCCGAGCTCTTGCTCGGCCGCGTCGAACAAGCCGTCGACCTGCTCGAAAAATCCCTCGAGCGCAACCCCAGCTACGGCGGCGCCCAGCTCTTTCTGATGGCCGCCCGCTCGCTGCTCGGACGCCCCGGCGACGCCGCCCGGATGGCCGACACCTTCCGCGGCCAATACCCCGAATATCCGGCCAACGCCTTCGAGCAGCTCTGGCTGTCGCGCTCGTCGGCGCCAACCTATCGCGCCCAGGTCCAGCCCCTGTTCGAACAAATCCGATCCCTCGGCATCACCGCATAAGCCCCCTCCTCCAACCCCTCGCCGCGATGGCACGATCGCTCATGCCTGACGGCATCCACGCCTCAGGGTCAGTACTCGGCAGGCTGGCATAGCAACGCTGAGCTACCGTTGTCCCTCCAACTTCGTGCTCCTCGCTCATCGCCGTACATAGGATCTCCTGATCTTCCGGCCCTCCAATGCCGGCACCCAGCCCGTTCGGCGCATAACTCATCGTCCGATACCCACCGTTTCGCAAATGCACTGGGCCATTATCCGGCCGGGCAACCACCATTCCGTCCTAAGCACTGCCGAGCCAGTGCCAATCCCACAACGAGGTCATTACGGAAACTGCCAAACTGACCGGCAATCGCGTCAAAATTTAATAAAATTGCACCTAGGGACGCCATTCTGACGCTACACTGGACAGTGCATTGATGGAATATGGTTAAGCTGGGGATCGGCAGAGTGGCAATTGCGAGTGCCATACACCGGCACTGCGGCCGCGCTCCATCCTCAAAGGAGACATTACAATGCGCAGTGTCATCAACCGGTTTCGTCGGGACGAACGCGGGGCCACGGCCACCGAATACGCCATGCTCCTCGTCTTTATCGCCCTGGCCATCGCAGTCGGCGCAAACGTGCTCGGCGGTGGTATTAACACCCTGTTCACCAACATTGGAAATGAGATCAAGGCCGTACAGCCTCCTGTCCTCCCGCAGCCTGCCCCTTGAGTATTGTTTAGTGTGGTGGTTGGCAACGGGACGGCTCGTTTCCGACCTACCACCTAATCATAACTTCCGTCAGCAACCGGCTCCTGCTGACGATGGCCTGCTTCTCGCGATTGGTACCCCTTCTATGGTCGTGTAAGGCGATCTACACAGGAGGTGCAGTCCGAATGTGCTCACTGAGGTCATCGCGATACGCGAGCATGATGCGGATCCTTCTCCAACGCGACCCAGTCGTCGCTATGTCATTCCGGGCGAGCGCCCGGGTGCTCGCGGGGCGGAATGTCTGCTCTCCTGTTGGCGACCCTAAGCTGCTGCCTGCTATGACCTTTTTTATCGGTCATCATCATTTGTTCCCGTCGCTGTTTTTCATGACGTTTTGCGGTGGCACATTGCCGCTGGCTATCATCGAGCGAGAAATGTTCCGCCTGCAACGCCTCATCTCTCTGCGTGCCGTCGTCCTACCGTCGCGACAGAGGCAAAGGGAAGTACCATTGCTACGGACGAACTAACGTGCGCTGCAGGGTTGCCATCACCGCCGCAGGCGTCGCCGCGTTGCTTTTTTGGACCTCCATAGAGTGAGCGGCTATGCCTGCCAAGACAATTCTAACAATTCTGTTCTTGATTTCTCTTGGCGTCGCCGTGACCGTGTTTCTACACGCTTTGCCACAACCGCTCGGCGCTGACGCTGCGACCGCCAGCAACGAGATCCTAGTCGCTACCGGAACGCTGCCAGCCGGCATCCTGTTGCGGGCCAAAGATGTTACTTGGCAACGGATTACACGAAGTGAGCCTGGCCAAATCCTGCGTTCATCCAATGCAATCAATAACGCCCGGGCCGAGGCCGAACAAGAAGCGCTCGGTGAGGTATATGGTGCGGCTCTGCGCATCAGGCTCATGGCTGGAGAGCCCATTCGGCGAGCGGCGATTGTCAAACCTGGCGACCGTGATTTCCTCCGGGTCGTGCTCTCGCCTACAGCGCGGGCGATCGCGATCCCGGTAGCTACCGGTGGCGCCAGCACCGGCATTTTATATCCGGGCGACCGCGTGGATGTCATACTGACTCAGTCCTTCAGGAACGACATGCCACTGACGCGCCGCTCCGTTAGCGAGACGGTCGTCGAGAGCTTACGCGTATTGGCAGTCGACGCAACCGATGTAAAATCCGCCAGTACAAACAACAGCTTCGGCCGGACGGTTACGCTGGAGGTCACGCCTGAGCAGGCGGAGAAGATTAATGTGGCCACTGAACTTGGCAAATTGTCATTGACATTACGCAGTAACAGCGGCACTGGCGGAAGCGCCGTAACCTACTTTCCGGGGTCGGCCAAAACGGCCGGCGTCAGGTCGACCTGGGCCGGCGACGTTTCCCCAGCGCTGGACGGTGCTGCGTCGCCGCATCAAGCGATCGCTCTCGAGAAACCGGCGATCGAAGTTATTCACGGAACTAAATCTGTAGCGGTAAAGGCGCCGTGACGACGGTGACCCGTCGCTCGGCTGGATTCAGTAACGGACATGAACCTATCAAAGGAACCGGCGGGCGATGAACGCTCTCTTGAAGAGTTCCTTACTCAGCCCCGGGCTGATCGAAAAGAGGGTCATGCCGGTTTCGCCTCGCGCTTGCTTAATGGCGTTCGTCGCCGACAGAGAGACTGCGGCTTCTTTGCAAACCTGCCTCTCGCAGTTGTCGTTTTCCGATGCCACAATCAAAAGGGGAGGCATTACCAAAGCAATTAGACATCTTGCCGCGGAGCGATCGCCTGAGAAGATCATCGTCGACATCAGTGGGACCGAGATGCCCGCCTCGCGGGTGCATGACCTTGCGCGGCTTTGCGAGCCTGGTGTCACCGTGGTTGCGATCGGCGACCGCAATGATATCGGCCTGTATCGTGACCTCATGCAGGCCGGCGTTAGCGAATACGTTGTCAAGCCAATCACTCCGCAACTGCTGGCAAAGGCCTTGTCTCCGCGACTCACTCCGGCTGAGGGTCTGCCGGTCAGTCGTAAGCTGGGAAAGTTGGTGACGTTTCTGGGCGCTCGGGGCGGTGTTGGCACAACGACGCTTGCGATCAACCTGGCGTGGTATCTTGCCGATCGGCAGAAACGCCGAGTCCTGCTTCTCGATCTCGACCTGCAGAACGGTGACTGCGCCCTTGCGCTCAACGTCAATTCGACTCCC
>Ga0310912_10002233_pt1 | contig 10928 bp, 10 predicted proteins | sample GREbulkMGOX080_FD_203443 | JGI IMG/M metagenome (GOLD analysis project Ga0310912, IMG submission 203443) | Lab enrichment of tropical soil microbial communities from Luquillo Experimental Forest, Puerto Rico - GRE.bulkMG.OX080 | ecosystem: Environmental > Terrestrial > Soil > Tropical forest >...
ACGCTGCCTCCTTGATTTCTTCAGACGCAGCATGAACGCGAAAAGCTACACTTCCACATCACCGAATCCTCTCAAAGTGCACAAACCCGCACTACACTGCGCTATATTTGCGACGGAAAGTAGCTAGGGCTTCGCCCCCAGCATGGGCGTGCCACGGGGCCCTTGATTGGTTCCCGTCTTTTTAGAGCGAGCAGTATGCGCTCCCGCTCGGCTTCCGCCAATGTACGCGTAGTTGCTGGACGCTACATTCTCTGTCATCCACATCCCAATCTCGAGGTTCAGCCTCTCACCGCGGGTCCGACCCTCCTGGATCCGCAACGAAATCCTGTGTAAATAGACAGATCAAAGCTACAAGAGACCCAAACAAGAATATCGTGATGCAGCGCGCAGCGGGGTCAAAAAGGACCGGATTTGGTCCTCAGGACCAAATCCGGTCCTTCTGCTCCTTTCCTTCGTGCCCGCCCGAAAGGCGTAAGGTGCGACGGTCTGCGCCTTGGTGCAAGTCGAACAAAAAGCATTGGCAGGGGATGGCCAAGCGCCGACTGATTCGAATTGTGCGTCACAAATAAAAGCCCGGGGAGGACACATGCGAATGATAGTTCGATACGCAGTTTTGCTCGGCTGTTGCTATCTAGTGGGCGGTGTGGTCTTTGCCCAGGATAGTCAGAAAGTGGAAGCCACAGGAGATTACTCCTATTTTTCGGTTGAACCGTGGACCTGTGCGCCTAGCGCCTTTTGCGCTGCTTAGCCACCAAAGACTCCCTGCGCTGGCAAACTGGAACCGCTCGGCGAGGTGCTGCTCGGCAGCGCAGATTCTGGCGGTGCTGGCTTCGCGCGTGGTGCGGCCAGAGCTAGCTATAGCTGGGGTTAATTCACGTGAAGGTTTGACGCCAGATCAGCAAGCACGCCGCCTTGGACTTACAGGCTTTTAGAGCTAAGTGGCTACAGTAAACTAGGGATTACTTGGGGCAGCTCGTCAGTCTGTACTGGGACTTCACGAGTGGAGTCCTCTCCTTTCATGTCGAGTAGGTATGCGTAGGCGACGCATGGCGTTGTAAAGAGTGGACGATTTCATTCCCAGGAGAGTTGCGGCTCCGAGAGGTCCCTTAATTCTCCATCCTGTTTTCTCAAGAACGGAAAGAATGTGATGGTATTCTGCTTCTTTCAATGTGCACATACTCGCTACATTTTCCGTTCTCGGCAATTGAACGTTCAACTTCTCGCCGGTGGTCACGATCACAGCATGTTCGATGATATTCCTCAATTCTCGAACATTGCCCGGCCAGGAATAACGCTGTAGCTCCTCCATCGTTCTGGTGGGCACGATGTGTATCTTTTTTTTGCCCATTTTGCTTTCAAACTCTCGGATGAATGCCGCGACAAGCAAGGGAATGTCCTCAGGACGCTCGCGCAAGGGCGGAACGCGAATGGGAAAGACGTTGAGCCGATAGAAGAGATCCTCCCGAAAGGTGCCACCCTTCAGGCACTCTACAAGATCGCGATTTGTAGCCACAATTAGCCGGACACGGACCTTGATCGTTTTCGCACTCCCGAGACGCTCAAATTCGCCATCTTGGACCACCCGCAGCAGTTTCGCTTGAACCTCGACCCCCAACTCCCCGATCTCGTCAAGAAAGAGCGTGGAACCGTCGGCAGTCTCAAACCGTCCGATTTGCCTCGTGAGGGCACCGGTATACGCACCCTTCTCGCGACCGAAGAGTTCGCTCTCGATGATGGTCGCGGGCAAGGCAGCGCAATCCACCTTAACCATCACACGATCCTTGTGCCGACTCAGTCTATGAATGGCACGGGCGATGAGCTCCTTGCCGGTGCCCGTTTCGCCCGTGATGAGCACGAGCGAATCCGTGCCAGCAACCTGTTTCACCTGCCGCAGGACTCTCGTCAGCGCGCCGCTTTGGCCAACAATCTCCTCATACCTGCCGATATCCTTTATTTCCTCTTGCAGATAGTCGGTTTCGGCTTGGAGTCGTTCCTTCAGTTGCTTGACTTCCGCATACGACGTCTGCAGCGCTTCCTGATTGCGCTTGGATTCAGTGATGTCGACACAGGAGCCGATATAACCCAGGAAGCTGCCGTCAGGCGCAAATCTGGGGGCCCCGTGGTCAACAATCCACCGAAATTCGCCATCAAAACGGCGCAGGCGGTACTCCATCTTAAATTCCGTGCGAGCGTCAAACGTCTCCGAGTATATCTTGAGGCAGGTGCTCAAATCGCTTGGGTGGACACCGGAGGACCATCCTTGTCCCAGCTCTTGTTCCATCGACCGTCCGGTAAAATCCAACCAGCCTTGGTTGAAGAAGGTGCACAGTTTATCGGTGCCGGACATCCAGATCATCACCGGAGCGGTATTGGTAACAAACCGGAAGCGCTCCTCGCTTTCGCGAAGCGAAGATTCCGCGCGCTGACGCTCCGTGACGTCCCGGATGATGACCGTGAAAAGTCTCCTTCCGCCGGCGTGGACTTGCGAAATAGAAGCTTCGATAGGGAACTCCTCACCGTTCGCTCGCACAGCCCACAGGGCGCCAAGGGTACCCATCGAGCGATTGATGACACCAGTCATGCCGAACTGCCGAATATGCTCCCTATGCTCGGCGTGAAAGCGTTGCGGGATGAAGCGTTCAATAGTACTTCCGATGGCGTCCGTCGCGCAGCAGCCGAACACTCTCTCAGCAGCAACGTTGAAGACGATGACGCGTTGCTGATCATCGATCGCAATGATAGCGTCCATCGCGGACGAGACAATCGCCTGCAGTGCCTGCTCCGTTTGCCTCCGTTCGGTGATGTCAATCAACACGCCCATGAGCAGGTTTCGTAGGCCAGAGTCTCCGCGATAAAGGCGGCCCCTTCCCGCGATCCAGCGAATCTGTCCGTCCGGGCGGATAATTCGGTACTCTATACCCCGTTCTTCACCCGAAACTACGGCATCGTCGGTGGCTCGTTGAACCGCATCGCGGTCTTCGGGGTGAACTGCACTCAGGAACTTGGGCATATCCAGCTCTTCCGCCGGGGCGAAGCCGAGGATTTCCTTCGTTTTTTCTGTTCCCCAGATGTGACCTGAGGTAAGGTCCACAGTCCATAGCCCGGCTGACGCGGAAGCGGCCGCCAATCGGAGTCGTGCTTCACTCACTGTCAGCGCTTTTTCGTTCCGTTTTCGGGCTAGGGCGTTGGCGAAGATTTGGGCGAGTAAGCCCAGCCTCATCACGAGGTGGGGCGGCCAATCCCGCTCCTTCGTCGTGGCGTCGAACGCCAACACGCCAAAAACGGGTTCATCTCCTACCCAGAGCGGAAATGCAAGTGTTGACTTGATGCCAAAGACCTGCCACGTATTACTGTCTGTGGCCGCATCTACCGGAACATGCAAGGTACTCGGGACGTTTATGATCTCCTTGTTCTTCACCTTAAGTTGCGTCCAAGGAAAGTACGTGGCGCCATCCATGCGCTCCGGAGGAGGAGGTAGACTGGCGTCCCGGAAGAGGTGAGTGAGCATGAAAATCCCAGGTTCATTGGGAGAGGCCTGCCAAACAGAAGAATGATCGATGGCAAGACACTCGCAGATCCTTCGCTGCGCATCCTCGATTGCGGTGTCTACTTGATCGACTGGAGGGTTTACCAAGCGCGCCGACAGCTCCGAGAGCAATGTTTCAAACCGCAGCTGCTCACGTAGCTCGGTTTCAACCTCGTGCTTGCCCTCGCGAAGACGCTTGGCCGTTTCATGGTTGTTCACGGCGAGTTCAATCGCTGCCCTCAGCTCAGCGGCTTTGACCGGCTTCAAGAGGTAAGCTTGAGGGTGAGTTTCGCGAGCCTTTTCGATAGTCGCGACATCGGCGTGCGCAGTTAGATAGACGATGGGAACATCAAACACCTGTTGAAGGAGCTTAGCTGTCGCAAGTCCATCCAGCGGTCCCTTGATTCGAATGTCCATTAGCACGACATCTGGTCGCTGCTCCGACGCTTGGGCTATGGCCTCCTCAGCCGAGGCAGCGATGTCGAGCGGCTTGTACCCGAACGCCTCCAAGGTATGCTGGATGTCGTGAGCGACTATGCTTTCGTCCTCTACGATGAGCACAGACGGTGGTACTTGGTTACTCGTGATTGGCCTCCATCGGGACTTCGAGGCGGAAGCACGCCCCGTTTACAGTTTCTACCTCGAGGTTGCCTTCAATTTGTTTCACTAACATACGCACTAGCTGAAGACCAAGCGATCCCCCTTTGGAAACGTCAAATCCAGACGGTAAACCCATACCGTTATCACTGACCGTCAGCCTTAAACGCCCCGCCCCGGTCTTCATAAGTTCGACACGAATCCTGCCGGAGCGTCCGTCGCTGAATGCGTGCCTGCACGCGTTACTTATTAGTTCGTTAAGAATCAGACCGCACGGGATGGCCTTATCTACCGCTATCGCGCAATCTTCTAAAGCAAGGTCCAAAAGTACATTTTGCGACGACGCGTCGATTGCATGAAACACGTTTTCGGCGAGGGTGCGAGCATACTCGGAAAAAGGAATGTTTGCGTAGTCCTGCGATTGGTAGAGTTTTTCGTGGACTAAGGCTATTGCTTGTATGCGTCCTTGACACTCTTCTAGCGCGTCTCGGCCTGCTCCGAGACCGAGATTCCGCGCCTGCATATTGATTAAGCTCGAGATTATCTGAAGATTGTTTTTAACTCGGTGGTGAACCTCCTGTAACAAGACCTCGCGTTCTCTGAGTGTAGTGCTGAGTTCAGCGGTGCGACTTCGGACTTGTTCCTCCAATTGCGAGTTGAACGTTTGGAGTTTTTCGACGAAAAGTATCCGCTCCCGCTCGGCACGCTTGCGTTCTGTGATATCCACAATCGCGCTGAGCACGAATCTCCCTAACTGGGTTTCCAGCGGATTCAAACCGATCTCGATAGGTACTTCTGTACCGTCCTTCCGAAGTCCAAACAATTCGCGGCCGGCACCCATTGGCCGCGCCTGTGGCGAATTCAAAAATCCACCACGGAAACGGAAATGCTGGTCGCGAAACCGTTCCGGCACGAGTACTTCCACGGCATGCCCGATGAGCTCTTCCCTCGAATACCCGAACATTTTCTCCACTTGATCGTTACTCAGCGTGATATTTCCCTGATGGTCTATGATCACCATTCCCGTTGGTGACGCTTCAATCGCCCGCCTGAACTGTTCTTCAGCACGCTTGCGCTCGGTTAGGTCGCGTGTAACTTTTGTGTATCCTAGCAAGATCTGCTTTCGGTCGCGAACTGGCGTAATGACCACACTTGCCCAGAAGGCAGACCCATCTTTGCGAATCCGCCAACCTTCGTCTTCGAATCGCCCTACATCGGTTGCTACTCTAAGTTCCCTTTGTGGCTCATTTCGATCAATCTGTTCTGGCGTGTAGAAACAGGAAAAGTGCTTTCCTACAATCTCGTCCGCCGAATAGCCTTTTAGACGCTCGGCACCTGAGTTCCAATTGACGACGCAGCCTTGGGGATCCAGCATGAAGATCGCGTAGTCCTGCACCGCAGACACCATCATTCGGAAGCGTTCTTCGCTCTCGCGCAACCCAGCTTCGACGCGCTTACGTTCCGTTATGTCCACGACCGAGCTAAGCACGAATTTACCTTCGGACGTCTCGACTGGGTTTAAGCCAATTTCGACCGCTACCTCGGTGCCATCCTTTCGTCGCCCGTACAGGTCGCGTCCTGCGCCCATCAGGCGGGTCTGCGGATTTTCAAAAAAGTCGCTACGAAACATTAAGTGATCATGGTGAAGACGTTCTGGGACTAAGACTTCAATCGACTTGCCTACCAGTTCTGCCCTGTCGTAGCCGAACAGCTTCTCCGCCTGCGTGTTGGTCAACACAATTCGGCCTCGTAGATCGATCATTATCATCCCCGTCGGCGCAGCCTCAAGAGCAAGCCGAAATTGTTCGCCAGCCGACCACCACCTTTCCATGGGTTTCGGTTCAGTGGAATCCCGCGCTACCGTGGAGGCCTCACCGGAACCGGATTCGTCGATGGAAGACATATTGGTCAACTGAACAAGCCTTTTGAATGTGCAGCACAGTGAGTGCGAATTCATCATTCACTTAGATCAAGACGTCAACCGTATTTGCAAGGCAGCAGCGTTGACGCTTCCAAGTTTCGGCGGGCGGTTCTTCGGGGCGGAGAACTAGGACGAACTAAGACCTAACCGCGCACAGTTATCGTGAATCTATATCAGTCCTTTAGGAACTTGCTGTGACGTCATCACAGACGAGTTTGTTACTGAAAGGGGCCGGATTCGGTCCCGAGGGCCCAATACGGACCTTTTTCAGCTTGCTCCTAAGACTTAGTAATACTTCTTCTCCTTATACAAGACTAACAATGTGCTTTCGTTTCGAACACATGTGCAAAAACAGCCCATTCGAATCAGATTGCTGACAAGCCTCCGCCTCCTCGTTAAGTTTTTCGGCCCACGGTTGTGCATAGCTGAAGGAGGTACGCTCTGGGTCAAGGGTAGCCCGCTGTTGAAGCCTGGTCAAACGGAAATTGGCAGATCCGGCCTAGGACGGTTTGGGGAAACTCCAAAACCAACCAGGTTACGTTCGCGCTTCGGAAACTGCATTCGCTCCGGGTCGTTCAGCAAGGCTCTGCTCCGTTTGTAGTTAGCGGAGGCGTTCCAAGAGACACACTTCGGTCTCCATCTTGCATTCAGACTTGGCAATACGGGCGTCATTACGGCCCATATCCCACTTACCCCGAGGACTCGGGGCGGTACCCCACCCCCCGAGTCCCCATTGGAGGAGTCGCGATGCGCAGGCAGAGAAGAGCTTGTCCCTGGGGAATCGCCTCCCAGTATTTCGCACGACGGGTCTCCGTTTTGATCATCCCTCCAGTAGTCGGCATTATCCTCTGGGTCGCGTCAAAAGTTTACCTGGTCAGCGAACTGCTAACGTTATTTGCTTTCCTGACTGGTTTCTTCGTTTTCGGAACAGGCCTCCTTTTTCTTTTCGTTCTCTTTCAGGAAGCCGTCAGTTGGGGCGTTCGCAGGATCCGAGTACACTGGCGGACAACTCTTTATGCTTCACAACGCGCCGAAGAGGGCGCGGTTGTACTCCTTCGGCGGCCAGCAACAGAGGAGACCCGAAACTCCGAAGTTTCAGCGGCCGTAGCAGGTCGCTAGAGACAACAGCAATGAGTGAAGCCATGCCATCCATCCGATTAACTACTTCGGCTATAAACGAACTGCCTGGCCACGTCCCGGACGGCGAGCGTTTGGTGGTGCTTCATCTGTTGCGGTATCGCGATTCTGTCGGCCCCGGGAAAAACAACAGCACCGGCCGGCAATCCTTCGAGCACTACTTGCAAATGACTCGCCCGGTTCTGATGCATGTGGGAGGTCGGCCGCTCTGGCGCGGTCAGGCTCGTTTTGTGCTGCTCGGCCCCACAGGGGAGCGGTGGGACGAAGTCATGCTTTTTAGCTATCCGTCGTTGCGTGCCTTCGAGCGCTTCGTGGATGATGCGAGACATCAAGCCGGGCTTTCGTTCCGGACGGCTGCGCTCGAGGACTCGCGGATTGTGATCACCGTCGCCCCAAAGACGTTCGGCAAACTCACCTGGTGGCTTCTGCAATTGTCCGCGAGATTCCGACGGGGACGGTCGGAGCCAGGGGACTCGTATGCTACGTCGAGCGAATAGCCTTAAACTCAAGGATGTAGTGAAATTTGATTCTCTGCTGCCAGCAGTAGGTCGTGTGCCGAAACTGCCTGGAGTCTCCTCGTTACTGTACCATTGAAATCGACCGTTTTTCATATTTATTCGCCGTCGGCTCCGGTATAAGTCACATCCCTCGCAATTTTCCCCCGCCCGCGGGATAGCACGCCTTCACGGTTCCGACCGATAAAGCAAGAACTCCAGCGGTTTCTTGTGTGGAAAGGTGGCGAAGTTCCCGCAGCTCCATGACCGTCCGGAGTGTTGGAGCCAACTCGTTTAAAGCGGCGGACATAATCCGCTTTCGCTCCCGCTCGAAACAACTTTCCTCAGGACTCGGCCCGGAGTCCGGACGATCCAAGGCCAGCGGCCTGCCCAGTAGCACGATTTCCGCGCCCACGATCGTTCTCGATCGTTCTTTCCCTACCTCAGCCGGCTAGGCTCCAACTCGCCGCGCAGCGTTAGCTGCTAGCAGATGTCCCAAGGTTCAGCGGGGCACTAGCGTGCTTCACTTTCGCAGCGATCATTTCTCGAAGTCGACCTTAGCTCAGCCATGCATCCACCCATCAAACGACCTTCGAGAGACCATCTCTGTACTCGTGGGTAAATCCGCGACCGTGATCTTCGGCACGTTTGCCTTTTTCCCTTGGACCAGGCAGGGACACAGCGGAGAGCCGCGCGCAGCGTTGGATCGCGGCGTTAACGTTCTTTGATACGGTCGAGACTTATAGACGCTCACGAGCGAAAAGTTGGTCGGCGAAGCCTTGTTACAAAGGGGTGAACAGGCGTCAAAAGCGAACCTCCAATAAGGTGGGGTTACTCCACCCGTTAGGGCGAGCGGTACGAAATACGTGACCCGCGCTGGCATCATGACTACTCAAAGAAAGTGCTTCCGCAAAAGCCTTACTGTTCCGTTTGGAAGCAGCCTTGCAACACCCCTTACGTACCAGTCGTCCAGAGGGTCGAGTACGAGACTAAGGTTCGACTCCCGTCTGGCAAGGCGGAGCGGAGGGTGATCTCCCATTCGTCCCGATCGTTCGTCGTGCTCTTCGGGAGACGACGATGAGTGAGAAAAGGAGAAAATCGATGTGGAGAGTGGGCCGGATCAGTCTGCTAAAGATCGGTATGGCACCCGCGGTCGCACTCATGGCCTGCATGGAACGCTAGTCCTTGACATGTATGACCCCGGAACGAAGCAATTGGTCTGGACGGGAAATGCTACCAAGACTCTCGACCCTAGCGGAAACCAGGAAAAGAACATGAAAAATCTAAACAAAGCGATGCAGAAATTGTTGAAGAACTATCCCCCCAAATAGGAGTGACCAAACGTGAGAAATCGAGAGAGGACAATTATGAAAAACGAATCAAGGCTGGGCCTGCTAATTTTCCTCACGACGCTGGGTACGCTTGCGGCTGGCACGGTCTTCGCTCAGGATCCTGAAATGCAGCAGAAAGTCGCCGACCTCAAGCAGGCCATGGCCACGAACAAGCAGGCCCTGGCGCAATACACCTGGATCGAGCAGGACACCATCAGCCTGAAGGGCGAAGAGAAAAAGGAAGAGTTGTACAACGTCCAACTCGGTCCGGATGGCAAACCTCAAAAAACTCCAATCGATCCGAGTTCTGTCTCCGACGACGAGCGCCAGCGCCGCGGCTTGCGCGGCAGAATCATTGAGAAGAAGACCGAGGAATACAAGGAATATGCAGAATCCATAAAAACGTTGATCCAACAGTACGTCCCCCCGGAAAAGGACCTAATTGATCAGGCCCGCCAGCAGGGCAACATCATGATGGGACCCGCGGGTGCCCCTGGGGAATTTCGCCTGGTGATTTCTAATTACCTCAAACAGGGTGACAACTTGACTCTCGCTGTCGACAAGGCTCAACTCCAGTTGACGAGCCTGTCGATTTCTACGTATCTCAGCGATCCGAGTGATGCCGTGAACGTTACCGTACAGTTCGGCCGCTTGCCTGGCGGGCCAAGCCACGTGTCCTCAGAAACCATCAATGGCGTCAGCAAACATTTGACGATTAACGTCCAGAACAGCAATTACCAACATCTGTAGAGTTGACGGTGGCTCCAGCGTCTCAGACTGGAGCCCCTCCCGGTCTCACTTGCTCATTAGTCTTTGCACATTGGAGTTAGGTGACCGAAGAAATCTCGATTCTCTCATTTGGAGGAAGTCTTATGGAGGCTGGTACATCCCAGAAACTTCTTGATCGCTTCGACATCTCGACAAATGATCTAAGCGCGCTCAAGGAGTGCGGCCACATGCTCGGCGAAGCTACGATCGAACGAGTCGTCGACCAGTTTTATGAATGGTTGCCGCAACAGCCGGAATTCAACTTATTCTTCAATAGCAAGGAATTGCTGGAGCATGTCAAGAAGCAACAAAAAGTGTATTGGGTCGATTTCTTCAAGGGTGTGGTTGATCAACGATATATCGATTACAGGGTCCATATTGGCGAGGTGCACGCCCGTCGAGATCTCCCGGGCGAGATCTACTTCGCCGGCATGCTGCGGTTTAAGCTCCTGTTCCTGGCGGAGATTCGTGCGCTTGGCCTTACTCCGGAGCGATTGCTCGGAGCGACTCTGGCATATATCAAGCTGGCCCTAATGGATACTTTTGTGGTGAGTGATCAGATCGCGCAGTTCTCCAAGATGCGCATTGCGGAGAGCAGCAAAGCGATGTTGGCAATGTCGACTCCGGTGACGTCAATTTGGGAGGGGGTTCTTCTACTACCCTTGGTCGGCATTGTCGATTCCCAGCGCACCAAGGACATCATGGAAAAGGTCCTATCTCGCATCGCTGAGAGTCGAGCGCGTGTTTTTGTGATGGACATCAGCGGAGTTGTTACTGTCGACACGGCCGTCGCGGACCACTTCATCAGGATTACGAAGGCGACTCGACTAATGGGCTGCGAGTCTATAATATCCGGAATTTCTCCGAGCGTGGCCCAGACGCTTGTTGAGTTGGGAACGAACGTGGGGGAAGTACGCACAACAGCTACTTTAGCGGGGGCTCTACAGCTCGCCCTGGCCGCCATAAAGTCCGTTGACAGCGGACCTTCCGCAGCGCCGCCTCGAGAAAGGGGCTAGCAACACGGATCCAGAGGAACCATGCCAGGCGCTGTACTAACTCGGGTGCGTGGAACGATAATCGTGACTTTTCAGGGTAGCGCTGACTCCGGGACTCTAGCGACAGCTTCAAGAATGCTTGCCGAGGAGCTTGGCGCA
>Ga0310912_10002241_pt1 | contig 10915 bp, 8 predicted proteins | sample GREbulkMGOX080_FD_203443 | JGI IMG/M metagenome (GOLD analysis project Ga0310912, IMG submission 203443) | Lab enrichment of tropical soil microbial communities from Luquillo Experimental Forest, Puerto Rico - GRE.bulkMG.OX080 | ecosystem: Environmental > Terrestrial > Soil > Tropical forest >...
GCAAGAGCGGCGAGAGCGCGGGTGTCGAGCGACACTCGCCCACCATCCGCGCCGGCAACCGCATTCAGCTCGTTCCGTTCCATCAGTTCTCGTGGTGGAACAAGTATCAGATCGATCCGGTCTGGTCCGCCTCGCTCGGCGCAATCTACTTCTCGGATTCGTATGCGTCGTCCGACGACAGCGTCTACCTGCCGGGCTTTCTGCGCTTCGACGCCGGCGTCTATGCGCAGATCGACGCGACCTGGAAGGTGCAGCTCAATATCGAGAACATCTTCAACAAGGGCTATTGGGCCTTGGCCGACGGCAACAACAACATCTCGCCGGGTCAACCGCGGACCTTCCGCTTCAAGGTCACCGCGAAGTTGTAAGGCACGAGCTAGCGTGTACTCAGCAAATAGCGCAGATTATGTTGCTCTCTTAAAGGAGAGTAACTGATTTTCCTCTCGGTGTGCTGCGAGGGGGCAAGGGTCCGCCGAGGGCGGTACTGACGCGCCATCCTGGCGTGGGCTGCGCGCGTAAGACTTAGAGGAGCTAGTTGTTTCGCGTCCCTTCTAGGGCCTGAAGTCGCTTGACCAGTGTGGCGAGATGCGACGGGACGGGCGCCGCAAGCGCGTCATATTGATCGCTCAGGGATTGCCCGATTGCGGCGGTAAGCCCAACGTATCTGTCGCTGGCGGGACTCGCGTTACCCGGAGCGGCGCAGGTGACGATACGTCGACGAATCCAATAATCAATTCGATCAGCTGCGGTGGCGACCTGGTGCATGACTTTCTGCCCCCCTTGAGCTGGGGACATCATTGACCACACCCCGTTAACGAATAAGGCGCGATTCCGATTCAATTTTCTGTATCGGGAACTTTGCCCCAGGGAAATCACTCCCGCCGCCAGCTCTTAGCGAAGGCCGTCCCTCAGCGCGCGAGAAAAGACACGATCGCTCCAACGACAATACCCGTCATTGCAGCCTCGCCGCCGCGAGCGGCTCCATTCCGCTCTTCTTAATTGCTTCGGAAGCGCGCGCGGAGGCAAGAAATTCGATCAGTCGCTTAGAACGTTCAATGTCTCCTGAGCTCGCTACGACGGCGGCTGAAAACGTCTGCACGAACTGGATCTCCGACGCGATGCTGCCCGCGAAGTCCACGCCTGGGGCGTTCAAAATTTCACTGATTGGCATGACCGCAAGATCTGCGCCTCCTGCGGCGACCATGCCGGTTGCGTCCTTGCCGCGTGGCGCGGCCTTGACGTTGATCTTTTCCGCGATGCCGAGCCGCGGAAAAAGATCGTTCGTAAGCCAGATACCGCTCGTGCTCCCGGGGACCGCGACGGTTTTGGCCTTGAGTAGGACTTGTTTGAAGGCCTCGACGGTGCTCACGTCGGGCTTTGGAGTTCCCGCCCGCACCGCCACGCCGAGGGGTACTCGCGCAAGATCGACATCCGTTCCGGCGGCGATCCTCTTCGCGGCGATCAGCTCACTGAGGCCCTCCCGAGAGAGAATCACCACGTCGGCAGGCACGCCGCGGGCGAGTTGCGCGGCAATCGTTTGCGGCCCTGTTCCCTGCGACGCACCCGATCCTGTGGTGACCTTGATACCGCTCGTCCGCTCGAATTCCGGCAACAGCTGCTCGTACGCGCCACTGAATCCGCCGGATATCAAAACGTTCAACTGTGCCGATGCCGCCATTGGGCAAAGCAGCGTGGCAAGATGACGAATGAGAAAAGTTTCATGATTGGCTCCTGGCCGGCCCGCACTCGTGCTTCCGACGAAGCTATAGCACATTAATCTCGTTATTCGGTCACCTCGTCGGCACGAGCGAGTAGCGCCACGGTCAAGCAGACATGGCATCATCACGAAGCCATGTCCGCTTTACCCCCGAAAGCGGACAAAGAGCAGACATGTCGGCATGTCCGCTTTGTGCCAAAAGCGGACATTCGCATTGCAGCAAATAGCTTTGCTATTCGATCACCTCGTCGGCGCGGGCGAACCGCGCCGCTTGAATTTCGAGGCCGAGTGCCTTCGCCACGAATTGACGGGCTGCTCGACCGGAATATCGGCTGGCTTGGTGCCGCGCGCTTCATGGCTAGCGCCTCCGATGGCTCTTGCCGGTCAATATGTTCGAATCTAAGTTTTCGGTACACACAGTTACTCGATCGCGACATTGACGACGATAATCGCTGATGGCGCGGCGGCCGCGCGTGCCCATTGGCGAATCCAAGGAGGATGCCCATGAGTTACCGAGGCTCGATCTGTGCACTCCCACTGGCGGCCGCGCTGATTGCGACGCCATCCGCTGCCCAGGTGGTCGATTTCGGGAAATATCCCGACCTTAAGGGTCAATGGGTTCGCCCCCCCGGCAGCCCGAATAATTGGCTTCGGCTTGCCGGCCCTCCGCCGCTCACACCTGAGTATCGCCAGATCTGGGAAGACATTCAGGCCGACCTGAAAGCCGGCGGTCCCGGCAATTGGCCGTCGACCTTCTGCATCCCGGCCGGCATGCCGGCGATGATGAGCTTCTATGATCCGGCGGAGATCATCATCACGCCGGAGACCACCTACATTCTGATCAGCCATAACGACGATTCGTATCGACGAATCTATACTGACGGCCGCGCTTGGCCAGCGGAGGCCGCGCCTACTTTCGCGGGCTACTCGATCGGCAAGTGGATTGACGAAGACGGCGACGGCAAATTCGACGTGCTCGAGGTCGAGACGCGTTTCCTCAAACTTCCGCGCAGTTACGACATCTCGGGCGTGCCGTTTCACAACGACGGCCAGGCCATCATCAAGGAGCGGATCTATCTCGACAAGGCCGACCGCAACACGCTCTATGACGAGATCACCGTGATCGATCATGCCTTGACGAGGCCGTACTCCAAGACCCAGAAGGCCACGCGCAATCCCGATCCTCGTCCGGTCTGGTACTCCGACGTTTGCTCGGAGAACAATCCGCATATCCGAATCGGCAATGAACCCTACTATCTCAGCGCCGACGGCAAACTGATGCCCAGCAAGAAAGATCAAGCGCCGCCTGATCTGTCGTATTTCAAACGAACTGGGAAGTGAACGCACGTTCGCAGGCCCGGGTTAGGAATGGCGGTCGCACGCGCCGAGAAGTCCGACCGCATTGCCTGCGCGGGACCTTGGCAGCAAGGTAGAACGGAGTATCCTACCCGCAAGAAGGGCCTTCCACGGACAACCGAGCGACGATTGCAGAATGTCGGCCGCCACAAGCGGAGATGCGCTGCAGAACCCAGGGTTCGCAGTGGCGTTGCTGTGTGCTCGAAGCACTTGATCCCAGCATATGAGGAAGCGCCATGAGACAGCGTCTCTCTGTCATATTGATCAGCGGTACTTTGATCGCGATGGGTGGCGCGGCGATGGCGCACCACTCCTTTGCGATGTTCGATAACGAGAATCAGATCGAACTCGAAGGCGTCGTGCGGGAGTTCAAGTACACGAGCCCCCACACGTTTATCCTTTTGGAGGCCAAGTCGCAGGATGGCAGCATCACCGTCTGGAATCTCGAAGGCGTGACGCCAAGCGCCCTGGCGCGCGAGGGATGGTCCAGCCAGAGCCTCAAAGCTGGCGACAAACTCAAAATGACGATTGCGCCATTGCGCAGCGGCGCACCGGGTGGCGCGTGGACCCCGCAGGGCACCAGGTTTCGCGATGGCAAAGAAGTCGTGATCAGCCCCTGATCCGGATCGCATCGGCCGGGTCACTGGCTGCGCTGCTGGATGGCCCCTGACGCATCACCCCAGCCTAGCTCGCGAAGTCGCTACACGAACGCCGCCGACCAGCTGCCCCAGGCCGAAGCGGTCGCACCGCCCAAGAAGCCGATCCTCCCGTGCAGCGGCGTGTTGTTCGTCGCGCCCGTCAGATCGGCGTCTCGCCCTTGATTCAATGTCCGGTTTATCCACTTGCAGACATTCGAGGAGTTGGTCTGCTGAACCGGCCCAAGCAAGAAGGCCGCCGTGACAGGCGGCCTCCAGACAAGCGACGTTCAGATCGTCGGGTTCCACGCTAACGGAATCTCCCGGTAACCCGTCCCACTCTTGGTTGGTTGCATAACCGGCAGGTCGGCAGGCTTCTCGCCCTTGAGGATGCGGCCGACATAGATACCGACCTGCCGCTCGCGCTCTGTGTTTCGCGACGCGTAACTTATCAAACCACCCGCCTCCACGAAGGTGTCCGCTTTGTGCCAGAAGCGGACATTAGAGGCCATCTGGATGAGCGATGCTGTTGAAAAATGATTTTGAGGCGGTCTCTGAGAAATATTGATTCAAGACCAAGGTCAAATACGCAGTCTTGATTCAAAAAGTCTCGTCGCCGCGTCGAGGTGCGGTACGCCTGGTGATCGCCGACCCAATGGCGAGCCCGCGACCAACACGAAATTTTTTTGCTGCGAAAGCGCCGCACAAGAGTTCCATCTGGCCGCCAAGCGGTCACATTTTCATGTCAGACGTAAATTTGCTCAGACGTAAATTTTGCGGGAACTGTGCTCGTAAGGGGGGCGCGCATGGCACTCAGCTTACGCGATGTTCGGTGCGATCCGATTGCGAACCGCGCTCTCAACGAGCTCATGCACCATTATACAGTAGCACAAGAGAAAAGCCGCTTGGTTCTGACCAAAAAGACAGGGGACATGAAGCTCTTCTTGAACGACCTCGATGACCTTCATCAATGGGATTTCATCCGTAATCAGCAGATGGTCAAACAGATCGAACGATTGCGTGTGCTATTGACCTCGACAAACCAGCATCGGGAGAGCTGGAAGGTCCGTGCCTTGATAGCAGAGGCGCAGTTACTCGAAGCGACTGTCAAAACCGGCAACAAGGGGGGTGGTGAGAAACTCAGTGACGTCAGGTATGCCTCGCTAAAGCGCTATCTGGCAAAGCGGTTCCATCCTGATTACGCCCCCGGACAGGGCATCGAGAAGATTGTTCGAAACGAGATCTTCAAGGAAATCTGGAACGAGATTGACCGCCTCGATCGAGGAGTCTCGGCCCGCGGCGCGACAGCGCGATCAGCTGCGGCGGCCTGATCGGGCGATTCGCCGCTCCGCGGCCCTGCAACGACGCGCGCGCTGCGCGAATGGTCGGTTCCGGCCAGTGCCAGGCCAAGCATTGAATGTCCGCTTTACCCCCGAAAGCGGACAAAGAGCAGACATGTCGGCATGTCCGCTTTGTGCCAAAAGCGGACATTGCGCAGTGCAGCAAATCAGCACCGGTCTCAGCAGCTTTTTGCAGTCTTTGGTTAGCTGTCGGCACCCGGCAGGCGCACCGTGAACACCGACCCTTTGCCTGGCTCGCTTGTCACGGTCACATCGCCGCCCATCATGCGCGCGAGCTTGCGTGACAGAGCAAGGCCGAGCCCGGTGCCGCCATAGCGGCGTGCGGTCAGGGAATCTGCCTGGGTGAAGTCCTGAAACAGCTTAGCCTGCTGTTCGGCGGTCAAGCCGATTCCGGTATCGGCAACCGCAAGCTCAATCCAGTCGCGCCCGTCCACCACCTTGCGCACCCGAAGGGCGACCTCGCCGTCTTTTGTGAACTTACAGGCATTGCTCAGTAGATTGAGCAGAATCTGCTTGAGCCGCATGGAGTCCGCGGTGAGCGTGCCCACGTTCTCCGGCGCTTCGACAACAAGGCGGTTCTTGTTCTTCTCGGTGAGCTGTCCCGCCGTGCCGACGACTTCATCGATCAGGTGCGACAGATTAATAGACTCGGGATTAAGGTCGAGCTTGCCGGCCTCGATCTTCGAAAGGTCCAGCACCTCGTTGATCAAGCTCAAGAGGTGTGTCCCGGCGGCATTCACACGCCGCAGCGGCTCGAGCGCCTTGTCTGTGCCGAAGCGCGCGGCATTAGTGACCATCATCTCGGTCAGGCCTATGATGGCGTTGAGCGGCGTCCGCAGCTCGTGGCTCATGCTGGAGAGGAACTGCGACTTGTTCTCGCTCGCGACTTCGAGTTGTTGGCTCTTGTCCTCAAGCTCAGCGGTGCGAGCACGCAGTTCAGTTAGCAGCCGCGTGTTCTCGATTGCGATGACAGCCTGAGCGGCGAAATTCTTGACCAGCTCGATTTGCTTGTCGGTGAAAGGACGAACCTCCTGACGATAGATGACAATAACCCCGATCAGCTCATCATCTTTGAGCATTGGAACGCCGAGATAGGTGCGCGCTCCCGCAAGCTTTGTCGGGGCGGTTGGAACGGGTGAAGCAGCATCGTCGAGGGTGTGGAGCGGTTTCTTTGACTTCCACACCCGGTAAAGGCCATTCCCGGCCTCCGGGACGAACCTCCCCCTCCGCCGAAGGAAATTTGTCAGGGCCGGTGGTGTATTGACCATTGCCATGGGGTGAAAAGCGTCGCCATCGAACCGGAATATGGTCCCAAATTTTGCGTCGCAGATGCGCGTCGCGTTCTCCAGCATGGTTTGGAACACCGGCTCCAGCTCCCCGGGCGAGCTGGAGATGACGCGCAGCACCTCCGAGGCCGCCGTCTGCTGTTCCAGCGACTCGCTGAGATCGTCTGTGCGTTGGCGTAGCTCGTTGAGCAGGCGCGCGTTCTCCATCGCGATCGCGGCTTGCGCGGCGAAGTTTTGGAGCAAGGCGATCTGCTTGTCAGTGAACGGCCGCACCTCCTGACGATAAATCATGAAAGTGCCAAGCAGAGAACGATCCTTGCGCAACGGCAAGAATAGTGCGGTGCGAGCTCCTCCCATTTCGTGGAGCGCTCGCTTGGCTGGATTACCGGACCGATAACCCTCATCTTCCGTGATGTCCGGGATGTGGACGAAGTTTTCCCCACGGACCAGTTCATAGGATGCGTTTCCGGGAGCCGGCACCAACGGCTTGTTGTAGAACATCGTCAAAAGTGCCGGAACACCTCGCATTGCAGTCGCGTAAATGTGCTCGCCGTCATAGGTCCAGAAGCCACCGAACGCCGCCTCGCACAGGCTCATGGCCTTTTCCAGCATCGTATCAAATACTGGCGCAAGCTCGCCGGCTGAAGAATTAATAGCCATAAGTACCTCAGCGGTGGCGGTTTGCTGCTCCAATGACTGTGTTAAATCATCTGTCCGCTGGCGCAGCTCGTTGAGCAGGCGCGTGTTCTCGATAGCGATGACCGCTTGCGCGGCGAAGTTCTGGACTAGCTCGATCTGCTTGTCGGTGAACGGTCGCACCTCCTGGCGATAGATGATGATGGCACCGACAAGCCTGTTTTCCTTAAGCATAGGAACGCCAAGGAATGTCCGGGCGCCCTCGAGTTCGACCGTCGCAACACGTAACGGTTCGCGTTCGGCATAAGCGGGTTCGGCAGCGAGGTCCGTGATGTGAACGACCTGCTTAGTATCGACTAGCCGACGAATGCCACTTCCCGGGGGCGGGCACAGTGGCCCGCGCTCCCATAGCTCGCGATAGGCCGGAGAAACATCGTGCAGATATGCGGCATGAACATGCTCGCCATCATAGAGCAGCAAGTGACCAAATTTCGCTTCGCAGATGCGCATGGCGTTCGCCAGCATGGCTTCGAATGCGGGCTTCAGCTCACCCGGCGACCTTGAGATGACGCTCAGCACCTCCGAGGCCGCCGTCTGCTGCTCTCGCGCTTCCACTAGTTCACGGGTAAGAGCGCTGACTCGCTCTTGCAGATCGGCAACCGTTGAACTGGCTGGGGGCGCGGCCGTTCGCGCGTTGCTGCGCGCCCGCTTGGCCTTGTTGCCGTGCCGCGTTTTCGCTGGTTTACGGCTTATGGTGCCGCGACGTCCCACCTCGTGCTCCCCGTGGGCGGACGAACGCAGCCTACCACATCATGGGGTCCGTTGTGCATCACAGCAAAATTCGCTGTCGATTGGCCGCTATGGGTCATTAGCGGACGTAGGGCCACCCCTTAGGCTATGTCCGCTTTGGCCCCGAAAGCGGACATTGAGCGACACGACTGGCATGTCTGCTTAGTGCCAGAAGCAGTCGGCGTATCAATCCCGGTTATTCGAGGTTCAATGCCCCATGCCCGGCATGACTTGGCCATTGAAAACTTCGGGGTTGGGCTGACCCTCGACGCTGAGAATGCCGACCAGCCCGCGTTCCATACGGGACAGAGCATGATCGACCAGAGTGTAGTTGCCGGGCACCTCCAGTTTGAAATCCACGATGACAGCGCCGCCGGCCGGCACCGTGACCGTCTGGATGCCTTCCAGCGGCGCCGTCTGGGCGCCGCCCAGCATGTAGACCTTGTCGAAGATTTCGCCGATGACATGGAAAGATGAGGTGTAATTCGGCCCGCCGACCCCGAAGAAAATCCGCACCGTCTCACCGACCTTGGCGTGGAGTGGATGCAGCTTGCTCAGCGCGCCCGCCGAGCCGTTCAGCACGAAATACTCCGGGCGCTCGTTCAAAAGCTTCTCGACGCTGAACTCGGCGCTGCCGTGTTGGCCGTGCGGGATATCGGTGTAGATTTCGCCCTGCATCACATAAAACTCGCGATCGACGGGCGGCAGACCGCCTTCGGGCTCGACGAGGATGAGTCCGTAATGCCGTTGGCGATGTGTTCGGCGACCATCGGCGTGGCACAGTGGTAGACATAAAGTCCCGGCACCAATGCCTTCCAGGTCATCGATTTTTCTTTTCCCGGATCGACCTGAAGCGCCGCTGCGCCGCCGCCTGGTCCGGTGGTTGCATGGAAATCGACCGAATGGATCATGGAGCTGTCGGCCGAGTTCTTGAGGTGGATGTCGATGGTGTCGCCGATACGCACCCGGATGAACGGCCCCGGCACCTTGCCGTTGAAAGTCCAGTAGCCGAACGTCGTGCCTTCCGCGAGGCGACCTTCGATTTCGACGCTGAACAGGTCGACACGAACGGTTTGCGGATCGCGCTTGCCGATAGGTGGCGACAAGTCGGTTGCCTCCCGGGAGATGTCCGCCTCGACGACGGTTTGTGGCGTCGGGCGCGGCGTGACCAGGAATTGACCTTGCATGCCTGCCAACTGATGGCCCGGCACGCTGCAGAGGTAGATGAAGTCGCCGGATTTCGTCGCGCGGAAAGCGATCGTCGTACTCGATCCCTTGCCGGTGACGCGGGGCGATTTGGCATCCTGGTCGGGAAAGACGATGTCGTGTTCCGCGCCTTCGCCGTTGATCAGCGTGACTTGAACGACCTGCCCCTCGGATGCGGTCAGGACCGGATTGACCTTGCCGTCGATCGTTCCGCCGACGCCGATGTACACCATGCGGCCTTCGGCGATTCCCGACCGCAATGTGTATCTCGCGTCGGGTATGTAGGTAATGTCCGCTCCGGAGGCGCCTTGCGGCGGTTGGCTCGCAGGCGCGGGGGTGTTCTGCGCGGTTGCGCCCGATGCCGGCTGACCGGCTGGGTTGGGGGCCGCCGGTGCCGGTTGGGCGCCTGCGGCCAGATAAGCGATGATGTCGGCGCGGTCGTGATCGGTTTTGAGCCCGGGGAACGGCATCTTGTTGCCGGGAACAAGCTTTTGCGGATCGGCGAGATAGGCATCCAGAGTATTGCCGTCCCAGACGAGGCCGCTCTGCTTCATCGCCGGAGAGTAATTGTAGCCGGACTCGGCGCCCGCCTTACGACCCATGATGCCCGCGAGCGAAGGACCCAGCAGATTCTTACCGGCATCCATTGAATGGCATGCCTGGCATTTTCGGTACACAAGACGGCCGGCCGCAGCGTCGCCGCCGCCAGTGGCAGCCGGGACGACTGCCGCGACGGGAGCTGGTCCGCCCGCGCTCGAAGGAGGCGGCGCGTTCGCAGCCATTGTCTGCATGCCATGATCGTGCGACGCAGGCGGAGAAGTCTGTTTGTCCGCCGCGCTGTTATCGGGTGGGGGAACGGAAGCTGCGGGTGAACCGGCTGGTGTCGTTGGCGTTTTCTGGGCCGACGGCTGGGGCGGCGCGGGTGGTGTTGCGGACGGTGGCCGTTGTGACTGCTGCGACGTCGCAACATTTGCCGGCGATGGAGCTGTAGGCGTCTGCGTTGTGCTCTGCTGCGTCGTTGTCGGCGCCGCTGCCTGATGCGAGGCGGCAAACATGCCTCCAGCAATGAGGCAGATTGCAAAGATAAGGATGTACCAGTCGGCCAGCGTCTCGCGGATTCGCGCCCACATCGTCGCCTCCCCACGCGCTTCAAAGGACCGGGTTTCCGCCCGTTCGGCATCTGTCGGAACGAGAAGCGAAGTCTGACAGGAACGTCGACCGGTTTTCAAGGTTTCGAATTGCTTCCTTCAGAAGCGCGAGTAACTCGTGCAAAAAAGCCGATGCGCGGCTCCATTCCGAATCTGCGCCGACTATCTCGGGGTAAAATCTGAATCGTTCTGAAACGCGACCTGAGGTCCGGTTGGGGTCATAAGCCAACGTCACGTCGCTTAGACCAAGTGCGCTTTGCCCCGAGCGCAACGCCGCGGGATTTCAATCAATCTCCGCCTCGATCGCCGCGTGGTCGGTGACCAATGCGTTGTGACCCACGAGGCGCACCCCCTGCGATCGCTGCAAGCTGCACTTCGGCTTTCCCGAGGCATCGGGTCAAACAGGCGCAAGCCGGACGAGCTAACGCACCGCAAGCATCAAAGCGGCTTAGGTTCGGCCCGTCCCTGTTTAGCCGCTTTTGCGACTCCGCTCGTGGAAGCGTCCCCCTCTTCCGCGAGTTTCGCATTCACTCCGCGCTTATCGGCGTATTCTTTGCCGTCGATCGGCGCAATGTGCGGCGGATCTTTATCGAGATACGGTCTCCCGATCCCATATTCCTTGCCGTGCGCGTCGATCCACTTCCACAAGCTTTGGCTTGAAATACATCGCTCGGAACGCGTCTCACCCTTGACGCTCACGATATCGGCTGCAAGCCCATGGCCATAGCCGCCGCGCAGGCTTCCGCCATGGTAAGAGCGATTGGTTGCGGCCTTGTTGCCG
>Ga0310912_10002242_pt1 | contig 10913 bp, 9 predicted proteins | sample GREbulkMGOX080_FD_203443 | JGI IMG/M metagenome (GOLD analysis project Ga0310912, IMG submission 203443) | Lab enrichment of tropical soil microbial communities from Luquillo Experimental Forest, Puerto Rico - GRE.bulkMG.OX080 | ecosystem: Environmental > Terrestrial > Soil > Tropical forest >...
TCACGCGGATGCTGTTCCAGAATCGCAACAAGTGCCTTTCCGATGTGGCCCTTAGGCTCGAACCCTGCGCGCGTTATAACGTTTTTCACCTTCCGGCGCAGAAGCGGGATCTCCGCAGCACGTGAGTTATAGGCGGTCGAAGTAAAAAGCCCCAGAAAGCGCTGCTCGCCTGACACCTGACCCTTGGCGTCGAAACGCTTTACGCCCACATAGTCAAGGTATCCTGGGCGATGCACCGTGGCGCGCGAATTTGCCTTGGTCAGCACCAACAGTTCGGGCGCTCGGGCAAGCTTCCTTACCTGCGGAGTAACCGTGGCAAAGCTCTTCGAAACCCTGGTCTGGCCTGTCTGACGCAAGATGCCGAGGCCGGAACCCGGTACGACACGCAAAACGTCTTCCTCACCTTCTTTTACCAGATCGTAATCGCGATAACCCAGGAAGATAAAATGCCCGTCCGCCAGCCATGACAATAAAGCCTTGTCCTCGTCAACCGTTTCGGGGATTAGCCCTTCAGGATAGGGTCTCCTCATATCGGCGACAATTCGATTTATGTTGGCCTTCATTTTTGGGTAATCCTCAACCACCTTGCGCACGTCGCCGAGAACGCCCAGGATCCCAGCTTCCAGTTCGGCCAGCTTTTTGGGATCGGTTTGCCGATCAACTTCGACGTGCATGACCGCCTCGGAAGCCCCGCCCGCGGCTTCGCGGGACAGCACTTCGCCCAAGCTGCCCTTCTCGTCTCGCTTCGTCCTGATGACCGGGTGAATGATGAGATGCAGAGTCAGTCCCTGGCGGTTAACCTCCATCGTCACTGAGTCCACGAGAAAAGGCATGTCCTCATTAACAATCTCAACAACCGTATGCGTGGACTCCCATCCGTCTCTTTGACTTTGCGGATTGTAAACCCGTAGCTTGGGGGCGCCGGATTTGAACTCTCTCATGAAATTCAGGTGCGCAAGCGCAGCCCTGCATAGATCGGAAATATTGCGCTCGGCGAGATCTTCCGGATCAACCTGGCTGTAATACTGGCCGATGAACGGCTCGGCCTGGGCGGTTTCTTCCTTCGGCGCCTTTTCTCGAAGTAACGCCACCACTTTTTCAATGATTTCTGCGTTTCCTTTTCGCGCCTTGAGTAACATACAAGCCTCCTAACTTTCCCTCTCGAAGCGACGAGGCCAGCCGTCCCAACGGCAGCCGGGATAGGGGGCGATCCTTGCCAAAGTTGACCGAGGCGCTGCAACGAGTCCCGGCTTTATTGGGACCCACCGAAGGGCGGCGCTACGCGCGATACCCTGGAAAACCCGCGTGGTGCCGTTATCCATCGTCATCGGAACGGTCATCGGTCGCAATCTGCTCCAGCTTCAGGTGTTCATCGGCCGCAACCTGCCGATAAGGGGGTTATCGAAAGGGTAGTGTTGAAAGGGTGGTGTTGCAACTTTAGGAATCGATTCCCAAACCTGGAAATTTCGTCCAGCGAACTAGCAGACTCCAGGTTAAGCAAATGGTTTACCTTTCTGGGCCCAGAGCTTTGCCTCGATATTGATCAAGACAACGTAGATGCGATGTTTTGCTATACCGCATTTGCTGGCAATCAAGTCGGTCAACTCCCCACAGAGCGAGTCGCGTTTCCCATCGGGTACGCCGACGCTTCTTAACTCCAGGAAAGCTGCGGGATCTTCATTGCCGCCGAAGATCAGCCGTTGGACAGGCGTGATACTAACCATCATATACTCTTCCGGTTTGCTAAGCTGCGATGAGGCGATCCTCGCCGCCGCCGCCAGAAGTTCTGATTGCCGCTCACCGACCAGGTTCGCGTTTGTGTGTATGGAAAGATAAGGCATGAAGCCAATCAAACCAGACGCCCTGACGAGCATCAAGCCGATCACGCAAACCAGGGACAGGTCAGATGCCATCGAAGTGGATCACGCAAACCGGGGACCACGCAAACCGGGGGACAGGTCAGATGCCATCGAAGTGAATTTTCTTCGATTTTTCCTGAAACCTCTGGCTGCTCCAATCCGTCTTCAGGGGCCTAACCGGCCTTCGGATGCGATTAAGGCTTCGCAAAGCGCATGGATTTCCCCGTCGATCTCCGCCGGATCTGACACCGTGCGGCCGACCTCCTCGCGCAACAGTACGGTGTACCGCTTGCGCAAGCGATGGATAAGTGTTTTGATTCCCCCAGTAGTGACCCCAAGCCGGTTCGCTATCTCTTCATAGGAGGGCGGGATTCCGCTGTTGACAGGGTCCAGAAAGACTTTTAGCGCTTCGAAAATAGAGGTTTTTCCCTCCTTGACATACTCCCGGCGCAGGCGGCTTAACGCTTCGGTCAGGAGTGTCATGGCCCAACGGGCGTCGAACAATTTTTCCGGTGTCAATAATTCTGCCGGTTCCGATCGGTAGCGTTCTTCTGCATCTTCTGCATCCAGGGGAACGAATTCCCTGTCCCCTCCTCTTTTAAGACGGCGGCTGCGGTCAACTTGATCTGAAAGGTGGTTCTGGAAAGAGGCGAGCAAAAACGAACGGAACTTTCCTTTCAGTCGGTCTACGCCCGAGAGCGCCTGTTGCTGCAGCAGATGCAAGAAGAAGGATTGGGTCAAGTCCTGGGCGTCGTCCGGAGAGTAACCACGACGGCGAGCGAACATGTAGAGCGGATACCAATAAATGCGGCACAGCTGGGTCAGGGCGGTGTATCCCCCTTGCGTCTGGTTTTGGGCCGCCCTCACGACGACTGTCCAATGCGTTGTGTGAAAGTTCGCGGCGTCGTCCGGTGGATTATGATCCCGTTCCACAAACAGTTTCGTATTTTACCAACAATAGCCGGTTAAAACACGTTGAGGAACAAAATTCCTGAGCTCGGAAATTTTCCACCAATCCAGTTACTCCGTCGATCGCCAGAACTACTCTTCCGGCGTCAAGTCCCTCAACGGCGAAGAACTTGTATCTCGATGGGCTGCAATCGCACTCCGAGGCTTCTTGCAGGCCCGTTTGTCACCGAACCGTCGACTTCGGTAATGCTGACGCTCCCCATCGGCTTGTCAAATACCGGATTGAGTTCACCGCCAGCATCTTTATTGCTAAACTGAACTCGGTACGAAGAGCCCGCCGGATTCAGTTGCCGATCAACAATTACCTCGCCGGCAAATCCTTGCTGGGTGTTGGTGTTTGCGACTACGACAACTTCCTGGTCGTTCAAGATCCGCGAAAACGCGATGACACCTGACGGAAATCGAGAGAGGCCAAAGTTAAAGCCATTCCCCGAGATTGGGCGGAAATAGAGCCGCCCATAGCGGAGCGCCGGTTCTTGATTGCGGACCTGAAGAATTTTCTGAAGTGCCCGATAGAGCGGATGATTTACGTCAAAAGCATTTGATTTACCCCATAAGGCTTCGCGTACCATCGAATCATCCTGGTGCTGGGCATCCTTGTGACCCGCAAGCCCCTGCTCGTCGCCGTAATAGATGCACGGAATCCCCTGCAATGAGGACAATACGCCCATACCCAAACTAATTTGATCTAGTAACTGCGTCGGGCCAGTAAAACCAAAGCGTTGCCCCTGGTCGTGGTTATCAAGGAAAGTAACGAAATACGCGCCGGCTTCGCCGTGAGAAGTGAGCACGTTCGCCTCAATACGTTTGCGGTTTTCGAAAACATTTGCGAGGTCGGCGGGGCTGGCACCGAGTCCTTTCAGTACACCGGGCAGCGTGAAAAACAATGGATAGTCCAGCGCGGCGTCCACTCCAACCACATCGCCGGTCGCCGCTGTGTTGCGCCCAATGAAAAGCGCAATCTCGTTCTCGTTGTCGTAAACCTCCCCAAACGTAAAGAAATTCTTCTTTCCTGCGCTAAGGGCAAATTCGCGCATCGCATTTCCGAATATCCGCTCAAAGTCCGGAGAAATGAATTTGAGTGTGTCGATCCGAAAACCGTCCACATCAAATTTGGCGATGATGTATTGGTAGGCACGTATAAGAGCAATGTGCGCGGGTTGGAGACCGTTCTCTGAGACGTCAGAATCAATTCCTTTGAGCGAATTGAAATCCCCGTTCGGATGGAACCCGTTGCTCATTGCATTCCCTCGCTGCGTGAACAGCAAATCGAAACGAAGCTCATCGGGAAAAACCGCCGCGTCCAGAGGCGGATTCGCCGGTGCCTGCGTCCACAACGGATTCCCCCTTCCGAGCTCGTCGCGCCAGCGAACCGCGATCTTCGGCTGATCCTGCCAAGACGCCTCCGCCCGCTCCTGTCCGTCGATCATGTATTCAAAAACGTCGCCTGCATGGTGGAGCACAATGTCAAAGATCACATAGATTCCCAAACGATGGGCTTCATCGACCAGGCTGCGCAATTCGCTTTCCGCTAATTCTGGTCTTGAAGCAAATCTCGGCTCCACGGCCAGGAAGTTTTGAATGCCATACCCATGATATGTGTGGACGTCGAATTGGCAGTTTTTTAGCACCGGAGACAGCCAAAGCGCGCCTATGCCTAATTCTTTCAGATAGCCGAGCTTCTCGCGTATCCCATTAAAGGTTCCACCTTGGAATTCGCTGAACTGGGCATCGAATGGCGCATTTCTTGGAGCACCGCCAGGGTTGTTGAAACGATCTACCATTAGAAAGTAGATGCACTGATCTCGCCAATCCTCCGGGGATGGGAACAGTGCCGTTACGCTATCAAGTACAGCCTGAACTTGGCTATCAAATATAGATGTGATCATAATCCTTTATTTCGGTTACTAGTCCTTAATCCTGTTTGGAGCACGGAGCGTGCCGCAAGCTGCATCTGACTGGATCGGGTCACACGACTGGAGTTGCGCCGATACCCTGTCTAACAGTTCAACTGGCGTCTGCCGCAGCGCCCCCTATTGAATTTCACAAGAGCGATCAATATATGGCCCGCCGAACTTTCTCTTTTGATGGCTCCAGAGAGTAGTCTGGTGCAACGTTGTGACGACTGGCCCGGTTATGCAGTGGTCATTGGCGTGGTGGCGGGGGACTGCAGAGAGTCTGCACTACGACCGTTTGCGTCAAAAGACATCAGACGCGTGCTTATTAATTGAATCTTTAGATGCGACCCTGATTTCCCCCCATATTATTCGACCGTCAGAGTGAACTGCGAATTCGCGCAACCAACCTCTCGGCGAACAAAAGGGATCTTGCCTGAAAGCTTGAAAGTATCGATGATTGTTAAGAATTGGAATCCTGCCGACAGTACCGGTAATCGTAATCATAGTCTGATTTCTTTTTATGTGGCTGTTAACTTACGCTGCGTTGACGTAGCGGAGTGTTATTAGATTTAGAAGTGAGTTTCCCAAAAAGTTTTTATTTCGTTTCAAGGCAAATCCAGACCGGGAACGGGTTCCCCGTATACAGACCCTGCAACTGTCGATAATGGTCAATGTCATACTAAGCGGAAGAATACGCGAGAGATGCCCGGGGAGGCAATAATCCATTCGGGTGGGGTGAGAGATGTGAGTACGGCTTGGGAATTCTTTCAGGCGTCCGGGGGCAGACCTGTGCGCTGCTATCGAGCAATTTTGTTTCCTGGCTCGAGTTCGAATATTCCAGGTCGCAATTACGTCTAAAAATCCAGACGCAGAGTTGCGTTCGGACCGGTGTGCCGCTGGCAGCACTATACGCACGCCGGTTCTACTCCAGCGGAGAAAATAGAAACAGAAGGACTGAAGTGCGGTGAAAGTTGGAGAACGGGTAGTGCTGGTCAATGATGTGGAGGGAGTTGCCGCCGGGAAGCAAGGACGGGTGATGAGCGTACGCGCAGATGCGGTGCTTGTTGAATGTCAGTTACAAGAGCGACTGCATTTTGTGTTGGCGCGAACCTGGGATCTCTTGCCCGAGACGATCTATCGACGCGTGCTTAAAAGGCAGAAGGTTGGGTAATGAGCGGCATCCCACGTGGCTTTAGGCTGTAAATTTCAGCCGTGGACGGGACGAAATCTCCAGGCTGCTGAACGCAATTGCCTGAAGACGCTCTCTGACCGCCTGCGGGTTGGCAGTGACGAAGAAAACTTCTTGGACGGCCGTTCCAGTTTTAGCCAGCACTTTCAGTCCTGTCCCCGTAAAATACTTAGTTTCCAGTCTAATCGGCCGTTTGGAACCCTTGGTCGGCCTAATTCGCCCGGGAATAATCGAATGAATCTCCTCCCACGGCGCAATGCTTTCCAAGAGTGGCCGCAAACCCTCAATGAGGGCATGCTCATACTTTAACTTTGAGCTCTGGCCGCGATGTTTCATAGCTGGCCTCCTTTTCCGTTGCCGACCAGTCAGATCACTGCGAAAATGAGCTTATCGAAAAGGAGTCATGCTGTGAAGACCTCGCTTCTCTTTTGCTCTCTCTTCGTGGCACTGCGGGCCTGCCTTGGCCTCGAACCATCTGGCGAATTTGTCGAATTACACTCTTGCGACCTCTACACTGGAGGCTGTACCGCTTCTGCTGAGTCTACGCTCCTTGGACGCCAGCTGTTTCGAGTTTGGTCGATTAATCAGGGGACATGGGACAATCAAGATCTGGCGGGTGTCAAGGTTGCGCTCTTGGAGCTTGGATCTGTAAACCTCGCAGAAAAAGGGGCGGCTGTGGAGGAGGCGGAGATTTTCGTGCCAAAAGGTTTGGCGCCGGCGCAGAAGGAGGCGCTGCTCTCCTGGGTGACCTCCCAGGGAATCGCGCCTGGCTCAACGCGGGTGACGGAAACCGAGATCACTTATCAGCGGTCTGGACGCAGCACGGCAAACGTGGCGGTTGGAGATTTCATCTCGCTTTCCACCATGGCGATTGGTAAGTGCAGCTCGGGCGCTTGCGGTCAGGCCCTTTGGTACGAACCCCAGGTGAAACATTCCTCGTTTGAGGTTGTTGCATCCCGAGTGTCGAAAATCAGGGACTCTTCCATGAATTTTTTCTGGACTGACCATGACAGGCCGAATGTTTTTGTGGCAAGTTTCGGACCAAGCGGAAGCAGTGCTAAGCTCACTGACTCAACCTGCCATTGAGAATAATTCCGCGGAACCATGGACGAACAAATCTCGCGTAGAAATTTTTTCCGGGGTGTCGGTGCGGCAGCCGTTGCCCGCGCCATGGCGAAGGTTACGGTTGCCGCTGAATCGGTTGATTCTTTGGACGGCCAGAAACCGGTCGGACCCGAGGCCGTAAAACTGGTCTTGCAGATTAACGGGAACAGGCACCAAGTGGAAGTTGAACCTCGGGTTACCCTTCTTGATGTCCTAAGGAATCGGCTTCAGCTCACTGGCGCAAAGGAAGTCTGCGATCGAGCGACATGCGGCGCTTGCACGGTACTCGTAAACGGTCAACCGGTTTACTCCTGCATGAAGCTGGCGGTCGAGATGCAAGCTCAAGAGATTACCACCATTGAAGGCCTTGGCGGTCCGGCTAATCTGACGCCAATTCAGCGAGCATTTGTCGAGTGCGACGCACTGATGTGCGGGTATTGCACTCCTGGTTTCGTGATGTCATTGACCGCACTCTTTAGCGTGAAACAGAACCCCACACTCGAAGAGATCAAGAAAGCGTGCTCTGGCAATCTGTGCCGCTGCGGGGCCTATCCTCACATATTCAAGGCCGCTCAAAGAGTTGCTGAGGCCGGACCGTCATAAGAATCCGATGTCTGGATGGCCAAAAAATCCGAAACAACTGGGCAAGGACCACCTGAGGTATGATGGGGCGATCAAGGTTAGCGGCGGCGCTAAGTATGCTTCGGATATGCAGCCGGTCGGCTGGCTCTATGGAATGATCCTGCGCTCGCCCTGGCCGGCAGCGAGGATTCGCGCCATTGACCTGCGGCCGGCTTTAAGTGTTCCTGGCCTGCGCGCCGCCGTGACGGCGAACGATCCGCCTTTCACAGTTCGGTATTGTGGTGAGGAACTTGCGGCGGTGGCGGGTCTCTCGAAGCAGGCGTGTCTGGACGCGCTGAGCGCGATTAAGGTAGACGCTGACCTTCTCCCGTTCGTAGTCAAAGAAGAAGCCGCGCTGCGTGATATTTCGCCTCGAGTATTTGAAAATCAACCGAACGCCAGTGAACCGCGAGAGATGCAAACGGGGGACGTCGGTAGCGCATTTAGAACCAGCTACAAAACAGTGGAGGGTTTCTTTCAAACTCAAGTTCAGTTGCACCACTGCCTCGAGACCCACGGGAACACCATTCAGGTTACGCCGGAAGGAATTACCTGTTGGGCCTCTACTCAGGGGATTTCCAGCGTAAGAGACAGCTTGGCAGACAGCATTGGCATCCCGATGGACAAGGTTCACGTGATATCGGAATTCATGGGTGGCGGCTTTGGTTCAAAATATGGCGCCGGCTTAGAAGGAGGACTTGCGGCACGGTTATCAAAAGAGGCACGCTTGCCGGTGCGCTTAATGCTCACTCGCTTCGATGAAGCGTTGGCAGTAGGAAACAGACCCTCGTCGTTTCAGAAAGTGCGTTTGAGCGCCAGCAAAGATGGGACCCTTGTTGCTTACGAGTTGGAGGCCTTTGGCACTGCTGGATACGCCAGTGGCGGCACTACGGCGGGCGGAGGGGGAGGTGCAGGGTTTCCGGCGCCCTACATTTATCAGATCCCGAGTACCCGTGTTCGACAAACCACGGTAGCTATCAATGCCGGCTCAGCGCGGGCAATGCGAGCGCCGGGTCATCCCCAGGCGTCGTTTGGTATGGAATCCATCTTGGACGAAATGGCGCTTGCTCTGGGCATGGATCCGGTCGAGCTGCGGATTAAGAACGACCCATCGGAGATCCGGCGCCAACAGTATAAGATAGCTGCTGAACGTTTCGGTTGGAATGCCAGGTATCGTTCTGTGGCTTCTTCTGAGGGTCCTGTGAAAAGTGGGGTAGGTTGTGCCGGTGCAACTTGGGGAGGTGGGGGGCGAGACTCTGAAGCCGAAGTGCGGATCAATCCTGATGGGAGTGTGGAGGTCCGTTGCGGGACGCAGGATCTTGGAACAGGGACGAAGACGCTGATCGCAATCGTGGCGGCTGAAGTGTTCGGCCTCGAACCTGTCGCTATCTCAGCAAGTATAGGTGACACGACATTTCCACCATCCGGTGGAAGTGGCGGCAGTACGACTGCAGCCTCAGTCGCGCCCGCGGTGTTCGATGCCTGCCAAAACGCGCTCGCAGACCTCCGGTCGGCTTCGGGCATATCGGATCCGACTGGGTTGAACTGGCGCACTGCTACTGCGCGCCTGCGGATAAACCCAGTAGTGGCTCGTGGCAGGTGGAAAGAGGGACTCTCGAGCCGCGGCGTCGGTGGCGTGCAAATGGCGGAAATGGAAGTGGACACCGAGACCGGATTCGTCAGAGTTAAACGGATTGTCTGTGTGCAAGACTGTGGTCTGGTCATTAATCGGCTCGCCAGCATAAGCCAAATCAACGGAGGGATCATCCTGGGCATTGGCTTCGCTCTGTACGAAGAACGAATTCTGGATGATCAGACAGGAGTAGTCCTCAATCCCAACTTCGAGACCTACAAGCTGCCCGGTGCCGCTGACGTACCGGAAATCGACGTGATTCTTCAGGATATGCCGGAGCGAGGTGTCATTGGCATTGGGGAACCGGTGACCATCCCTACTGCGGCCGCGATCGCCAACGCTGTTTCCAATGCGATCGGAAAACGGGTTACCCGCCTGCCAATCACGCCGCCCCAGATTCTCGGCTTGCTGGGAAAATTACCTGGCAATCCATCCGGGTACAAATCCGGAACGAGTTGACTCTAACGGAGGTCGCCATGCAGAACTTTGAGTACGTTGCAGCCCGCTCGGTCGATGGGGCAATCCAGTTGTCGACTTCGGAGAGCCGGTTCCTCGCCGGTGGCATCGATCTGCTCGGCGAAATGAAAGAGTATATAACCAGTCCGAAGCGGATCATCGACATAAAGCTGATTCCCGGTCTTGACCAGATCGATACTTCCACCAGCATCTGGAAGCTTGGCGCAAACGTCACGATCACCGAGATTGCAAAGAACAAGCAGATCCTTACAGCCCTGCCCGGATTAGCTGAAGCAGCTTCGGAAGTGGGTTCGCCTCAGATTCGCAACGTCGCAACCCTCGGAGGCAATTTGGCGCAGCATTCGCGATGCTGGTATTACCGCCACCGTGACCTGCGTTGTCTGAAGCGGGGTGGCAGCACCTGTTACGCTCGAGATGGGGAGAACAAGTACCACAGCCTCTTTTCCGGTAACCCTTGTATCAGCCCGGTCGTTTCAAATCTCGCCGTTATTTTGGCAGCGCTTAATGCGCGGGTAAACGTACGACGGGGAGATAAAGAGGTTGCCCTTACGATTGGGGAACTTTTTTCCGATGCTTGGAACAACCCGCTCGCTCACAACTCGCTGTTGCCGGGCGATCTCATCGCTGATGTCGAAATTCCCACGCAAAAGACTCGCAGCACCTACTTGCAGGTCAGCGAAAAGGGCGCCTTTGACTGGGCGCTCGTAAGTTGTGCGGCTGCCGGACGAAAAACCGGAGATCAATTAGCCGATGTTTCTGTTTTTTTAGGAGCCGTTGCACCAATACCGTTTCGGGTGGAATCTCCGCTGCTCGAAAGGGGAGACTTGTCGACGGAAGCCATCGAATCCATAGCGGAAAGCGTCGCCTCAAAGGCTACGCCCATGGCACATAACGGTTACAAGGTTCCAATTGCTCAGGCTTTAATCCGTCGTGCTCTCGCTAGAATTGTCAGCTGAACTATGTCTTTCCAGCCGTGTAGATACCTGCGTTACAAAGAGTTGTTTTCCCAGGAGCTGGTTGCCTTGGAGGAGAATAACAATTCGATTCCGACCGTGGCTCACGCCTGGTGCAATCTAACACTGAAAGAGGTTGGCCGAGATGACTGCCCGGTCTCAATGACGGCCTGTTCTCAACCTGGCCGGATCTGTTACCGTTCCTACCTG
>Ga0310912_10002256_pt1 | contig 10883 bp, 16 predicted proteins | sample GREbulkMGOX080_FD_203443 | JGI IMG/M metagenome (GOLD analysis project Ga0310912, IMG submission 203443) | Lab enrichment of tropical soil microbial communities from Luquillo Experimental Forest, Puerto Rico - GRE.bulkMG.OX080 | ecosystem: Environmental > Terrestrial > Soil > Tropical forest >...
GTGACAGTCAGACGCTAACCTCTGTGCTCGATCCGTCGGTGTGGACTAACTGTTACGGTGACCACGACACCAGTGGCTTCGCCGGGGCGCTTGAGAACGCGATGGGTATCGGGTTTACGTTCGGCGGTCAGAGGTTCTTCGGCCACGGCATCTATCTCAGCAGCGGCAACGCGACGTTCAAAGTGAACAGGTATACCGTGCGTTAAGAACCCGCACCTCGCGCACTCGGAGACAGCAGCCCTCGGCACCACAGCGCCGAACTTGATTTCTTAATCACCGGAAACCGGCTTAGGTAATCTATGTTTATGCCGGCAGCTCCTGGAACGGATTTATCATCAAAATGCCCAGGAGCGCAAAGTGTCGGACATTCCGAGTCAAAATTGTCAACCGATGGCGGCGAGCGGTTGCTCCAATCACGATGTCAGCAAATCCGGGACCAAGGCCTCGGCTGCGCGCGGGATCTGATAACTCTCCGGCAACCCCAGTTGCTTTGGGGACGGAATTGCCAAGGCGCGTTGAGAGAGGGCGCAATAACTACCGACAGATAGAGCGTGGTCGAGAGTTCGTCCATCCACTTGAGCAACTCGGCTGCGCTCACGGCTTTTCACGGTGTGCCAGCCGAGATGACATTGGTATCGACCAGATACATAACCCTTAGAATTTGAAGCGGCGGACTGGAGAGCGATTTCTTCGCGGCAAATCCCCGGTCTCCAAAGGAGCGGACATTAACAGTTGGCCAAATGTTGGAGCTCTGGCCAAACGCTCCCACTCCTTGAAGCCTAGTACGGCCGCCTCCGGCTTACCGTGACGCGTGATGATTGCGGGCTCGCCACGCACGGCCTCGTTAACAACGGAGGAAAGGTTCGCTTTGGTATCCTTCAACTGGATTTTCGCATTTCGTTCTCTACTGTAGTCACATTGTGTCAGCGAAGCGATAACGCTCAACCCGGCCTGCGGTGCATTATTGTCTAATCTGGGATGCCGGGCCTCGTTCCATCACGGGCAAAGAAATGCGAGCTATGCGCGATTAGACGACCAACGCAATTCTGTGTCTTAGCCCTTTCTCAGTGGCTAGATCGCTAACGGAATTGACAGAGTAACTTCTGGTAGTGAGCAAGTTACATGCGTTCAGTCGGTCTGAAGATCCTCAAAAACAAGCTTAGCGAATATGTCCGCCTCGCCGTTGGCGGCGAAACCGTCCTGATCACGGACCGCGATCGTGTGGTGGCAGAAATCGTACCGCGTCGGGTCGCAGCGCTCTTCTTTCAGATGCACGGCTGGCCGAGGCGATCCGTGAGGGCTGGCTTGCACCACCTCTGCTCGCCGGCAGTGACGCACCGCCGCGTAAACCCGTCATGACATTGCGCGAACTTATGCAAGATCTGCAACACGACCGGTAAGATCGCTGATCTATCTCGATAGCTTGGTCGCCCATTGGTATCGACCGTGAGCCACTATCGGCCTTCCATGGCTTGGTACAGGGCATTGCGGTCGGCAATATCGATAAGTGTGCCGCTGTGAAATGTCGGCAGGTCGACTAGTTTCTCCCGCTTACGATGCGAGCGAAGCAGTAGACTTAGCGCCGACTCGACCAGTTCCGACATGGTGCGACCTTGACGCCCGGCCTCCCGCTTGAGTTCTGCCATGACAGTGTCGTCAATATTCAGCGTGGTCTTCGTCTTCATACGGCAATATGCGTCAGCTATGTTGCTATAGGGCTAGTCCTTATGTGCAAGCACATCGTCGTGGCTGAGTGACGCTTCGCCGGACGGGGTTAGCAGATGAAGAGTGGATTCAGATGAAAAAAGCACTTCTCTTTTTTCTTTTCACGATCTCGCCGGCATTCGCCGACGATCAGAACGTCTACGATTTTTTTCGGCAATTGCCGAACTCTGATAGCGCCATCGTGGACGAACAAACGACCGCTCTGATCAAGCGTCACATGGCTAATTTGCTCTACCCGGTCGACATGAGTTCGTTGGCTCGACCGGAAACCGACGCGAAATTTCGCGAACAGGTTATGACGCTGCAACAGCAGATGGGGGAGCCAGCGACTGGAACCCTAACGCTGGATGAGTTTGGTCGACTGGCAGAAGCCGCTCGCGATATGGACGATCGCTCGGTTGGCACTGGGATAATAAAAAAAACTGTCGTTAAGGACCGAGATTTCGCCTCGGCAACGGGAACCGGGGGCACCGACGATAGCGCCAACCCACTTGCTCCACCCATCAACATCAGTCGGATTGTCTGTCAGCGACTTTCCAGCACATGCGAGCTGAATATTGCGGCGTTTAATCCGGAAGATGCGCACCTCTACTTCTACATTCCGTGGCATTACACCATCACAACTTGGGAGCCGGCTCGCGTCACTGCCACCAACGAAATGCCTTGCGCCACCTCATCGATGACTCTCGATATCCAAACTCAATCGGTGACGATTTCTTCAATTCCTCATTCGGATTTTCCGTCCTGTGCTAAGCAGGGACCTACGACCTGGAGGTTGCTGGATGATGGATTTTCTGTCAGTTGGAAACTGCATCAGGAAAAGGTGAACAAGGCTCACGCCCTGGTTTACGAGGCAAAGAGAAACCTTGTGCCGCCGAGCATAGATGCGCCTAGCAAATAAACAGCACCCAGCGTTTTGCTGATGGCAAACACGCCAAGGAATTTTCCAGTTTCGCACGTCAGGTCGAGTCGCGACTGGAAACGCAATCCGCGCTCAGGCACCTTGCATCACCGATGCCCTAAACGACCGGATGAGCCGCTCGGGCACGACGAACAAACCCTGGCTCCTGATCGTCGGTTCGTTTCGTCCGAAGTCTACCCATTGCCCGGCGCTCGGTATTTTGATCGTCGACGATGAACTGCCTGCTCCGCCGAATATCGAACATGCTGACACCAGTACGATCAAAGATAAATAAGGCGCGATTTGAAATCGATTTTCCGCGTGATGCACCCCAGACATGACCCGTCTCAGCGTTGTACTTGTGCTTCTATCACGCGATTCGCGAGCACCGCGAACAACATCTTGTCTGGTTTAGACGGCGGCTTTCCGAGAGGCAGAGTTTTCGGCTATGGGTTTAGCATATTCGCTGGCGATTACTGAGCCTTGTCGTCTCCTGAATGACAGGAATGAGATTGGTTGCATCGGTGATCGCTGTAGTGCACAGTGAATCGCACATTGCGCTCATGCGGATCTTGGTGGCGCTCGATACTGTGGACAACATAACCCTTGTTGAGTAGGAGCTGCGTGATGCGCGGCAAAATGCACTGTGTGGCGCTATCCGCTCCCTATGCGCTCACGCTCGCGATAGATCGCCCCTTGAAATCGTTAGAAAAATTGGGTTCGTGCTGCTAAATCCGCAATTCGTTTCCGACGATTAGCTATCACCAACGAGCACCAGTCTGGCGAACCCCATGTCCATCCTTGTCACTGGCGGCGCTGGTTACATCGGCAGTCACATGGTCTATGAGCTCGCCGATGCCGGCGAAAGTATCGTTGTACTTGACAATTTGTCGACTGGCTTCGACTGGGCTGTCGCCCCGGGCGTACCGCTTATCGTCGGCGACACCGGCGATCAGAACTTGGTCGCTCAGATCATTCGCGAGCACAATATTGATTCTATCGTCCATTTCGCTGCTCGGCTTGTAGTGCCGGACTCAGTTAAGGACCCGCTCGGCTATTACAAAAACAACACGGTCAACTCGTGGGCACTGATCAAAACAGCGGTCAAAAACGGTGCACGCCAGTTCGTCTTTTCATCGACCTGCGCGGTCTATGGCAACCCGGAGCAAGTGCCGGTCACCGAGGCCACGCTGCCGGCGCCGATCTCGCCCTATGGCTGGTCCAAGTTAATGACGGAGATCATGCTCCGCGACGCTGGCACAGCACATGATCTCCGTTACGTCATATTGCGCTATTTCAATGTTGCCGGCGCCGATCCGAACTGCCGTACCGGGCAGTCGACCAAAAATGCAACCCAGCTGATCAAGGTCGCCGTCGAGGCAGCGCTCGGGCTTCGGTCCAAACTCGACATCTATGGCTCTGATTATCCGACACCGGATGGGACTTGCATTCGTGACTACATCCACGTCACCGATCTCGTCCACGCGCACTCGGACGCGTTGCGCTATTTGCAAGCTGGCGGTGACTCGGTGACACTTAATTGCGGCTACGGCCATGGTTTCTCGGTGCGTGAGGTGATTGAGATGGTGAAGCGTGTTTCCGGTGCCGACTTCAAGGTCGAGATCGCACCGCGCCGCCCTGGCGATCCGGCTCGGATTGTCGCGGCTTCCGATCACGCCCGCGCGACGCTCGGGTGGAAACCACAGTACGATGATCTCGCCACCATCATTGCTCACGCGCTCGCCTGGGAGCAGAAATTGCGACGCCTCGATTCCAAGTGGCGAGCAGAGAACAAATAGAGTAAATCCTGCCGTCCTTGCAATTTAACAGGTCTTGTTGAAACGCCGGTCGCTTTTCAATGGATGATGCGATTGCAAATAAATTGGAACAGCGTCTGGGACGCCTGCACGCAAAACAACGTTTAGGAATCGAGAAAGACCACGAGGCGCAGATCTTCGGTCAGGGAATCAATTTCTTCCACATTGAGAACTGGTACTCAGTCCATTCACTGATCCGCAATGCGCTCAAATTAAGCGGTATTTTCTGGCGAGGTCACAGGAACGCCGAACGTGTCCAGGTGCGGCACAATTATATTCGCCTCCGAAGGTTACCTCGTGCCTTCAATGGCTTCACCCTTCTCCATATCAGTGATCTCCACATCGATATGAACGAAGGTGCGATGCGCCGTCTGGAACAACTCCTCCCCGATTTGGAATACGACATCTGCGCGATAACGGGAGACTTTCGAGGTCCGACATTTGGACCGTTTGATGAGGCGCTTGAGGGCATGAAGCGATTGCGATCCAATCTCGGGAAATCGGCGTATGGGGTGTTGGGCAATCACGATACGATTCGCATGGTCCCCGGTCTCGAGGACATGGGAATTCGCGTATTGCTCAATGAGTGCGAGCCAATCTCGCGGGGTGGCGAGACCATCTACCTGGCCGGTATCGACGACGCGCACTTCTATCGGGTCGATAATATCGAAAAAGCGGCCTCCGCGATTCCCGCCGATGCCTTTTCTATTTTGCTGTCCCACACCCCCGAGGTTTATCGCCACGCCGCCCATATCGAGTTCGACCTGCTGCTCAGCGGGCATACCCATGGCGGTCAGATCTGTCTGCCTGGTTCTATCCCAATCACATTGTCTTCGGTGCTACCGAGACGTTTTGGATCGGGAGCTTGGAAATATCACAATATGGTTGGCTATACGTCAGTCGGCGCCGGATCGTCCATCGTTGCAGTCCGCTTTAATTGTCTTCCAGAAATCACACTTCATCATCTCCAATGTTGCTGATGCGCCGCCCAGCCGGTGCTAATTGACTTGTTCTGCAGTCGTTAGTGCGGCGGCAAACCCTCTTGAGTCTCATAAAAAGTTCGTTTTGCCATCAACCGATAGACTACGAAGCCAATCCAGTCCTTTCGCTGAAACGCCACCCTTAAGGAACGGACTTATCGAAATAAAATTGGGTTCGGGTTGCCACTGTCGGACACCAAATTTTTAAAAAACAACCCCATGCAAAGTAGAAATCGCATTGGTCGCGCATCGGCGCCGATATCGAATACCCCACGCCCCGGCCGCGGAGTCGGGCGACGTTCTTGCCGCCATTGCCGGCGCGAGCGATGTCGCCGCCACGCTCGATTGCATACTGGCTTGTGTTTTGGGCGCGGGCGCTCCTATATTCGAGGAGCTCGCTGTGGTGATTCTCAGCTGGAGCCGATGCCCGTGTTGGGTGCGTGGTCAAGCACAATGACCACGTTTTTGGGCGGTGCGTTTTTAGGGCAGCAGACGACAATCGCTGCCCACTCACCCTGATAGCGTTGCGTTTTCTCAAGAGTGCGTCCGATCCCCCTGATTGGTCCAACTTGGACATCGGGGGGGCGGAGATTCACGTTGCGTTGTGTTCGCGCCATCGCGCAAGCGCGATGGATCAGCTGGGCTTGTGCCCGGCATTGAAACGATCGAATGGAATAAAGCCATGACCACCCGTATCACGCGTTCGCGCCCGACAATCGTGAGAAAGGTCGAGGATAAGATACCTCAAGCATCGATGCCGGACGAGGGCAAGTCTCACGTAACGTCCAAGGAAGCGCAGGGCTTGAATGATGAGCCCGCGACTCTGCGCTTTACGGAACGGAATGTTTGCGCCGGCGGCGACGCCAGCTCCAATCGCCGCCATGTTGTAACCAGTGACGACGACGATCGGGTGCTACGCGAATATAACTATTCGCGTCTTAAGAAGGCGCTCGGGATCGATGACGACGATTTCTGTGAAGGCATCTACCAGCAGCTCGACAACCTATTGGTGATTGAAGATGGCACTCAAAACCGGAGGAATTTCGACTTTGTACTGTCGGTGGTCAGGTCTTCTAAGCCAGTTGACACGCTCCATGCGATGCAGTTGGTTCAAATGGCGGTTTGCCAACTCAGCATCATGCGGCAGTCGGAAATTTTGTTAAGGCCTGCCCGTTACGAGCTGCCGGCTGATGTCGCTATAGCTCTACATCGCGCTGACTGGGACGCTGGTCGGATGGAAAAACAACGAATCAAAATCGACGAACACCCAGTGCGGCAAATGGCTGAACGCATGGTCACTAGGCTTATGCAAACCTTTGACATGCAGTTGCAAACCTCCATCAGCTATCGGAAAGCCGTTGGTTCCTTAGCAAAGCCGCAGCAGGTCTCTGCGAGCACGGATGGTGCAGAGGCTCAGGTTCTTTCAGGCGACGGCACTGCAGCGGCACGACAGAAGACGCGGAAGAATCCACCCGCGCATTGTTCGCGGGGATTAAACGGTTCCCATCACTCCGCTGCGGGATTCACTGACAGTTCGAAGCCAATGAATTCAATCAATGTCCAAAAAGGCAACGGCCATGCATCGTCGTAATACTCACGCGATGCTGGCGAGTCCGCGTTGTGGGGCGAAGACTCGCTCCCGCAAGCCCTGCATGGCGCCTGCGGTGAGCGGAAAAAGGCGCTGCCGTATGCATGGCGGCGCGGCCGGGTCTGGGGCTCCCCGCGGTAATAAGAACGCCCTAACGCACGGCGCATATACTCGTGAAAGGATTCAAGAACGGAGGCACATCCGAGACTTTCTTCGGGAAACGCGGGCTCTGATTCGGAAAATGTCTCCCACTTAGCTGCGCGAGAAAAGTTGGCTTCGGCAGTTGGAGATCGAGATCCGCTCCGAAGTCTTGAATGAAAGCAAAGCGACAGGCTTTCATTGCCTAATCTTTCTTCCGTTGTCGCTTCCGCAGCCGCAGGCCGTGGCCGCCGCCGTTCTCGTCGATGAACTTCGATGGGTTTCAGTGATCGATCGGTAAGATGGGTTGCGTTTGTAAATCCGGCGATGCCATCTCTGCCGGGTGGTTCCAATTGGGCCATTTAAACACCATACAGCGAAATATGAAGCGCCCGCGCCCCGGCAATTAGCCTTTCGTCATAGCTTGCCAGTTCGACCTGCTGCTGACGCTCGCGTAAGAACTCAATCGACGCCAAATGGAGAGCATCGAGAGTCCGTACTGGAATCGGAAACGGGTCCAACGCCCGCACCAGCACCGGGGGCGCCAGCTCGAGCAGCGCCACACTGCCGATTAGCGCTCGTACTGCATCGCCATGCGAGCGATCGAGCCGGCGAGCATGAATCCGGTTCCACACCTCATATTCAAGGAGGCGGCTTGATACCAGCTGCTGCTGCCATAGATCTTCGGCCGGAAATCGATCTTCGGCGAGCAGATGTGCCAGGGCGACCGAGCTATCGAGATAGATCACCGATCGTCGCGGTCCCGTTGTAGATCCTGCATTAGATCCCGCAGCCTCATGACTGGCTTACGCGGTGGTGGGTCACTGCCAGCGAGCAGTGGGGGTGCCAGCCAGCCCTCACGGACCGCCTCGGCCAGCCGCGCATCTGCCAGAAGAGGGCTGCGGCCCGGTTGTGGCGGTACGATTTCGGCCACGACGCGATCGCGGTCCGTGATCAGGACGGTTTCGCCACCGGCAGCGAGGCGGACATATTCGCTGAGCTTGTTTTTGAGGATCTTCAGACCGACTGAACGCATGTTACTTGGTAGCCACCAGAAGCTACTTTGTCAATTCCGTTGGCGATCTGGCGAGAGACCATGGGGCGTGTGGTAATTCGCGGTCAGAAGATGCGAATTCCTCGAGTAGTTCGTTCCTTCTCTGTACTGTCTAGCTTTTCTTCGGGTGCCGCTTTCGTAGTCGGACTCCAGGACCGCCGCCGTTCTCGTCGATGAACTCGACGCCGGCCAGCTCAAACGCATGGCGGATAGCAATTTCGTTTGGGGCGGTCATCGAGGTTTCGCGGTCAGCGAGTTCGGCCCGCCTAATTGTACGGAGGCTGACTGAAGACTGGCGAGCGAGATCCTGCGCGTTCCATTTAACGAGTGCGCGGGCGGCTCGAATTTGAGAGCCGGTCAGAGGTTGCTTTTTCGCTTGACCCATTATTGTGCCATATGGCACTATTAGTGCCACTACCTTCGGCCGAACGGGTGCCATTTTATTGGAGAATAAGCCGTGAAATCGACCTTGTGGAAAAAGCCTGAGGACGCCCGCCGATATTTCGTAGGCGGCTCCTCTTTTCAGACCATCATGGGCGATGACGAGGCTGCCCTAATCCGGCTTTGGCGGGAAAAGCGCGGCGAGGCAGAGCCCGAAGACCCACCGGGTAATCTCGTCGTCCACCTTGGCGTTGCGACCGATGATCTGAACCGGCGCTGGTATGAGGCCATTGCCGGTGGGGTGCCCTTGGGTTGGTACATTGTGACAGTCTGCTACGCGATCGCTGTCATTTTGCTGGGGCGGTATCCCTGGAATTTTCTTTTGATCGGGCTCCTGTTCCTGATCAGGACCAAGCCCTTACGTGAGCGCGCGTTCGTTCGGTACTCAAGTCCGGTCCAGATGATTATCGGCTTGGCTGCTAGGCGCGTAGTTCATTCCGCCCTGAACAGCATGAAGGCGACTTTCGCCGTAAGCAGGAGCTGGCGATGACAAAGATTGGGAAAGACCGTCGCTATTTCATTGGCGGATCTGATGCCCGGATCATTATGGGCGACGACGAAGGCGCCTTGATCCGGCTGTGGCGGGAAAAACGGGGCGAGGCCGAGCCGGAGGATCTGTCGGGCAACCTCATTGTCCAGCTCGGTGTCGCCACCGAGGAGCTGAACCGGCACTGGTACGAGGCCAATACCGGCCAGGTCATCACGGATATCCAGAAGCACGTTCGGCACCCGGCGCTGCGCTGGATGGCGGCGACGCTCGACGGGCGGGTCCAGGGCAGTGATGCGGTGTTTGAGGCCAAGTTCATGCTCCCCTGGTCGTTCTCGGAGGAAGCGGCGGCCAGAAAATATATGGCGCAGCTCCAGCACAATATTTGGGTGGTAGCCGCGCGGACGGCGGTGCTTCAGTGATTACCGGAGGAGGCAAATGGGTCGAGATCGCCACCCATGCAGATCCACTCTACCAGCACCTCATTGTCACCGCCGAGCGAAAGTTCTGGCGTTGCGTGGAGAGTGGAGAGCCCTCTCGCCTCTTTGGCGTCGAGCCACCAAAGCCGCGGCTCGAAGCGGTCCGAATCGTCGATATGAGTGCATCGAACTCCTGGGCGGAATTTGCGGGGATCTTCCGCAGCACCCGGCAAGCCTTTCTGGAGCATGAGCGATCCAAGGCCGAGTTAAAGGCCTTGATGCCTGAGGATGCCAGAGAGGCGATCGGGCACGGCATTCGGGGCAAGCGCTCGAAATCCGGCGCTATCAGCTTTGATCTCCTAGACGTGGGAGGATAGCCGTGCAGCGGTCTAGTGAGACCATTGGCACCATCGCGGCGGCCTTGGCCAAAGCGCAGGCGCAGCTGGTCAATCCAGAAAAATCATTGGTGGCGACTATCCGGTCAGACGAGGCAAGCGGATCAGAACGGTCCTTCCGCTATGCGCCGCTATCGAGCGGGCTCGATATTGTGCGCAAAACTTTGAGCCAATATGAGATCGCAACGGTCCAGACCACGTCGATTGATGAGACAGCTGGCATCGTGCGGCTCAGCACGGTTTTGGCACATGCCTCCGGTGAATGGATCGCATCGGATTGGCCGGTGTGCGCTATCAGCGAAACATCAGCCCCGCATCGGATGGGAGCAGCGCTGACCTACGCCCGGCGGTATGCGCTGTTCACGCTTGTCGGCATTGCCGGTGAAGACGATCTCGACGCACCCGATCTGGTTGCACCAGCGACGCCAACCTCGAACCTTGATCGAATTGCGAGCAATAAAAAAGGCCACCTGAATGGTGGCCCAGATCAGCAATTTTCGGCGGGAGGTCCGAGGAAGGCGGCGTCACCTTCCCTTGAGCCGGCAGCCTCAAGCGCTTTGCGCGATCAGTTGATCACCGAAGTAGAGAGGCTCAGCTCTGCTGCCGAAGCGGCAAATTGGGCTCATCGCGCTCTCGGTGAGAAAAATACACTTGTCGAGGCCGATGCCGTTCGGGTCGAGCAAGCATTCCAAGCCAGACTGGCGCTTCTTTCGGGTAGGTCCCTAAACGAAGATCTCCGGCCCGATGAGCCTGAACGTCCACACCCGCACCGCCGGAAGCGGCGACCGTCTGTCATCGATAAGAGCGTCTTGTCGTTGCGGGCGCCACGCCGGATTCGGGATCGCGAGCATGTCAAATCAGTTGCCAAGCAGCCTTGTTTGGTCTGCGGGCGGCGTCCGGCTGATGCTCATCACCTACGCTTCGCGCAATCGCCAGCG
>Ga0310912_10002264_pt1 | contig 10870 bp, 10 predicted proteins | sample GREbulkMGOX080_FD_203443 | JGI IMG/M metagenome (GOLD analysis project Ga0310912, IMG submission 203443) | Lab enrichment of tropical soil microbial communities from Luquillo Experimental Forest, Puerto Rico - GRE.bulkMG.OX080 | ecosystem: Environmental > Terrestrial > Soil > Tropical forest >...
TGAAACTCCCTGAATTTATGTGAGTTGCAATAAGGTGTTGCCCCATTTCAGACATCATCTGAAACGGGTTGGTCGCAGGCACGAAAAATAGAAAATAAGAGGCTGCTAGGCCCGCCGTTGGCAGCGACGCCGCCTTGAAAATTCTCAGGAATTCGGCACGTCCTGATGGCGGCTCTTCGATCACGCTACATCAATTGCCTTTCACACGAAAGAGAAGTCGGCGTCTGCGGTGTTGTGTCGCCGTTCACCGTCGCAATGCCGATTTCTCCGAAGTGCGACAGCGCTCATTACGTTTTTTGCTCCATCCGCTCGTCCGGTGCTTGCTGCCGACCGTGTCGTCCATGTGAACGGGTGCACCAGGCTCGACGCGGACACCCCGCGCCGGGCCGCGTTACGTCCTCCGCCACCAAGGTTTCGCCACAATTGCAGGCCGGGACGAAACCATTTTCCCAGGTCGACGAAACTATCCTGAAACCAAAGACTTTTATCTGAGGCGGGTAGTCAGCGCCAAGCGTTCAAGGTGTGTTCGATGATTGAGTTGGTAATCGTGGTGATTGCACTGTTCAGCGCCGGCATCTTCGTGGCGCATGCGGTGGACGCCTATCAGGCTCACTAGGGGCTGAAGCCTTCTGAATATCCTGCCTGCGCCGGATCGCGCACGCGCGGCAAATCCCGCTGAGAATCGTCTCGCGACTGCCCTTGTTTCCCTGTTCACCTGTCAAACAGCCACCCGCATTCCCGCGGCTTTCATGATCGCTTCATGACGGTAGCGAAGCTGCGCTGCCCTGCGCATGGTTAGCGAACCCGTAACGCGATGGTTCGATTGCGCGCTTGTTCGCGTCCGGGACTTTAAAATTTTAGCGGTATGACGGCTCCCATCCAAAGAACGAGCGGGGGGCTCACATGGACATCTTGGGGACTTTCGGGATTTTAGGATTCGTCTTTGCCGTCATGGCGACGGGCGTGCTGGTCTACGAGCATCAGATGGACGTGCTGCACGGACCCTATATCGAGGGCCGCGTGCAGACGCGCGAGTTGGCCTGGATGGTCGATCCGGTGCGCGCGGCGGTCGAGTCCGTGATGGAGCGCCTCAACTGGCGGGCGCGCAACGCGATTTATCTGGCGTCGCTGGCGTAAGCTTCGCGTTCAGACGTCGTAGGGCGCAATAGCGAAGCGTATTGCGCCGATCACGGCGGATGAAGCTAGCGCTCATCGGCCCTACAGCACTCTGGCTTCGCTGGCGTAAGAGCGTCGCTCACAGCGCAATACGTCAGGACCGTCTGCAAGGCCGCGTCGCGCCATTTGGCATAACCGCTGGCCTTGAGATGGACGTGATCCCTCGCCAGATCGCCTTCATCGAACGGGATCGCGATGGACGCCGCTGCTCTTACGGGAGCGAGCACGTCGGCTTTGACAGGCAGGGGCGGAGGCGAAAAAGATATATACGCGGTGCCATTCCTTGTTGCCTCGGCCTCCATAGCCCTGAGGTTTGCTATCGTCTCCTGTGGCGCAATCTCCAGCAGCGCGTCGTTCGTTCCGCCCATGACCATCAACAGCTTCGGCTTGAGCTGCAAAATGCGGGGCAAACGCGCAAGCATTTGCGCAGTGGTGTCGCCCCGCGCGCCGTAATTGCCGATTCCGTCGCAATGCAGAAGCAGGCGCCAGTTCACGGAATCGACGAGGGAGTCGCCGAGCATCGCGATCAGCGGATGCTCCGGATTGGAGCCGGCCCCTTGCATCGCCAACCACAATTCCAGACGCGACCGCTCGCGCCAGCCGACGGCGGCCAGGACGAGACAGATGGCAACCAGCGTTGCAGTAATTGCGGCGGTGCGGTTCATCGGAGCGAAGCCATTACCGCGTCAGTGATGCACTCTGTCTTTCCTCATCCAACAGGCGAACGTGTTGTGAGGAAAACCTCAACCTTTGGCTTTTCTTTATGAAGCTTTCAGGTGACGCATTAAGCGAGCGATGCAGTGGGCTCCAAGCCCCTGCTCATGCATCACAACTGCTCACCGACCAGCAAACGAGTATCAAGCGTCGGAGAAGCTGTCACGGTGAACTTCGTTCCGCCGAAACCTCCCTCACCCAATCGCCACGCCACTGCCGATCGTGCGGTTGAGGATCTGCGTCGTGCGCTCGATGCGCTCGGCGGCGGCGTTGAGCGCGTTGGCGACCGCGGTCTGGGTGGCCTTGGCGCGATCGACGGCGGCGACGCGAACGTCGCGGAGCGTGTGCAGCTCCTCCTCGAGCGCGCGGATGCGCACGCCGGCATCGAGCAGTTCGTCGCACACGGTGAGCGCCGCCATCACGGTGAGCCTTGCATCGCCGATCTCGCCGAACCTGCCGCGCAACGCGTCGACGCGCGTTTCGAGGCTCTCGGCAAGCTTGAGCAGCCGCACCTCCTGCCCTTCCTCGCAGGCCATGCGGTATTGCCGGCCGTTGATGGTGACGTTGATGTGGCTCATGAACTCTCCTCAGCCTGCGCGGTGCCCAGCACCTCGCGGATGGCGCCGATCGCCGCATCCAGCCGTTGCGCGATCTCGCGATTGGCGCGCTCGAGCTTGCGCGATTTCACGAGACTGACGTCGAGTTCGTCGGCAAGCCGCGAACGGTCAGCGCCAAGCGCCTGGATACGGGTTGCAAGCTCGTCCTCGTCGCGGTCGGCCTCGCGCCGACGATCCACCGCGCTTTCCAGCGCATCCAGCGCCGCCATCAGACGCCGCGTGGCGGCGTCGATATCGGCGGCCGGCTGTTCCGCAGGGCCGGGCGTGTTGGTGGGACGATCGTTCATCTCAAGGGGGTACGCACACCTTCCATGCGCCGCCGCCGTGGGCCAAAAGCCGCGATCCGGCAGACGCTTACGCTTCGAAGCTTACGTAAGCTGGAGGTTGAGCGCAACGGCGGCCCAAAGCTATGCACCGCTAAGCAACTTTTGCACCTTCGAAGGCGTTGGACTCCGGGGAACTGGGTGGTAATCAGCCCAGACCTCACCTGACCCGAGCGCCCAGAAAGCGCCGCGCTTCCAACCAAGCTCCTCATTATCCAAGCGGATTTTTCATCATGACGCAGGTCGAACATTCCCCTATGGCCAACGCCATTCGTGCGCTCGCGATGGACGCCGTCGAGAAGGCGAAGTCCGGCCACCCCGGCCTGCCGATGGGCGCGGCCGATATCGCGACAGTGCTCTTCACGCAATTTCTCAAGTACGACGCCGATCATCCGGACTGGCCGGACCGTGACCGATTCGTTCTCTCGGCCGGCCACGGCTCGATGCTGCTCTATGCGCTGCTGTACCTCACCGGCAATCCGGACATGACGCTCGACCAGATCAAGCACTTCCGTCAACTCGGATCGCTGACGCCGGGGCATCCCGAGAACTTCCACACCAAGGGCGTCGAGACGACCACAGGCCCGCTCGGCCAGGGCATCGCGACCTCGATCGGCATGGCGGTTGCGGAAAAGATGCTCGCCGCCGAGTTCGGCAAGAAGATCGTCGACCATCACACCTACGTCCTCGTCTCCGATGGCGATTTGATGGAAGGCGTGTCGCAGGAAGCCATCGCGCTCGCCGGCCACTGGCGGCTCAACAAGCTGATCGTGCTCTACGACGACAACGGCATTTCGATCGACGGGCCGACGTCGCTTGCCGATTCGGTCGACCAGGTGAAGCGTTTCAAGTCGGCCGGCTGGGCGGCGGAGCTCATCGACGGGCAGGATCAGCAGGCCATCGCGGCGGCGCTGACGCGCGCGCAGAAGTCCAACAAGCCGTCGCTGATCGCCTGCAAGACCACGATCGGCTACGGCGCGCCGCACAAGGCCGGCACTGCGAAGGCGCATGGCGAAGCGCTCGGCGCCGACGAATTGAAAGCGGCGAAGGAAAATCTGGGGATCTCGCTCGAGCCGTTCTCGGTGCCCGACGATGTCCTGAAGAGCTGGCGCGAGGCCGGCAGCCGCGGCGCGGCGGCGCGCAAGGCGTGGGAAGCGCGATTGGCGGAGATAGGTCCGCGCAAGCGCGCCGAGTTCGAACGCCGCCTGCGCCACGAGCGTCCGGCGTCGCTGGCAAAAGCGCTGAAGGAGCACAAGAAGGCGCTGCTCGTCTCGCCCCTCAATGTCGCGACCCGCAAATCCTCCGAAGCCGCGATCGACGCGATCGCAGCCGCGATGCCGATGGAGTTCTTGGCAGGCTCGGCCGACCTGACCGGCTCCAACAACAACAAGGCGAAGTCGGCGGTGTCGTTCTCGGCCAAGACGCCCAAAGGCCGTTTCATCCACTACGGCGTTCGCGAGCACGGCATGGCGGCCGCGCTGAACGGCATCTTCCTGCATGGCGGCTTTGCGCCGAACGGCGCGACGTTCCTGATCTTCTCCGATTACGCCCGCCCCGCCATGCGGCTCGCCGCGCTGATGGGCGCCGGCGTCAACTACGTGATGACCCACGACTCGATCGGACTCGGCGAGGACGGGCCGACGCATCAGCCGGTCGAACATCTTTCGGCGCTGCGCGCCATTCCCAACATGCGCGTGTTCCGCCCGTGCGACGCGATCGAGGTCGCCGAATGCTGGGAACTCGCGCTCAACCGCATCAACGGTCCGACGGTGCTGGCGCTGACCCGCCAGAACGTGCCGCAACTGCGCACCACGGCGCCCGCCGAAAATCCGTGCAGCCACGGCGCCTATGAATTGGTCGCCGCGACGGGCGGCGAGGCCAGGGTATCGCTGTTTGCTTCCGGCTCCGAGGTGGAGATCGCGGTCAATGCCCAGAAGCAGCTTGCCGAGCGCGGCATCGCCTCGCGGGTGGTGTCCGTGCCGTCGCTGGAGCTGCTTCTGGCGCAGCCGGTGGAACGGCAGCGCGCGGTCATCGGCCAGGCCCCGGTCAAGGTCGCAATCGAGGCCGCCGTGCGCTGGGGCTGGGATGCCGTGATCGGCCAGGACGGCATCTTCATCGGCATGCACGGGTTCGGCGCCAGCGCGCCGGGCAAGGACCTTTTCAAGCACTTCGGCATTACTGCCGAGGCAGCCGTTAACGCAGTTCTGAAACGCCTGGGCTGAGGGTCGCAAACGGTTGTGGTTGCCGGGAAAAAGGACTACCAAAGGTCCATATTTTCCGCTCCCGCCCGGCAGAACCGGGCGTCCGCAACAAAAAACCCCGTGGAGGACGTCAGGCGTCTTTTGCGGGGCCAGCAGTCTTTGAAGGAGACGAGAGATGGCAGTCCGCGTCGCAATCAACGGGTTTGGCCGCATCGGCCGCAACATCCTGCGGGCGATCGCCGAATCCGGCCGCAAGGACATCGAAATCGTCGGCATCAACGATCTCGGCCCGGTCGAGACCAATGCGCATCTGTTGCGCTATGACTCCGTGCATGGCCGATTCCCCGGCACGGTGACGGTCGAAGGCGACTCGATCAGCATCGGCAATGGAAAGATCAAGGTCTCGGCCGAGCGAGACCCGACCAAGCTGCCCTGGAAGGCGCTCGGCGTCGACATTGCGCTGGAGTGCACGGGCATCTTCACCGCCAAGGAGAAGGCGGCAGCGCATCTGACCGCCGGCGCCAAGCGCGTCCTGGTCTCCGCGCCCGCCGACGGCGCCGACGCCACCATCGTCTACGGCGTCAACCACGACACGCTGACCAGGGACCACCTCGTGGTCTCCAACGGCTCCTGCACCACGAACTGCCTGGCGCCGGTCGCAAAGGTCCTGAACGACACGGTCGGCATCGAGACCGGCTTCATGACCACGATCCACGCCTATACCGGCGACCAGCCGACGCTCGACACGTTGCACAAGGACCTTTACCGCGGCCGGGCCGCCGCGATGTCGATGATCCCGACCTCGACCGGTGCGGCCAAGGCGATCGGGCTCGTGCTGCCGGAATTGAAGGGCAAGCTCGACGGCGTCGCGATCCGCGTGCCGACGCCCAACGTCTCGGTCGTCGATTTGAAGATTGTCGCCAAGCGTGCAACCGACGCGAAGGAGATCAATGAAGCGATGAAGCGCGCCAGCGAGCAGCAGCTCAAGGGCATTCTGAACTACACGACCCACCCGAACGTCTCGATCGACTTCAACCACGATCCGCACTCGTCGACGGTTCACATGGACCAGACCAAGGTGATGAACGGCAACCTGGTGCGGGTGATGTCCTGGTACGACAACGAGTGGGGCTTCTCGAACCGCATGGCCGACACCGCGGTCGCGATGGGGAAGGTGCTGTAAACGATTTCCGTGATGCCCGGCCTCGTGCCGGGCATCCACGTCTTTAGCGCCTCACGAAGGGAAGACGTGAATGGCCGGGACAAACCCCGCCATGACGAACGGAAGCCTCCAATGACAAAACAATTCCGCACCCTCGATGACGTCGACGTCAAAGGCAAGCGCGTGCTGCTGCGCGTCGATCTCAACGTGCCCACCGAAAATGGCCACGTCACCGACGCCACGCGGCTGGAGCGCGTCGCGCCGACCATCACCGAGATTTCCGATCGCGGCGGCAGGGTCATCCTGCTCGCGCATTTCGGCCGGCCCAAGGGGCGCGATCCCAAGGAGTCGCTGAAGCCGGTCGCGGCGGCGCTGTCGGACGTGGTCAAACGCCCGGTCGCCTTTGCCGACGATTGCATCGGGGAAGCCGCGCAGAAGGCGGTCGCCGCGATGAAGGACGGCGACATCCTGTGCCTGGAGAACACCCGCTACCATAAAGAGGAAGAAAAGAACGACCCCGCATTCACGGCCGAGCTCGCGAAACTCGGCGACATCTGGGTGAATGACGCGTTCTCGGCCGCGCACCGCGCGCACGCTTCCACCGAAGGGCTCGGCCACAAGCTGCCGGCCTATGCGGGGCGCTCGATGCAGGCCGAACTCGAGGCGCTCTCCAGGGCGCTGGAGGCGCCGACCAAGCCCGTGATCGCGATCGTCGGCGGCGCCAAGGTGTCCACCAAGATCGACCTTTTGGAAAATCTCGTCGCCAAGGTCGACGCGCTCGTGATCGGCGGCGGCATGGCCAACACCTTCCTGCACGCGCAGGGCGTTGCGATCGGCAAGTCGCTCGCCGAGAAGGATCTCGCGCCGACCGCGCTCCGCATCATCGACAAGGCCAATGAAGCGAATTGCGCGATCATCCTGCCGGTGGACGCGACGGTTGCCTATCATTTCGCGGCCAACTCGCCGTCGCACGCCTATGGCCTCGACGCGATCCCGCCCGACGGCATGATCCTCGACGTCGGCCCGCAATCGACCGTGCGCATCCATGCCGCGATCGACGATGCCGCAACGCTGGTCTGGAACGGGCCGCTCGGAGCGTTCGAAATGCCGCCGTTCGACCGCGGCACGGTGCTTGCAGCGAAATATGCCGCCGGGCGGACAAGGGCCAAAAAGCTGATCTCGGTTGCCGGCGGCGGCGACACGGTCGCAGCGCTCAACCAGGCCGGTGTGGCCAGCGATTTCACCTATGTTTCGACCGCCGGCGGCGCGTTTCTTGAATGGATGGAGGGGAAACCCTTGCCGGGCGTCGAGGTTTTGAAGATCAGATAGGTTAGGCCATATTGGGCGGAACGCCCCAACGCGGAGAACAGGACAGATGGCTCGCATCACGTTGCGTCAATTGCTCGACCACGCGGCGGAAAACGACTACGGCGTGCCGGCCTTCAACATCAACAATATGGAGCAGGCGCTGGCGATCATGGACGCCGCCTCGTCGCTCGATGCACCCGTCATCATCCAGGCCTCGCGCGGCGCACGCGCCTATGCCAACGACGTGATGCTTCGCCACATGATGGACGCGGTGACCGAAATCCATCCGCATATCCCGGTGTGCGTGCATCTCGATCATGGCAACGAACCCGCCACCTGCATGACCGCGATCCAGGCCGGCTTCACCTCCGTGATGATGGACGGCTCGCTGAAGGCCGACGGCAAGACGCCCGGCGACTGGAATTACAATGTCGGGGTGACCAGGGCCGTCACCGACATGGCCCATCTCGGCGGCATTTCGGTGGAGGGCGAGTTGGGCGTGCTCGGCTCGCTCGAGACCGGCATGGGCGACAAGGAGGACGGCCACGGCGCGGAAGGCAAGCTCTCCCACGACCAGCTTCTCACCAATCCCGAGGAAGCCGTGAAATTCGTCAAGGAGACCAGGGTCGATGCGCTGGCGATCGCGATGGGTACCTCGCACGGCGCCTACAAGTTCACCCGCAAGCCCGACGGCGACATTCTTGCCATGCGCGTGATCGAGGAAATCCACCGCAAGCTGCCGAGCACGCATCTGGTGATGCATGGCTCCTCCTCGGTGCCGGCGGATCTGCAGGAGATCATCAATGCCAATGGCGGCAAGATGAAGCCGACCTGGGGCGTGCCGGTCGCCGAGATCCAGCGCGGTATCAAGAACGGCGTCCGCAAGATCAACATCGACACCGACAGCCGCATGGCGATGACGGGGCAGATCCGCAAAGTGCTGCAGGAAAATCCGGAAGAGTTCGATCCGCGCAAATATCTGAAGCCTGCGATGGAGGCGATGACGAGGCTTTGCAAGCAGCGGCTGCAGGAGTTCAATACCGCCGGTCAGGCGAGCAAGATCAAAAAGGTGCTGACCACCGCCGAAATGGCCAAGCGCTACAGCAAAGGCGAGCTCGACCCGCGGGTTGCGTAGCGGGCGCAAATCATGACCGCCCGCCTCCCTGACCAAAGTATGCTCGGCATTCGCCCGAGAACTGCCTATTTTGGTTTGCAATAGCGTCTTCGGGCGGAACGGGGACCGGTTCGCGCGAAACGCGTCCTGAAAAGCACTCTTGGAGGACGTTCCATGAATCTCGCCGATCTCAACAGAGTAGCGCTTGCCATGACGACGCCGGGCAAGGGCATCCTTGCCGCCGACGAATCCACCGGCACCATCAAGAAGCGCTTTGACGCCATCAAGGTCGAATCGACGGAGGAAAACCGCCGCGACTATCGCGAGATGCTGTTCCGCTCGACGGAGGCGATGAGCAAATACATCTCGGGCGTCATCCTCTATGACGAAACCATCTGGCAAAACGCCAAGGACGGCACGCCGCTGGTCAAGCTGATCGAGCAGTCGGGCGCGATTCCCGGCATCAAGGTCGATGAGGGAACGCAGCCGCTGCCGTTCTGTCCCGGCGAACTCGTCACCGCCGGTCTCGACAAGCTCGCCGAACGCCTGAAGAAATATTACGAGCGCGGCGCGCGCTTTGCCAAATGGCGCGCGGTGATCGATATCGGCCAGGGCATCCCGACCATGACCGCGATCCGCGCCAATGCCCACGTGCTGGCGCGCTATGCGGCCCTGTGTCAGGCCGCGCAGATCGTGCCGATCGTCGAGCCGGAAGTGCTGATGGACGGCGATCATGACATCGACCGCTGCTATGACGTGACGCAGCGCGTGCTCAACCAGACCTTCCAGGAGTTGCGGGTGCAACGCGTCGCGCTGGAGGGCATGGTGCTCAAACCCAACATGGCGATCGCAGGCAAGAAGAGCGCAAGGCAGTCTTCGGTAGAAGAGGTCGCGGAGAAGACCGTGCGCCTGTTGAAGGAGACCGTGCCGGCCGCGGTCCCCGGCATCGCTTTCCTGTCCGGCGGACAGAGCGATGAGCAAGCGACCGCGCACCTCAACGCCATGAACCGGCTCGGTCCGCTGCCCTGGCGGCTCACCTTCTCCTACGGCCGCGCGCTGCAGGCCGCGCCGCAGAAGGCCTGGTCGGGCAAGGCCGAGAACCTCGCCGCGGGCCAGCGTGCATTCACCCATCGCGCGCACATGAATGCGCTTGCGAGCAAGGGCGAGTGGACGACCGATCTGGAAAAGAAGGCGGCATAGACTTGGCCAGCAAGCCTGCTCAGCCGCGGCCCTTGCCGCGGCTCTATCTCGCAACGCCTGTCGTCGACGATCCTTCCCTCTTGATCGCATCGCTCCCCGGCCTTCTGGCCGGGGCCGACGTCGCAGCCGTCCTGCTTCGGCTGCAGGCAACCGACCAGCGCAGCATGATCACGCGCATCAAGGCACTGGCGCCGCCGATCCAGAACGCGGGCGCAGCCCTGCTGCTCGACGGCCATGTCGAACTGGTCGCCCGCGCCGGCGCCGACGGTGCGCACCTCGCCGGCATCGCCGCGCTGGAACAGGCGCTGCCGAGTCTGAAACCGGACCGCATCGCAGGCGTCGGTGCGCTTGCCACACGCCACGACTCCATGGTCGCGGGCGAACTGGGCGCGGACTATGTGCTGTTCGGCGAGCCCGATGCGAAGGGCGCGCGGCCGTCGACGGGCGCGGTCGCCGAGCGCATCGGCTGGTGGGCGGAGCTGTTCGAGCCGTCCTGCGTCGGCTATGCGGCCTCGCACGAGGAGGCGAGCGAATTCGTGATCGCGGGGGCGGATTTCATTCTGGTCGGCGATATGATCTGGCAGGATTCGCGCGGGCCGGCGACGGCGCTTGCGGACGTCGGACAGGCGATACGGCAGGCCTATGCGGCAACGCGCCAGCCCGAGAAGGCCGGACATGGATCGCTCTGAGGCATGACGCGTCTCGCCTCCATATCGACGTTTGCGGCTGCGCTGATGTTTGCGACGAGCGCGGTGGCGCAGGTTTCGGCGACGCCGCCGGCTGCGCAAAAGTCGGAGCCCGAGAAGCCGGCCGCGAAGCCGAAGACCAAACCGCATACCGTCACGAAGAAGCCGCCCGCGGCCGAAGCGAAGTCCTCGACGCCGGCTCCGGCCGCGACCGCCGCGCCTGCACCCGACGATCCCAATGTAGATAGGGTGTACGGCGCCTATCAGCGCGGCCAGTACAAGACCGCGTTCGACCTCGCCACGGTGCGCGCGCAAGCCGGCGACCCCAAGGCGATGACGATGCTGGGCGAGCTCTACGCCAATGAGCTC
>Ga0310912_10002268_pt1 | contig 10856 bp, 10 predicted proteins | sample GREbulkMGOX080_FD_203443 | JGI IMG/M metagenome (GOLD analysis project Ga0310912, IMG submission 203443) | Lab enrichment of tropical soil microbial communities from Luquillo Experimental Forest, Puerto Rico - GRE.bulkMG.OX080 | ecosystem: Environmental > Terrestrial > Soil > Tropical forest >...
ACCCCAATTGGCAGGGTTTCGCCGCCGAATCCTATGTGTTTGTTGCGGTGATCTATTGGACTTTTTGCTTTTTCATGTCGCGCTACAGCCAGATGCTCGAGCGCGAGTTCAATAAAAGCCGGCAGCGTTAGGGGCGGGGAGGGCAGTATGACCGATAGTGCGGTGGAGACCCGGGCCGGCGAGCCGATCATCGCGTTGCGCCAGGTCAACAAATGGTATGGCGAATTCCATGTCCTCAAGGACATCAATCTCGAGGTCAGAAAGGGCGAACGGGTCGTCGTCTGCGGGCCGTCCGGCTCGGGCAAATCGACGATGATCCGCTGCATCAACCGATTGGAGGAGCACCAGCAGGGTCAAATCAACGTCGCCGGGATCGAATTGACCGCGGATGTCAAGAACATCGAGGCGATCCGGCGCGAAGTCGGCATGGTGTTCCAGCAGTTCAACCTGTTCCCGCACCTGACCGTGCTGCAGAACCTGACCTTGGCACCGATCTGGGTGCGCAAACTGCCTCGGAAGGAGGCCGAGGAGACGGCCCGGCTTTATCTCGAGCGGGTGCGCATCCCGGAGCAGGCCGACAAGTATCCGGGCCAGCTTTCAGGCGGCCAGCAGCAGCGTGTCGCGATCGCCCGCTCGCTTTGCATGAAACCCGAGATCATGTTGTTCGACGAGCCGACTTCCGCACTCGACCCTGAAATGATCAAAGAGGTGCTCGACGTGATGATCGAACTCGCTCAGGAAGGCATGACGATGGTATGCGTCACCCATGAGATGGGCTTCGCCCGCACCGTCGCCGACACCATGGTGTTCATGGACCGCGGCGAGATCGTCGAGCGCGGACCGCCGCAGGAGTTCTTCGCCAACCCGAAAAGCGACCGCACCAAGCTGTTCCTAAGCCAAATCCTCGCTCACTAAGGGCTAGGCGCGCGACAGGTCCCTTACGGGAGACCGGTGGCTCTCCTCGTCTGCTCGGCCCCGGTAGTGACCGCGTTGCCGACCGTCGAAACATCCTGGCCTGCCCCTGCGATGGTGCCGCAAGCCGAAAGGATCGAGCCTGCTCCCGTCAGCATCAGTATCATCAGGAGCAGGGCAGCCAATTTGAAGAGGTTCCCTCGTCTGTGTCGAGCCCCTTTGTGCTCTGTCGATTGCCGCTGCGTCTCACTCTTGACGAGTGTCTCTCATAGATTGCGCGGCTCGGTTCCGTCGTGCCTTTAGAGAATTTGCCGTGGTCGAACAATCTTCCGCCCGAGATCGTCTTTCCGCCGAATCGGTTCGCGCCCGCGGGCTGGTTCTTGCGGCCGCGATGATGGCGATCGTCCTGACCGCCACGGAGGGCTCGATTGTCGCAACTGCGATGCCGACGATCGTCGCCGAGCTCGGCGGGTTTCGTCTGTTCAGTTGGGCGTTCGCAGCCTTTCTGCTGACCCAGGCGGTGTCGATCCCGATCTATGGCCGCTTGGCCGATCTTTATGGGCGCAAGCCGGTGTTCTTCGCCGGCACCAGCCTATTTCTCGCAGCTTCTCTGCTGTGCGGCCTTGCCTGGGGGATGGGGTCGCTGATTATCTTCCGCGCGCTGCAAGGTGCCGGCGCCGGTGCGATCCAGCCTATCGCCACGACCATCGTCGGCGACATCTACACGCCAGCCGAGCGGGCGCGGATCCAGGGCTATCTCTCCGGCGTCTTCGGTGTCGCTGCGATATTCGGCCCACCGCTCGGCGCTTTTCTCGTCGATCACATCGGCTGGTCCTTTGTCTTTTGGATCAACCTGCCGATCGGTGCAGCGAGTTTCGTGATGCTGAGCCTCTTCCTGGACGAGCGCAGGCAACCGCAACAGCATCGCGTCGACTATGCCGGCTCGACATTGCTGAGTTTGGGCACTGGGGCCCTGATGCTGGTCCTGATCGAGGCCCAGAGCCTGGGCAGAGCGACGATACTCGTCCTCACAGCGGGCGGCGCGCTGACTCTGATTGCGCTTGCCGCCAACGAGAAGCGGGCGTCGGAGCCGATATTCCCGGCCAGCGTCTGGCGAAACCGGGTGATCGCTCTCGGCAATCTCGGCGGCTTCGCCAACGGGGCACTGATAATGGCGGTCAGCGGCTACCTGCCGACCTATGTTCAGGGAGCGATGGGAGGAAGCGTTCTGTCGGCGGGGCTGGTACTCGGCGCAAGCTCGATCAGCTGGGCCTTCGCAAGCTTCGCGGCGGGCCGGTTGATGATCCGCACCTCATACCGTCTGGTCGCAGTGATCGGCGGCCTATCTGTGGTCGCCGGCAGCTTGTTGGTGATCGCGCTCGAACCGGGGTGGCCCCTCGCCTTGGCTGCAACCGGATCCTTCGTGATCGGGATCGGGATGGGATTCTGCAATACCGCCTTTATTGTTTCAATTCAGGCGAGCGTGGGCTGGACCGAACGTGGCGTGGCGACTTCTTCATACATGTTCATGCGCATCGTCGGACAATCGGTCGGGGCGGCGGTGTTCGGTGCGGTGCTGAATTTCGGCCTTTCCCGGCACGCTCCCGAAGCCGGTGATCTGGTCAACCGGGTGTTGGATCCGGGGTTGCGCCACAGTCTCGCAACCGCCGAGCTCGCACGACTCAGCGGGGCGATCGCATCGTCGCTGCATTTGGTGTACATCATTGCGGGTCTCGCAGCAGTTGTAACGCTCTTGCTGGCCTGCGCGTTGCCGGCGGCACTCAGCCCAACACGGCCGTCCGCAGCCGGCAAGCTTCGCGGATCGTAGGCGTCGCAGAGGAGGCGCGGTTGTTCCCAGAGCCAGATCTCTCGCCGACCGATCGCCTGGTCGCGCTTCTGGATCACCTCGGCCTTGGCACCGCACATTTCGGGACCCCGATCCCGCGCGACATCTCGGGCATAGCGACAGAACATCCCGAGCGGCTCGCCGGGGTCGTGCTCTGTGTGCCGAGCCGGCTGGATCCCGCGCCGTTTGCCGATATCGCCGACCGCGTTTTGATGATTTCGAGCGAGCGCGGGCCGGCGGCCGAAGCCACCGCGCGCGCCGCTGCGCGCCTCCCGGCGGCCGAGCGCTCAGTCCTTGCGGGCTACGACGCACCCGGCAGCTGGAGTGACGCCGTCGCCGAGCGCACCGACGAGATCGCCCAAGGGGTCATCGCGTTTCTCGGAGCGCGTCATGCCGATGTGCCGCGCGGCGGCGTACCAAAGGAAGGAACTCACGCCGGCATTTCCTACCGGATCGAGGGTTCGGGACCCGCATTAATCTTGCTTCCGTTCTTTCTCGCCCCCTCGCAATGGGTGCCGGCCATTCCGCGTCTGGCTCAACTCTTTACCGTCGTGACGACTGGCGGCCCGCATTTGGGGGGTGTGGCCTCGCTCGAGGATCGGGCGCAAATGCCGAGCTATCGGGCGATGTTCCGGACCCTGATCGATGTGATCGCTCCGCGGCCCGGCGAGACCATCCTCGAAATCGGCTGCGGTGTCGGATCGCTCGTCCGCTTGCTGGCTCGGCGTCTGAGTGCCGCCAATTCGATCACCGCTGCTGACGTCAACCCCTTCCTGCTGCGTGAGGCTGCAGAATTGGCTGAAGCCGATGGGCTGGCTGGCTCGATCCAATTTCGGCAAGCAAATGCCGAGGCGCTGCCATTCGAGGATAATTCCTACGATTGCGTCTATTCGGTCACCGTGTTCGAAGAATGCGATGCTGGCCGGGCGATCGCCGAGGCGATGCGCGTCGTCCGGCCAGGTGGCCGGGTCGGGCTCGTCGTTCGCGCGCTCGACATGCGGCAATGGTGGAACCTGGCCCTGCCCGAGGCGATCCTCCGCAAGGTCGAGGCGCCGCCTCGTTCCGTCGCTCCGTCGGGGGTCGCCGACCGGAGCCTCTATCGGCGGATGCGTGAAGCAGGGTTTGTCGACCTCGTCTGCTTCCCGTCGATGGTAACCTTAGACCGCCCAGGCGGCCCGATCTGGCGCAACCGCGAAGACCACATCTTGTCGCTGCTGTCCTCCGACGAGCTCGTGGTGTGGCACGCCGAGCGCGATCGGGCCGAGGCCGAGGGCCTCTTGTTCATGGCCCACCCGCTGCATTGTGCGGTCGGCGCCAAACCCGGGTGTGGGATCGGCTAGTCGACGCGCCCCCCGTGTTTTCTCCCTGATCTCAGGGAGAAAATTCGATTTCGTTCCGCGCAACCGCCAAAAATATCTTATAGATCAAATACTTGAACTAAAGCCCAGGCGCTTTGTTGACGCTCCCTGAGGGAGGCTTTGACCATTTCTTGACGCCCGAACCGGGAACGATGAGGGACAGGAAGTATGGGATCCTACACCCTGATCTTGTCGGCAGGATGGCGACCTAGCCGAGCCTCGGGACGGGCCGATTTGCGATCTCCACCGCCGCCCCCTCGAAGAAAGCGCGCTGCGCCGCGGCGTCCCACATCAGCCGCGGGTCGAAGGTTTCGGCGGCGAACATGGTCAGGATGACGACGGCGCAGAAGGCGAGGGCGCCGACCCCGGGCTCGATCGTGATCACCGAGCCGAAGGCGACAAGCGCACCGAGCAGGGACTCCATAAAGATGTCGATCATCGACCAGCGCCCGATAAAGCGGACGATGTGATAGAGCCGGGTGCGGTCGCGCAGCCACCCCGAGCGCCCGGTCTGGATCGTGATCAGCATGATCGAAAGCCCGACGAGCTTTAGCATCGGCACCGCGATGCTGGCGAAGAAGACGAGTAGGGCGAGCGGGTACTGGCGGGCGGTCACCAGCTCCTCTACGCCGCCGAGGATCGTGCTCGGCTGCCCGGCGCCGAGCTGCACCACCGACAACACCGGGTAGTAGTTTGCCGGGATGTAGAGGATCGCGGCGGCGAACACCAAGGCCCAGGTGCGCGCGACGCTATCGGGCTTGCGCTCGTGCAGCGCGCTTGCGCAGCGCGGGCAGCGTGCGTCGTGCGGCCGGAGCACGCTGACCAGGCCGCAAGTCTCGCAGCCGACCACGTCCTGCGAGCCACCCGATCCGCCGGACAGGGTACCGCGGTACAGCCTCTCCCACACCGCCTCGCGGTCGAGTGCCGAATCCATCCAGACCAGGACGAAGGTAAGGGCGAAGAGCGCGTAGACGCCGGCCAAGAGCCCGATCGTCACCAGATCGCCGAGCTTCACATAGGCGACGAACACACCAAAGACGAAGACGTCGATCATCGACCACGGGCGCAGCCGCTCGGCCAAGGCGAAGACGCGGCGCAGATGGCGGGGTGGCGTCCTCTCATGCAATCGGATCAGCACGTAGAGCGTGCCGACCAGCCGAATGAGCGGCGCCAGCACGGTGACAAACACGACCACCGCTCCGAGTGCCGCCATGTTCTGCCGAACCAGCTCTTGCGGTCCCGAGAAGAGGTTGGCCGTGCGCGATATGCCGGCCGTCTCGACGCTCATCAAGGTCGTCGTGCACATGACGACGAGTAGCACGAACGCAGCCACGGTCAGGGCGATAATGTGGTCGATGCGATGCGAGCTGGTGCGGCGCAAGGTCGTCGGACAGCGCACGCATTGCGCGGTCATACCCGGCATCAGGGCCGGAACCGTCTGGAACAGCCCGCAGCCCGGACATTCGCGGAGCTGGGGCTGGGTTTGTGGCCGGTCCCCGGACCGCATCAGCGGCTCGCGAGCAGCATTGAGGCCAGCCCGTCGGCGAGCTGCCCCACGGCCGTGCTGATCGCTGTGACCTCGCCCGGAACACCCGGCGCCGGCGGCGGCACCGAGAAGCGGAAGGAGCGCAACGTCGGAGCGCCACGGCCCTTGAAGCTGATGCTCGCCTGGGCTTGCAGGATCAGGTTGCCGGCGGCGTCCTCATCGAGCCGCTGCAGGTTGAGCTCGACCGTCGCGTCCGGCGAGGCCGTGAGCGCACCACTCTCGCCGATGACGGTGCTCTGCGGCAGCCGCTGACCCAGCTCCTCGATCAGCACCCGGCTCAGCATCGCGCCGAGCGGCTCGCCCCACCAGTCGTTCGACATCACGTCGAGCCGATAATTCTCGGACGAGCGGACGATCTGTGAGCGCTCCAGGTAGCGCGCGGTGGAGATCTGCTGCAACGCGACGACCTTTGGTCCGCCGGTCTGCGGGGTGCCGGGTACAGGCGCGATCGTGTAGAGCACCGGGTTGGGCGACGAGCACGCGGCGAGAGCCGCCACCCATCCGGCTGCGACCAGCACCGCTGTCCTCATTCCAGCGGGCCCTCGGGCCGACCTTTGACCAGCGCCTCGGGGTGGCGTGCCAGGAGGTCTGCGAGCGCACGGATCGAGCGCACCGCGTCGGTCGTCTGCGCCATCAGCCGATCGAGATCGCGGTTGAACTTGGTGTTGTCGCCATAGCCGCTGTCGAGCGACAGGACCAATTTGTTGGCGCTGGTCAATGTCTTCTCCAGCCCGGCGGTAAGCTCCGGCAATTGCTTGGTATCGAGGCGCTGCACCATGGCTTGGGCCGATGCGATCATCGCCGAGAGATCGGTCAGCGCCTTCTTGAGCTGCGGACCCTGGGTCATGTCGTTGACCGACTTCAGAATCCCGTTGAGGCTCTGGCCGATCTGGTCGAATGGAATCGTGTTCACCTTCCCGAGCAGATCGTTCGCGGAGGATGCGAGGCCGGCGAACCCGCCGCCCTCCGTCGACGGCAGCACAAAATCCCCACCGTCCATTGTGACCGTCGCGGGCGGTGCGTCCGTCACGAAGTCGAGCGCCACCACCTGCTGTCCGGTGATCAGGCTGGCACTCTGCAAGCTCGCCCGCAGTCCTCCTTTGAGGAGCGCTTCGACCGATTCCGCGTCGGTTTTGTACACTCGGACCCCCACGCCGACGACGCGTTCCGGCTCGAGTTCGAAACGAACCGGCGCCAGGACAGTGTCCTTGGCGCGGTCGTACGTCAGCCGCACCTCGGTCACTTGTCCGACCTTAAGTCCATGCACCGTGACGTCTGATCCCGGCGCCAGCCCCTTCACCGAGCCGGGGAAGTAGGAAATCATCGGGATCTTCCGGGTATAAGAGGCGTTATTCGCCGCGTCCCGGTCGGCAAACAATGGGAAAACGTGGTTCTCGGATGTCTCCGCAGCGTGGATTTCCGCCGCCGGCGTCTCGAACGCAATGCCGCCGAGCAATAGCGCCTTCAGCGACTCCATCTGGACCTCGATCCCCGCGCCGCCGAGCTTGATCGAGAAGCCCGAGGCATTCCAGAACCGCGTCTCGTCGTGCACATAGCCGTCGTAGGGCGCCCGGACAAAGGCGCGGATCGTCGCATACTCGGCCATGTCGGCGATGTCCCAGCCGAGCACCTCGCCGACATTGAGATCCCGAAAGAACACCGGGGAGCCGAGCGAGATCGAGCCGAGCCGCTCGGCCTTCAGCACGAAGGTATGGCCGGGCACGTTGGCTTGCAGGATCGGCGGGTCCTCCTTTCCGACGAATTTGTGCTCCGCCTTGCCTCCGGCCTCACCCGGCAGCATGCCGATATAGCTCCCGGAAAGCAGTGTCTCGAGACCGGAGACGTTGCCGGCGAAGAGCCGGGGCTTCACCACCCAGAAGATCGTCTGATCGGTTAGCAGGGGCGTGGCTTGGTGGGTGGTGGCGACCGTCACGACGACATGCGTGTGGTCGGGGGCAAGTTCGAGGCTCTTGACCGTGCCGAAGACGATGTCCTTGAATTTGAGCTGCGACTGGCCGGCCTGCAACCCTTCCCCGCTGTCAAAGGAGATCCTGATCGTCGGCCCTTCCTTCGACCATGTGTCCCAGGCGAGCCAGCCGCCGATCGCAACCGCGACCAGCGGGATCACCCAGATGACCGATATCCGCCGCGAGCGCCGCGTCGTGGCGCGCGGGACGGCCGCCCGCTGCTCGAGGACATCACTCATTGCTTGACTCCCCTTGGACCCCGGGCGATCCCGACCCGCTTCGGATCCGCAGTGTCGCGCCGGCCGCTGTCCGGGTCAACCCAAGCCCAGCGTTCCTGTCGGGGCAGATAGCTCGCTCGGGGCGCGTCCGACTATGCGTTTTTGGCAGAAACGGCGGAAGATCCCTGTTCTGGCGAGGTTGTGGTTGAGCAACTAGGATAGGCGCTTGCGCAATCGGATCGCTCGCATCGCTGAGATCCCCAATGTACGTGCCGACATGACGCCGTGGATCGCCGATTGGGCTTGGAGCCTGCCGTTGATCTTGCTGACCGTGATCATCCACGTTTTCGGGCTGGGCCTGATCAACGAGCGGGTTGTCCGCGCCCTGAGCCGTTCGATCGACTGCCGCAGGCTGGTCCCGCTGTTCGCCCTGGTGATGGGTGTTGCTGTCCTGCTTGTGACTGCTCTGCACGCGATCGAAGGCATGGCATGGGCCGGCGCCTACCGCTTTCTCGGCGCCGTGCCCGATGCCAAATCGGCGATGCTCTATTCATTGAACGCGATGACCACATACGGCCATGAAAGTGTTTCGCTCGCGCCACAATGGCAGATGATGGGCGCTCTGGAGGCGCTCAACGGTATGCTGCTGTTCGGGCTGACCACCGCGTTTCTGTTCGCGATGATCCAGGAGGTCTGGCCGCTCGCCGTTAGGGGCGGTCGTCGGGGCGGTTGAGGTTTGGCTACCGGCCGAGCTGGGCGAGCGCCGCGCGCAACGGTGCGCCGGAGACCTGGAGCAGACCTTCGAACGACCGGTCGAGCTCCAGAATCAGAAAGATCGCGCCGGCAACCGATAGCGCGCAGACGCAGAGTACAGTGATGACAGTGGCGTTGCGCGGGGCGAAGAGCCCGAAGCTGCCGAAGATGATGCAGAGCCAGAACACCAGCACCACCAGAAACGGGATCGGGATCGAGGTGCCCAGATGCTCGAACAGCAATAGGCGCGTTCGCGCCACAGTGCCGGCCAATGTCAGGGCCTGGCTCTGCATCGAGCGCTGCAGGTCGCTCTGCGGCGACAGCGCCTCGATCTTGTCGTAAAGCGCTTCGACCGGGGACGCTGCCGGATCAATCGCGATTGGCTTGGCGCCATCGGCCGGCCAAAACCGCTCGATCGTGGCGGCCACCGAGCGCCGCAGCAAAGACCGCGCCTCTTTCGTCTCCGGCCCGTAACGATCCAAGGCGCGGTCGAGCAGGATCATGTCGGCCGAGGCTTCCACTAGCTGATTGCTTCGGGTGTCGAACGCGCTCTTGGCCGAGGCGATCAACAGGCTCAAGACCAGCGCCGACATCGTCGCGATCAACGCGATCCCGAGCTTGACGACATCCTTCGAATCGCTGCTCAGATGCTCCTCTGGCAGCACGCTGTGCAGAAACATGGCCAGCAATGCGCTGCCGAAGACCAGCGCGAACACAATCCAGCCGATCGCCATCGGGCTCACGATCCGTCCTCCGGCAGCGCCGCCTAGCGTGCAGGCTCTTCGCCCTAGAATTTGAAAGTGGCGGCGAGGATCGGCCCCTTCATGTGGACGTTGAAACCCAGATTCAAGCCGTCGCTCGCGGTATAATTAAAGTTGACGGTGCGGTAGCCGAGTTGAAGGTCGAGCCACGGCTTCGGGGCGTAGTCGATCGTGCCCAGCAGCTGCCAATCGCTGTGCGCGCCGACGCCAAAGCCGCCGACATCGCCATAGGCGTTCAGGCCGAACCCGCTGGGCAGAAACCCGCTGGGGAGGTCGATATGATATCGCCCGGCAATCAGCGGATCGACCCAGCTGGCGTCGCGAGTGACACTCGCTCTCGAAAGGAGCCCCGGGTTCAAGTTCAGGTTCGCGACAAATGACCAGGCCCGGAAGCCGATACCCAAATCGGCGTACTGGGTTGGCTGCTCAAGGGCGCGGTAAAGCAACGTCGCGGTTCCCGCGTTGGTAATCAGCCCCGCCGAGCCGCCGTTAAAAAAGACGTTGCGGGTCGTGATGCCGGTGCTGACCGGCACATGAAAGGCGCCGCCGAGCAGGCCCAGCGGCCCGTCGCGGATCTCGATCGAGCTCATCCACGGCACCGCACTGAGATGCGACAAGAGATCGATTGCGCTGACGTCTGCATTGACTGTCGGCGCCCGCTCCAGCGGCGTCTGGATGGTGGCGTTGATACCGGCAAGCCAGAGGTAGGGCGTGAACAAAATTTGCGCGCCGCCGGGCAGGGTTGTCTCCTGAGCGCCGGCCGGCGGGGTTGTCTCCTGAGCGCCGGCCGGCTGCGGTCCGGCCGCAATCAGCCCCAAGCCGACGACGAGGCTCGCCAATGCCGAGCAGGCAATCGTCATTTCCGTGGAAGAGGCTGTCAGAAAATCTTGCAGACGCACAAATTCGTCGTCCCCGCGCAAGCGGAGACCCAGAGCCTGCCCCTGGCTTGAACAGGGGGGCAAGTGACTGAAATCCCTAGGTTCCCGCTTTCGCGGGAACGACGGGTATAATGATGACAGCACCCATCGCCAACCTATGGTGAACACGGGTACCATTTCGGTATCAGCCTCACTGCTTCAGCCAGGCCTGGAAGAGCCCTTCCTTGCAAGGCTCGGAGAGCTCCTGAAGATGCTCCTTCATGCAAGCCTTGATCCGGCCCTGACCGGGCGGGACCTGACTGCAGAACTGAGCGATATCGGGCTTGCATGCTTGAAGGACGGCCCGCATGCCGGGCCGCATCTGCGCCATCGCGCCCGATGTGGAGAGCAGCAAGACAGCGCCGGCCATCAGGATTTTCTTCGTCAACATATTTGACGCTCCATTGCCTATACCCCACCCAGGGCTATTGCGCTTCACTATTATTATGCGGGGGCATTTTCGCGCAAGAGTTTCTTATTGAATGCTCAAGCCTCGCGGTGCGCCACGCCGACGACCGACAACGCCTGCAGGGCGAACCGATTTGTCAACAAAGACCGAGGCCGGACTGTCGGCGCCG
>Ga0310912_10002275_pt1 | contig 10844 bp, 9 predicted proteins | sample GREbulkMGOX080_FD_203443 | JGI IMG/M metagenome (GOLD analysis project Ga0310912, IMG submission 203443) | Lab enrichment of tropical soil microbial communities from Luquillo Experimental Forest, Puerto Rico - GRE.bulkMG.OX080 | ecosystem: Environmental > Terrestrial > Soil > Tropical forest >...
ATCGATCTTGCCGTCGCGCGCCTTCTTGTTGAGGTTGACGCAATAGGTCTCGAGCGCCTCGCCCTTCTTCTTGGAATCCTCGTTGCCTTTGGTTTCGGTTTCCTCGTCGACCCCGCGCACCGGGCGCGCCTCGGAGACCCCCGGCCGCTTGGCGATGCCGTGGCTGATGTAGTTGACTGCGTCATAGCGCGTCATGTCCTGCTCTTGCAGGAAATAGGCGGCGTGGCTTTCGCGCTCCGCGAATATCGCGATCAGCACGTTGGCGCCGGTTACCTCCTCGCGACCGGACGACTGCACATGAATGACGGCGCGCTGGATCACACGCTGAAAACCGGCCGTCGGCTTGGCGTCGTCGGCTCCGTCGGTAACGAGATTTTCGAATTCGGTTTCGAGGTAGTTGACCAGGCTGGTACGCAGCTTGTCGAGGTCGACGCTGCAAGCGCGCATGACGGCAGCCGCATCGGAGTCGTCGATCAGCGACAGCAACAGATGTTCGAGCGTCGCGTATTGATGGTGACGCTCATTGGCAATTGCCAGCGCACGATGCAGGGATTGTTCTAGGCTTTGGGAAAAAGTCGGCATTCGCGCTCCTGTGGCCCCTTGCCATCATGATCGCCGTTGCCCGCTCAGGCAACAACAACCTTTGTCACATATAGTTATGGCCGAGCGCAGCAAAAGACCGGTTCCGCAACTCGGCCGCGTCACGGTTTTTCAGATGCAAAACCCGTTCCCAATTGGGCAGACCGCGCGCCGAGCGGCCGCAACACCGTAGTTTACCGGCGCCGTGCTACTTCTTTTCCATCACGCACTGCAGGGGATGCTGATGCTTGCGCGCAAAATCCATCACCTGCGTCACCTTGGTCTCGGCGATCTCATAGGTGAAGACGCCGCACTCGCCGATCCCATGGTGATGGACGTGGAGCATGATCTTGGTGGCGGCTTCGACGTCCTTCTGAAAGAACTTTTCCAGGACGTGGACCACGAACTCCATCGGCGTGTAGTCGTCGTTGAGGATCAGGACGCGGTACAGGTTGGGTCTCTTGGTCTTCGGCTTGACCTTGGTGATGACGGAGGTGGCTGGCCCACCGGTACCGGCAGGGCGGTTTTCATTATTACCCATCCTGGGGCGAACCGCGGCTATTGGGGCCGGCACTTGCGGATCGAAAATAGAAGTCAGTTGCGGCATGGCACAGGCGTTCGATATCCCCATGGGAGACCGGACGGCAGCCAACGGATCCTCTCAGGCCGGAGCCGTCATGGCTTCCATCTTCACAGATCGCCCTCTCCAGCCGAAGCGACCCGTCCGGATCTCACCGGTGGGGAATATGGGTCAGTCCCCGGTCCCATGCAAGCGCGCCCAAGACGCGCCCGCAGCGGATCCGACTCCTGACCTCGGCGATCTCCGCCTACGTTAACCAATTCCGGCCGGTTTGACAAAATCAACGCCGCGTCGTTCCGCGACGATGATTTTTGCCGGTATCAATACCCGAATCGACACACTCTTTTTGCCCAAGGGATCGATGACGTCGGTCGCACGTTGAATCTCTTCGTGCGCGGGCGACAGCGCGAAAAAGCCCGGCTGTTGCAACCGGGCTTTTGGTCTTGCGCGAGCGCCTGATCGAGAACGCCTTGTACTCGGCGCCTCGGCGATTAGCGAGCCGCAGCGGGCCCGAACTTGGTGATCAGCGTCTCCAACGGCTTGTAGGCCTGCTTGGCGAGATCGCCGTAAAGGCCCGCGATCTTCTGGGAATCGGTGACCAGGGTTTCGTAAGCCGTCTTGGCATATTCGCTCTGCGCTTCGATCGCCTTGTCCAGCGACTTCACGCCCGAGAGCTTCTCCACAAACGACTTGGTGTCCTCGTAGGACTTCTTGGTGTAGTCGCCATAGGCAGTCGCGATCGCGGACAGCCCGTTCTGGAAGGTGGTCGCCGTGGCAACCGCGGACTCGAGTTGCTCTTTGCCGTAGCTCTGAATGTCTTCAACCTTAAACATCTTCAATTCCTTTTCCCGGCTCAATCTGTAACCGGGGACACCCCCGGCTTTCTGACCCGACTCATATATAGTGCACTGCACAATAAAGGTCAACATTCTTGTGCGACGCACCATCGGCGGTACTTTCAGGGCGAATCCCGGCGGTCTGGCAAGGCTTCCTTAATCTTTTGGAAACTCGGGCGACCTAACCTGCTCCTTGGACTTGTCACCTTCCGGCAGGCGGTGAAAAGCCGTTTGCCAGCAACGTATTAGCCTTTAACGGCAGCTTGGGCCTGTGAGCCTGGCTGTGCACACCACGCGGGTTTTGAGCTGAGAAGCATCACGGGTGATTGGGCACAATTTTGCCTCACGAACCGGTGATCAAGTGAGAAACTGGGACGGGGATTTCATGCTTCGTGAACACTTGGCTTCCTCGCGCTTGGTGCGAGTTGGCGTTTTGGGGCTGGTTGCATTCGCGGCGGCGGCCGTCACGAGCGAAAGCGCCCAGGCGCGTCGCTACTCCCGGCACCACAGCACCCATCACGTCCGCCATCACGATTCCGACGACAGCTACAGTCCGCAGTTCTCTTCGATCATCGTGGATGGCAACTCCGGCGCAACGCTAGCCGCCACGAGTCCCGACGGCGTCCGTCATCCCGCCTCTCTCACAAAGATCATGACGCTTTATCTGCTGTTCGAGCGTCTCGACGCCGGCAAGATGAAGCTCGATACCGAAATGCCGGTATCTGAACACGCCTCCGAACAGGATCCGACAAAGCTGGGGCTACGTCCTGGCCAAACCATCAAGGTTGAAGACGCTATCAAGGGTCTGGTGACGCGTTCCGCCAATGACGCCGCGGTCGTCATCGCCGAAGCGATCGGCGGCAGCGAAGATGAGTTCGCCAGGATGATGACGCGCAAGGCGCATGCGCTCGGCATGAGCCGCACCATTTATCGCAACGCCTCGGGGCTTCCCAACGACGAGCAGGTGACGAGTGCGCGCGATCAGGCGATGTTGGGTCGCGCCATTCAGGACCGCTTTCCGCGCTATTACCGCTATTTCTCGACGCAGGCCTTCAACTTTCGCGGCCAGAGCATCAGCAACCATAATCACCTGCTCGGCAGCGTCGAGGGTGTCGACGGAATCAAGACCGGCTACACCCGCGCTTCCGGTTTCAATCTCGTAACTTCAATGCACCGCGGCAACCGCTTCCTGGTAGGTGTCGTGATGGGTGGCCGCAGCGGCGGCGCGCGCGATGCCACCATGCGCAGCCTGCTCGCGGCAAATCTGGAGAAGGCTGCAACGACGCGGACGGCTGCTGCGATCACCGAACGCAGCGGCTCGGAGGCCACCACCGATGTCGCCGATGCCCAACCGAAGCCGGCTCCTGCGCCGGTCGCACAGGTGCAGGCCACGCCCGTTTCGCCCGATACCTGGACGCCGCCCGCGATGCGCAATCCACCGGCCAAAGTGACGGCCGCGCTTGCGCAGGCGAGTGCCGCCATGCCCCCCGCTCAAGCCAAGACCGAACCTGCGCCGCTTTCTTCCGGCGTGATCCAGGCTCAAGCAATGGCGGCCATCCCCGGCTCGTCCGAGCCGATGAAGCCTGTCAGGGTCAAGACAGTTCAGGTCAAAGCGGGATCGACGAAGGTCGCTTCTGCCGGCCCATCCCAACCCTCGCCTCCCATCATCAGCGCATTGCCGCAGGCTCAGCCAGCTCCCGCGGAGACATCGAACGCCGTCGTCGCGAAGGCAACTGAGGTTGGCAAGCCTGAGCCGGTGAAGCCCGAAGCTGTCAGAGCCGAGGCCGCCCGACCAGACTTGCCGCCGCAGCCGCCTGGTCACGGTACCGGCAATGGCTTGCTCGGCGTGCTGCCCGCATCCAGCGTTGTTCCTGCCTCGTCCGCTGCGCAGCCGGTCGCCGTCGCCGCACCCCAGCCGGCGGTCGCGGTTGCGACGGCGCAACCCGCCTCGCCTCCTCCGCCGCAGATCAGCCAGCAAACCACCCCGAGCAAGCCCGTCGTCCACACGGGTTGGATCGTGCAGGTCGGCGCGCTCGAAAGCGAAGACGAAGCCCAGCAGCGCATCGAGGCCGCCAAAAACAACGCCCGCGGGCTGCTCAGCAAGGCCGACTCCTTTACGGAGCCGATCATCTCCAAAGACAACCGCAAACTCTTCCGCGCTCGCTTTGCGGGCCTCGAGCGTGATCAGGCCGAAGCGGTCTGCCGCGCGCTGCGCCACTCCGACATCGTCTGCATCACCGTTCGTAACTGATTATCAACGGCTTGAACGAGCAGATGCCCGCGCCGCAAAAGCGCGGGCTTCTTTTTTAGCTGCCCGAAGACGCAATCCTGCAAACCTCTCGTCAAGAATTTGGGCTTAAAACTTTTTGAAAGCGAAGGTCACGCCGGAGCAACGGCGGACGGCGGCAGGCGTCTGCCAGAGTCTCGGCCTGGAAAGCGACTTTGTGGCGTTTGTGAGCGTTGCCGGAGTTAGCCGTTATGCGTGCGAAGCAAAGTATCCTTGGCCTCGTTTACTCGGGCGGCGAGGTACGTCGACCCCCCCTGGTCGGGATGCAGTTTCTTCATGAGCGCTCGGTGGGCTCGTCCGATTTCCTCGCGCCCCGCGCCCGGTTGCAGGCCAAGGATCTGATAGGCCTCCTCGTCCGTCATTTTGCCGCCCGGCGGCGCGCGGCGTTGCCCGCCTGCCGTATTTCCCTGCGCGTGCTGACGCCAAGCGGGAAACCGGCGGTCCAGATAGCTTTCAAGTAAGGCCACGCTCTCGGCATCGAAGCCCGAGATCATCCCGATCAGCCCGTTGAGATCGAATTCGTCGAGCGAATGGCCCGCGTGAGGTCCCGCGACGATTCGCCCGGTCAAGGCACCGCTGTCATGGTCCAGCGTCATATCGAGATACTGGGAGCGAACCTGCGAGCTCTGGCCGGAGGAGCGCCGCGAGGCGGCACCTGAGAAGATGTTGCCGAAATTGCTGAAGGCGGCCGTGCCAAACGGCGACCAGCCAAGCAATCCGGCGCCGAAGATGCCAATCGGGATTGCGACCGCGAGCTCCCCCCTCACGCCGACAAAAGCGGCGACGGCGAGCGCGATCACGCCTCCGACAATCTTGAGTGCGCGCGCGAGCACGGCCGGATTGGCCGCGCGATACATCTGCAGCAGCAAATAGAGGACGAGAACAGCGATAGCGCCCGCGATCAGGGTCGGCATGGCCTTAATATAATCGGCTTGGCGCCAAAAGGTGAGAGATCACTTCATCTGGCCGAGTAATTTGGCGGCGCCGCTCTCGCGCGCCGACAGCCGTTTGAGGGCATCGCGGCCGCCCGCCGCGTAGGCGGCCGCGGCGCGCAGCAGTTCACGCAATTGTGCGGCTGCACCGGGATCGAACCTGCACCAGGCACCGCCGGTGAGCCGCGCGATCTCACGGAAGGCCCGTTCGGCAACGGCATCATGCCCTTCCTGGAACACGAAGACCGGCACCTTGAGCATGCCGAGTTCGCCGGCCTTGGCGCAGAGGTCGTCGACCTTCTCTTCCATGGCGTCGCCGACGAACACCACCGCGCGCACACCTGAGGCAGCCGCCTCGCGCCGCGCTTCGGACAGTACCTTGCCGATCTGCGTGTTACCGCCGCGGCAGTCGATCTTGCTCATCAGCCTTGCAAGCTCGGCGCTGTCGGAAATCCAGCCCGTCGCACGGCATTCGTTGAAGCCGCGATAGTAGACCAGGCGAATATCGAGGCTTCCGAGCGAAGCTGCCTCGCGGAACATATCGGCCTGCAGCGTGCAGGCCATGTCCCAGGTCGGCTGGCGGCTCATGGTGGCGTCGAGCGCAAAGACCAGCCGCCCCCGCGCACCCGCTTCATGCGGAGACATCGCGCGCGCTTTCGCAACGAAGGCGGCGATGTCGTCCGATGTCGAGGCCTTGGCATCCGGCAATGAGTCGGCCTTCGCGCCATCGCGCGAAGCCACGTCGCCTGATTTTGATTTGGTCGGTTCGCCGGACATCGGCGCTCGCGTGTGCTGCAAGCCCTCGGATAACCAGGGTTATCTTTTGACCCTAATGCGTCTCCGCGCTCGCGGACTTGGCCTCTTTCCCGGTTTCTCTCTCGGTTTCCTTCCGGGGCTCCTTCCCGGCCGGTACGTATGGTGCGACCGGGCCCGGTTCGAGAACCTTGGGCGAATTGGCTTCGACGGGCGCAGCCTCAGTATCGGTATCGGCCAGGAATTTGTCGAGCATGCCCTGGATCGAGGCCTTCGCCTCTTCCGATCCGGTATCGCGCATGTCGTTATGCTGGAAGGTGGTCTTCACCACCGTGATACCCAACTTCTCGCACTCTTCGTCGCTCGGAATCACGCCGGGGTCGGTCTTGAACTGCGGGTCCTTCGAGCGGAAACTCAGGATCTTGAACTTGCCCGAGGTGATGAAGGGGACGCGCAGATTGTCGAGCGTCACGACCTTCTTGACCTCATCCGGGTATTGTTTGGCGAAATACATCGTGATGTCGCCGCCCATGGAATGTCCGACCACCGTAAGATGATCGTAGTCGGCATTGGGCTGGAGCTTCTTCATCTCCTCCACAGCGAAGCGGATATTGGCGACGCCGCGCTGGATTTGCGCGAGCCGCCCAACATAGAGCTCGCCGACCTTGGTCACCATCGGCGGATCGGTCGGCAGGTCATGCTGGATGCTCACCACCTCGTAGCCGCGCGCTGCCATCACGTTTGCGAGGAAAGAATATTCGGTGTTCTTGACGGTATTGCCGTGATTGAAGATCGCGACCGGCAGCTTGATCATGCCGGCATTCGCCTGCATTTCCTTGTCGCGACGGACAGCGATGTCAACGGCGACGGGACGGTTTTCGCGCGACGCATCGTAAAATGTGAAGGACTCGTGACGGATCGCCCATTTGCTGACGGTGAAATAGGCGGCCGTCGCGACGATGCCGACAGAAACCAGTACGGTAATTCCACGTTTCATGTTTGGCCCGTCTCACTGCCTCTCAGGACCTGGGGTCCCGCGTTTCCTCAAATATACGTCACACTAAGGTGACAGGAAGGCCAAAAGTTGTAACTTGCCCGCCTGAACGTTGTGCGACGCACCAACGCACGCTCGATCCAACCTTGATGGACCCGCCTTTTTTGACGTTACCTCGCAGAGCGCGGTTCAGAAATTCAGTAGAATCACGGTAGAAACTGGCGGGTTGCCTGCTGGTTCCATCGATCCGTGTGAAAAGCGCGACAAAACGCGCTCAGGGCGACCTAAAGTAGTAGCCGCCTACCGCGCAAAAGTCAGGCGCTGATGATGTCGTGTATTTCGAGCGGCTTGTCAACCTGATTGAACCATTCGGCCCGATTCGCTGCGCGACGACGACCGCGCTCGTCGAGCGGCAGTTTCAACTGCCGCAGCAGGCTCGTGACCTCCTCCCGAGCCGTCACATGGCCGAGATTCGGGCGCGTACCGAGCGTAGCCTCGTCGATGTCGTCGAGCGCGGTCAGGCCGCGCGGGAAAAATTCGCGATAGACCACGCGTTCGGCGAACCCGTCGATCGAGCGGAAGCCGACGCGCAACGACAATTCCTTCAGACCATCGGCGACGAGTTGCTTGTTTCGCGAGCCGAGCATGGACAGGCGGTTACGCACCACGATCCAGTCGGTGGTGGCGCCATCAAGCTGGCGGCGCTTCCGCCTGGTGTCGCGCACCATCTCGGCATAATGGCTCTCGCCGGTAACAGCATAAGTCTGCGGGTCGACGGTGCCGAGTACGTCGAAATCCAGGAAACTGTCGTTGATCGGGGTCACCAGCGTATCGGCCATGGAATGGGCGAGCCGCATCAGGTAGCTGTCGGTACCGGGCGTGTCGATGACGATGAAGTCGAATGTCCGTTCGATCTCGCTGACCGCATCGATGAACTGCTGGAATTCCGAGTTTTCGTTGTCGGCGATCTGCATGGTCTCGCCGAGCTTGATGAGGCAGTGGAACGGCATTTCCAGATTGAGGCCGGTTCGACGCGCCCAGGCGCTGCGGTTGTTGATATAGTGGGTAAAGCTTTGCTGACGGCAGTCGAGATCGATGGTGGCAACGCGCTGGCCGGCCTTCATCAGGGCTACCGCAATATGCAATGCGGTTGTGGATTTACCGGAACCGCCCTTCTCGTTGCCCAGCACAACGACGTGCGCCGAGCCTGATTGCCCATGGCTTGCCTGCACCAGCATTTATCGGCCCCCCGCAGATATCTTCGAATTACGCGCAGCCGCGGTCAAGCGAAATGCGCGCTCCGATTTTCAAATTGCCCATCGTCGTGAATCCATGCTTCGCACATGGGCAGTTTTATGATCGAACGCGCAAATTGCTGCGGATAGCGTCGACAATTTTTCAACCCATGTGTCGCTTGGCGCTTGAGCAACGCGCTTGGTAAGGTCGACCGCCACCCGCCAGGGTGGATCGCCACGCCTTGCCCGCCCAAAAGATTGAGTCCAGATGTCCCGTAGCCCCATGATTGCCCGCACGGTCCCAGTTTTGCGCCGCGCCGTGGACGCCTTTCGCGCCAGGAAAGCCACAATAGCGCTGGTACCAACCATGGGCGCGCTCCACGACGGCCATGTGTCATTGGTCCGCTTGGCAAAACGGCGCGCGAAGAAAGTGGTCGTCTCGATTTTTGTGAATCCGACTCAGTTTGCTCCGACGGAAGATTTTGGCTCATACCCGCGCACGTGGAAGAGCGACCTTGAGAAGCTCACAGCGGAAGCAGTGGATTTGATCTGGAACCCCGACGTGAAGACGATGTACCCGGAGGGCTTCGCGACCCGCATCGCGCCCGAGGGTCCTGCGACGGCCGGTCTGGAGGATCGCTTCCGGCCGCATTTCTTTGGCGGGGTCGCAACCGTCGTCGGCAAGTTGTTCACCCAATGCCGGCCTGACGTGGCAATTTTCGGCGAAAAGGATTTCCAGCAGCTCCGGGTGGTGGCGCGGATGGCGATGGATCTGGACCTCGGCGTCAAGGTGATCGGTTCCAGGACGGTGCGCGAGCGCGACGGCCTCGCGATGTCGTCCCGTAACGTCTACCTCTCAGCCGAGCAACGGCGCGTGGCGCCTGTGCTCTACCGCGCGATGAAGGAAAGCGCTGCGCAGTTGAAGGCCGGCGATGAGATCGCGGCCGTGATGAGTAAGGGCGCCGACATCATCAAGGCCGCGGGTTTTGCACTGGATTATTTTGAAATTCGCAACGCGGAGACGCTGGCACCGGTTGCGTCCGCGAGCGACGGGCCGTTGCGCATCCTGGTCGCGGCCAAGATCGGCAAAACGCGGCTGATCGACAACATTGCGGTGTCATAGACTGGAAGGCCGGAATCAGGACTCTAAAATTAGAGCAATCCGAGATCGCGCAGCTCGCGGCGCATCGGTTCCGGCATCGCGGCAATCGTTCCGGCCGCGGCCTTGCCGAGATCGGGCGGCGCTGCATCGGCGGTAAAGTAACGCCACCCCTGGAACGGACGCATTGGCCGCGGCGACACCGCGATCACCTTCGGCTGCATAATAAGTCGGCAGCGCCCGATCCCATCCCTGTCGCGGAACGGTTCGACGCCAACGATCTTCTCGCGGGCGGCAATTTCGCCGCGAATCACCCAATAGAGCGAGCCACCGGCAAGGATTTCGTCAATCCGCTTTGGCGTCATTCTGGTGACGTGGACATGACGCTGCGGAAGACCCTTTTTCTTCGCGGTCTTCATGCGATCGGCGACCCAGCCCTTCAGTTCTTTGACGGAATCGCAGCCAACGGCGAGCTTGATCAGGTGAAGCGGCATGAGGTTCCAGGCGCGGGTGTGAGGGTCGGCGGAAGGCGTATTTCCGCGACGCCACTGGCTCCTGTCAAACCCAAAAGCCGGACAAGAAACAATCTATTTGTCGACGCATCAGTGAGTTGAAAATCGTCAGTCGTCCGACGAGGCAGGCGCCTGCGCTTGCGCAGGTGCCGCGGGCGCTGGCGCAATCGACGTCGGCGCAGCCGGCCGCTTCGCCGCCGGCGGCTTCTTGGCCGAGGCCAGAGCTGACGCCGGTGACGAAGCGGGCGGTGGCGGCGACGACGCTTGTTTCGGCGCGGCGGCAGCCGGTTGGGCCGGACGCTGTCCGTTCGGCGACCCCGTGCCGGGCTCTGGCGTCATGATACTGACAGCCGGGGTGGAAGCTGAACTCGGAAATTCGGCATTGGTCGGCCTGCCCGTGGGAACGGACGGCGGCAACCCAGCGAGCGGACCGGCGGCCGCCGTCGGCGGCTGGGGTGCGTTCCAGAGCGGCGCATAATGCGCGACCAGAACGTCGTAGACGTGGTCGCCCATATTCATTGCGATCTGGCGACTGTCCATCAATGAGCGGAACGCAGGACATTGCGTCTGCGTGCAACCTTCGCGGGAGGTCAGCACCTGGGCCACCATGCCGTAGCGGTCACGCTCCAGCGCGCGACGCAGGGCCAACAGCTCCGTCGTCATGTTCGGCTTCGCGGTCGCCACGTCGCCGAGCGCCGTCAGCCGCGTGAGCAGCGAGGCGGTATAGTTGACCGCGGCGGCTGTCGATTCCGGCGATCCGAACAAGACCTTCTCGCAAGCCGCCGCAACCGTCTCCCCGGCGAGTTCATCGATGCAGGATAGCGCCGGCAGCGGCGCAACCATCGCCGACGGCGCCGACCGCGCGTCGTTCAAGGCGCTGCGGTTGGCCGGTCCGTATCCGCGGATGGTGGCGGCAACGGCAATGCCGACCGCCAAAAGCGTGATGACCGTCAGAGCGCCGTTCGCGACGGATTTCTCGGCGCGCACCAGCGTGATCAGCACGATCATCCCGAAGAATCCGGCGGCCGCCAGTGTGA
>Ga0310912_10002296_pt1 | contig 10809 bp, 8 predicted proteins | sample GREbulkMGOX080_FD_203443 | JGI IMG/M metagenome (GOLD analysis project Ga0310912, IMG submission 203443) | Lab enrichment of tropical soil microbial communities from Luquillo Experimental Forest, Puerto Rico - GRE.bulkMG.OX080 | ecosystem: Environmental > Terrestrial > Soil > Tropical forest >...
GGACTCAATGAGGAATCGAATAGGTTTGGTCAAGACGCTATTGCTGCTGGTAGCCCTCACGATTCCCGCCTGGGCAAAGGACAAACCGAAGCAGAACAATCCGGCGCCGAGCCGAACGGACGCGACCGGAGGGACGCCGTCGGCGAATCCCGTCGACGCCGCCTACGTTATTGCCCCGGACGATGTACTGTCGATTGACGTGTGGAAAGAAACCGAAATTACGCGCACCGTACCCGTGCGGCCGGATGGGAAAATCTCGCTGCCCTTGCTGAACGACGTGCAAGCCGCCGGGCTCACGGCGACGGACTTGGCGTCGGTGATTGCCGAGAAGCTTAAGAAATTCATCGCTAACCCGCAAGTCACGGTGATCGTAACCACGGTCAACAGCCAGAAGATTTATATCCTTGGTGAAGTGCCCAGGGCCGGCGTATTACCATTGCTGCCCGCCATGACCGTACTACAAGCCATCTCCAGCGCCGGCGGCTTTACGCAGTACGCCAATCAAAAGGGTGTCTATGTGCTGCGCACCGAGAACGGCCAGCAGGTGAAATACCCCTTTAACTACCGGGAGGTCGTAAGGGGAGTTAACATCCAACAAAATATCACTTTGAAGCCTGGTGACACGATAGTAGTCCCCTAAGGGTCATGGCAATGACGATAACCCAACGATGCTGGAAGACAATTCTGATAGCACTGATGTGTGCTTTGTCAGCGTGGGCGCAGCAGGATCAGGGTAATGAACAGGCCAACTCGCCTGCGCCGGGGACCATGACTCCAGACACCCGCCCGCTATCGGGTATCGAGAGTCTGGGTCTCGGATCACTGGCTGGAGAGCGCAGCTACGTGTCGCCTGGATTCCTGGTGTCACAGACGGCCCAGAGTAACGCCCAATTTGAACCGGGAGGTCAACCAGGATTCGGAGCCGTCGCGCTTCTGGGAGGCAACATAGCCTTGGACAGCGTGGGTCGGCGCAATCACTTTAACCTGGCTTACCAGGGGGGCGCCTTCCTCTATGAGACTGACTCGCAGCTCAACTCAACCTACCAGGTGTTTGGCTTCTCCGACTCGCTCTCCTTCCGGCGCGCCGTTTTCACGCTGACCGACCGGTTCAGTTACCTGCCGAGTCTCTACGGTGGCTTGGGCGGCTTTGCCTATGGCGGAGCTCTGAGTCTTAACGGCATTGGAACTCTTCCAGGCCTTAACACTGGATTCGTTCCCCAGCGCGGTATTTTGACGAATTCGTCCGGTTACAGCAATGTCGCACTTGCGCAGTTGGAATACAAGCCGGATGCGCGGTCATCTGTCACCCTGGCAGGCGGTTTTCAACTCCTGGACTCCAGCCAGCAAGGCTATGCCACCTTCGACAGCGTGATTGGTCAGGCCGGTTACAACCGTAATCTGACCGCCCGGGATACCATTGCTGTGTATTGCTCGATCGTGTTGTACCACTACAGGGGGACTTCTGAGGACGTCAATTCCGAGGCTGTTGGTTTCAGCTACGGCCGCCGAGTCACGAACCGGCTGGCCCTTCAAGTGTTTGGTGGCCCGGAGTTTTATGCCATCACTGTCCCTGGCCATACGCAGACATCAACTTCCGGATACGGCGGAGCCTCGCTGACCTATCATTGGCCGAGAACGCAGCTTGGCGTAAACTATTACAAGGGTGTCTCGGGTGGGTCAGGCGCGCTGAACGGAGCGAGCACCAACGCTATCTACGCGAGCATAAGTCGCCAGCTCTCAACTAAATGGTCCGGGAACCTGGGTTTCGGCTACTACTTCAATTCGGCCCTCCAGCGGCCCGGTTCTGCAGCGCCAACTCAAACGTACAACTACTGGAACGGTACGTGTAGCGTAACAAGAACCCTGGGTCGGCAGGCCAGGGTGACCGGCTTCTACACTTTTCAGACTCAGAATTCAAATCAACCCTTCACCCTTGGGGGGCACACGGGACAGAGCGTGCTGAACAACATCTTCGGTTTCACTCTTAGCTACACCTTCCGGCCGATTGGAATCTGATTTTGACCCGCTCTTGGCCAGCGGTGACAAGCAACGAGGTTTGGATATGCTAGGACAACGCGAGCTCGGTTTTGACGACTACATGGCGATTCTTCGCCGACGGTTGTGGGCGCTGGTCATTCCAGCCTTTGTGGGGCCGGTACTGGCTTTTCTTGTTACCCTCTTCCTCACGCCGGACTATACATCAGAAAGCTTGATTCTGATCGAACAACCGAAGGTCCCGGAGAGTTTCGTCAAGTCGGTCGTCACCAGCGATCTGGTCGGCCGTCTGGCGACCATGGAGGAGCAGATCCTGAGCCGCACGCGCTTGCAGCCGATCATCGAGCGTTACGGCCTCTATCGGAACGAGCTGCGTCGCGGAGTCCCGATGGAAGATGTAATCGACGAGATGCGCAAAGCCATCTCGGTGACTTCGGTCGATTTCGCCAATCCGGCCACTCCAGGCACCGGGTCCAAGAAACCTGGCGGTAAGAATGAGACGGTTCCGGGATTCATCATCTCCTTCACCGGCGAAAGTCCGCGGTTGGCCCAACAAGTGTGCAGCGACCTCACTTCCATGTTCATGGAGGAGAACCTCCACCAGCGGGAACAACGGGCCCAGGGGACCACGACATTTCTCCACACTCAGTTGGAGGAAGCCAAAGCCAAGCTCGACGAGGCGGACGCGAAACTGGCGGACTTCAAACGCCGCAATATCGGCGTGCTTCCCGACGAGCAGCAGACGAACCTGCAGGTGCTCGGCTCGCTCAACACGCAACTCGCCAGCGTGACCGAAGATCTCAACCGCGCCCACCAGGAAAAGATTTACGCGGAATCGATGCTCAACCAGCAACTGGCGGCGTGGAAGGCCGCTCAGGGAGGCGCCAGCGATTCTCAGAATCAGACGCTGCAGCAGCAACTGACCAAGTTGCAGGATTATCTGGTTGCGCTCGAGGCGCACTATACCGACGATCACCCTGACGTGATAAAGACGAAGGCCGATATCGCCCAACTGCAGAAGGAGATTGAAGAGCAGGCCGTCCACAAAGACAAGCCGGAAGACAAGGCGGCTCAAGCCAAGCCATCCGAGGCTGGCGTTGAGCCAGTCTCGGTCCAGCAGTTGCGCGCGGTGATCCGCGAACAGGACGAGCGCATCCGCCAAAAGAGTGCCGATCAGGAGCGCATCCAGCATGAGATTAACTCCTATCAAGGGCGCCTTCAGATTAGCCCCGCCGTGGAACAGCAATTCAAAGACATCACGCGCGATTACCAGACGGCATTGCAGTTCTATAACGGTCTGCTGGCCAAGACCGACGAATCGCAGATGTCTACGGATTTGGAGCGCCGTCAGGAAGGCGAACAGTTCCAGGTGCTGGACTCGGCCAACCTGCCCCAGGACCCGTCCTTCCCCATCTGGTGGCAATTTGCCCTGGGAGGACTCGGGGCCGGATTGCTGATCGGCCTCGCTATCATCTTGGTTCAGGAACTGCGTGATAAAGCGATTCGCGACGAGAGGGACATCGAGTTGTATCTCGACTTGGAGACTCTGGCGCTGGTGCCTTCCATCGAGAGAAAAAACGGTAGGAAGCCGCGGATTTTCAAGCGCGGAAGGAAGCAGGAGGTCGCGCCGCAGCAGGTGGGCGCAGGTCTAGACTAACCTCTCTATGTATAAGAAGTTCTTCGGTTTGCGGGAAAGCCCGTTCAATGTAAACCCCGATCCTCGGTATCTTTTCCTGACCGAGCACACGCAGGAAGCCCTGTCCGTTCTCACCTATGGTATTCAGAACCGCAAGGGGTTCATCTTGCTGAGCGGCGAGGTGGGAACTGGTAAGACGACTTTGGTCAACAAGCTGTTGGAATGGCTGCACCGCGAAGCAATGCCCACCGCCTTCCTCTTCAACTCCCGTCTCAACGTAACCCAGTTCTTCGATTTCGTGATGGCCGATTTCGGCCTCACCTGCGAATCGCGGCTGAAAAGCCAGGTGTTGATGCGGCTCAACCATTGGCTGTTAGAACGGTACCGTGCGGGCGAGACGGCGGTGCTGATCATCGACGAGGCGCAGAATCTCTCCTTGCAACTGCTGGAAGAGATCAGACTCCTCACTAACCTTGAAACCGCCACCGAGAAGCTGCTCCAGATCGTCCTGTCGGGTCAGCCTGAGCTTGAGCTTAAGCTGAAGCGGCCCGAACTTCGCCAGCTCCGGCAGCGCATCACCCTGCGTTGCAAGACGCTTCCGCTGACCCTGCCGGAAGTCCATGGTTACATCAACCGGCGGCTCAGCATCGCGGGCGCCGATGGCCTGCCGGTTTTCACGCCGGAAGCTGTCGAGACCCTCCACAAGTACTCACGTGGGATCCCGCGCGTGATTAATCTGCTTTGTGAGCATGCCTTAATCAGCGCCTTTGCGGATCAGCAGCGGCCGGTGTCCGCTGAGACCATCGAAACCGTGGCCCGCGAGTTTGAGCTGCACGAGGTCGAGCCCGTGGCTCCGCCGGCATTGTTGACGAGCGGCGAGAGCCTGCGTGTGGTGGAAACACTTCAGAACCTCGCTACTCTCATGGACCGGTTGCGCCGGCCAGAGTGATAAATCACTGTTTATGAGGGGAAGTTATGAGCCGAATTCACGAAGCGCTGAAAAAAGCACAGGAGGAAAGGGCGACGGTCGTGCAAGCCACAGAGCAAGCGGAGTCCATGCCATCCGCAGATGAGACTGCCGAGGGCTCGGCCGCTACCACGGCGGTGATGGGTGAACCCGCGATCCGAGCGGGGTCCGACGTCTTGACTCTCCAGGCCTTGGAGGCCGGGTGTCCGCGATCAACCTGGAACCCAGATCCCGGGTCGGTGCTTTTTGCTGAATCCCAGGACCGAACTCTGGGCACAGAGGAGTTTCGCAGCTTGCGCTCCCGGCTCTATCAAATCCGGGAACGGTCGAATCAGCCCCTGCAAACGGTGCTCGTTGCCAGTGCGATGGCTGGTGAGGGCAAGACCTTTGTGGCCGTTAACCTTGCGCGAGCCATCGTGCAGCAGCGCGGTCGGCGCGTTTTGTTGATCGACACCGATCTTCGCCTCTCCCGAATGCACACTATGCTGGGAGCGTCGCTTGATCCGGGCGTTTCCGAGTACTTGCGGGGTGAAGCGGACATGTTCTCCGTTCTCCAGCGCGGAGCTCAGGAGGGGTTGTTTTTCATTGGCGGGGGCAAGACGGCATCCAACCCTGCGGAACTGATCGCATGCGGACGTCTCAAGCCTCTCATCCAGCGCCTGGCTCCGCTTTTCGATTGGATCATCCTGGACTCTCCGCCCTCGGTGCCATTGACGGACGCCAGCCTGTTGGCCGAGATTAGCGACGGTGTGATCATGGTTGTAAAGGCGGGTGAAACCCCTTACGACATTGCGCAGAAAGGCTGCCAGCAGTTTCGTGACAAACACCTGGTAGGCGTGGTGCTCAATCGGGTGGCACCGGCGGCGTCTTACAGCGCGTACTATTACAGTAGTAACGGAAGAGATAGCAAGAACAAGAAGCAGGGGTAGCTGGCATTGGTCCGTTTCTTTAACGTTTACTATCCGGTGCGCACCTTGATCCTCCTCTGTGGGGAGGCCCTGATTATTTGTGTCTCGTTCATGGTCGCGGCACTGATTCGGTTTGGGCCTGACTCGTCCCTGAAGCTCAGTTACGAAGGTGGGATCTACAAGATCGCTTTGGCTTCGGCAGTCTGTTTGCTCTGCCTGTACTACTACGATTTGTATGACTCGTTTATTTTTTCCAACCCGCGGGAGGTGCTCACACGGATCGTGCAGGTGCTGGGTGCTGCTTGTCTGATTATGGCAATCGTGTACTATCTCCTCCCCAAGGTCCGGCTGGACACCGGCTTGTTCATACCGGGAATACTACTGATAGGAATCTCCCTCGCCGCATGGCGAAAGTTATTTGTGCTTCTGAACCGCTCTTCGCGGCTTGCAAGCCGCGCCGTCGTTCTCGGTGTAGGCCCTCTTGCCGAGGCTTTGGTTCCGGAGATGGAGCACCGGCCCGAGTGGGGAGTACGGCTTGTCGGCTATGTAGGCAGAGCTGATTCCGCCATCGCTGGGAATGGACTTCGGAGACTCGGCGGAGTGGCGGACTTGGAGGCAGTAGTCGGGGGAGAGCGTGTGGATCAGATCGTGATTGCCATGAGCGAGCGTCGGGGCGCGCTTCCGGTTGAACTGCTTTTGCGCCTCAAGAGCCAGGGAGTCTTGATTCGGGATGGGGCTGAAATGTACGAGACCCTAACGGGGAAGGTGCCCCTGGAATCACTGAGGTTGAGCTGGCTGCTCTTCTCGCGGGGCTTCCGAGTGTCACGGGCTATGCTTGTTTACAAGCGCGCGACCTCGATCATTTTTTCAAGCGTGGGACTGCTCCTGGCCCTGCCGCTCATGGCCGTCATTGCAGCGGCCATCCGTCTGGACTCCAAGGGCCCAGTCCTGTTCCGCCAGCAGCGTCTGGGACTCAGGAGTACCATCTTCACCCTGAACAAGTTCAGATCGATGGTGCATGGTGCGGATGCCGACGGGATTTACAGACCAGTTCAAGAAAACGATAACAGAATCACGCGGGTGGGCCGCTGGCTGCGCCGCAGCCGCCTGGACGAACTCCCGCAACTTTGGAACGTCCTGCGGGGCGATATGTACTTCGTCGGACCACGCCCCTTCGTGCCTAATCAGGAGCGGGAATATGCCGAGAAAATCCCCTTTTACGCTCAGCGTTGGAGCGTGAGGCCAGGGGCAACGGGCTGGGCACAAGTCAATCGGGAGTATTGTGCCACCGTTGAAGACAACGTCGAGAAACTCGCGTACGACCTGTTTTACATCAAGAATATGTCGGTCGGCCTGGATCTACTGATTGTGTTCAAAACCATTAAGATCCTCTTGCTGGGCCGTGGAGGGCGCTGATGACCGCTCTCTTCTGGATCGGTGTTCTGTGGATCGGCTATGTCTATGTTGCCTACCCCCTGATCCTGGCGTTGCTTGGGAAAATACAGCGGGTTCATCCGATCATCAAGGACGACTTCCTGCCCACCGTATCGGTGCTGATCTCCGCGCGCAACGAAGAGAAGGATATCGGCTGGAAGGTTACAGAGACACTCGCTTGGGACTACGCGAGGGACCGACTGGAACTGCTCATCGCCTCCGACGCTTCCGAAGATCGCACCGAGGAAATTCTGCAAGCCATCAAAGACCCGCGGCTGAAGGTGGTTCGGATGGAGCGGCGGAGCGGCAAGGGTGTGGCCCTCAACCGGCTGGCACAAATGGCCCAGGGAGAGGTGCTCTTCTTCACCGACGCCAACGCGCATATTCCGGCTCATTGCCTCCAGCGGATGGTACGCCATTTCGCCGATGAGAGGGTGGGTTGCGTGACGGGCATGACGAGCACGCAGCCGGACGTCGACTTGCCGATTGAGAGTGGTGACCGCCTCTACCTCGGCTACGAGACGACGATAAGTCAACTGGAGAGCCAGCTCGGTTCTGTGCTGGTGTGCGACGGGGCGATTTTCTGCATTCGGCGGTCGCTGTTCCAACCGGTGTTTCCTGAGCTGGCAAACGATCTGGAGCTGCCGATGCGCATCGGCGATGCCGGGTATTGGGTTCTGCATGAGCCGGCGGCCAGGGTCTTCGAAAAGGAGACAAGCTCGCCCCAGGAGGAGTTCGTGCGGAGGCGCAGAATCTGCGGACAGGGGCTGCTGGCCATGTGGAAGTTTGGCGGCACACTCCGAGGCCGGCGCGGGTGGCAGTTTGTGAGTCGTAAATTCCTTCGCTGGCTGACGCTCATTCCCCTCGTTCTCGTGCTGATCTCGAGCGCTGCGTTGGCAGGCCAGCCTTTCGCGCTGGTCCTCACACTCGAGCTCGTCTTCTACAGTTTTGCGATGGTGGGGTGGGTCCTGGCTCTCAAGGGCCGGAAGGCGGGTCGAGCATTCTCTGTTCCCTTTTTTGTGATGCTGGGCAGCGTGGCAGCTTTCGTCGGCGTCGTGGATACCTGTTTGGGGCGGCGCTTCGCGGTGTGGGAGGTCCCCACACTGTCTCGAGGACGGGAGGAGGGAACGTAAGAACGGGGTTATGGCTTCTCCGCCGCCGCGCCACAGCATGATGACGTGCATCTTTTCCGTCGACGTTGAAGACTGGTTTCACGTTCTGGACTTGCCCTCCGCTCCACGTCCCGCGCAGTGGGATTTGCTGCCCTCCCGAGTCGAGCAGGGCTTCCTTAGGCTTCTGGACCTCTTCAGTGAAAGGGACGTGCAGGTGACCTGCTTTTTTCTCGGCTGGGTTGCGCGCCGATTTGCTCACCTGGTCAAAGAAGCCGACAAGAGAGGGCACGAAATAGCTTCGCACGGGTGTTTGCACAGGTTGGTTTACGAGATGACGCGGAGCGAATTCCTCGCAGACGCAATCGAGTCCAGGAAGGTTCTCGAAGACATTGTCGGGCGTCGAGTTGTCGGATACCGGTCGGCAGGCTTTTCGGTGGTGGAAGTGACCCCCTGGTTCTTTGACGCTCTCATCGAGGCGGAGTACGGTTATGACTCTTCGGTATTCCCTGCGAAGCGAGGTCATGGAGGGCTGAGAACAGATCAACTCGCGCCTTTTTTTGTAGGCAGCCCTTCCGGGGCCTTGATCGAATTCCCGATCACGGTGGCGAAGATTCTGAGCATGCCCATTTGCTTTTTTGGCGGAGGTTACCTCAGACTCTTCCCGCTTTCCTTGATTGAGGCGATGACTTCGCGGGTGTTGGCGGAAAGGCGACCGGTGGTGTTCTACATCCACCCCCGCGAGGTCGATCCCTCCCACCCTCGCTTGCCCATGAGTCTTGGGAGGAGATTCAAGTCATACGTCAATCTCAGAACGACCGAAGCGAAGATCAGGCGTTTGCTCCGCCGGTTCCCGATGACAACGTTTCAGAACTTCATTGCTAATGACTTGAACCGCGTGGCTGGCCTAAGCCCGGTCCCGGCCACAAGGCCGGGCACGGCCAGGACGCCAGGTAGCTCGGATCTCGGGGTGGAAATAAAGCGGGTATGAAAGTCGAGGTCTGCAAGGATCCGGCACTTTGGGATGCGTACGTGGAGGCCTGTCGCGACGCCGGGAACTATCACCGGTGGATATGGAAGCGAGTGATCGAGGAAACTTTTGGTCACGCGGGACACTACCTAGCCGCGGTGACGGACGGGACGATTCGGGGTGTTTTGCCACTCGTCGAGATCCGCAGCCGGTTGTTTGGGCATTTCATGGTTTCCGTGCCTTTCTTTTCTCATGGTGGAGTGCTGGCGGATACCGACGAGGCGAGGACTAGCCTCCTGGCTGAGGCGGAGCACCTGGGCAGGGAGTTAGGGGTGCGGCACATCGAGTTGCGCCAGGGTCGCGATTGCGAGTTGGGATGGCGCTCCGAGAACAGCAAGGTGGGCATGGGTCTGCCGCTTCCCTCTGGCGTGGAAGAGCTGCTGGGGAGCTTGCCGGGAAAGCTGCGCAATCGCATCCGGCACTCGGAGAAACAAGGTTTTGAGCTGCGCGTGGGAGGTTTGGAAGCCGTGGGGGACTTCTATCCCATCTTTGCCTCTAACATGCGACACCTAGGAACACCCGTATACCCCCGCGAATGGTTTGAGAATATTTGCCGCAGCGTTCCCGACGGGGTTCGCATCCTGAGCGCCTGGGAAGGGAAACGGGTTGCGGCCGGCGCCTTTCTCATCGGGTTTCGCGACCGGCTGGAGGTACCATGGTCCGCCTCGCTGCCGGATTCCCGCAAGAGGTATTCCGCCATGTGGCTGGAGTGGAAGATGCTCGAGTGGGCGGTCCGAAGCGGCTACCGTTGGATGGACCTTGGCCGCTCCACGCCCGGCAGCAGCAGTTACGACTTTAAACGCCAGTGGACAAAGCACGAACAACCGCTGCACTGGTACTACTGGCTGGCGCCGGGAGTCCCTTTGCCGGAAGTCCGCAAAGAGAACCCCCGGTACCGCTGGGCGACCGAAGTGTGGAAACGCCTGCCGCTGGGTGTGGCAAATTGGTTGGGCCCCCGTATTGTTCGCTCCATTCCGTAACGCCGCGATCGTGACGGCAGGGAGAGAGCTGGCGGCTGGAGGGCCGGCGGTACAACATGAAGTTCACAATGGAAAGAGAGCTGCTGGTGCCTTCGCGCTCCGGTCACAGTCGCCGACTCGACATCTTTGTGCTGATCGATGCCCTGGGATGGAAGTTCCTCGAGGGGCGGGAGTTCCTTTCCGATCTGCTGGCTTATCGCCAGCCCCTGCGCACCGTACTAGGCTTCAGCTCGGGCGCCATTCCGGCCATCCTCACCGGCCGTTCCCCGGCGGAGAATGGTCATTGGAATCTCTTTTACTACGACCCCGAGGGGTCGCCGTTTCGCTGGCTGCGCTACTTCCGCTTCCTGCCCGGCCGCTTCCTGGACCACCGCGTGACGCGAAAGCTCGTGAAGGAAATGGGAAGGCATGCCCTGGGCATGGGACGGAACTTCGAGTGCTGCGTGAGCCCGCGGCTCCTGCCCTGGTTTAACTTCATCGAGCGCCAAGATATTTACAAACCGGGAGGGATTACCAGGACCAAGTCTGTTTTCGATGTACTTATGGAAAAGGGCATTCCCCACCGCGTTTACACCTATCACCAGTGTGGTGACGATGAGATCCTTCGAAGAGCGCTCCAGGACGTGGAAGGAAGCGACGCCCGCTTTTTCTTCGTGTACTTGTGCGAAATGGATATGCTGCTCCACGAACAGTGGAGGAACCCCCAGCCTTTGGAGCAGAGGCTAGAGTGGTACGCCGGCCGATTACGCC
>Ga0310912_10002308_pt1 | contig 10789 bp, 12 predicted proteins | sample GREbulkMGOX080_FD_203443 | JGI IMG/M metagenome (GOLD analysis project Ga0310912, IMG submission 203443) | Lab enrichment of tropical soil microbial communities from Luquillo Experimental Forest, Puerto Rico - GRE.bulkMG.OX080 | ecosystem: Environmental > Terrestrial > Soil > Tropical forest >...
GCAACTGAAAATAGCACGTCACTGTTGTAACTTCCAACCGTGCGCGTTCATGCACGCCTGATAGACCTGTTGATCTTTCACTCCCGGGGGTGGCGGTTCCTGAAGCTCCTTCATGCAAGAGGATTGATCCTGCACAAAATCACTTTTTGACGCCTCGGGCTTAACCCAGCGCGGGGCGGCGCAGTCAGCGATGCTTAGGAGAGCGAGCAACGCAGCCGTTCGCCGATAATGCACTTTAGCCGGCCCTCTTGAAGCGCTGATTCCTATTGATCTGGATCAACAGCCTTATTGGAAGAGAATGCAGAAGTCGAAAGGCTGCGCACTGGCTTTCGCGCGACCGTTTACTTTATGAAGCTCAGGTAAGAGGCGAGAGCTTCAATCTGATCGTCCGATAATTTGCTGGCGATGCTGATCATCGGCGGACCAACGGCGGCGTGATAGCCTTCGTTCCACTGCTCCAGGCGCCGTTTCAGATAGGTCGAGTCAAGTCCACCCAAGCGCGGGATATCTCTGACGCCTTCGCCGTTCGGACCATGGCAGACAACGCAGGCGACGATATTCGCTTCCGGCATTCCTTCCTGATAGATCGTTCTTCCAACGCCCACCAGGCCCGGCACGCCGTCGCTGGCGGCTCGCGGCGGTAGACTGGCGAAATATAACGCTAACTCCCGGGCGGACTGGGCGTCAACATTTCGCGCCGCACCCCACATGTATTGCCGGGCAAACGGATTATCGCGCGTGTGGGTGCGGAAATTGGCAAGCTGCTTCTCGACATATTGAGGTCTTTGTGCTGCCAGTGCCGGAGCGGGCGGATAGCCGCTAGCCGATCCGCCGTGACACCAGTTGCAGTTTCGAACCGCGAGAACTTCGGCGTCGCTGGTTGCCGGATGATATATCCAGCAGAACGCGATCAGAACCGCCGCCTTTAGCCCGTTGCCCCTCATTGTCTCATTGCACCGTGTTCGGCGTTCCCCGTGGTGGCCTCAGCGTGCTGACGAAGGCCGCAACTGCTTCGATCTGCGACCTGTTGAGGCTGTGCGCAACCGGGCTCATGATCGCCGCTGCATCCGGCACGGTCGGATTTCGACCGCGCTCCTTATCCCAGTTGTTCAACGTTTTGAGCATGTAGGGGTAGAGTTGTCCCGCCAGCCGCGGAATTTGACCGCTGCCGGTCGCCTCCGGACCATGACAAGCAGCGCACGCTGCAATGTTTACTTCCGGCATGCCGTCTTCGAATATTTTTCGCCCCGTCGCTACAAGCCGCCGCGGCGCGCCACCGATCGGCGGAGGATTGAGCGAAGCAAAATGCGCCGTCAGAGCGTTTATCATGGCCGGGCTCAACGAATGCGCTACGTTGAACATGATATTGTTGGTTCGCCGATGCTCGATGAAGGCTCGCAGCTGGTTTTCGATATATTCTGGCTGCTGTCCGGCAAGACGGGGTATGGGATAATAGCCATTGAAGCCTTGGGCTGACACGCCGTGACAATCTTTGCAGTAGCTGATTTTGGCCTGTATATCGCCGGACAGACTGATTCGATGTTGTGCACTGACCGCGCCGACTAAAACGATTGTCAGAGCCCCCGCAGCCAAACCGACGCGTGATCCAACGCTTCTCAATGTCCAGGTAGCGGCGCGCACTAGCGTTCTCGATGTCCTCTCGGCCTGAAGGGAGTTCAGCGCGCGCACGGATCTACTCCAAATAACTCAGATATGCAGCGACTGCCTTGATTTGCGGCTGGGTCAAACTGTGCGCGATCGGCTGCATGACTGCCGAGATATCTGGTTGGGCCGGGTTTTGTCCGCGCTCCTTTTCCCAGTTCGTCAACTTGGCGGTGATGTAGTCGTACAGTTGGCCTGCCAGGCGTGGAAACGGTCCATTGCCCTTTGCTTGAGGACCGTGGCATGAGGCGCATGCAGGAACGTTCCCCGCAGCTACTCCATTCTCAAAAATGTTCTTTCCTTCGTCGATGTTTTCTTTTGGAGCGCCGCCCAGAGGCTTCGGATTGAGCTGGTTGAAATCGGTCGTCAGCGCATCGATCATCGCTGGGCTCAGCACGTGCCCGACGTTGAACATGATGTTGCTCGTTCGGCGGTGCTCGACGAAGGCCTGCAATTGGTTCTTCAGATACTCGGTCGGTTGACCCGCCAACCGCGGGATCGGGTAATAGCCGTGAAAACCCTGCGCCGAGACGCCGTGGCAGACTTCGCAATAGCGAAGCTTGGCGTCGGCCTCCGCTTTTGGGACATTGCCCTGCGCCGCAGCCGGCGAGGAAAAGGACAGCGCCAGAACCGCTGCCGGCAAAATCAATGCAGTGCCGGCCGGCGACCTAAAAGTCGATCTGTGCTGTCCTTGCGGCCGCCGGAAGTTCATTGGTTTCACCAATCAGGTCCGGATCGGGCGTGGAAATTCACGCCGAGCGTTACGACTTGAATGTTCTGATTGATGTTCGCTGGAGCGATGAATGGAGAAGCAGGAGGCGCACCAAGGATCGTAGTGTCGGTGAACGACAGGCTCTTTGTGCCGAAGCCGTAATAATCGTATTCGAGCTTGACCGACCATTCCGGCGTAAAGGCCCATTCGACGCCTGCACCCGCCGTCCAGCCGATCCGGTTCTCGGTTGCGTCGAAAAAGAAATTTCCGTCCACGTCGTCAGAGTGATATCGGTCGCCCACCAAAGCCACACCGCCTTTGCCATAAACTAGCCATCGATCAAAGGCGTAGCCGATCCGACCGGTTATGCTTGCCAGGAAATCGGTTGTTGACCTGAAGGTTGCGGTGTCGTCACCGGGCTCCGCCACGGTCGTGGCGAAGGTCGTGGTCTTGCTGATATTTCCACCCGACGCGGCACCTTCGATCCCAACAACCCAGGTCGGCGCAAATTGGTAATCACACCCAAATTGCCCACCAACCATCCACCCGCTTACGTCAAGATTCGCCGCCGAAAATCCTCCCGGTAAAGAAGAAAAAATCCCAACAGTATCTGTTAAATCTTTCTTCCCCCAGCCGCCGCCAGCCTGCACCCCGGCATAGCAACTGGTCCAGGTGAATGGAGGAATCACGACCTGCGGCTGGGGTGGGATCCCAAGGTCCGCTGCAAACGCCGAAACCGTCAACAGCGAAGCTGCGGCGCCTCCAAGCACTGTTGCCTTCATTGCGACCCCTCCACTCCTTGACTGCGTCTGATCACATCGCCAACCACACGTAAGCGAACAGCGTGTTGTTGGTCGATGCACCGACGCTAGTGCCGTTGAACCTGTCATACCAGGTATATTGCAGCCCGATGCGCGTGTTGAACCACGGCCAGCCTGGCGAGAAGCTGCTGATGAATGGGATATAGGCGATTTCGGCGATCCAGCCGTTGGTACCAGGATTCAAATTCGGAGAACCGGAGAAGAGGAGCGAATCTGGGCTGCCCCAGGTGGTGAAATATTGTCCGGTGAGGATGATCCTGTTGTTGTTGCCGTAGGCCAAAGATGCGTAGGCGCGCGCTTCGTTGAGTTCAAGTTTGGGATTGGCGGCGAGCATATTGGCGAAGCTCGCATCCAGCTTCTGGTATTCGTGAATGAAACTGCCGCGAAGCGTCAACCAGAAATTACTCCCCTGATACTGATATTGGGCGTCCACGCCGATATCGGTGAATTTGTCGGTCTGCGAAAAAGTCGAAGTGTCAGGCGTACCAGGAAAGATAAAAGGATGGACGTTGGCAGCCATGCCAAATGTTCCAACCTCGAGCCAATGAGGGCCCCAATGCGGTTCAAAGGCAGCGCGCCAATATGGCGCTGCATCGAATAATCCCGGCGCGCCGAATGGATCTGCACCGAGAGCATTCTGTGCGTCAGGACTGAGCGTGCGATAGACGGACGCCTCGAGGTAGATCAGATCATTGATATAGACATACCCGCCGACGCCGCCGACGTGCGCCGCAAATGCGCCGTCAATGATTGGGGTGGGCCCAAATCCGGCACCAAAAGGCGACACTGCGTAAGGGAAGCCCCACGCCGGCGTGGTATTCCATGGATCTTGTACGGTCGGATTGTTGTTGGCCGTTATGCCGTAAGTGATGTTCATCTTGCCGAGGCTCGTCGAGTCGGCGTAGCGAACATCGGTATTGTCCCAGCTCCATGCATGAACAAATGGGTTAGCGCCGATGCCTGCTGCTGAGGGCGCCTGGCTATAGGTCAATTGCGCAAAAGCCCCGATATGATCGGTGATTGCTCCACCCCAAAAGAAGCTTAAGGGGGCAATTGAAATATTGTCGTTGTTGGCAAACGGATTGGCCGGAGGAGCCGTCTCCGGTTCCGTGTGGGTGAAGCCGACAATGGACATCATCGATATCGGCGGCACCCAGGTCTTTCTGCTGTCCTTGGTCGAATCATCGAACGGGAAAAGCGTTGTTCGATATTGCCCGCCGCCCGCCGTATACCCGCCGATTTTGAAGCGACGGCCGTAGGGAGTGAGGCCGGCGAAGTCGGTATGGCAGGTGCCGCACGGTTGACCTGTTTGCCGGGCGTAGCTCGGCAAAGCGCGCGCCGGCGCCGCAAACTGGACGACAACTACCGCAGCAAGAAGCAGAGCCGCCATCATGACGAGCGGCAGATAAAACCGGGCGATTTCAGAACGTCCCATGGCCGCCACACGGCTGCCGACCCGAGCTACGGGCGGCACGGCTGACTCACGGGGGTACCCTAAGGTTAAAAAAGAAATTGAGGTCGCGCTATGTCGTACAGTAGACAACACAAATTTTTATCGAAATGATGCTTTTAAGCAACAGTGCTTCAATTGACGTGAATCAATGCGCCGCTCGCCCGAAGCTGCAGTATTTTGTCGCTTGTGGCCGATCTCGATTGAGGTCAACGCGAGCGGCGGCGCGGTTACCACGGGGGTACCGCGCCGCTCTAAGAGGCGTATTTGAAAAGGAGGTGAACATGGCAAAGAGTTCAGAAATTCGGCCGATGGCGCTGTCCAGGCGAACGATTGTCACGCGCGGCGTTGCCGGTGCGGCCGGTGCTGCAGTCTTACTTGGCCTCGTCAGCGAAGCTTCCGCCAAGATGGCTCAGAAGGCGGCCGAATATCAGAACGCACCAAAGGGCGATCAGGAGTGCAGCAACTGCTCTCTCTTCCAGGAGCCGAACGCCTGCACGCTGATCGACGGCGAGATCAGTCCGAAGGGATGGTGCAAGTTCTGGGTCAAAAAGCAAGGCTGAACGCCGTTGCAGGGGCTTTACTCCTAAAAGCTGACCTCGCGTGCTACACCTCAAATTTGTCATTTGGATAGATACACGACACGGAGGTTAAGGGCGCCGAGGATCTTTTCTGACGGCAATACCATCCTCCTCAACGTTTTAGAGATAACGCTAACGTTTACACCGGCTTTTCTCGCAAATGCTCTTTGGCTTCCAGCTTGTTTAACTTCCGAGCGAAGCAATCGAATCACGTCATTGACGGTAAGTAACCGCTGCACGTCCAGCGCCCGATATAGAATTTCATCGTCATTTAGATGCAGGACATTCATATATCGGTTCGGAAAGGAACTGCAGCGATAATTGATCCAACTCGCCGCGACCAATCGTCCGGAGGGTACCCTCACCGTATCTCTTTCGATTGACCTACATCAAACCGGGAAGCACCGATCAGACATAAATCAACTGTTAGAGCGCTTCCTGAACTACGCACCTACAACTGCAACCAATACGGAGTGACAGTGACGGAAGCCGAAGAACCGAGAGAGCGGCGCGACGCTTAAGCTACCTTTCCCAAGTCGCGTCGCTTTCTCTCGACGCGAGCCGAGGGGGAGGTGAGCGAACAATGGATAGTCAGATCACGAGCAAGAGCGGTCTTGCCAATGACTTCTGGCTCCAAATGGCCGCATTGGCGATTCTTACGATTGTGGTGATTGGGCTTGCGGCCAAGTACGTTTGGTGAGGCCATCAAGATGGACTGTGCGGCGCACTAGGCCATCGGCAGGTCGCGTTAGGGGGCAGAAGATGCCTCACATGTGTGCGTTGATCATTGCAATGCAACTGATTTGCGTCGTCGATAAAGAAATCGTCTGCACGGATACTGAGTATTTGGCGCAGTTGCTGAGCACGCCTGCCTGTGAGCACGTATTCTCTCATCAAGACGGATCGGATAGTTCAACCTGGCAACAGCGATAATTGTTGAAATCCTTGATAGACCGCGGTGAAGGGAAGCCGAGGGCGGGCACTGGCACGTTTTGATGTAGGTCAATTCGGAAACCGCCCGAACTGGGTGGGCTTGACTTAAAGCAAGGCGGAAATAGCGCCATTGCCATATAGGATCGAACACTAGGCCAGTGGCGGCTGTGTCGTGCGCGGCAGTGTTCGGCATGACTCAGGCGCGGATTTTGCCAGTTCATTGGGAGGGTTCTGCGATGATGCAAAAGATCGCGATTGCTGCTTTGCTGATTGGTCTCGCAGTGTCCGGGACCGCTGGGTCTGCCACAGCCCAGGTCAAGGTCGGTGCAGTCCTCTCCGCCAGCGGCCCAGCATCGTTCCTCGGCGATCCAGAGCGAAAAACGCTGGACCTGTATGTCGAAGACATAAACCGCCAAGGTGGGGTTAACGGCCAAAAGCTTCAGCTGGTCATCTATGACGACGGCGGCGATGCCAATGCGGCGCGCACTTTTGCCACGCGCCTCGTCGAAGAAGACAAAGTCGCCGCCATGGTCGGCGGAACGACGACTGGCACCACATTGGCAATGATTCCGGTATTCGAGGACGCGCAGATTCCGTTCATCTCATTGGCGGGCGCGGTGCAAATCATCGAGCCGGTGCGCAAGTGGGTCTTCAAGACTCCTCATACCGACCGGATGGCGTGTGAAAAAATCTTCGATGATCTCAAGCGTCGCAAGCTTACGACTGTGGCTTTGATTTCTGGCACCGATGCCTTTGGCAAATCGATGCGCGATCAGTGCGTCGCTGTGGCGCCAAAAGCGGGCATCACTATCGCGTACGAGGAGACCTACGGTCCTGCCGACAGCGACATGACCCCGCAGCTCACGAAGATCAAGGCGGCGACGGGTATCCAAGCAGTCGTCTGTGCGGGCTTCGGGCAAGGCCCAGCAATTGTCACCCGCAATTATCGCCAACTTGGGATCGAGTACCCGCTATATCAAAGTCATGGCGTTGCCTCAAAGCAGTTCGTCGGTCTTGCTGGCGCCGCCGCAAATGGCGTTCGTCTGCCGGCCGCAGCACTGCTGGTCGCCAACAAGCTGCCGGACAGTGACCGGCAAAAACCAGTCGTGGTCGGCTACCAAAACACTTTTGAAACCAAGACTGGGCAATCGGTCTCCACGTTTGGCGGCCACGCCTATGATGGATTGATGATTCTGGTCGAGGCCGCCAAGCGCGCCGGCGGGTTCGATAGCGGCAAGCTGCGCGACGAGATCGAAAGGACCAAGACCTATGTCGGCACCGGCGGGGTCGTCACCATGTCGCCGAGCGATCACTTGGGCCTCGACCTTTCCGCCTTCCGGCTGCTGGAAATCAAGGATGGCGATTGGATCATGATTCCGGATTCCGCCTCGTAAGCGGTCTGGTAAGCTCGTGCCCCGGCTTGGCTTACTAGCTTGATGTGCTGTTCGACTGACAACGGGGGCCGCGGCAATGGCAGCGTTCCTGCAATTTACATTTTCCGGACTCACAGTCGGCGCCGTCTATGCCCTCGTCGCGGTTGGCTTTACTCTGATTTATAACGCCTCCGACGTGGTGAACTTCGCCCAAGGTGAGTTCGTCATGTTAGGTGGAATGGTTACTATCTTCCTTGGTTATGCCGGTATCCCGGTGCCGCTCGCGGCAGTGTTTGCTGTTTTCATCACCACCATGGTCGGACTTGCCCTTTACCGGTTTGGCATTGCGCCTGCCCGTGACGCGAGCGCGGTGACGCTTATTATCATCACGATCGGCGCTTCGATTTTTCTGCGTGGCATAGCGGAAATCATATTCGACAAGCGCTTTCACAGCCTGCCGGCTCTATTCGGGAGCGATCCAATTCGCATCGGCGGCGCCAGTATTCTGCCGCAGACCGTGATCGTGCTCGCGAGCGCCTTGCTGATCGTGTGTTTGCTGTGGGCGTTTATCGGTCGAACGCTGTACGGCAAGGCTGTCGTTGCGACCTCTTCGAATCGCATGGCTGCAACGCTTGTTGGCATCAACACCCGAACCATAGTCGGTGCTTGCTTTGCAATATCGGCCGCAATCGGCGCTATTGCCGGCGTTCTGGTCACGCCGATCACGCTCACCAGTTATAACGTGGGCACGCTTTTGGCCTTGAAAGGATTCGCCGCCATCATGCTCGGCGGCATCGGCAGCGCGATGGGGGCCGTTGTCGGCGGCGTGCTGCTCGGCTTGTTTGAAGCCTTTGCGGCAGGCTACTTGTCGGCGAGTTACAAGGATGCTGTTGCGTTCGTTGTTATTCTGGCCGTGCTGTTTGCCATGCCGCAAGGTCTGTTCGGAAAGCGAATGGTCGAACGGGTGTAAAGGTGTTGACCCGCACCGATCGATTTCGGCGATTGCAGCGCCATCGGCTGTTTCCGCTGATACCGCTTGTCGCCGTCATAGTGGTCCTGCCGCTGCTGTTTCCGTCGGCATACTATTTTCGCGTCGCGGCCCTGGTCTTCATATTCGCTATTGCCGCGCTTGGACTCAATCTTTTGATGGGTTTTGCCGGCCAGGTCAGTCTCGGTCATGCCGGCTTCATGGGAGTGGGTGCTTACGCGGTCGCCATCGGACCGAGTCAGCTTAACATTGCACCATTGTTCTCATTCGTCCTTGGCGCAGCGTTCTCGGCTCTGCTGGCATTTGCCGTCGGTCGGCCGATCTTGCGCCTAAGAGGCCACTATCTCGCAGTGGCGACGCTTGGCTTTGGAGTCCTCCTCACCATCGTCTTCACCAATGAAGCGAAGTGGACCGGTGGTCCAGACGGCATGGCAGTACAGCAATTGGCCGTCGTCAACTGGACGCTTCGTCGGGTCAGCACCTGGTATTGGGTGCTCGCGGCCAGCTTTCTTGTCAGCGCCGTGATCGCGCTTAACCTCATCGATAGCCCCACCGGGCGCGCCCTCCGCGCGATTCACGACAGCGAACGCGCCGCCCGTGTGCTTGGTGTCGACGTCGCGCAAAAGAAGCTCGCGGTGTTCGTAATCTCGGCGGTGTATGCTTCAGTCGCCGGCTCGTTTTTTGCGTTGATCAACGGCTACATTACGCCCGATGTGTCCGGTTTTCTGCGATCGATCGAATTGGTAGCGATGGTGGTGCTAGGCGGAATGGGTTCGGTCGTCGGTTCGCTGATTGGATCGGCGGTGTTGGTCATTCTGCCCCAGGCATTGACGATCTTCCATGATTACGAACATGCCATCCTGGGTCTTACGCTAATGGCGGTCATGATATTTCTGCGGCGCGGCATCGTGCCGAGCCTGTCGGCTGCACTGAGCGGATCGCACAAATGACTACACTGGCAGCCGAGAACATTTCGATTGCATTCGGCGGCGTTCGTGCCCTCGATGGCGTCAGCTTTGAGGCAGCGCGGGGAAAGGTATTCTCGATCATCGGACCGAACGGGGCGGGTAAGACCACGTTGTTCAACGTCATCTCGGGCCTCTCTATGCCGGACGATGGCCGCGTGTGGCTTGGCGGTGAAGATGTCACGGTATTCGCTCCAGAGCGACTTGCCCGCCGTGGTTTGTCCCGCACCTTCCAAAATCTGCAAATCTTCTCCCACCTGACCGCGCTGGAGAACGCAATGGTCGGGCGGCATCGACACGAATCGACAGGCCTCGCCGCCGACCTTCTGCATCTCCCCAAGGTGAGCAGACAAAACCGTATGACCCGTGAGGCGGCACTCAACGCGCTCGGCCGGGTTGGTCTTGGCGCGATGGCGCCGCAACCGGCGGGCAGCTTGGCCTACGGCGACCTCAAGCGTCTCGAGATCGCGCGCGCCCTTGCCACCGAACCAACGGTGCTGCTGCTCGACGAGCCGGCGGCCGGCTGCAATCCGACCGAGACCAAAAATATCGAAGCAATGATTCGCGAGATTGCCCGAGACGGCATAACGGTCGTGCTGGTCGAACACGACATGCGACTCGTCATGAACGTTTCTGATCGCATCCACGTCCTTGCAAACGGTCATACGCTCGCCGAAGGCAATGCCGCCGAGATCCGCACCAATCCGGCGGTCATAGAAGCCTATCTCGGAACGCGTAATGCCGCCGCGGAGGCCGCACGTGCTTTCGGTTGAGAATCTCAAGAGCGGCTACGGCCGCATTGAGGCGCTGCACGGGGTCTCACTCGATGTTGCCGCCGGCGAAACCGTCACGCTCGTCGGCGCTAATGGTGCAGGCAAGACCACATTATTGAGAGCGATCTCCGGCGTTCAGCCGATCTTGTCGGGTCGCATTCGCTTCGATGGACACTCGATTGAGCGCAGGCCGGCCTATGAACGGGTCGCGCTCGGAATCGCTCAGGTCCCCGAAGGGCGACAGCTTTTCGCGCCACTTTCGGTCGAAGACAACCTGAAACTTGGAGCGTGGAGCCGACGCACGATCGCGTCCGGCACCGATCTTCATCACGTCTACGATTTATTTCCGATGCTTGCCGAACTGCGGCACGCGCTTGCTGGCGCCTTGTCAGGTGGCCAGCAGCAACTCCTGGCGATCGGCCGCGCATTGATGGCCAACCCGCGCTTGCTTCTGCTCGACGAACCCTCAATGGGGCTTGCTCCAATTTTGGTCGACCAAATCTTCGGTGTAATCCAACAACTCAAACGCGA
>Ga0310912_10002311_pt1 | contig 10780 bp, 9 predicted proteins | sample GREbulkMGOX080_FD_203443 | JGI IMG/M metagenome (GOLD analysis project Ga0310912, IMG submission 203443) | Lab enrichment of tropical soil microbial communities from Luquillo Experimental Forest, Puerto Rico - GRE.bulkMG.OX080 | ecosystem: Environmental > Terrestrial > Soil > Tropical forest >...
TGAGTCCGAGATATCTTGAGTCTTCCGAATCCCGAAGAGAACGCCACGCTGCATATTCGGGTGTCTGAAATATCTTGGTCAGATCCCGGGGATCGCTCAGCTCTCCCCAGGTATCCATATTCATCACCGTGGGGGAAGCGGCGCTGAGAAAGGGAGCATGAGCGGCAGCTGCAATTTGTGCCATACCGCTCAGCAACTCGGTGTCGGGGGCGCTGTGATCAAAATAATAGTCTCCAAGCAGGCACCCATACGGCTGGCCTCCAGGTGAACCATACTCATCCTCATACACCCTCTTAAAGATTGGACTTTGGTCCCAAGCAACACCCTTATACTTTTTCAACGTTCTCGCCAGATCCTGCTTTGAGACATTCATTACCCTGATCTTCAACATCTCATCCGTCTCCGTATTGCTGACGAGATGATAAAGCCCTCGCCAACTCCCCTCGAGTTTCTTGAAGTTGTCGTGGTGAATGATCACATTGATCTGTTCTGAAAGCTTTCGATCAAGTTCGGCAATCAGAGACTGGATCGTCACCAGCGCATCGTCGGAAATCAAGGACGCCGCGCCCAGAGCTTGCGCCGCAAGGGTCTTTACCGCCTCTTGAACCGCTGTTTTTGCCTGGTCGGATTTCGGCTTGAATTCGCGATCCAGGAGCGTCTCAAATTCATTTGCCTCGACCGTTGTCACCACGGCTCCGGCAGTTTGTGTCTGAGGATTCTGTTCGGCCATATGTGTTTTGACTTATTTAAGCGCTTTCGGAAGCGGTCGCGCTCTCGGGTTTCGGAGCGGAAGCAAGCGCATTGAGAAGTGCGGAATCACCCAAAAGCTTCTTCACCAACTCTTCTGCACCCGTCTTCCCGTCCATGTAGGTAATAAGATTCGCCAGTTGATTGCGGGCCGTCAGCAACTTATTCAGCGCCTCAACTTTCCGCGCAACAGCACCAGGGGAGAAATCATCGAGGCTCTCAAAAGTGATATCAACGCTCAAGTTGCCTTCTCCCGTTAGCGTGTTTGGAACGCTGAAGGCAACTCGCGGTTTCGTAGCCTTCAATCGATCGTCGAAATTATCGATATCGAACTCGAGGAACTTGCGATCCGCAACTGGGGCTAACGGGTCAGCCGGTTTTCCGGAGAGATCTGCCATAACTCCCATCACGAAAGGCAATTCTATTTTCTTCTGCGCGCCGTACACTTCTACATCGTATTCAATCTGGACGCGCGGCGCCCTGTTCCGGGCGATAAACTTCTGGCTGCTAGCTTTTGCCATAAAAACAGATTTAGGGGATTAAAAAACGCACGAAGTTCCACACTCTCGATGCGTCTCTACAAAGAGAATATGCGCAAAGAAGGACCCACCGCCACCTGATACTGCCAGTTTATTACCGGGCGCGAGCGACAGATGCCGCTCAAGCAGGAACCGAACAATTTCGTAACAGACAGCAGTCATCACCTGAATTGCCCATCCTTTTTCGCTCAATCGATACCGCCAGATTATCAGGATTTTGTCAATTGCGTTGTGACACTTTGTATTTTGGGCCGAATGCCTATTCTTCCTTTTCACCAGTCACGGTTCGTACCTGCGCGATCCCGTCGGGTGAAAGATCCTCAATGATCTGCATGAAGCTCATCTCCGCCAACCTCGCGGCCCGCTTCAGAAGCAACGGCACTGGGCTCGAGGGCTCAACCCGGGCGTAGTAGTCGCAGATTTTCTCCAACAACCTCGTTACCTCCTGACGACTTCGTATTTCTCCGGAGGTAGAAAAAGCCCCCTGGGCACCTTCAGACGCGGAATCGGATGCCGCTACTCCCTGCGCACCTTCCACCGTCACAGTCGCGGTCACGACGTGCGGGGCAATTCGTTTCTGTATCGCAGTCAATTCGCGGGTGAGCAAATCCAGGTCGGGCGCGTTGGCCGCACCAACGGTCGCCATGATGAAATCATCCATCTCCTTTACGGTTCCGAGGCAATCCGCGACACAGCGATATCTCTCACCGAGTTCCTCAGGGTTGGTGTCGCGAAACGCGGCATCGATCTGGGGCATCGTCAGACTTTGTGCTTGTCCCCCACCCGTAGTCCCGGCTTCCACCCTCAGGATATCGGCGAGACTGTACCGCCCCATCCGAGCCGAGTTGGCCAACGGCGCGCGACGCAGCTTATCGAGAACCTGATAGGGATCGCCAAATGTGCCAATCGGAGTCGCAAGAGAGGCGACGATGTTCATCCGTTGTAACGGGTCATTGTCATCTGCAGGGTCGAGTTGCGGATGGACCGTGGTCCAGTAATTCTTAAGAAGCCCCCCCATTAAGGAGAAGCCCTCCCGGAACCCGGTAAGCCCCTGAAGTTCCAGCAGCGCCACGGAAAGCGTCAAAGCCACGCGCAGATCTTTGGACTCCGCAAACAGCTCCAGGCATCGGCCACGTATCTGCTTCCAATCCGGAGGCTCGGCAGCGGAAAACTGCGTTTCGGGTTTCCCCCTGACTAATGTCTCCAGTTCCTGGACACGCACATCGTACGACAGGTCCGCTCCGCATGGAGCATCTTCCGAAATCGGTTTTAGCAAATCGTCTGCAACACCCATCCGGCATTCTAACACACAAGAACCTTTTAGACTTGTACAGTCCTTTTTTCTGCATCTCATTGAACTGCATGCAAGCCCCGGACCTACCTGCCACCCCTTACGACGAAGTCCCGTATCCCTCGGGTCTCTTCCCACAAACTCATCCGAACCGCCTCGCGACCGCAGCCTATCTACGCGGAATGTTTCCGGCCCCAATCGATCACTGTCGTGTGCTGGAGTTGGGATGCGGCTCTGCGAACAATTTGGTGTCCATGGCTTTTCAACACCCTGGAAGTGAGTTCGTCGGCGTTGACCTTGGCCAGGTCCCCATAGCATCAGGAGCAGCAATAGTCGCCGAGTTGAAAATGCACAATGTGACTCTCGAGGCGATGGACATTTGCGACGTGAATCCCGATGAATTTGGAACGTTCGACTTCATTATTGCCCACGGAGTTTATTCATGGGTTCCGCAGCGGGTGCGCGAGCGTATCCTTGAGATCTCTCGGGAACTGCTCAACCAGCAGGGGATCGCCTACATTAGCTACAACGCTTACCCCGGATGCCATTTCCGGGACCTGGTCCGTCACATGATGTGCTTTCACACGCAGAAATTTGAAGGCGTGGACGAAAAAGCAACGCAGGCGCGCGCGCTTATAAAATTCGTGGCCGAAAGCAGAATCAAGCCGGACTATTATACCGAAGCGTTCCGCTCGCAACTGGCGCGCCTCGAGAAGTACCAAGCCGAAAGTCTCTATCACGATGATCTGAGTCCCTCCGCTCAACCCTTTTACTTTCACGAATTCATGGAAGCGGCCGAACGTCACGATTTGAAATTTGTTGGGGAGGCTGTGCAGGACGCATCCGACCAGGCTTTGTTTACAGATGAAACTCTCAGGCGGATGGCTGAGTTAGAGGCTGCAGACGAGATCGTTCGGGAACAATACAAGGACTTCCTGTGCGGCACCGGCTTCCGTCAGACGCTCCTGTGCAGAAAAGAGACCCAACTCTCTGCCACCTTCCCCGACGAGCGGATTCCGGAGCTGTTTGCCGAATGCGATTCTGTGGCGATGAGTGACCCGGAACAAGCCGGTGACGCACCAGTCGAGTTTAAATCGCCACGCGGCGGAAAAGTGGAAATCACGCACCCTGTTTGGCGCACCGGACTTTCGTATATCTGTTCCCAGTGGCCTTGCTCAGTTTCCTTCGAACAGATTTTGAACCACGTGAAACAGACGGAGCCCGGCAAGTCGGTTGAAGGAGGATCGGGCAATGAAGCAGCAACGATCGCCTCTGCATTAAAACAGTCCTATCTGGCCGGTGTTGTCTTATTAAGGATTCGGCCTCCGGATGTCGTGAACAGGGTTAGCGAGCGGCCGGCCATCAGCCCCCTGGCTCAGGCACAACTTCGACTGGGCACTTCAATCTCCACTCAACTTCACAGGAGTATGAAACTTCCCGATGCCGCCAGTAAGCATTTTCTGTCGCTGCTCGACGGCACGCGCGACCTTGACGCTTTAACGGCCGGGATGATCGCGTTCATAACATCGGCCCGAGCACAAACGGAGGGAGAAAGGCCCGCCGAAAACGCCGGTATGGAAGCCGGGGTAAAAGAGCGAGTCAAAAACAATTTGGTGTCTCTTATGCGCAGCGGGATGCTTGTTGCTTAGCCGGCGTTCACCAATACTCGCACGGTGGGCACCGTGCGGCGTAGCCCTCTGCGCCTCTGTGGTGAATCCCCTTCGGGGTTCGGAACACGAGGACGATTAGTGGGACGGCACGGAGGCCGTCCCTCCCATCATTTAAAACTTGAGGTGCTTCGACAAAGTAACCGTCGAGCACTCCACATTCCTGCTGAACGCCACGTGATCAAAAATTCGATGAATGAATGGAAGACCATACCCGCCCAGTCGTGAGGCATCAGGAGGCCGACTCATGTTGTCGGTCGAACTCAGCCCTTCTCCCCAGTGAATGAGCGTAAAGTGAAGTGCATTTTCATCCACAAATGCGGTGCACGATACAGGTCCGGAACGCGAGTGATAGGCGTGCTTATAAGTATTTGTAAGTATTTCATCGAAAGCGAGCACGACTTGGTACGCATCGGTTTCATGGAAGCCCGCGTTTAAGGTCCACTGCTCGCAGAAATCGCGCAAATTGGGTATGGTCTCAGGCGAAATCTCGCCAGCGTAGCGTGAAGGAGGCCGCGCTGCTTTGTCGACGATCCGCATCGCCGTAGCGTCATCCCGTTCCGCTCCCCCTTCGCTGAATTTACGCCAGCGATTCTCCAAGATCGCAAGCAACTCGGACCGATCCTCGTTGCAGGCCGCCAGCGCCTCGTCCAACGCAGATTCGCCGAATTGCGAACCTCCTGCACCGCGGGCTTCCACGAAGCCATCCGTTAAAAGCAGCCATTCTCTTCCAAGCGCCAAGGAGGCGCACCTTGGCGCAAATGTCTGTGCCGAGGACAACCCCAGAGGTGGATACACAGGGCAGGCTAATTCTTCCCACCGATCCTCTGCGGAAAGGTAACGCGGGCGAAACTGGCCAAAACTGCAGGCGTAAACCCGGCGCCTTGTACGATCGATTAAAAGAACGGCCAAGGTCGTGAGTGTACCAGCCTTCTCAGCCGTCGCTTGGATTACCCCGTTCAAATCCGCCAGCCATTTCCCTAATCCGTCCGCTCTGCAGGACTGGGCTTTCAAAGAGAGGAGCGTGCAGACTCTGGCCGATTCGAGAGCAGCTGGAATGCCCTTGCCACTTGCGTCACCCACGGCAACCAGCAGCGAATCCTCTCCAATCTCATGATAAGCATAGAAATCTCCTCCAACGTCAGCCGCCTGCTCCTGAAACACCTCGATCTCCAGGTCGCCCACTTCAACATGCGGCGGCGGCATAAAGGAGAATTGAGCTCTACGGGCAATCGATAACTCGGCTTGACGATAGGCATCCTCGATCTCCTTTTGCTTTGCGGCCTCCTGTACCTGGATCCGTGTCAAGGTCGTTGCGATGAGCGAACCGAAGGCCAGGAATACCTCCTCGTCAAAATCGTCAAATTGATCGCGATCCCTCGGATTTAATGCCTGCATGACCCCGTGGCAAACCTCCCCGTCCAGCAAAGGTATGGTGAGCATCGCCAGCGCGGGTGTTTTCGTCTCCAATCCAATGCCCCCGTAGTGATCAGCATCGAACTGAGCATTCGCAGTATTTTCGCGTTGTCGTGTCCTGAGGACGCGTCCTGCGATCCCCTTTCCCGCCGGGACGCGAAGCACCTGATTCTTGAGTTCCGGCTGTGTTCCTCGAATAATCAGATCTCCACTTTCGGCATCTGGCAGTGAAATGGAGCACGCCCAACATCGCATGACGTCACGGGAAGAAAGCAGAATTCGGCCGACGAGCTCATCGACATCTGCCGCGCTGCTCAACGACTTTGCGGCATCGATCAGGCATCGATAGGCTAGCTCTTTCCTTTGAAATAGATCTTCCATACCTGTGTCCTGTCCCCGAAATAAGCATATCTTTCGTTGCGATCAAAATGGGCCGCCGGCAAGGCGCGAGGAGGGCGCATATCTAGAGCGATACGTAACCGACGAGCAACGCCGCCGCCGGCCCATTTTCATTGCAACCCTCCGGGCCGCGGCCAGTTGGCTGTTTTTCCGTGTTGCTCGCTCCTCACGTATCGATTTAGATATGATCGTCGCTCGCGCCTCGAAAAACAGCCAACTGACCTGCGGCGAAAGGCATGCTTATTTCGGGGACAGGACACTATTTTATGGTGCGGGCTTGGATTTCCGGTCCCTGGGAGGGGGTGGTGGTCGCGTCGTAGTCAAATAATGGAAAGGCCGGCTATGAAATTCCGATATAGCCTCCGTGGCCACGCTGGCCAGGTTTTTCACCTGTTCGCTTGCTTGCGTAACCGCTTCGCTCGTGTGTCCCATCCTTCCGATGAGCTTTTGAGCGATTTCTGCATCTTCGCCAAGCTTCCTTGCGGTCTCTTCGAACACGCGCAGCACCTCACCTACGCTCCCTTGCTGTCTGCCCTGTACATCCGCGAGGGTTCGTATGCTCTCGCTGCTCACGCGCAGGTTGTTAACGATCGTCTCAAGCTGGCTACGAAGCGATTGATCCTTCTGACCTTCCGGCCCATTAATAATATCCAGAAGCGAACTGATGAGTTGATCGATTTTCGTCAGACCCTGAGGGCCTTTCTCCGCAAACAGGTCGTTCAAGGCTGCCACTCCACGATCGACAATCTCCCCTATGCTATTCAGCCGTTTCTCAGCCAAAGCTCCCAGATTTTCAATCTTAGCCAGACTCTCATCGAAACCCGGCATGACAGCTTCGAGTTTGGTCGAATGGATGCCCACGATTTCCGCACCTTCAACCAGGGGTTTGTCCTGCACCTCGGATCCCGTCCCCTCCCGTTCATTTTTCCCAGGCAACCGCAGCGCGATGGACGCATCGCCAAGTAGCGTAGGTACCAAATAGGCCTGTACGCTCGAAGGAATATTCAGTCTTCTTGTGATCACCACTCCAACCTTCACTTGTGATTCCCGGCTCCCAGGCGCGTACTCCAAACTTTTAACGTAACCTGCCGGGATCCCCAAAAAGGATACTTTAGAGCGCTCGCGAATCCCCGCGACATCATCGAATCGAATCGAAAAAGTCAAAAATGGCTTCCTGAAGGGATTATCTTCGACACCGAAGAAAAGCCCAGCAAAGAGCAGCAGCACAAGGGCTACCCCCAGGATCAATCCCAGCCTCTTCTTCAAATCACCACCGTTCATTTTCCGTCAGCCGAAGTCTCCAGCTCATCCAATCCAAAGAACCTTCGAACCACTTTATCGCGCGACGCTTTGAAATCCTCTGGGCTCCCTTGCATAATTACCCGGCCCTGCAATTCGCCGTCACGCTCTCCCCCAAGCATTACCGCACGATGTGCGATTCGAAAAAAGCTGGAAATATCGTGTGTAACGACAACCGCAGCCGCGCCGATCCTCCTTGTGAGCCGTATGAACATTTCGTCAATCTCGCGGGTACTCACGGGATCAAGCCCTGATGTGGGTTCATCTGCGAAAACAAGATCCGGATCGAGCGCTAGCGCGCGCGCCAGAGCGACGCGCTTTTTCATGCCGCCGCTGATTCCGGAAGGGCGCTTCTCCGCATGTTCCTCCAAGCCAACCATTCTGAGTTTAAGCCGAGCGGTTTCAAACAAGACGTCCGAAGTCAGTCCTCGATAATGCTCGCGCAATGGAAGGTGAATATTGCCTACGAGCGAAAGGGATTCGATCAATGCACCCGACTGAAACAGCATGCCACACCGGACATGGACCGCTTTTAGCCGGTCGCCCCGCAATGAACGCAAATCTTCGCCGAAAATTCGCACCTGACCAGAGGTCGGCTCGAGAACTCCAATCAGAATATTGAGAAGCGTACTCTTTCCGCAACCGCTGCCGCCGAGGATAACGAAGGTCTCTTCCGGAAGAACCTGGAAGCTGATCCGGTTCAGAACCGTACGGCCATTTGGAAAAGTCTTGGTGATATCGATAGCCTCGAGAATCGGCGCCTCATCCGATACTGGCGAATCGGGCAACCAGTTCTGAGCTTCGGCAATTTTACCGGCCATATTTACGCCAGTTGAAAGGAAGTAACAACGGCATTCGCGATTGTTACTACTATCACAGCTCCCACGACAGATTGTGTGGTCGCTTCACTGATTTCGCGGGAACCGTTGCGAACATTCAACCCTTTATAGAATGCAATTGTCGCAACCAGAAATGCAAATAACATACTCTTGGCTAGGGCGATCATTACACTCCGAAAACTCGCTCCGTCGAAGGTATAATAGATATAGTCGCCAACACCCATTTTAAGTACGGTACCGCACAGAAGCCACCCCCCGAGCAGCGATGCGTAAATCCCGACAAGGGTGACGACAGGCAGCATGATTTGAAATCCGAGAAAGCGGGGCACGAGCAGATATGGAACGACGTCAATGCCCATCGTAAACAACGCCTTGATTTCTTCGGAGACCTGCATTGATCCGAGTTCAGCTGTGACAGCGGAGACGCTTCTTCCCGCAAAGATTAATGCCACACCAACGGGCACCACCTGCTCTGTTAGAATGATCCAGAGGAGGCTGGGAACTATCTCCACTTTTCCAATCTGGCTCAACTGGATTTCCAATACGAGGGCTAGAACAAAGCCGGCGGTAACCGCTATAAGACTTGCGGTGGGCAGCGCGCCCAAGCCGATCGACCGCATTTGCGATATAATGTCATCGATCGTCGCGGCCGAAGGACGGACAACGGTCGTTATTGTTGATTGCAAAAGCTCAACGACAAGGCTTGAATAACCGATCTTGTTCGTGATCATCCTGTTATTTGGGCGACAGGACACCAATAGACTGCGGAATCATGGCAGCAACTCCCCCCTTGCAGAGTCAACATCGACAAAAGACGGCAGCTCTTTTTGCAACCCCATCATTTCAAATGAACCCCTGATTCTGGCCGACATTCCGACGATTGCCACACGACATTCATTCTGGCGCTTCCGGGCGAAAAGCGTGATAACCGCCCAAACAGGGCTGTTAATAAACTCGGTCTCAGATAGGTCGACGAGAAGCAGCCGAATGTCTTCTTTCTCGTAACGTGTCAGAGATCCCTGGACTGCCGGCATCGCGAGAATATCTGCCGAACCCCGGAAGCTGAGGATTCTGTCCCGACCCTCGACTTTTTCATCGATCCTCAACTGCGCCGGTCGTTTCATCAGCAAAAACCTACTTTCACGTACTGTTGAACGCGAGCCTGAAATTGTCACAAGTTTTCGCATCCGTGATAAGTTGACTCAATGCGGGACTTGCGAAACAGGCGTTTCACCGGGATGGGTGCAGCGCGTTCAGCCGAATGATCAGCCAAAAGGATCATTTCTGTGATCGGCGATTGACCGCGTTGCGTTCGGATTATATCAATCGATTTTCTCTTATGGCTCAGCGCATCGGCAAATGCACGAACTATTCCGGTTGCAAACTCGCTTACCGAAATGAGAAAATCACCGTCGTCACCAAAGAGTTTCGCTGCCCCGAATGCGGCTCGCCACTTGAGCCGATCGGTCCGAAACGCGGGCCGTCGCCGGTTTTGGTTCTCTCCATCGGCGTTTCCATCGTAGTGCTGCTGGCGATTGTCGCCATCCTGCTTACCGTTGGAATCAAACCAGGAGTTATTCAAGTAAAGCAGAATCCCACTCCCACTCCAACCTTGACGCCCCCCCCAACTCCGACACCGACACCGACCCCCACACCGACCCCAACCCCTACGCCTACACCCACGGCAACACCCGCGCCCTCCCCTTCGCCTCCCAGCGACTTCAACTCACCTGAAACCGCGGCGTTGCGAAGAGACGTTTTGAAGCGGATCGACGCGATGCCAAATGTGTCACAGTCCAATAAAGACAGACTCTACAGCGCCGTTGATCGCGCGCGCGCGATGAGACTTCTTTTCACGGTGCCATTCGATTCATCGCTGACGAAAATCGCACCCCAGGATGTTGCGTTTATGAAGTCTCAATTCCAACAGCCAGACATCGAAAAGATGCTCGACGATCCAACGGTTGTGATCGTTATTCTTGGTTACGCGGATAAGCAAGGTGACGACCAAAGGAACCTGCAGATTTCGACCGGTCGAGCGCAGTCAGTGATGGAGGCTTTGCGTGACCAGTGCGGTGTCCAGAACGTAATGCACATCGTTCCGATGGGCGGCACGGATCTCCTCGACCCTCGTCAACTCGCAAAGAATCGCGTCGCTGAGATCTGGGCAGTATCGCCTTGATTTAAATAGAGGAGAAGAATGGGACGGCACGGAGGCCGTCCCTACCGGGAATTCCATTTTCCATCCGAGGCACTTCCCTGGGCGGTTTCTTTAGCCGGTGGCCTGTTTTTTCGATATCACCTCGTAGATTGCGTCGTGAATTTCCAAATTCTGATTCCAATCGGACACCACTAGGCTGCGCGACCGTAAGAGCAGGATACGAATGTGACTGATCGTCTCTTCAAAAATACGATCCAACGCCGAAACAGGAGCATCACCAAAATCTCTGCAGACACTGTCGGGTCCGATTCCAGGAAAAAGTCTAACAACAGCCCCCAACGTCTCCCACCATATGTCGGCAGGAAGGACCCGTGGTGCAACATCCCGGGAAGCCGCCTCCCGGATAAGCCGCTGCGGTCCTA
>Ga0310912_10002314_pt1 | contig 10772 bp, 9 predicted proteins | sample GREbulkMGOX080_FD_203443 | JGI IMG/M metagenome (GOLD analysis project Ga0310912, IMG submission 203443) | Lab enrichment of tropical soil microbial communities from Luquillo Experimental Forest, Puerto Rico - GRE.bulkMG.OX080 | ecosystem: Environmental > Terrestrial > Soil > Tropical forest >...
GCCAACGCGCACGTGGTCAACGCCGTGGTCGACGAGGAACTCGGCCATCGCGGCCAGGGCCTGTTCGTGGTGCCCGGTGGGACGCCCGGGCTCAAACTCGTGCGAAAGCTCGACAAGCTGGGCTGCCGCGCATCCCACACCGCCGAGCTGCTGTTCGAGGACGTCCGCGTTCCGGCCGCCAATTTGCTTGGCGGACAAGAGAAGCTCGAACACAGACTCGCCAAAGCCCGCGAACTGGTTGCCGGCGGAGAGCGTTCCGGTTCGGCGACATTGGGAACCTTCGAACAGACCCGCCCGATGGTGGCCACCCAGGCCATCGGGATCGCTCGCGCCGCATTGGAGTATGCGACGCGGTACGCGACCGAGCGGGAGGCGTTCGGCGGACCGATCATCGACAACCAGGGCATCGCCTTTCCGCTGGCGGACCTGGCCACTCAGATTGACGCCGCCCGACTGCTGACCTGGCGCGCCTCGTGGATGGCGGCCAACGGGGTGCCCTTCGAGCGGGGCGAGGGGTCGATGTCGAAACTGGCGGCCAGCGAAGTTGCCGTCAAGGCCACCGAACGCGCCATCCAGACCATGGGCGGCTGGGGCTACATCACCGACCACCCGGTGGAGAAGTGGTACCGGGATGCCAAGCTGTACACCATCTTTGAAGGCACCAGCGAGATCCAGCGGATGGTCATCTCCAACGCCCTGGGAGCCGCCGTGGGCACCCCGCCGCTGCACGTGGTGATCGAGCCGACCGGGGGACCGCTCAACCGGATTTTCGGGCGCGGCACCCCGCTGCGATCCCGCGCCGCCGATGCGGCGCTGTCGATGCAGGACCGGGTGCCCGAACCCGTCATGCGGCTGGCGATGAAGGTGCTGCGCCCGCCCGGCAGGTGAGCAGGCCAGGGTACTGTCGCGGTATCGGCGCCCGTACCAAGCCCACCACGGAGGGTCGACGATGAGCAACCTGGAAGCCGCGCCGGCCGAAGTCGCCTGCAGCGCTTCACGGGTTGCCGGGATCGAAGTGCTGCATCCACGAGAAGTTCCGCTCGGCGGCCCGCGAGCGATCCGGGTGCAACGCACCCTTCCGCAACGACAGCGCTCGCTGATCGGTGCGTGGTGCTTTATCGATCACTACGGTCCCACATCCGCACGCATGGATGTCCCGCCTCATCCCCACACCGGATTACAAACCGTGAGTTGGTTGTTCGGTGGGAGAGTGGAACATCGCGACAGCGCGGGCGTCCATGCCCTGGTCCGTCCCGGCGAGCTGAATCTGATGACGGCGGGCGCGGGGATTTGTCATTCCGAAGTGTCGATCGAGTCGAACGCCGCTTTGCATGGCGTGCAGCTATGGGTGGCATTGCCTAATTCCGATCGCGATGCAGAGCGCAACTTCGCCCACCATGTGCCGGCAGAGGTTTTTCTGCCTGGTGCGGTGGCGTGCGTGTTTCTCGGAGAGCTGGCCGGCCACCGCTCGCCGGTGAATACGTTCACCCCGCTATTGGGCGCCCAGATCGATCTCGACGTGAACGCTGGGCTGGACATTGCCGTGGACCCGGCCTTCGAGCACGGTGTCCTCTGCGATGAGGGACCAGTCGAGATGGCCGAGATCACCCTTGCGGTCGCCGATCTGGGGTACCAAAGCCCGGGCAATTCGTCGCTGCGCTTGCGCAACGTTGGCGATCGACCAGCGCGCGTGCTACTGCTGGGCGGGACCCCCTTCACCGAACAGCTGGTGATGTGGTGGAACTTCGTAGGGCGCAGTCACGACGACATCGTCGGCTACCGCCAGCTGTGGGAGGACGCCGACGACCGCTTTGGCGCCGTCCAGGGTTACCGGGGTTCGGTCGCCCGCCTGCCCGCGCCGCCGTTGCCGACCGCCCGGCTGCGGCCCCGACGAATACCGGAAAGAAGGAGCACGGATGACTGCCGATAAGACCGGCACGCAGACCACCGTCACCGCGGAGGAAGGTCGGTACACCATTGCCGTCGAGGGCAAGGCGGTGGGCCTCGCCGACTTCGCCGACCGCGGCGATCAGCGCGTCTTCTACCACACCGAGGTTGATCCGGCGTTCCGCGGACGAGGCCTGGCGACCATTCTCGTGGAGGAGGCGCTCGACGCCGCCCGCGATGAGGGCAAGCGCGTCGTTCCGGTGTGCTCCATGGTGGTCACTGTGCTCAAGCAACATCCCGAATTCGACGACATCGCCGATCCCGTCACTCCCGACGTCCAACGGTGGCTGCAGACGCAGGCGACCGGTTGAGCGGCCCATTACCTGCCGGTGCGCTCCCGATGATTGCACCCCGGCCAGCAGCAGGGCCGGCGCTTGCCTTCTTCCAGCTCTTCCTGGGTCCGGCGAATGCGGCGCTTCCGGGTCACCTCTTGCTTGGCATCCTCGACCCAGCAGATGAACTCGTTGCGCGCCAACGGCGTGATGTCCTTCCAGGCCGTGAGTGCCGTGGAGTTGGTGATCAGCGCGTCGCGCATGTCTGCGGGCAGCTGATGCACCACCCCGCCGGGCACTCGCTCGCCGCTCACGAAGCTAGGGTAAGCCGACCCAGTCACAGGAGGCCCCATGGGCGAGCACGAAGTACGGATGATCGTCCTGTCGACCGACGACCTGGATGAATCGATCCGGTTTTACAACGAGACCCTGGGAATGCCGCTGAAGTTTCGCGATGAAGCCCATTTCGCAGCCCTCGACGGCGGACCAATCACTCTCGCACTGGCGACCGCAGTCGACCATCCCATACACGGGCAGGTCGTCGTCGGTATCAAAACCGCTGATGTCGACGCGGCGGCGAAGGCCGTTGCGGCCAGCGGTGGCGGCATCGTCAAAGACCCGTACAACGACGCTCACGAACGCCGCGCCGTGGTCTACGACAACAAAGGCAACGGCTTGGTCTTCTACGGTCCGCTGGCCCGATGAAAGCGCCGGTCGGTCCGGGCGCAGCACCGCGCCTTCGGCGCCACACAAACACAAGGGCGCCCCGGTCGGTGTACCGCACTTGGTGGGCGAAGGGGGACTTGAACCCCCACGTCCCGAAGGACACTGGCACCTGAAGCCAGCGCGTCTGCCATTCCGCCACTCGCCCGGGGAAAAACAACCGATGGACCATACCACTGTAATGGCCATGCGCCCCAACCGCCGCGAGGGGCTCGGCGGCCCCTCGCGCACGGTGCTCGCGCTGTGCAGATGGGCTCTGAGCTGCATCGATGCGATTCTCAGAGTTCCCAAGGTGCCGCAGCCTCGCGATGTCCCGATACCATGCTGGTGTGATACGACACGCGGGCGGTTCGTTTGCCTCGCGCCCGCGATACACCATGACAACTGCGGGCGAGCACTGAGAAATGAGTAGCCAAAAGGGGCTCGTTCAGCGTATCGAGCGGAAGCTCGAGGCGACTGTCGACAATGCGTTTGCGCGAGTGTTCGGGGGATCGATCGTCCCGCAAGAGGTCGAAGCCCTACTGCGCCGCGAGGCCGACGACGGCGTCCGGACCCTTCAGGGAAATCGTCTTTTGGCCCCCAACGAATACATCATTACCCTCGGTATGCACGACTTCGAGAATGTGGGTGCCGACGCGGATCTCACGTCGAACGGTTTCGCTAGGTACGTTGCTGACTATATCTATGAACGGGGGTGGCAAACGTATGGTGATGTGGTCGTCCGGTTCGAGCAGTCCTCGAGCCTGCATACCGGTCAGTACCGCACCCGAGGGACTGTCAACCCCGATGTCGAGCCCCGCCCGAGGGTCAACCATCGCCTCCGGCCACAATCAAATAATGCGTTCGGCGCAGAACGAGGAGTATCACCAATGACTGACAATTCGAGCTACCGCGGGGGTCAGGGGCCGGGGCGGCCCGGCGACGAGTATTACGACGACCGCTACGGCCGCCCGCCAGAGGAACCGCGGGGCCCGGATCCGCAGGGCGGAGCGGGCTATCCGCCCGAGCAAGGCGGCTACCCGCCCCAGGGCGGATACCCGCCGCCTCGCCATCCCGACCAGGGCGGCTACCCCGACCAAGGCGGCTACCCCGACCAGGGTGGCTACCAAGAACAGCGCGGCGCCTCTCCCGAGCAAGGCGGCTACCCGCCCCCGGGCGGATACCCGCCGCCTCGCCATCCCGACCAGGGCGGCTACCCAGACCAGGGCGGCTACCAAGAGCAGCGCGGATACCAAGACCAGGGTCGCGGCTACCCAGACCAGGGGCAGGGCGGCTACCCCGATCAGGGGCAGGGCGGCGGCTACCCGCCCCCCTATGAGCAGCGTCCTCCCGCTCCAGGCGGCTACAGCGGGCAAGGCTACGACCAGGGATACCGCCAGGGCGGCGGCTACGGCCCTCCCGGCGGCTACGGCCCTCCCGGCGGCTACGGCCCTCCCGGCGGCGGTCAGCCCGGCAGCGGTCAGCCCGGTGGCGGCCAGCAGGGCTACGGCGGGTATGGCGATTATGGTCGCGGGCCGGCTCGCCAAGACGAGGGTGCCTACGCCCCTCCGGCCCCGCAGGCCCCGCCCGAACAACAACGGCCGGCTTACCCCGACCAGGGTGGCGGGTACGACCAGGGTTACCAGCAGGGTGGGGGATACCCCCAGCAGGACTACGGCCAGGGCGACTTCACCCAATACGCCGAGAGCATTCCCGGTAGCGGGTACAACCCTCCAGGCGGCGGATACCCCGAAACTGCCCATCGCGATTACGAATACAGCGGCCAGCCAGCCGACTACGGCCAGCAGCCCGACTACGGCCAGCAGGCCGGCGGCTACGGCGATTACGGCCAAAGCGGCTATGGAACCCCGAGCGCTGCGGTCACCCTGCAACTCGACGACGGCAGCGGCCGGACCTACCAGCTGCGCGAGGGCTCCAACATCGTGGGTCGCGGACAAGACGCCCAGTTCCGATTGCCCGACACCGGCGTGTCGCGCCGTCACCTGGAGATCCGTTGGGATGGGCAGGTCGCGCTGCTCTCCGACCTCAACTCCACTAACGGCACCACCGTCAATAACGCACCGGTACAGGAGTGGCAGTTGGCCGATGGCGACGTGATCCGTCTGGGCCACTCGGAGATCATCGTTCGCATTCACTGAACGCACCCGGCTCAAAGCTGCCGTGCTTCGCCCCGCGCCGACGACCGTCCAAGTATCGTGACGTTGCTGATGTGATCGGTGTCACGGGTGCGAGGGTGCGGCGCCAGGACGGAAAGGACGCCAGATGCAGGGGTTGGTACTGCAACTGACGCGTGCCGGATTTTTGATGTTGTTGTGGGTTTTCATCTGGTCCGTGTTGCGGATATTGCGGACCGATATCTATGCGCCCACCGGTGCTGTCATGGTGCGTCGCGGGCTGGCTTTGCGCGGCACCCTGCTGCCCTCGCGACAGCGCCGCCACGCCGCCCGCTATCTGGTAGTGACCGAAGGGGCGCTGGCGGGCGGGCGCATCACGCTCAGCGGGCAGCCGGTGTTGATCGGGCGGGCCGACGACTCGACCCTCGTGCTGACCGACGACTACGCCTCGACACGGCATGCCCGGCTGTCTCAGCGCGGCTCGGAATGGTACGTCGAGGATTTAGGATCGACCAACGGCACTTACCTTGACAGGGCGAAGGTGACGACTGCGGTACGGGTCCCCATAGGCATGCCGATTCGAATCGGCAAAACGGCAATCGAGCTGCGCCCGTGAACCTGGTCCTGCGCTATGCCGCCCTCAGCGATCGCGGCCTGGTGCGCACCAACAACGAAGATTCGGTCTACGCCGGCGCACGACTACTGGCCTTGGCCGACGGTATGGGTGGTCACGCCGCCGGGGAGGTGGCGTCGCAGTTGGTGATCGCCGCGCTGGCCCATCTCGACGACGACGAGCCCGGTGGCGAATTGCTCGCCAAGCTTGATGCGGCGGTGCGCTCCGGCAACTCGGCCATCGCCGCACAGGTCGAGATGGAGCCCGACCTCGAGGGGATGGGCACAACACTGACCGCAATCCTGTTTGATGGCAACCGGATTGGGTTGGTGCATATCGGCGACTCGCGTGGCTATCTGTTGCGGGACGGCGAGCTGGCCCAGATCACCAAGGACGACACGTTCGTCCAAACCCTGGTTGATGAAGGGCGCATCACCCGGGAAGAGGCACACAGCCACCCACAGCGATCGTTGATCATGCGGGCACTGACCGGTCACGAGGTCGAGCCCACCCTGACGATGCGAGAGGCGCGCGCAGGTGATCGCTACCTGCTCTGCTCGGACGGGCTGTCTGACCCGGTGAGCGACGAAACCATCCTCGAGGCCCTGCAGATACCCGACGTGGCTGAGAGTGCTTACCGCCTCATCGAATTGGCGCTGCGCGGTGGCGGCCCCGACAACGTGACCGTCGTGGTCGCCGACGTCGTGGACTACGACTACGGCCAGACGCAGCCGATTCTGGCCGGCGCGGTCTCAGGTGAAGAGGACCAGCTGACGCTGCCCAACACCTCGGCCGGCCGCGCCTCAGCCATCAGGCCCCGCGACGAGGTCGCCAAACGCCCTCCGCCACAGGGGGAAACGTCAAAGCGGCCGCGGTGGTCGCGGCGGCGGTTGTTTATTGTCGTCACGCTTGTCGTACTTCTGGTGCTCGTGGGCCTGTACACCGGGTGGGCAGTCATCCGGAGCAACTACTACGTCGCCGAATACAACGGCAAGGTGGTCATCCTGGAGGGAATTCAAGGACGTCTGCTGGGCATAGCTCTGCAAAGGCCCTATGGCGTCGGCTGTCTCAACGACGGCAACGAACTTTCCCTGATCAGCTACAGCGAATCCGGGGGCCACCTGAACTGCCGTCTGATGAAGCCGGAGGATCTGCGCCCCCCCGAACGCGCGCAGGTCCACGCGGGGCTTCCGGGGGGGACCCTGGATAACGCCATCGGGCAGCTGCGCCAGTTGTCGACGAACTCGTTACTGCCAGCCTGTCCGCCACCCCGCGCCACCTCTCCGCCCGCGCCCCAGACGATGGCCACTACGAGCGGGTCACCGGAGCCAAATGCCACAGCGCCCAACACCTCTCCCAGCGGCACCCCAACCACCACCAGTTCGACCAGCGCCCCCGCGAGCACCACCCCAGCAGCACCCGCGACCACGTCGCCCACGACCACCCCGACGGTGACTGCACTCCCGCCACCCCCACCTCAGCCGGGCATCGACTGCCGAGCGGTGGCATGACCACACAAGTCCAGCCGCCGGTCGCGGTCACGCCTCCGCTGCCCACTCGGCGCAACGCCGAACTATTGTTGTTGTGCTTCGCCGCACTGATTACCGTCGCCGCGTTCATGATCGTCGAGGCCAACCAGCAGCGCGGCTTACGCTGGAGCCTGATCAGCTACGGTCTGATCTTCGTGGTCGTGTTCGGAAGCGCACATCTGGCCATTAGGCGCTTCGCGCCCTACACCGACCCGCTGCTGTTGCCAATAGTGGCTTTGCTCAACGGACTTGGCCTGGTGATGATCCACCGGCTCGACCTTGTCAACAGTGAGCTGAGCGGCCGTCGTCATCCGAGCGCAACCCAGCAGATGCTGTGGACCGTGGTCGGGGTCGCCGCGTTTGCGCTGGTGGTCACCTTCTTGAAAGACCATCGGCAGCTCGCACGCTACGGCTACGTATGCGGAGTAACGGGTTTGGTTTTTTTGGTGATTCCCGCGCTACTCCCGGCATCACTGTCGGAGCAGAACGGCGCCAAAATCTGGATTCGCTTCCAGGGCTTCTCAATTCAGCCTGCCGAGTTTTCCAAGATTCTGCTGCTGATCTTCTTTTCGGCGGTGCTGATCACCAAGCGCAGTCTGTTCACCAGCGCCGGCAAGCATTTCATGGGCATGACCCTGCCCCGCCCCCGCGACCTCGCGCCGCTGTTGGCGGCTTGGGTGATCTCGGTGGGTGTGATGGCCTTCGAGAAGGATCTCGGCACTTCGCTGCTGCTGTACGCGTCCTTTCTGGTGGTGGTTTACCTTGCCACCCAACGGTTCAGTTGGGTTCTCATCGGCTTTGTGTTGTTCGCTGCGGGAAGCCTTGCGGCGTATTTCATTTTCGGACATGTCCGGACTCGGGTGCAGATGTGGTGGGACCCGTTCGCCGACCCCGACGGCGCCGGCTACCAGATCGTGCAGTCGATGTTCAGCTTTGCTACCGGCGGCATCTTCGGCACCGGGCTCGGTAACGGTCAACCCGACACCGTGCCGGCCGCATCGACCGATTTCATCATCGCTGCGTTCGGCGAAGAGCTCGGGCTGGTCGGGTTCGCCAGCATTTTGCTGCTCTACACGATCGTCATCGTCCGAGGCTTGCGTACGGCGATTGCGATGCGCGAAAGCTTCGGCAAGCTGCTAGCCGCGGGCCTGGCATCGACGCTGGCGATCCAGCTGTTCATCGTCGTCGGCGGTGTAACACAGCTGATTCCGCTGACCGGGTTGACCACACCGTGGATGTCCTACGGCGGGTCATCATTGCTGGCGAACTACGTGCTGCTGGCCATCCTGGCGCGGATCTCGCACAGCGCCCGACACCCGTTGCGCATCCGCCCGCGCAATACCTCACCGATCGCGGCGGCCGGCACCGAGGTGATTGAGCGGGTATGAACGCCTCTCTCCGCCGGATCTCGGTGACCGTGATGGCGTTGATCGTGCTGCTCTTGCTCAACGCCACGATGACCCAGGTCTTCGCCGCTGACGGGCTGCGTGCCGACCCGCGCAATCAGCGAGTCCTGCTTGACGAGTACTCACGTCAACGCGGCCAGATCATCGCGGGCGGGCAGCTGCTGGCCTATTCCGTAGCAACCGACAGCCGATTTCGTTTCCTGCGCGTCTATCCGAACCCCGTGGTGTACGCGCCGGTTACCGGTTTCTATTCGCTGCGGTATTCCAGCTCGGGCCTGGAACGAGCCGAGGACCCGCTGTTGAACGGGTCCGACGAGCGGTTGTTCGGGCGCCGGCTGGCCGACTTCTTCACCGGTCGCGATCCGCGCGGCGGCAACGTCGACACCACGATCATTCCGCGGGTCCAGCAGGCGGGGTGGGACGCGATGCAGCAGGGCTGCGGCGGGCCCCCTTGCAAAGGAGCTGTCGTCGCCCTGGAACCGTCCACCGGCAAGATTCTGGCCATGGTGTCGTCGCCGTCCTTTGACCCCAATTTGCTGGCGTCGCACGATCCTGAAGTGCAGGCGCAGGCGTGGCAGCGGCTTCGCGACGACCCGGACAATCCCATGTCCAACCGCGCCATCTCTGAGATCTACCCGCCCGGTTCCACGTTCAAGGTGATCACCACCGCGGCGGCGCTGGAGGCCGGCGCCACCGACACCGAGCAGTTGACCGCGGCGGCGTCCATTCCGCTGCCGGGCAGCACCGCCACCTTGGAGAACTACGGTGACGCGCCGTGCGGCGACGAGCCGACCGTGTCCCTCAGCCAGGCGTTCGCCCGGTCTTGTAACACCGCGTTCGTCCAGCTGGGCCTGCGCACCGGAGCCGACGCCCTGCGCAGCATGGCGCGCTCCTTCGGGCTGGACAGCACTCCAAGCGTGATTCCGCTGCAGGTCTCGGAATCAACCGTCGGGATAATTGCGGACGCCGCCGCCCTGGGTATGTCGAGCATCGGCCAAAAGGATGTCGCGCTGACGCCGCTGGAAAACGCCGAGATCGCCGCGACGATCGGCAACGCCGGGGTGATGATGCAGCCCTACCTGGTCGGCAGCCTCAAGGGGCCGGACCTGTCCAACATCAGCACCACCGCGCCCTACCAACAGCGCCGCGCGGTGTCGCCGCAGGTCGCCGCTAAGCTAACAGAGCTGATGGTCGGCGCCGAGAAGGTCGCACAGCAGAAAGGGGCCATTCCCGGCGTGCAGATTGCATCCAAGACTGGTACCGCGGAGCATGGCACCGACCCGCGACACACTCCGCCGCACGCGTGGTACATCGCGTTCGCGCCCGCGCAGTCGCCGAAGGTTGCCGTGGCGGTGCTGGTGGAGGGCGGCGCCGACCGCCTGTCCGCGACCGGGGGCGCGCTCGCCGCGCCGATCGGGCGGACCGTGATCGCGGCCGCGCTGCAGGGAGGACCATGAGCCCACGAGTTGGTGTGACGCTGTCAGGCAGATACCGCCTGCAGCGCCTGATCGCCACCGGCGGCATGGGCCAGGTTTGGGAGGCCGTGGACAGCCGGCTGGGTCGGCGCGTCGCCGTGAAGGTGCTCAAGCAGGAGTTCTCCCAGGACCCGGAGTTCATTGAGCGGTTCCGCGCCGAGGCGCGCACGACCGCGATGCTCAACCACCCGGGGATCGCGCAGGTTCACGACTACGGCGAAAGCCAGCTGGACGGTGAAGGCCGCACCGCCTACCTGGTGATGGAGCTGGTCAACGGCGAGCCGCTGAACTCGGTGCTCAAGCGCACCGGCCGGCTCTCCTTGCGGCATGCGCTGGACATGCTCGAGCAGACCGGCCGGGCCCTTCAGGTGGCGCACGCCGCGGGCTTGGTACACCGCGACGTCAAACCGGGCAACATCCTGATCACCCCGACCGGCCAGGTGAAGATCACCGACTTCGGCATCGCCAAGGCCGTCGACGCCGCCCCGGTGACCCAGACCGGAATGGTGATGGGCACCGCCCAGTACATCGCCCCGGAGCAGGCCCTGGGGCACGACGCGACGCCGTCCAGCGATGTCTACTCGCTGGGAGTCGTTGGGTACGAGGTGGTTTCGGGTAAGCGGCCGTTCACCGGGGACGGCGCGTTGACGGTGGCGATGAAGCACATCAAGGAACCGCCGCCGCCGCTTCCCG
>Ga0310912_10002323_pt1 | contig 10746 bp, 10 predicted proteins | sample GREbulkMGOX080_FD_203443 | JGI IMG/M metagenome (GOLD analysis project Ga0310912, IMG submission 203443) | Lab enrichment of tropical soil microbial communities from Luquillo Experimental Forest, Puerto Rico - GRE.bulkMG.OX080 | ecosystem: Environmental > Terrestrial > Soil > Tropical forest >...
AGCGCGATGCGATGGCGCCGAGGAGGGTCGGTATCAGCATCGCCGGGACGATCACCGCGAACAGTCGGGCGGGTCCGGCTCGGATGATGCCTGGGGCGCGCATTGTCAGCTTAACCTTGCAGCGAGCAAACTGACTCCGAGATCGGTGCACGACCACCCGGCGGCGACCGCACCATTCCAGCCATCGCGCCAACCTACCCTCGACCTCGTTTCCGAGCTTTCCGTTGTAAACTGACAGAGCGTTTGCAGCTCCAAACTCCGGAGCGGTGTAAAAAATGCTTGACCTAAATCCAGGAACTGGAAATTCGAATCCATTTCCCTCCAGCGGGAAGTCTGCAAACTCTCGGTTCCTAGCCGGATGAAAATACATGCAGCCTTCCACACCCAGCTGATCGGAATCGATCCGAATTTCCGCATCCACGCTTCTGACCGGCTAATCGAGATTCATGATCGCCCGCTCCTCGAACTCGGCCTCAAGGGAATCGTCGGCGCAGGGACGAAATCTCTGTGCGCCGAGCTGGCTGGCTAGCCCCCCGCGCAGGCGGGCCACGGTCAGGCCCGGAAAGGAACCGGCTCAGACCCTCGCCGGGCTTCGCGCTCATCGATGCCTGTCCCAGGTTTCCGATCTCGCACAATGCAGAAGAAACGATTTGTCGGCACTATAAGGCTGGCACCGTCAATTTGGTGGAACCTGCGGGCTTGCGCGGACGTATCGGGGTGAGTAGTCGCGTGGGATGACCACACGCGCTCGCGACCGCTACGCCGGGTATCGGTTCCCCGCCGAGATCATCGGCCATGCCGTATGGCTGTATTTCCGCTTCCCTCTCGGTCTTCGCATGGTGGAGGAGTTGCTGGCCGCTCGCGGCATCATCGTCAGCCACGAAACCGTACGGCAGTGGGCGCGCAAATTTGGCCAGCAATTTGCGAACCGGATCCGCCGTCGGCTCCCGCGGACCGGCGACAAATGGCATCTGGATGAGGTCGTGCTCAAAATCTCCGGTGTGAAACACTGGTTGGCGAGCCGTGGACCAGACCGGCATTGTGCTCGACGTTCTGGTGCAACGCCGGCACGACAAGCGGGCCGCCAAGCGGCTTAATTAGCTGATATAGCACACGAAAATTTATCGAAGCGCGGCCGTCCGGCGCGCCAAAAAATTTCCCGTCGCGCGCGAGAGGGTGCAGAAACGCCCCGCATCTTACCAAGAGCCGATGCGAACTCCACCTTATCCCAGGCCTCGCCTTTACGGACGGAAAGAATCATTTGCGCTCGCTGATAAACTCCGCGTGACGAAAAATCAGCTTCTCTATGTATGGCCCTGCTCCGTTCGCTCGTTGTCGCGGTCCAATGGTCCTCATATGATCGATCATGACGTCGACGATCGCCATGACCGCGGATGCTCCGAGAGAAGTCGCGATCCCCGTCATCGCCTCTTGGCGAGGGATAGGCCCGACACTGTAGCGCACAAGGATCGTACTGGGAGCGGTCATGAACAATCAGCGCCTTGCCGTCGGACTAATGATCGGCCAGGCAATCCTGTTCGCGATAGAGACGGCGATGATCCATCACATCGGCGCGCGCGGCTCCGCCATGCAGTTGGCGCTGCTGCGCAGCGCCGCAGGAGTGGTGCTGGTCGGTGTCCTCGCGTGGAAGAGCGGCTGGTCGGTCATAAAGACCGCGCAGCTGCCGATGCAGCTGCTGCGCGGATTGGTGTCGGTTTTATACCTGTGGGTGCTGATGTACTCCTTCGCCCACATCCCATTCGCCGACGCGACCGCGATTTCCTACACGCAAGCGGCTTACATTGCGGTGTTCTCGGCGCTCATTCTGAATGAACGCGTCACGGCGCTTCGCTGGATCGCGAGTGCGATTAGCACGGCCGGCGCGCTGCTGATCGTGAAGCCGACGTTCGGGGATCGCAACATCGTCTACCTCATCGCGCTGCTGGGTACCAGCTTTAACGGCCTCGCATTCGTGCTCAACAAATACCTGCAACGCCCGGGCGGCGATTGGCCTACGCCGGCGTTCGCGAGAACCTGGTCCTTCTGCCCCTGAGCGAATCTTGGCCGGCGGCGAGCCGTGTTGACGCCGCCGAACGCGTGTGCTGGCTTGCGGCGTCATGGAACCCGAACCGCAGTGCGATGAGCGGGGCCAGCCGGTCGGTTGGCCGGTCGAGGGCTGGTCGTCGCGGCCGCGCCCGCCGCGAACCCCGATGGTCGGCCGCTTCGCCACGGTCGAGCCGCTCGACCCCGACCGCCACGCCGCCGAATTGTTCGACGCCAATTCCGAGGATTGTGAGGGGCGGCTGTGGACCTATTACAATTTCGGTCCGTTCACGAGGCTTCCGGAATACCGGACCTGGCTTGACGCCGCCTGTGCCAATCCCGACCGGCTCTATCACGCGATCCGCGACAATGCGCTGGGCCAGGCGGTCGGCGTCGCGGTCTATCAGAACTGCGTGCCGGTGATGGGCACAATCGAGATAGGCGGCCTCGTATTCAGCCCGCGGCTGCAGCGCCGGCCTGCGGCGACCGAGGCGATGTTTCTGATGATGCGCCGGGTGTTCGACGAACTCGGCTACCGCCGCTATGAATGGAAATGCGATTCACTGAACCTGCCGTCGCGCGCCGCCGCGGTCCGGCTCGGCTTTCAGTATGAGGGCCTGTTCCGCCAAGCGATGATCACCCGCGGGCGCAACCGGGACACCGTCTGGTTCTCGGTCATCGACCGCGACTGGCCGACTCTGCGCGCCGCCTTCGAGTGCTGGCTCGACCCGTGTAATTTCGCGTCCGACGGCAGCCAGCGCCGGCGCCTCGCGAATCTCCGATCCGGCGCCGGATGAGCGCCAGACCGGCACCGTCACTTGCGCTGCTGTCGGCGATAACGGCGGTCGCGTTCTGCGCCTTGCATATGGTCGTGCCGGCCTTGCCGCTGCTCGTCGCGGTATTACCGACACGCCGGCGCATGTGCAGCTCGTTGTGAGCCTCTATCTCGCTGGGATTGGCGCCGGCCGGCTTGTCTACGGCCCGGTTTCCGACCGCTTCGGGCGGCGTCCGGTGTTGCTCGCTTTTCTCGCCGTTTCTCGTCGGCACGGCGCTGTGCGGCGCCTCCCGCAACCAACCTCGCACAGCCTCGGTCGAAAGCTGCCGATGTCGACGACCGGCCGGAACCGCGGTACCACCTACCGCTCGAGCCACACATCTTCCATGCGCCAACCGTTGTATTGGCTGTTGACCATGACGGTCAGCCCTTTGAGCTGCGGCTGCATGCAAGTTGCCGCGCGGGTATGGTAGATGATCGGCCGCGCGCCGTCCTCCTGCAATTTCTTATCGATCTCCCAGACGAGGTGCTGGCGCCTCTCCTGATTGGCTATCGTCGACTGCTCGATGAACAGATTCTCGAGTTCCGCATTGCAGTAGCCGGTATAGTTGCGCTCTGAACCGCAGCCGTAGTTCTCGAAGAATTGCTGATCGGGATCGTCGACGCCGCTGCCGGTATTGTTGAGGCCGATCTGGTAGTCCTTGCGGGCGAGCTTCGGGAACCAATTCGCGGTCTCGATCGGCTCGAGCTCGCCGTCGATCCAGATCTCTTTCAGCTGATCGATCAGGATGACTGCCGGGTCGCGATACGCCGGGATGTTGCGCGCCGCGACTTTTATGGCGATCCGCTTATCGGGACCATAGCCCAGCTTGCTCATGATCTCGCGGGCCTCAGCACGGTTCTTCGCCACGTCCGGGCCATAGCCGGGAATTGTTGCAAGAAGATCAGCCGGCATGCCCCAAACGCCGGCTGACGGCGGCAGCATCGCGCCTCCGATATCGCCCTGCCCCTCAGCGAGGATATCGATGAAGCTCTTGCGGTCGAGCGCTAACGCCAAGGCACGCCGCAGATCGGGATTGTTGAAGGGCGGCGCCTCACGGTTGACCAAGAGGTTCGTGCTGGCATTGCTCGACACGAGATCACAAACCGCCTGCGGTGCCTGGGTTTTCACATCCTTCAATAGCGGCACCGTGACCTCATACGGAAAGGTCAGGTCGAATTTGCCGGCGATGAAGGCGAGGATTGCAGTCGAGCGGTTGGGGATGATCGTGTATTCAATGCCGTCCAGATACGGCCGCCCAGGTTTCCAGTAATCCGGATTGCGGACGAGCTTGATCCTCTCGTTCGGCTTGAACTCGAGAAATTTAAACGGGCCGGTACCGATCGGATGCTGCCGCATGTCACGCGGAGAGACGTGGCAGGGATAGATCGGGGTATAGCCGGAAGCGATCAAAGCGAGGATCGCCGGCTGCGGCCGCTTTAGCACGAAAGTGGCTTCGGCCGGATTGTCCGTGGTGATTTCCGCGACGTTTTCCCACCACGATTTACGCGGATTGAGGCGCAACCGTTCGGCAGCCCGGCCAGTCAGCAGATCCCACGTGCATTTGACGTCGGCAGCGGTGAACGGCTTGCCGTCATGCCATTTAACGCCCTCGCGCAATTTGAAGGTCAGCCGGGTTCCGTCCTCGCTCCACGACCAGCTCTCGGCCAGGTCGGGAACGATCGTATCGAGGCTGTTCTGCGCCTTGTGCTGGTCGTAGAGCACAAGGTTATTGAACACCGCCATCATCGGGATCGAGACGGAGTTGGTCGCTTCCTCGTGGATCGACATGCTCGCCGGGCTGTCGCGGTGAAAAACCCGCAAGACCCCGCCGGACTCACGCGCCTGCGCGCCACCGCCCGAGGTCACCGATAGCAGCAGCGCTGCCGCCGCGAGGTCTCTTAGGTATCTTCCTCTCATTTCCCTGCGTTCTCACCCGTTTCGAGCGCGCCGATTTCCCGGAAGATATCAATCATCAACTCTCGTCGCCGGCGTGTTGCAAGCGAGGCGACCTGAATTTCTGCATGGCGTCAGAGCAGTCATTGACCAAGGTTTTATGCTGGTCATCGCAAAGCTGCTTCGGCGCCGGGCGCGGTCTCGTTCGACGGCTGTAGCTCAAAGACCGGGTAGCGCGGCGCCAGATCCCCGAAAGCCTCTATCGGCGAACCCGTCGGCACGGGGAAGAAGCGCTGAACTTCGCCGGCGAAACGGTCGAGATAAGCTTTGAGAACCGGTGGGCGCTCGCCGGGAGGAAGCTCGCGCACGGCATAGCGGTGGCGGCGAAGGGCGCGGACGAGCACGACTTCGCCTGCCGCGCGAGCATTGCGCACCCAGTTGGAATTGCCGCGGGCGCAGACCAGATAGCGCCTCCCATCGAGATCGAGCGGATCCACCGGCAGCGAGATCGTCTTGCCAGTCTTTCGCTCGCGGACTTCGAGGACGTAGAAGTGTGCGCGGATCAGGCCGATCCAGACGAGAAATGCAAGCGTATGGCCGAAAATGCGATCGACGGCGGCTGGCCTGAGATACCTTGGAGCATTTACGGCATTCATGGGCATCAACCTATTCCTCCGCCAGCTGCCGGCACGTCGAGAACTGTCCTCTACTGTAATCGTCCGCGACCGCTGCTTCAGGCGGATAGCAAGGCTCCTCACGGAACGCCGTGCCGCGGCGCCGTAGAGCGCCCCAACGGGCTGTCGCTCGTTTCTCCTCGAACAGCCGCGAACGTTAGCCGGCGATCATCCATCGCGTTTGGCGGGCGATTGCGCTCGCGAAAGAAGCGCGACTTTAGCGGAATCCCCCATAGATATATTATTATGAGAGATTCCGCTAAGCTCGCCCTTTACGGTTCCTGCTCGAGCTGACGCTCAGCCCCATTAACTGTTCGGCTCCACCGAGTTCTCGCGCCGCCCGTCAGCCGCCGTCGATCACGAGCTCCGCGCCGGTCATGTAGTTGGACGCGTCGGAAGCGAGGAATAGCACGCCGTTTGCTATGTCCTGCGCCTGTCCAGCCCTGCCGAGCGGCACACCGGATGTGGCGACCTCGCGCATGAGCCGTATTAAGCGCGCTTTTCCGCGAGAATAAACTGCGCAATGAGGCGCCCGTCGGACAAGCAGCTGTGAAGGTTGTGCAGGCGCAGCGGGAAGTCCTCGAGCTCTATTACCGGCTGCCGTCCGGTATCCTCAAGCCGGGTTGCGGTGAGATCGACCTGCTCAATGACGGAAAGGCCGCCTGCTTCGAGAGCGGCGCGCATTACCACGGGGCTCACAAGGAAACTCGACTCCTCTTTGCTCGCCCAGGGCAACGGAAAGACCGGGGCTCCGCCGGCTCCCAGTGCGATCTCGTTGCATGAAAAGCGCCCGCCTGGTTTCAGCACTCGCGCGACCTCGCGCCCCAGCCCCTCCTTGTCGGCGATGTTCATGGTGACGGCATATGACCAGACATGATCGAAGGTGTCGTCTTGGAACGGCAAAGCGAGCGCATTCGCCTGTCGAAACTCGATCCGCTCCGCGAGCCCGCAGCGCGCAGTCAGGATACGTGCCGCTTCGACGAAGTTGGGGGTGAGGTCGATCGCCGCCACCCGACAACCGCATTCGGCCGCGAGGTAGCGCGATGCGCCGCCGAGGCCGCAACCGAGATCGAGGACGTACATGCCGGCCTGTATGCCTGCGCGTTCCGCATGCTCGCGCGTTCCCACGATACCGCGGCTGTGCAGCTGGTCAAATGGCCACAGACCGCGATGGCTGGGCCTCTCGGGATCAATTCCAGCGGCTCGGAGTGCCTCCTCAATCCGCTGTATTACCGGCCGATCGCCGTAGTAGTGCTGAACCACTGCCTCGACGTCGCTCATGCCTCCCTCCCATATCAATCGAACTCAGTACCCACCCTCCCTGCGGTGATGTGACATTTCATCAACTCTCGTTGTCGACACTTAGTCTGAGCCTGTCGCCGAGGCCGTGTTCCCTTGCTGCAGCGTCCAATTGACAACGCGCCGCATCACGTCGGCAAGGCTCCTGTCAAAGGCAGCGGTGACCGTATCGGTCGATTTGGCATCGATTAAAGTCGCCTTTTCAAAACGCGCCGTGGCAACGGGTGTTCGGCGCGGCATCTTCAGCAGAGTGGCCTCGATTATCACGGTCGCTCGCGGCGTTCCGGTCGCATCGTTCTCTACCTGGAATTTGCGCAGGTTCGAGAGCAGCAGGAAGTCCGTCGCCAGGGTCTGCCGGCTCGGCGCGACCACCGGCAGGCGCCCAGTGTTCTGAAACGACTGCACCAGCAGAAGCTGTACCATCGCCGGAGCGCTATCGGTCCATTCGACATCAGCGTAGTACTCGACCTGGAACGGCCCGCTCATCAAAGCGATGCGCGAAGTGTCGATCTGCCGAGCGGCGGTGGGCTCGTCGATGACGAGCGACCATTTGACCGGCGGGAGCTCGCGCGGGAAATCCGCAACCGGGGTCAAGGTAAACTGACGCGGCGGAGGGCCGATAAGCCCGCAACCGGTTACAGATTGCCCGACAGAACCCGCGATCAGGCCGGCGAGAAGGTGACGACGGCTCGGCCGCGGTGCACTCGCCATCACCAGCATCACTTAAGCTCGACCCCCTGGCCCATCCGGTTACCAAAAATAAAGCGGGTTGGATTGCGCTCCAGACTGTCGAGGACTGTGGTCATCTTATTGACGGTGGTTCTGGCATCGATAATCAGCGCGCCCAAATCCGGCAACGTGCCGTCCATGAACCGCCGAATTGGGACACGATTGGCGGTAGCCACTTGGTTTAGCTGGTCAATCAGCTTGTTTAAACTGACCGTATTTTCGCGAAAATTCCTGACTATCGCTCTGACGTCTTCGCGGTTGGTCTGAACCACCGAGTCGAGGTGCGTTGTCAATTGTCCGGCGCCGACGAAAGTGCTGTGGGCGCTGTCAATTAGCGGACCAAGCAAATCGCTATCCGTTTGCAGCGTCTTCATTGTCGCAGCCGCACTCTCCAGCAGCGTGCGAATGGCAGCCTCATTCTCAGGCGAGAGAATCTGTTGAACACGATCGAGAACCCCCCCGGCCTGTTTGATCAGCGTCGGCAGATCTCTCGCCGCGACGTCGACCGACGACATGATCTGCTGCGTCGCCGACGGTACGGTGGGTATCTGAAAATACGGCAGATCCGTCTTCTGGAGATTGATCGGGGTGCCCGGAAAGAAGTTGAAGGCCACGACCTGCTGACCGGTGACCAAACTGGCGCTCTCGAGCCGCGCGCGCAGCCCATGGTCGATCAGCAAATTGAGAAGCTCGACGTTGGTCTTGCCGGGAGGCGAATATTTCGCAATTACGCCCGGTCGGATCTCGATGATCACCGGGATTGCGAGGGTACTGGTTTGCGGGTCGTAACGAATTCCGACATCGACGACCCTACCGATCGGAACCCCTCGGAAGACTACTCCCGACCCTTGCGTCAGGCCGTCGACGGATCCCTCGAAAAAGACCACGGCTGTGCGCGACACCTCGAAGAAGCTGAAGCTGCCAAAGACCAGCGCACCTCCCACGAGCAGAGCGATTGCAGCCAGGACAAAGCCACCAACGATCTTCGGATTTGCGCGCCGGCTCATGCTTGGGTTCTCTGCCTAGTTTGGATGGTTCCATCGGCGGCCGGCTCCCCTCGCCGGAGAAATTGTTGGACCTTGGGGTCCTGAGACTCGGCCAGGAGCCGCTTGGGGTCGCCCAGGGCAATCTGCGTTTTGGTTTCCGGATCGAGAAACACGCTGTTGTCACCGACCGCAAAAATGCTCGCCAGCTCGTGGGTGACCATGACGATCGTGGCGCCGAGGCTGTCGCGCAGCTCGAGGATCAGATCGTCCAACAGCCGCGAGCTGATGGGGTCGAGACCGGCCGAGGGCTCGTCGAACAGCAGTATCTCCGGTGACAATGCCATAGCCCGTGCAAGACCGGCGCGCTTTTGCATTCCGCCGCTGATCTGCGCGGGAAAATAGTCCTCAAAGCCAGCCAGCCCGACCAAGGCGAGGTTCAAGGACGCCAGCTCGGCAATCTCGGCCCCGGTCAAATTGGTATATTGCTCGAGCGGCAGCGCCACATTCTCGGCCAGAGTCATCGAGCTCCACAATCCGCCGGCCTGATAAGTCACTCCCGTCCTTCTCAGGATGGCATCGCGCCGTTCGGGCTCGACCTCCCACAGGCTTTCGCCCGAGATCAGCACGCGGCCGCGGGCGGGCGTCTGAAGCCCGATCAGATGACGCAGCAAGGTGCTTTTACCGCAACCGCTGCCCCCCATAATGATGAAAATGTCGCCCCTGCAGATCGTGAAATTCAAGTTGCGCTGGATCACAAAGTCGCCAAAGGCCATCGTCAGGTCTTCAACCACGATATGCGGCTCCGGCGTCGTATTGGTTCTCGGATCGCTCAAAAACCGTCGCTCCGCGGCCGACATTGCAATCAGATCTTCAAGGTTGTGCAGATCACGGTTGCAATGGCATCGATCGAGATGATCAGCACGATGCATAGAACGACGGCCGAGGTGGCGGCGGCGCCGACCGCCGCGGCGCTGCGCTGACACCGCATCCCGCGCCAGCAACCGACGAGCGCAACGACCGCCCCGAACAGCACCGCCTTAACGAGGCCTACCGCCCAATCGTTGATCCCGACGGCGCCAATTGTCTGGTTGTAATAAGCAATCGGCGTAATATCGAGCATCAAGGTGCCGATCAGCAAACCGCCCAGCATCCCGACGATGTTGGCGAAAACCGTCAGCAACGGCATCATCAGGGATAATGCGACAATCCGCGGCAATACCAGGAACTCCATGGGCGGAATCCCGAGCGTCTGCAAGGCCGAGACCTCATCGCTGACCTGCATGGTGCCGAGATTTGCGGCGAACGCCGCACCGGTCCGCCCCGACATCAGGATTGCCGTCATCATCGCACCCATCTCGCGCGCCATCGCGATACCGACGAGGTTCGCGACAAAGATCGCAGCACCGAATTGCTCGAGCTGAATGGCTCCGACAAAAGCAAGGATCAAGCCGACCAAAAAGCTGATCAAAGCCACGATCGGCAACGCGTTGGGGCCACAATCCTCGATTGCAATCATCAGATCCGAGCGTCTGAGCCGCGCTCTGCCGACGAGCATCCGCCCGATCCCGATTAACGCCTCGCCGAGAAACGTGATCAGATCGGCGGCCATCGCAAAGAAACTCAGGCTGCTCCCCCCGACCCGGGTGAGGAGGTCGGCGCGTTGCTGCGTCCGCCGAGCTCCTTGGCGCTCGGGGACGGCACGGGCGAGCCCGATCAGCCTTTGGACGCCGCCGGGCAGGCCGGAAGGATCGACCGCGATGCCGCGCTCGCCGGCGGCGGCCTCAAGCCTGGTCAGAAAATTGACCAGGACGCTGTCCCAAGCTTCAAGCTTGCTTGATTCGAAAGAGATTTGGGACGATCGTGGCGCGCTGCTCAGCCTGCGGGATATTTCGACGGCCGAGCGGGCGCCGCCGGATAGGACCCATTCGCCGTAGAGCGTGATCCGCAGCTCGCCTGCGGTCAGCGGATCCGCGTCCCAACCCCCGTGTGCGCCGGTCGTGGGCCTTTCAAGACGCCCCGGAGATCTGGTTGTCGCAACCATATGATCACGCGCGGTTGGATGTCATCGCTTATCCCCTACCGTTGGTGCGGCCGTGCTGCAATACGACCTCCGACCCACCGGACGAGGTGATGGTCGGCTTGGGGCTTCAGCGTCACCAGGCGGGCCGCCGTCATGGCGAGACAGAATTGATCGGCGACCGTCTCCAAATTGGTCAATATGCGGGCGAGGTACTCCCTCGGGACGATAACGCCATAATCTGTTGTGGTCAGCGTGCTGAGGCTGCAATCCAAAATGGGCGGACC
>Ga0310912_10002325_pt1 | contig 10741 bp, 11 predicted proteins | sample GREbulkMGOX080_FD_203443 | JGI IMG/M metagenome (GOLD analysis project Ga0310912, IMG submission 203443) | Lab enrichment of tropical soil microbial communities from Luquillo Experimental Forest, Puerto Rico - GRE.bulkMG.OX080 | ecosystem: Environmental > Terrestrial > Soil > Tropical forest >...
CACCTCTGCGATCCTCCCCTTCGAGCCTGGGACCGTCTCTTCCACATCTACCGAGACTACTCGTCCGCCAACGGCATCGATCTCTTCATTGGCCGGCGAACTCATCGCCTGTTTCGCGAGGCCGGACTCCTCGACATCCAAGTGAACCCTGTAATTCACGTCCATCCCCGTGGACACAACCGGCGCGCGATCTTTTGGCATTTCCTGCAGAACGTGCGGGATCGCATTCTGGAGCAAGGTCTGATCGCGGATTCAGAGTTCAGCGAGTTGATGGGTGAACTGAAGGAACATCTGGATCGCCCGGACACGTTGGTGGTGTCACACCTGTTTTTCCAAGTCTGGGGTCGAAAACCACTCCAGTGCGCACCACCTGCAGTTATCGAGACCGGCCAAAAACCTTGAACCTCGATGATCGAGTTCCAGGCGGTTTTGCGCAATCCATGTAGAAGGAGAAACGCAATGAGTCTTACACAATGCAAGATTGCTGAGAATGTCTCGTTCGGCACAGAACGGCCGCACACGGTTCGCGCCTTTGCTGCTCTCGCTCCCGGTCAAGCGCTCCAGCCTTGGTCGTACGAGCCTGGGCCGTTAGGAGCCAATGAAGTTGAGCTGCAGGTTACTGACTGCGGGGTCTGCCATACCGATGCGCACCTTATCGATAACGACCTTGGGCTTTCCACATACCCGCTCGTGCCTGGCCACGAGGTCATTGGCACCATCACTGCAGTGGGAAATGACGTCGCCACGCTTGTGATTGGCCAGCGGGTCGGAGTGGGTTGGCAACGCGGTGCCTGCAATCAATGCGAATGGTGCCAGCAAGGTCTCCAGAACCTGTGTGCCGGATTACGGCCCACTGCCGTGGGTGGTTACGGAGGCTTTGCTCAAACACTAAGAGTGGATCAGCGATTTGCTGTGCCCATCCCCGATGCATTGGATTCCGCCGCGGCCGCCCCGTTGTTTTGCGCAGGAATTACGGTCTATTCCTCTCTGAGCCGCTTGGTGCGGCCGTCGAGTCGAGTCGGTGTAATCGGGATCGGTGGGTTGGGCCACCTCGCGCTGCAGTTTGCGCGGGCCATGGGCGCGGAAGTCTTTGCATTCTCGACCAGCTCAGATAAGCAGGAAGAAGCAGAGCGTTTTGGCGCTCACCGGTTTGTCGTCAGTGGCGACTCGAGGCAGATGGGACGCGTTGCTGCGACCCTGGATGTGCTACTGTCTACAGCAACAGTCAATTTGGATTGGAACGCGTGGCTGGGTACATTGCGTCCGAACGGCACATTTTGTCTGCTGGGGGTTCCCCCAGGACCGGTGAGTCTCCCCACCCTGCCGATAATCGTGAGCCAGCTCTCGTTTTGTGGAAGTGTGATCGGTCCACCTCAACAGATCGCGGAGATGTTGCGATTCGCCGCGCTGCACAACGTGCAGCCGTCTGTTGAGGTCCTGCCTATGGAACAAGTGAACCTCGCGCTGGACAAGGTGCGCGCAAACAAGGCGCGGTATCGTATGGTGCTGGCCAATAGATAAGAACTCGAATTTACGCGGCAATTGAGTTGGAAACTGAGAACAGTCCAAGGAGAACGAAGGTGCTGCAAGTCACAAAAGTTGTGAGAGACGGTCAACGAACAGTCTTGGATTTGCTGGACGGGGCAAAAATGGAGCCCCTCAGCCCCTCGAGAGAAGACGCTTATTGCGTGATGAGGGGAACGATACCTTCGGGAGTAAGCGTGCCGTTGCACAGCCATGGAGACGCAGAGAGTTTTTACGTGCTGTCAGGCGAAGCCCAAGCCCTGGTGGAGACCGAAGTCGGATTGCAATGGCAAACGCTCAGGCCAGGAGACTTCATTCATATTCCTGGTGGAACAAAGCACGCTTGGCGCAATGTTTCTGGCGAGCCGATGGCGGCCCTGATTACATGCACTGCGAAACTCGGTCGTGCGCTTCGGGAGATGGGACAGCTTACGAGCGAAGGCGGCAAGCGCATTCCTACACCGGCCGACGTTCAGCGTCTCATCGAAATATCCGAGCGTTATGGGTACTGGCTCGGGAGTCGAGAAGAAAACGCAGCAGTGGGAATAGAGCTGGCCTAGAGATCGCCATACAGAGACCGATGCCAGCACCGAAAGGAGATAAACGCTATGGCCCGAATTCACTACGCCACTCCAGCACAACTCGCAGAGTTGGTGCATCAGAGTGGCTTGCCTAAAAATACGCCGCCGACCAATGCTTTCCGCATGCTTGCGCACACGCCAGCCGTGAGCTCCTCAGTGCTTCGGGTTGTTCTCGCGCTTCTTACCGAGACCGATCTCGATCCGGGACTGCGGGAATTGGTGATCTTGCGCGTGGCTCAGCGATGCGGTGGGCGATATGCGTGGCTCCAGCACGTAGACATTGCTGCGATAGTCGGCGTGAAATAATGCTCAGATCGAAGCCCTAGAACGAGGCGAAACCCCCGCTAACTTGTTTTCGGACCGGGAGCGCACGGCGTTCGCTTTTGCGGACGAGGTTCTGGATACCTGTCGCGCCGAGGACGACACATTCGCTGCGGTTCACGGCGTGTTTTCGACAGGCGAGGTGCTGGAATTGTTGCTGCTGATCGGCTACTTCCGCATGATTTGCGGCGTGATGACGACACTTCACGTCCCGCTAGAACCTGCGTTCGGCGCGAAAATCTTGGACATGGTCCGCGAAACAGCCATGCCTTGCGCCTGAGGCGAGACACTATAATAAGAACGCGAAATGCTAAGAACACGCTTTTGCGAACGATTTGGTATTGAGGCTCCGATTGTGGTTGCGCCGATGGGCCCCGATCTCACGGGCCCGGAACTCGTCGCCGCGGTATGCAATGCCGGTGGATTTGGCATTCTGCAAGCGCAGATGTGCCCATCTCCCGTTCTGCAAAAGCAGATCCATTATCTCCGCACGCTAACTGCCAGGCCTTTTGCTGTAAACTTCGTTCTACATTTCCCTCACCGCGAGGGCATTCAGGTCTGTATTGATGAACGCGTGCCGGCCTTATCGTTTTTCTGGGGAGATCCTTCTGAATTTATAGCCGCTGCCCACGCTGCCGGTATCGCTGTGCTCCATCAAGTTGGCTCGGTGGACGCAGCCGTCCGCGCGAAGCAGGCAGGAATAGACGTCATCATCGCCCAGGGAGTTGAGGCCGGCGGACATGTAGCCGGTCAGATCTCCACCATGGCGTTCCTGCCTCGCGTGGTAGATGCGGTCGCTCCCAAGCTAGTACTCGCCGCTGGTGGCATCGCCGACGCAAGGGGCCTGGCGGCAGCGCTGTGCCTTGGGGCTGATGGCGTGGTCATGGGCACGCGCTTTCTCGCCACTCCCGAAGCCAATGCGCACCCTGAGTACAAAGCTAGGCTGGTGGCCGCGAGCGAGGAGGACACCGTTCGCACGATTCTTTTCGGAAACGGATGGCCCTATGCTCCTCACCGAACGTTGCGAACTCCGTTCGTCAGTGAGTGGGTTGATCGCGAAAGCCAGACGCAGGGTTCCCGACCGGACGAACCAAATGTCGGAAGCACGATCATCGGTGGCGCGAAGATGACGGTTCAGCGTTTTGTGAGTCTGCCTCCGAATATCGACTCCACCGGAAACATCGATTCGATGGCCCTGCTCGCTGGACAATCCGTGGGTCTTGTAAGCGAAGTCCGGCCCGCTGCTGACATCCTTCGTGAAACCGTTGACGGAGCTGAGCGTTTGATCCGCAAGCTGGCGGCCATTGTCTAAAGGCATCCACTGATGACAGTTAGGCCTTCGTTCCTTCCAGCGTCTTCGCGAACGTCTCCATTCTCACAAGTCATGATCGAATTTAGCCCGCCGCTGCGCAACTACCTGTGAGAGCCAGAAAAGACAACCCAATTCTCTGGTTGAACTCAAAGCACAAAAATCTCAGGAGAGATTTATGAAAAGACTATTCTTGACCAGCGCCATAGCGGGTTTGTTCGCCATGGCCATCGCCGCGAGCCCGGCTCATGCCGACTCCGACGAAGCTTGCCGGAGTGCCGTCCTACCCGAGGCGCTTGCGGAAGGACAACCTGCTAACAACACGGTCAGCGGCGAACTCTGTGCGACACAGGACGAACTGCGCGACGGGACAACCGTGCAGTTGCTCATTCACGGCGCAACCTACAATCATGATTACTGGAACTTCGGCAAATTCAACGGCATCGAGTATTCCTACGCTCGTGCTGTTGCAGCTCGCGGTTTTGCGACATTCGCAATCGACCTGCCTGGCGCGGGAGCAAGTTCGCACCCGGAGAGCAGCCAGGTGACTGCTCAAGCCGCAGCATTCGTGGCTCATCAAGCCGTTCAGGCGCTGCGCAACGGCTCTATCGGGCGCGTTCAGTACGGCAAGGTAATCATAGTTGGCCACTCACTCGGCTCGGTGGTTGTGTGGCTGGAGGCAAGCACCTATGCGGACGTAGACGGCGTGATCGTGACTGGCGCGGCGCATTCGATCACTACCAAGTTCCTTACGGCGAACGCCTTGTACCCGGCCGTCAAGGACCCCAAGTTTGCCAACAGTGGTCTAGATTCCGGCTATCTGACTACTGTTCCGGACACTCGCGTTACCCTGTTCTACAGCGCTCCAGACTTTGACCCTGCTGTCCTCGCGGCGGATGAGGATCGCAAAGACGCCGTGCCGGCGGCCGAACTCAGCAGCGGTCTCCCAGTGGTGACATCCACGGCTACGTTGGCGATTCGGGTCCCAGTCCTCACTATCCTGGGCAGCAACGATTTCACAACCTGTGGACCCAATCCCCAAGGTGGCAATTTCGATTGTTCCTCCGGAGCTGCCGTCGCTACTCAGGATGCGCCATTCTATTCACCGGAAGCGAAGATCCACGGGTGCATCGCTCCCGGCTCAGGCCACGACCTTAGCCTTGCGATAAACCACGATCTCCAGGTTGCGGACTCCGTTTCGTGGTCATCCACCTTCGTAGGCCAGACGCGCTTTAGCGAAAAACACGACCCCGACAGCTTGGACCACAGCGACAACGGGCTTCCGTGGAACGACGGCTTGCCCTGGAATTGCGGTGGCATCTCCTCTGGATCGAAGTAAGGAGTAGCGCAATAAATCGGACGGGAGAATCGGTCGGCCAAACAAAGGTCAGTTGGTTCTCCCATTTTCTCCATTCCGAGGAATTTTGTAATCCGTCCGAAAGCCTGAAACGATCTTGCTCCTTTGTTAGGTGCTGTCCTCCCGCACATTTTTACATCCGCCAAGCTGAAAACTCTTCGATCGAGTTCCCTCCCGTTCTGCGCAATCCCTAGAGAAGGAGAAACACAATGAGTTCCACATCTGTGCAGCTTGGATTTCCCTACGAATTTCCAGCACTGACCATGCGTTGGACCAGCGAAGGATGTTGCCCCCGGTCGCGGCGGGTTATCGCCAAACAACTGAAACCATTCAACCTGATCTGGGCTGAACGAGTCATCACGCGCCGGTCGCAAAGTCTGTGCTCCAACTATTTCGGCGAATTTCTTAGGTTCGTCAAGTCGCTTCTGGCTAAACCGTTCTCCGGGACCGATTGCCCAACAGGTCACAACATCACTTTTGGACACTTGTCCAAAAGTCGGATCCTTGTTTCCATATTCAACGGCAAACCACTCGCACCAACGGTCCGCAGTACGGCGGCTGATGTCCGAGGTTTTCTTCCACCCGCGCACCAAATCCGCGATATTTCTCTAAGAGCGAGGAAGCGCTCTCAAGCAATGTAGGCCGTTCGTCTTTTGCAAAATGCAAAAGACGCCTGCTCGTAGCTTGGGCCAAATCTTTTGTCGCATTCAGTATTAGAAGCCAGATTAGGTTTGCACAGCGAGGATTTGAACATGAACGAATTCAACAAGCAGGTGTTCGAACAAGCCGCCAAGTGGAAATGCGGGCATGGGTGCGAGCGGCCCGCTACGCATGTGATCGAATGGCGACATCAAGACGGCGACCGCGAACGCCGTGCCGTGTGTCAGGAGCATGCGGTTGAAGACCAGAAATACTGGTCGGCGATGTCTTGGGATACGGGCGTTGAGGTTTCGGACATCGAGGAATGGGAACTCAGCGTCTCCTATGGCGGTAAAACGGTTACCCGCGTTGGAAACCAGTTTCACCAAAGCGCTCGGCCGTAGTCGGCTCTTGGAGCTGTGGCCGTCCGCCACATCTCTTCAGTGTCAACCTACCACGCATACAAAAGAGAACGACTTAGACCGTATCGAGCGTACTCTCTACACGTCTTTTACACGTTTCACAGGTAGAAATCACGGGTAGGAATGACGGGTAGAAATCGCAGGTTGCGTGACGATAACCTCAAGTTTCAACTTCCTAGTTGCCCGTTATTCAGCAAGTAGGCATCGGTTCGCTCATCGCGTTCCACAAGCCCGACTTACCGTTCCCGATTCCATCGCTGAGCAAGTCGGCGATTATGCGCCGGCACCGCAATGAATTAGAGAACGTCAGCGGGTCTTTCAGTCTCTTCCGGCATATTGCTGTGTACCTGACGCATTGTCCTTAGCAGAGCCCCTCCGGGTTGACCCCATTCGCCGAACAGTTTGCGCTGGACCTCGATCGCGATGGGCATGGCGTTACGCAATCGCTTCAGGCCCGCACTCGTGAGTTCAACCCGCTTGGCGCGCGTGTCGGTGCTGCTCCGGGCCCTGCAGAGAAGTTTCTTGGTTTCAAGAACTCGAATGGTTTGTGAAACCTGCATCGGCTGGATGCCTCCCGACCGCGCCAGATCAATTTGGGTCACCGCCTGGCCGGAACGGCCAAACCAGGCGACGATCGCAAGCAGCATGAACTGCAGGTGCGTCAGATCAATGGCGGCGAGGGCCCGATCCATTTCCCTTTGATAACGCCCAACGATACGCCACATCACAAAGCCGACGGCGTTGTCAGGCGCGCCGAGCGACACTTCCTCAAACATACGGCGAATTGCATCTTTTTGCATAGGCTCACTGCGATTCTACGTGAGTCTCCAACAAATGGAGAAGTGTGTTGAACAAAGATTGCATCCATTTACTAAATATATTTATCATATTGGCTGTAGGGGTAAATTACAAGTCGATCTAGAAGCGAAGGAGATGAACCATGACAGATCTAAACCTTGATATCGCTTTTTGGAATTACGACCGCACCCGCGCCCTCAGTGACGGGAAAGTGCGAATACCAGGAGTGGACGCAAGGTACCACAGCGGTTCGAACGTCGCCGAGATCTTTCGGGGCATGGTTGCCGAGCGCCGATTCGATGTTGCGGAACTGGGCCTGACCTATTTCCTGCGAACTTTCAAAGAAGATGAATCGCCCTTCGTCGCCATTCCGGTATTTCCGGTCCGGTCTTTTCGGCACTCAGCGATTTTTGTGAATGCGAACAGCGGAATCAACAAACCCGAGGACCTCAACGGCAAAACCATCGGAGAACTTGCGCTGTATAGTCACGACGCCGGCATCGTGCCCAAAGGCATGCTTATGGAAGAATTCGGGTTCAAGCCGGAGACGTGCCGCTTGCTCATCGGCGGCCTGGACTGGCCGTTGAAGCCGATCGATTTTGTTCCTCGCACGCATCCTGCGAATGTGAAGGTGACCGATGTAGCGAGCGGCAAGGATCTGGGCGCCATGCTGGATGCGGGCGAGATTGATGCGCTCATTTCGGCCGACCCGCCGAAATGCATGCTCGAACACTCGCCGCGCGTGCGGCGTCTCTTCCCGGACTACGTGAAAGTGGAGCGCGACTACTACAAGCGCACCGGAATCTTCCCGATCATGCACACCGTCGTGATACGCCGCGAGCTTTTGAAAGAACACCCGGGAGTCGCGGAGGCGGTCTACAAAGGATTTTGCGATGCCAAGAAGGCCGCGGAAGACAGATATCGGTTCGGCCTTATTTTCAACAACATGGACACGATGCTCCCTTGGTTTAGTCAGCTGATTGAGGAAGACATATCCGTACTTGGCAAAGATTGGTGGCCCTACGGCATAGGGGCTAATCGCAAAGCTCTCGAATCTGTGCTGCGCTATCACGCGGAGCAAGGCATTACGGATCGGCACTTCAGCATAGAGGATGTATTTGTGCCCGAACTTCTGGGTTCGTAGTGTCCGCGAAACTTGTCAGATTCTGTAACGCACAAGGAGAAGCACAATGAAGATCGTCGCTCTAGAGGAACATTTCGCGCCGCTTGAAGTCATGGACGCCTGGAAAAGTGTGGATCCTGGCTGGCGCGACCTAGCGCTGAAGGCGACGACTGAAGGCGAAGGAGCGCGCCGCCTGCTGGACTTTGGAGCCGACCGTCTGGCGTCAATGGATGAGGCTGGCATCGATGTTGCCGTCCTCTCACTCACTACGCCCGGCGTGCAGAATCTCGATGCCGAGGTCGCGGTTGATTTGGCCCGATCTTCCAACGATCACCTTGCGGCGGCAGTTCAGACTATGCCGGAAGGGTTCCAGGGGTTTGCGACCCTGCCAACTCCTTCCCCGGAACGTGCGGCGAAGGAGTTGGCGCGGTGCATCCAGGAACTTGGCCTGCACGGCGCCATGTTACATGGACGTACACGAGACCGGAATCTGAGTGAACAGGAGTTTTGGCCAATCTTCGAAGCGGCTGAAGCACTGCGGGTTCCACTTTACCTGCACCCGCAGTCACCGCAGCAGGGCGTGCTGGACGCTTACTACAAAGGGTTCGGCGAGGAGATCGACTCTTTGTTTGCGCGTGCGGGGATTGGCTGGCATTACGAAACCGGAATTCAGATCATCCGCATGATACTGGCCGGAGTCTTCGACCGCTTTCCAGATCTAAACATCCTTACCGGGCACTGGGGTGAGGTTGTGCTGTTCTATCTGGACCGAGCCGACATGCTGAGCGGCGCCGCCAGACTGCCTCGCAGCATCTCGGAGTATTTTCGGCAGCACGTATACGTCACGCCGAGCGGGTTGTTCAGCCATCGGTACCTGCATTGGGCGCTGGAGATGCTGGGCGCGGAGCATATCCTCGTCGCCACTGACTACCCATTCGCTCGCGCAGCCCGCGGGAGCGCGCGAAACTTCCTTGCCACCGCACAGCTAAGCGAACGCGACCGCAACCGGACCGCTTGGGAAAACTGGGATCGGCACTGTTCAAAGATCGTCCGCTGATTTGCCGATCGTGGCAGCATCACGTTTCGATCCGATCCCTTCAGAGGTATGAGAATGAATCTTCAGCAAGTCAAAATCGCCTGCCTACAGTACGACCACACCCTGCCACTCTTCGAGGGCGCGGTGTCCCGGAATGTCGCTCGCATGTTCCCCGACTACGCGCAGGTCGAACGCGATTACTACAGGAGAACCGGCATATTTCCCATGGCGCACACGCTGGTTGTGTGGAAAGAGCTCATCTCCGGACGGCCCGAGCTGGCCACCGCAATCTACGCAGGCTTCTCCCAGGCGAAGAACCTCGCAATGCAACGATACAAGTCCGGCATGGTGGAACAGAATATCAAGTCGCTAGTTCCATGGCTAACTCCGCTCCTCGAGAGCAACAGCCGGACGTTCCCGGAAGATTGGTGGCCTTACGGCAAGCCTGCAAATCGCCTCGCTATTGAAACATTCGCTGGATACTTCTTTGAACAGGGGCTCGGGAAGAAGTTGCGATCGGTCGATGAACTGTTTCCAGTCACTGTATAGGCAACTGATTTTCCGAATTCCTAACGTCAAGTCCGCATTTTGCCTGACGCAGACGCTGCTTTGAAACCGTTGACTCGCGGCTTCAGGGAAAATCGCTCATTGAGCATGCCCTGACGTTCGAAATCGGGGTAAATACCGAGAAACGGGCATGTGTTTACCGACACAGTTTCACTTGGACGAGAAGTCGGCTTTTCGTAGAACTGATTTCAACACATTTCGCGCATCGACGAATCACTGTTGCCAACTGTTGCCCACATCGGGCAATATGTGGGTATCCAAAGGGCTCGCGAGGGCTACCGAGGACGATGCAAGAATCAGTAAGTGGCAATCAAATCGTGTATTTGGCGGTTTTTCTTAGGTTTTCTTCAAAAAGTCCGAAACAATCCCATCGGCTCCACCAACTTTGTGGTTTTCTTTTCAAGCAGTTACAACAAATTTCAAGGGGCAGTAAGAGCGGGGCCGTTCGGCGGCAACCCCATCGGCTCGGACTTTCGAGGTTGCGACTTCCTGATCTGCTCGCAGTTATGCATCGGCAATTCACAGGTAAACGATACTGAAGATCGAGCCTGTAGATTTCTTGTGTACTCCTGTCGACCCTGAGCAGCGGAGGATCGTCGGGCAATAGCCTAATCTCACCGGACCAAGCGAGCATCGCCTTTTCTCATCCAAAGGACCGGCCGGGAGGTACCGGCCATCATGGGAAACACGAGAGCCGGCCAGCTCTTCCGACCCACGCAATTTAGAGACCCGTTGCGTCTTCAAATCCAACAAGTAAATAGCCGTGGTGTGCCCTCTGGACTCACCTTGCAAACTTGACCCTCGGCTCAACGCATCCAAATAAGTGGGTGATGTTGCGGCGAGCCGGCGGACGCGTTCGCGTCCTATCAAATCAAGCCGTCACGTCTTGTTTCACTAACCCAGAGCCAACTTGCCAATGGGAGGTTCAAGCATGATTCGAACGGCAATTTTCCTCGCTGCCGGAATGTTGTGGGTCGGAGCGGCAGCGGCACAATCCAATCAGCGTATACCTGCGGAGGCACAGAATTCGGCGTCGCAGAACGCGCAAGGGCCTGAGGCGATCC
>Ga0310912_10002328_pt1 | contig 10738 bp, 11 predicted proteins | sample GREbulkMGOX080_FD_203443 | JGI IMG/M metagenome (GOLD analysis project Ga0310912, IMG submission 203443) | Lab enrichment of tropical soil microbial communities from Luquillo Experimental Forest, Puerto Rico - GRE.bulkMG.OX080 | ecosystem: Environmental > Terrestrial > Soil > Tropical forest >...
AACCCGGCGGCCACCAATATGGATTACAAGCCCGGGCACGACAGCATGGCCTGGGCGCTGCCGTGAGGTTCTTTCGCGAGTAGTGGACTAGGCGCATGAGTACGCGCCGCGCGCTGGTCATCGGCGGCTCGCTCGGCGGGCTGATCGCGGCGCACATGGTGCGCCGTGCCGGCTGGGACGTCACCGTGTTCGAGCGCAACGCCGAGGAGCTGGCGAGCCGCGGCGTCGGCCTTGGCACCCATCCGCAGCTCATCGCCATCCTCAAGCGCGCCGGCATCGACTTCGACGAGTCCATGGGCATCAAGCCGCCGCTAGCGGTGTGTTTCGACCGCCACGGCCAAATCGTGTTCGAGCAGCCGACGGCGCGCACCTTGAGCGGCTGGTCGCGGCTCTATCGCGCGCTGCTCGATGCGTTGCCGGCGCGAAGCTACCGGCTCGGCAAGCAGCTCACCCGCGTCGAGCAGGACGCCAGCGGCGTCACCGCGATCTTCGCCGACGGCGCGCGCGAGCGCGGCGAATTATTGGTCGGCGCCGATGGCGTGCGCTCCACGGTGCGCGGCCAGTTCCTGCCCGAGGTGCAGCCGGTCTATGCCGGCTATGTGGCCTGGCGCGCGTCGATCGAGGAAGCCGACGTGCCGGAAAAGCTGTGGCGCGCGGTGGTCGATCTCTACGCGTTTTGTTTGCCCGAGGGCCAGCAGGTGATCGCCTATGCAGTGCCGGGGCGGGATAACGACACCGCGGTCGGCCGCCGCGCCTATAACATCGTCTGGTACCGGTCGGTGGACCGCGCGACGCTCGCCGATATCTGCACGGACGCCGCGGGCCGCCACCACGCCGCCGGCATTCCGCCGCCGTTGATCCGGCCCGACGTGGTCGCCGGGATCAAAGCCGACGCCAAGGCCGCCATCGCGCCGCAGATCGCCGAGATTTTCGCGCTGACGACACCGTTCTTTCAGCCGATCTACGACGTGATCTCGCCGCGCGTCGTGTTCGGCCGCGTCGCGCTATTGGGCGACGCCGCCTTCGTCGCGCGCCCGCATGCCGGCGCCGGCACCACCAAGGCGGCGCTCGACGCCGCCTGCCTCGCCGATAACCTCGCGAGCGCCGGCGACGATCTCGATGCCGGCCTGAAGCGCTACGAACGCATGCAGCTGCCGTTCGGCCGCACCTTGGTCGAGGTCAATCGCGAGGAAGGCGCTTATCTCAGCGCCCAGCTTAAGCCGCGCGAGCAGCGCACCGCCGCCGAACTTCATCGCGACATCGGCGCCGTGGTGCGCGCCCATATCGACCGCAGCGATCAGGTCGGCGATATCGTCGCAGCGCATGGGCTGTCCGCGGTGGCCGGGGCATGACACCCTTCGGGCCTGCGGTATAATCGCGACAATCAAACCGTATTCGCAGAGGGCCTCAGGAGTCCGCAATGAGCGCCGCCAACAAAACCCTCGTCATCCGCAACGGTACCTTGATCGACGGCTCGGGGAAGCCGTCGGCGCGCAACGACGCCGTCGTGATCGAGGGCAACCGCATCAAGAGCGTCGGCGCGCTGCCGCCCGACGTGCACCTTGAAGACCGCAAAAGCGTCGCGGTGATCAACGCCGCCGGCAAATGGGTGATGCCGGGCTTGATCGACGCCCACTGCCACATGTCCTACGGCTACCCGCTGATCAAGGGCGAAGGCAAAGGCAAGGGCACGACGCGGCCGGAATTCTCGACGTTGAAGTCCGCGCGCAGCGCGCAAAAAGTGCTGCGCTCCGGCGTCACCAGTATTTCGGTGCCGGGCGGCACCTGGTTCACCGACGTCGGCGTGCGCGACGCCATCCGGCTCGGCCTGATGGAAGGTCCGCGCATGTTCGTCGCCGGCCGCATGATCATCACCTATGGCTGCATCGAGGACGACGAGCCGTCATGGGAAGGCACGCCCGATCATTCGATCGGCAAACTATGCAACACCGGCGCCGAGATGGTCACCGAGGTGCGCCGCCAAGGCAAGCACGGCGTCAACTTCATCAAGATGGCCGACAGCCGTTCGGGCGAATCGCAGATGCTGGCGCGGGACGAGATCGCCGCCGTGGTCGGCGAGGCGCACCGCCGCAACCTGAAAGTCGCGATCCATTCGCGCGGCGCTGGCTCGACCCGCGCCGCCGCCGAAGCCGGCGTCGACTGGATCGTGCACGCCGATCTCGCCACCGACCGCGATCTCGACGCCGTCGCCAAAGCTGGCATGCCGATCCTGCCGACCGCGACCTTCCTTGCGCTCGTGGTCGAGCTCGGCAAGCAACAGAAAGTCGGCGCCGAACAGGTGCAGCTCGACTTCAACCGCATGCAGCGCCACTACGATTTGCTCGGCGAATTGATGCACAAGGCGCGCAAGCTCGGCATCCGGCTCCTGGTCGGCACCGACACCGGCAACAATTCCTTCACCCGCCACGGCGAATTGCACGCCAAGGAGCTGGAAATCTTCGTCAAGCATGGCGGCTATTCGCCCATGGAGGCGATCGTCGCGGCCACCCGCGACAACGCCATGGCCGTCGGCCTCGACGGTCAGGTCGGCCAGGTCGCGGCCGGCCAGCTCGCCGACGTCACGGTGTGGGACAAGGACCCGATCGCGGATATTGCCATTCTGCAGGACACCAAGAACCTCGCTTGCGTGATCAAAGACGGCAGGGTCGTCGATCTCGATCGGCCGGACGACATGCTGACCTTCCAGCAAGCGGCGGAATGAACCGCATGCAGTTCGGCGTTCAGTTCTTTCCCAATTTCCGGCCAAGCGACAAAGATGCCGCGGAATATTTCGCCGAGTGCCTCGCCATCGCCGAAGAGGCCGATGCGCTCGGCTATACCCACGCCCGCTCGGTCGAGCATTACTTCGAGCGCTATGGCGGCTATAGCCCGAACCCGATCGTGTTCCTGTCGGCGGCCGCCGCGCGCACCAAGAAAATGCGGCTGATCACCGGCGCGGTGGTGCCGGCGTTCAACAATCCGCTGAAGCTCGCCGGCGAGATCGCGATGCTGGATGCGATATCCGGCGGGCGCTTTGACATCGGCTTCGCGCGCGCCTTTCTGCCGCACGAATTTCGCCGCTTTCGCATTTCGCCCGACGAATCCGTCGCGCGCTTCCGCGAGGGCCTCGAGCAGATCGAACTGCTGCTGACCAAGGAGAACGTCTCGCACGAGGGGCAGTTTCATTCGTTTGCGGACGTCACCTCGCTGCCGCGGCCGACACAGAAGCCGCGGCCGAAATTCTACATCGCTTCGACCCGCACCGCGGACTCGTTCGAGTTCGCCGGCCGCGCCGGCCACGCCTTGATGTCGATCCCGGTCGGTCCGCTGAAGGATCTGCTGCCGCTCTACCGCAAGGCCTGGCGCGAGGCCGGCCATCCCGGCGATGGTGAAGTGATGATCGCGTTCCACCTGTTCTGCCACGAGGACAAAAAGCTCGCCCGCGAAATCCCGCGCCGCCAGTTTGAGGACTATTTCCGGGCGCTGTTCGAGTCGGCCGGCGAATGGACCAAGGGCACGTCGTCGAAGGACTACAAAGGCTACGACGTGTCGATCAGCCGGATGAAGAACGCGTCGCTGGAAAGCCAGATAGAGTCCGGCGGCGCCTGGGTCGGCACGCCCGACGAGATCAAGGGCATCGTCCGCCACTGCGAAGCGACGTTCGGCAAGTTCGAGCACGCCTCGCTGCAGATCAATTTCGGCACGCTCGATTTGGCCGAGGCGCAAAGGTCGATGCGGCTCTTTGCGAAGGAAGTGATGCCGGCTTTCTCCTAATGGCCGCCCCTGCAGGGGGAGGCCCGCTGCACGAAGTGCAGCAGGTGGGGAGGTGCGGCACACACTACCCCACCCCGGCCGCTAACGCGGCCGCCCCTCCCCCTGACAGGGGAGGCTTATTTGAGCCCGAACGGCGTCTTCGCGTTGCGATAAAAAATCTTCTCCTTGTCGGCCGCCACAATATCGAGCGAGTCTGCCATGCAGTCGCGGATATAAGCGCGGCCGCCTTCGGGACCGAACGGCGCGTCGGAGGAGAACACCACGTGGTCGGCGCCGTAGAACTCGAGCCCGCATTTCAGGCCGATGGTGCCGCCACACAGTGCCGCCGCCGTAAAAATCTTTGAAGCAGTCGAGCAGCGGCTTGCCGAGGCTCGGCAACACGTTGCTGTAATCCTCGTCCGAGGTGCAGCTGCCGAGCGTCGCCCAGCCGGTCTCGATGCGCAGATCGAAGAAGGGGATCATGGCGCCGAGATAGTGCGCCAACACTTTCAATCCCGGCAGCCGCGTCATGACGCCGGAAAGATCAGCCGCGCCATGGTGGCGCTCGTCTCATAGGGCCAGCCGAAGATGGTCCAGATCTCGTAGCGCGAGCGCGTCTCGGCGGCGAAGTCTGAAAACGCAGCGGTGCGCGCCGGATGCAGCAGGATCGGCTTGCCGGTCTTCGCCGCCATCTAAACACGGGCAAGAATCGCGGCTCGTCGAGGCACAGGCCGTCCACATTGGTGTGCAGCTGCAGGCCGTTGGCGTTGCCGTCGACGAGGATGCTCTCGGCCTATTTGGCCGCCTCGTCCGGCGCGCTCATCGGTAGGCCGCCGACATAGCCGCAGAAGCGGCCCGGATATTTGGCGCACAGCTCGGCCAGGCCGTCATTGGCGACGCGGGCGAATTCCGGCGCGTCCTGCGGCCCCGCCATGGCCTCGAGCGGCGGCAGGCCGAGCGATAGCACTTGCGCATAATTCTCAAAGCCGTCCATGATGCGAAAGCGCGCCTCGAGATCGTAGATCGTGCGCACGCCCTGGATGCGCTTGCCGGTGCCGCCGGTTGTCGCCGAGAGCTTGGTGAAAATGCCTTGCGGGAAGAAATGACAGTACGCATCGATATGGCGCATCGCTCGAAGTCTCCGGCCGTGATTGCAGGCACGATTTTTTCAAGGTTCGGGTGATTGTCAAATGGTCGGGCTGTTGGCAGGTATTCGCGTTCTGGACTTGACCTCGGTCGTCGCCGGGCCGTTGGCGACGCAGATGCTCGGCGACATGGGCGCCGACGTCATCAAGATCGAAGCGCCCGAGGGCGACGCGCCGCGTCATACCGGGCCGTCGCGCTCGCCCAACATGGCGGCGCTCTACATGGGATTAAATCGCAGCAAGCGCTCGCTGGTGCTCGATCTCAAGCAGCCGGCCGCGGCGAACGCGCTGTGGCGGCTGATCGCGAAGGCCGACGTGTTCGTGCATTCGATGCGGCCGCAGAAGGTCGAAAAGCTCGGCTTTGATCACCAAACCGTCTGCGCGAAAAATCCGCGCCTGGTTTATGCGGCGCTGCATGGCTACCGCGACGGCGGGCCGTATAGCGGCCTGCCCGCCTATGACGACGTGATCCAGGGCCAGTCCGGCATCGCCGCGCTGATGTCGGTCGGCGGCGAGCCGCGCTATGCACCGACCATTCTCGCCGACAAGATCTCGGCGCTGGCGATCTCGAACGCCGTCACTACGGCGCTGTTCGCGCGCGAGCGAACCGGCAGCGGCCAGTTCGTCGAAATCCCGATGTTCGAGCAGCTCGTCTGGTTCGTGCTCGCCGAGCATCTGTTCGGCCACAACTTCGTGCCGCCGATGGGGGCGCTCGGCTACACCCGCGTCACCGGCGCTTGGCGGAGGCCGTACAAGACCAAGGACGGCCACCTCTGCATGATGGCCTATACCGAGCGGCACTGGCGCAAATTCTGGCCGGCGGTCGGCAAGCCCGAGCTCTGCGACGACCCGCGCTTTTCCAGCATCGCCGCGCGCAGCCACAACGTGGTCGCGCTCTACGAGCTCGCCGGCGCCTGCCTGGCCGAGCGGACTACGGACGAATGGATCGCGCTTCTGCGCGGCCTCGAAATTCCCTGCGCCAAGATGGCGAGCCTCGACGATCTCCTCACCGATCCGCAGCTCACGGCCACCGGCTTCTTCAAGCACGCGCACCATCCGACCGAGGGCGATATCCTCTACACCGACCTGCCGGTGCGTTTCTCGGGCAGCACGTCGACGGAACAGCGGCTGCAGCCGCGGCTCGGCGAGCACAGCTTCGAAGTCTTGCGCGAGGCGGGCTTGAGCGAGAGCGAGATCAAGGCGCTGGCCGCTGCCGGCGCTGCGGTGGACGCGAGCGCCAAGGCCGAAGCGGCGGAGTGAGGCTCCGTAGGATAGATTGAGCGAAGCGGAACCCATCCTCGCGCGACGAGGCTTGGTGGGTTTCGCTATGCTCAACTCACTCCTACGAATCGAGCACGCTCGGCGCGTAAAACTCGTCGACCTTGATCAGCCGCGAGGTGAGCCCCTGCTCCAGCGAATATTGAGCGATGGTCTCGATCACCTTGCGGTTGGCGTTGACGCCGTGCCGCAGCAGCGAGGTTTTGGCGTCGCCCGATAAAAGCCCAGCGGCGAGGTGATATTCGACGTGCTCGGCGCGCCGTGCATTGGCGATATCGTTCGCCTTGTTGAACGCCTTGAGCAGGTTGAGCGCGACCCACGGCTCCTTCTCGTAGACGTCGCGCCGCACCACCGCCTGGTGATTGATTGGATAGATGCCGGTCTTGCGGTAATAGCGGATACCTTCGGCCTGCGGATCGGGGAACAGATATTTGAAGTCGGGATGGTCGGCGAGATCGACGCGGCTACGATCAACCAGATTGTGGCCTGACAGATAATGAATGGTGGCGTCGAGCTCGCCCGCGAGCATCATCGCGCCGAGGCTCTTGTCGGCCGGCACCTGATGCACGGTGACGCCGGGCGGCGGCTTGAAGCCAGTGGCGCCGCCGTGGCTTTTCTCCGGCGTGCGCTCCATCCAGAATTCCATGTCCTTGGCGTGCACGCCGAATTCGTGCTGCAGCACGCCGCGGGTCCACAGCGCCGCGGTCTGCTGATATTCCGGCACGCCGACCCGCTTTCCCTTCAGATTGGCTGGACGTTCAATTCGCGACTGACGGCTGACCAGAATTGTGGTGTGAAAGAAGCGCCGCGTGGTGAAGATCGGCAGCCCGAGAAAGCGCGGGTCGCCCTGCCCGGTCACGATCATGAACGACGAGCACGACATTTCCGAGACCGCGAATTCGGCGAAGTGCAGCTGCCGCCAGAACAGCTCGGACGGATGCAGCACGGTCGGGATGAGATCGATGCCGTCGGGCTTCACCGTGCCGTCGAGGATCGGCCACGTGCGCGGATTGTTGGTGATGCCGATGCTCAACTGCAGGTTCATGGGGGACTCTCGTTGGGGCTTTTTGTTGTCGGTGGCGTGGGCGCCGACCATAACATGGCGGTTCGATCGCCGGGCATGGCTAACATGTCGCGCGCGTCGGTCGTACCGCTCGGCGCGGTCATTGTGCTATGAGGCGCAGGAGGAGGGGGAGGGCGTGAAATCGGCAGCCGTTGGCGCCCTAAGCATGCTTGCGTGGCTCGGCGCCGCAGCGGGCGCCGTGGCGGCGGATATCCGGGTGTTTTGCACCGGAGCGCCAGCCACCGCGGTCAAGGCGGTGGCGGAGAATTTTGCCAAGGTGAGCGGCCACCATTTCAGCTGGGCAATCGGCCAGCCGGCAACGATCCAGGAGCGGCTTGTCGCCGGCGACAAGGCCGACATTGTCATCGTGCCGGCACCGGTCGCTGCCAAGCTCGCGGTGAGCGGCGCGATGCGCGGCGACAGCGTGGTCGCGCTGGCGCGCGTCGGCATCGGCGTCGTAGTGCGCGCCGGCGCGCCGATGCCGGACATTTCCAATGCCGCCGCGATCCGCAGGCTCCTCATAAAGGCGCACGCGATCGTCTACCCTGATCCGGCCTCCGGCGGCGGCACGGCTGGACGCGCCATCGCGCAGATGATCGACCGGATGGGTCTGACCGCAACCGTGCGGCCGAAGCTGACGCGCACGTCGGCAATCGGTGGCGGCGTGGCGCTCGTCGCCGCCGGCAAGGCCGAGGTCGGCTTCTTCAATATCAGCGAGATCCTGCCGGTGCCGGGCGTCACGCTCGCCGGCCCGTTGCCGCCGCCACTGCAGTCCTACATAGTCTTTGCCGCGGCGATCCCGGCGAGCAACACGATGCCGGAGCCGGCCGCGGCGTTCGTTGCCGCGCTGACAGCGCCGGCCGCCGGCGAAGCGTGGCGCAAGTCCGGCATGGAGCCAGTCGCGCCGCGTTAGTACCGATACGGCGCGATTTCGAGGTGCGGAAACGCCGAGAATACGCTCGGCGGATTGGTCGGCGTAGCGGCGTGCAGATAAGACGTATTGAGCTTGCCGAAGCTCGTAACGCCGAGAAGCCCCATGGAGCGGATGACTTCGTCCTCCAGGAGCTCAAGCATGCGGACAACGCCGGCCTGGCCAGCCGCAGCGAGCCCGTAGCACTGCATGCGGCCGAGCCCGATCAGATCGGCGCCCAGCGCCTTGGCCTTGACGATGTCGCTGCCGCGATAGAAGCCGCCGTCGATGATGATCTTGGCGCGGCCGGCGACCGCTTCGACGACTTCCGGCAAGACGTCCGTCGAGCCGCGGCCGTGGTCAAGTTGGCGGCCGCCGTGATTCGAGACGAAGACGAAGTCGACACCGTGATCGAGGCAGAACTTGGCGTCTTCCGCGGTGGCGATGCCCTTGATGGCGAGCGGGATCTTGAACTTCGACTTGATGCGCTCGACCGTCTTCCAGTCCAGCGCCTCCTGGTATTCGCGGCCGGAGGAACGGCGGCGGCCGCCAGTGACGTGGCGCTTGGCAACGTCGCGCTCGCGACGGCTGTAGTGGGCGGTGTCGACGGTGAGCGCGAACACGGTGTACTTGTTGGCGATGGCGCGTGCCACGTGGTCGTCGACCCAGGCGGCGTCGCCGCGCACATAAAGCTGGAACATGCGGAACGCATCGGGCGCCGCCTGCGCCACGCCTTCGAGGCCGGGATCGCAGACCGAGCTCAGCATATGGGCGACGCCGAACTCGCCGGCCGCCTTTACAACCGGCGTGGCGCCCTCGGGATGGAAGCTCTCGAGCGTGCCGACCGGGCACAGCACGATCGGCAGCCGCAGCTTGCGGCCGAGCAGCTCGACGGAGGGGTCGACCTTGTGCACGTCGCGCAGCACCCTCGGCCGGAACGCCACCGAATCGAGCGCCATGCGATTGCGCCGCAGCGTCGTCTCGGTCTCGACGCCGCCGACGATGTAATCCCAGGCGTTCTGATTGAGATTCTGCCGCGCCTTGGCGACGATTTCGTGCAGGTTGAGGAATTCGTTGCGCTCAGAGGCGATCTTCAGGCGGGCAGCTTCGTCGAGTTTGTCGGGGGTCATGAGGGGTACGCGTTGCTCGTTGCGGGGACGGGAGCCGGGACTTTAGCCCGGGCCTCGTACGCAATGAAAGGCCATCCGGCGGCGGGGCCATGCAAAGACATGGCCTCGAACAAAAGGCCAAGGAGAAGGCCCAAAAGGAAATAGGCCCCGGTCGATGACCGGAGCCCGAAGCGCACGTCTTGGTAGACTTGTTGTGTTGATATTCTAGATTTTTGTTTTGCCGTGGTCTTATCGATTGCGACTGTTGCAGAAAGTTCCGTGCAGTGCGACCCCCAAAACGGCCCCCAGGTGCCTTTCCGGTCCATTGTTGCGTCGAAGCCACAGCGGGTCGCGGAATTTTTACGCCGGCCATTCAACGGCTTGAAGTGGCGGTCCCGAGAGTTGTGCTAAGGGATAACAAGGTCAACAACTTAGACTGTCAAACCTCTCTAACGGCGAACACGGACGCTAAAGGCGAATTCCCGCGCTGTAAAACCGGAACGCCTCTTCCCACCGCGCTGGCCGCCACCCACTCACTATAACTAGCATCCGCAACCTGAGTATCCATAGTTGACGGCAGCGGGATAGTAGACAACAGGGGCAGCAGTGACAGCAGGGGTAGTAGCAATTGCCGTGGTGACGACGCCGCAATTGCCGCAGCCGTAGCCTCCGCCATAGCCTAGTCCCGCGTAGCCAACTCCAGGATACCCTCCGCCATAGCCAACTCCAGCGTAGCCTCCGCCATAGCCTAGTCCCGCGTAACCACCACCTGCAGCGTAGCCAACGCCGTAGCCCAGGCCCATTCCACGATAGCCATAACCGGCGTAACCCACACCCACTCCGCGGTAGCCAACACCCACCCCGCGGTAGCCATAACCTCGGTAACCCCACTGCGCGTTCGCCGTGCCGGACATCGCAAGTGCCGTCGCGCTGACAACTGTCACTGCAGTGATTGCGGCGAGAACTTTCCTCATAGCTACCTCGTTTCTCATTTGCTCAGATCATCGCAAAGCAAGCTTTCTAGGTAGATGCTAGGACAGAAGTTGAACCGCTTGGTAAACAGGCAAGGTAAAAATTTAGCATTCGCCAGACCTCACGCGCCTTCCCGCTGCAACCAAAACAAAGTGCACACGTGCTTTCATTTCGGACACGTGATCTGCGGCTGATCCCGCCGCGCTATGTCGTGAGGGCAGCATTAGCTTGAAAGGGGCGGTCGTCGAAGGCCGCTCGCTGAATGCTCTATCGCCAAAACTCTTTGAACCGCGTCGGCGACAGCTCAGTGTAGCGCACCGTGTGCTGGATGTTGCGGTGCCCAAGGTAAGCTTGCAGGGCGCGCGTATCGTGCCCCTTGTTGGCCAGCGCGTAGCCGCAGGCGTGCCTGAGCATGTGGGGATGAGCCTTGAAGCTCAGCTTAGCTTCGGCACCCGCCCGCTCGACCATGCGCCCCCTCATTGCCCCCTGTCGTTATCGGTGAATACTG
>Ga0310912_10002333_pt1 | contig 10727 bp, 9 predicted proteins | sample GREbulkMGOX080_FD_203443 | JGI IMG/M metagenome (GOLD analysis project Ga0310912, IMG submission 203443) | Lab enrichment of tropical soil microbial communities from Luquillo Experimental Forest, Puerto Rico - GRE.bulkMG.OX080 | ecosystem: Environmental > Terrestrial > Soil > Tropical forest >...
CCACGCCATATGTGTTCACGACGCTCGATCGGGGGCGGCTCTTTACCGGAACGTCGGCGAACAAGGCCACGTATTTTCTCGTGCGCGTTGCTCCCGGCGCCGACGTGGAAAGCGTCCGCCGCGGGCTCGAGGCAAATCTCTCCGATGTCGACGTGCTCACGCCCACGCAGTTTCGCGACCGCAGCCGCTCGTTCTGGTTGTTCGGTACCGGCGCCGGCTTCGCCTTGTTCGCGGGCGCGCTGCTCGGCATGATCGTGGGCACCGTTATCGTCGCACAAACCTTGTATTCCAGCACCAAGGACCATATCAACGAGTTCGCAACGCTGCGCGCCATCGGGTCGTCGAGCGTCTATATTCACAAGGTCATCATCTGCCAGGCGCTGATCAGCGCCGTCATCGGGTTTTGCTTCGCCGCCGGCATCGGCTTGATCGTCGTCGCGGCGACCACGGACACCGCATTGCCGATCGTCATGACACCCACGCTCACATTGGTGTTATTCCTGCTCACGCTCGCCATGTGCGTCGTATCGGCGATGGCCGCGATCCTGCAGGTCACGCGCATCGATCCTGTGATGGTATTCACGCGATGACCGAACCCATCGTCGAGGCCGTCGATGTCGTCAAATTGCTAGGCAAGGGGGCGGCTCAGGTCCAAGCGCTCAAGGGCATAAGCCTGGCGCTCAAGGGCGGCGAATTGACGCTGTTGATGGGGCCGTCGGGCAGCGGCAAGACCACGCTGCTGTCGATCCTCGGATGCATGATGACGCCCACGCGCGGAACCGTTCGCCTGGGCGGCCGCTCCACGGAAGGTGCCGGGCCCGAGCAACTGGCCAAGCTCAGGCGCGAGCATGTGGGGTTCATCTTTCAATCCTACCATCTGTTTCCGACCTTGACGGCTGCGGACAATGTTCGGCTGGCGTTGGACGTGCGCGGCGACAACTCCGCGCACTCCATCGCCAGGACCAAGGACGCCTTAGCCATGGTCGGTCTCGGCCACAAGACCAACGCATTTCCGCTCGAACTCAGCGGCGGCGAACAACAGCGGGTCGCCATCGCACGGGCGATCGTGGGACGGCCATCGGCCATTCTCGCAGACGAGCCAACCGCCTCCCTCGACAGCGAGAACGGCAATGCGGTCATGACGCTGCTGGCAGGGATCGCCAAGGATCGCTCGCGCGGGGTGTTGGTGGTCGCGCACGACCCGCGTATATTGCGCTTCGCCGACCGAGTGGTTCACATCGAAGATGGATGCATCGTGCGCGAGGAGCGCAACGGTGCAGCGCTCAAAAAAGACGAAGGCGATTGCGCAATCCATGATCACGCCGAAAAGCATGATCGGGTCGAAGAGTAAGTCGGCTGCTCGCGGCGCAGCCGCCGTCGTATTCGCGTTGGCGGCGCTGGCCGCGCGAACGGGCGCGCAAGACGCGCCGCGTGCGGCGCGACCCGAGGCGGCGGACGACAAACGCTGGCAAACGGTGGCCCCCGGCCGGGTGGAAACCGCCTCGGGCGAGATCAAGATCGCGGCGCCGGTCATGGGCGTGATCGCGCAGGTGCTGGTCAAGGTCAACGACAAGGTATCCGCCGGTGAGCCGCTGATCCGGCTCATCGACAATGAGGCCCAGGCGCGGCTTGCCGCCGCCGAGGCTCAGGTCGCGTTTCGCCTGCGGGCGCGCAACGAAGAGACCGCACCGGTGAGATCGACCGCGCGGCGCACGACCGAGGCTGCGGTCGTGGATACCGACAAGGCGGCCGCGCGGCGCAGGGCCGAGGATGCGGTTGCCGACGCCGACAAGGCGGTGACGGCCGCCCAAGCCGCACTCGACAAAGCCCTGACGGACCGGCGCGCCGGCCGGGCATCGGACGCGGATCGTGAGGCGGCGCGCACCGCATTGTCACGGGCGCAAGATCGCTTGCAGCAGCAAAAGGCGGAGCTGCGTCGCATCGAAGCCGACCCGAGCACCCCGCTGCCGAACTTTGCGGAAGGCCAGGTCAATGTGGCGCGCGCCGAATCGGCGGCCGCAGCCGCGGCGATTGCAAAGCTGACGATCCGCGCGTCCATCGCCGGCACGGTGTTGCAGGTCAATGCCAAGCCCGGTGAATTGGCCGCTCCCGCCAATGCGCAGCCGTTGCTGGTCATCGGCGATGTCTCCGCGCTGCGCGTGCGCGCGGAACTAGATGAGCGCGATTTTGGGCAAATCAAGATCGGGCAGCCGGTCCTGGTGCGTGCCGCCGCGTTTCGCGGCCGCGAATTCGCGGGCAAGGTCGCTTTCATCGCGCCGCTCGTCGAGCAAGGGCGCATCAACGCGCGGGGACAACGCAACGTGACCGACGTCGATGTGGTCGAAGTTCTGATCGACTTGGCGCAGGCGGATCCGCTCGCGGTCGGGATGAAAGTGGATGTCTACTTCCAGCCCGAGGGCCGCTAGCCGCCCGACGCCCGCTCGCGGCCGACAAGCCGGCGACCATCTGTCGGAGACGCCCATGAGCATACGCGGGTTGTCCGCAGTGCTGGCGGTCATCGTTTCGTGCGTGATGCCCCATGGGCTTGCCGCCGAAACGCTCAAGATCGCCTCGCCGATCCGCGGCAGCTGGGAAGGCGCGATCCCCGAGCTCGGCCAGCAGGCCGGCATATTTCGCAAATACGGTCTCGATCTCGACATCCTCTACACCCAAGGCGGCGGCGAAACGCTGCAGGTCGTCATGTCGGGCTCGGTCGATATCGGCCTGAGCGCGGGCGCGCTCGGCAGCCTAGGGGCCTATGGCAAGGGCGCGCCGCTTCGCGTCATCGGTGCGAGCTCGACCGGGTCGCGAGAAACCTTTTGGTGGGTCGCCGCCAAGTCGCCCTTGCGCTCCATGCGCGAGGTCGATGGTCAGAGCATCGCATATTCAACCACCGGCGCGTCCTCCCACATCACGGTGCTGCGGTTCATCAGCGAATACGGCCTCAAGGCCAGGCCGGTGGCGACCGGAGACGTCCCGGGCACCATCACCCAGGTCATGTCCGGCCAGGTGGACGTCGGCTGGTCGGTGGCGCCGTTCGTGCTCGACCTCCTTTCCACGGGAGCGGCCCGCATGATCGGGCGCGCCAGCGATATCGCCGCCATTCGCGAGCAGACCATTCGCGTGCAGATCACCAACGCGTCGAATCTGGCGGCCAAGAAGGATGCATTCGCACGCTACATGAAGGCATACAACGAGACGGTCGACTGGATGTATTCCAGTGCCGAAGCCGTGCCGCGCTACCTCGCGTTCTCCGGTTTGTCCGAGCCCGCCGTCCGCCTCATGCTCAAGGAGTTCATTCCGAAGGAGAGCCTGCAGACGGAAAAAATCATGGGATTGGGCGAGAGCATGAAGGACGCCGTCCAGTTCAAGTTCTTGTCGGCGCCGCTTAGCGAAACTCAGCTCAAGGAGCTGATCCAGATCCCGTGAAGCGCACGCGTGACGTTGCCAGCGCGTTGGATTTCGCCGTCCAAGGATTCTGCGGCCACGACGTTGTCCCGCGTGAGCGCCGGCGCGGGTATGGCGAGCCATGCGTTCATCGCCTGCCGCGCCGCATCGCAGGCCTTCAGGCCTCTTGCACGCTTTCGATCAGGTCGCGGCTGCGCGCGACCCCCGGCCATGCTTGATCGAAATCGGCGATGAGCAGCTTGAAGTCCGGGGAGTCGAGACGGTCGCGCAACGTTGCCATGTCTTTGAACTGGTAGAGCGCATAGTGGACCGATGCGTCGCTGCGGCTCCAGAAGCGCCAGCCTTTCTCGGCATGGAACTTGGCCATCGCCAGGGGCAAATGATGCGTTCCATACCATTGATCGAATTTCGCGCGGTCGGATTCGTTCGGCACCTGCGCGCGAACCATGAAATAGGCTTTCCTTGCTTGCATGCCCGCTCCTCCTGGCAGACTGGCGCCCTCGACCGCTCTGAGCGTCGACGCAATCGAGCCGGCGTAGACCCTCGTAAACTTGTCTGCGTCCGTGGGCGCTGTGGCGCCGGGATCGCGGTTAAACTACCATCGCCCCAGGCTCGGTCCCAGAGCCCATCCTGCTTATCTGCCGCCACGGGGAGGACGTTCATCAGCGCCCGATCCGAAAGTCGGATGCCGTTGCTTCGGCCGCTGGCGTGGCCGTCGGCTCGCGCCCTGTCGCATGCGCTGTGGCATGGCCGCTCCGTGCGCGCGCAGCTCCTCATCGTTTTCATCGTGATCGATGTGATCGCGGGATTGGTGGCGGGCGCCGTGACCATCCTGCAGGCGCGCGCGTCCACGCGGGTCGAGGTCGCCGCGTCGATGGAGCTCGCCGAGCTGCTCGTGAGCGAGGCGGTCGCGCTCATGCAGCAAGAGGTGCCGGCGGAAAAATTCCTCGCCGACCTCACCTCGCAATTGCGGCTCGTGCGCCACGTGCGGATCGTGGTGAAGGACGCCGCCGGCTTTCCCCTCGTGCCGCGTCCGCCGGTTGGCGCCTCCGACCCCACGCGGCACGACCGTGTGCCGGCCTGGTTCGCGGCACTGATTGCCGCTCCGATCGCAAGCCGCAACGTGCCGGTCGTCGTCAACGCGGCGCGCGTCGGCTCGGTCGAGATCGTGGCGGAGCCGCACGACGAGATCGCGGAAGTGTGGGGTAACACCGTCGCGCTCGGGGCCGTTGCGCTCGGCGTGAACGTTGCCGTCATCGGCATTCTCTATGTTCTCTTCGGGCGGGTGCTCGATCCCCTCACCGGTGTCGCCCGCGGGCTCGCCGACCTCGAACGGCGCAACTACCGGGTGCGGCTGCCTCGGCCGCAGGCGCAAGAGCTCGCCGCCATCACCGACCGGTTCAATGCGCTGGCGCAGGCGCTCGAGGCCGCGCGCGCCGAGAACGAACAGCTCAACCATCGGCTGATCACGGCGCAGGACGACGAGCGGCGACGCACCGCGCTCGAGCTGCACGACGAGGTCGGTCCGAACTTGTTCGGGCTCAAGGCCAATGCGGCTTCGATCGCGACTGCGGCCGCCAAGCTCGAGGGGGAGGCCGCGCGCAAAATGACCGAGCGCGTGCGCGACATGCTCGCGATCATCGAGCAGCTGCAGAGCATCAATCGCAGCATGCTCAACCGGCTGCGTCCGATGGCACTCGGCCACGTTCCCTTGCGGGATATTCTCTGCGAGCTGGTGCGCGATCGCGCGCGCCAGTATCCGCAGATCGACTTCTCCGTCTGTGCCGACAACCTCATGCGCAGCTACGGCGACTCGGTCGACCTCACGATTTATCGCTGCGTGCAGGAAAGCCTGACCAACATCATTCGGCATGCGCAGGCCAAGCACGTGACCATCGAGCTGGGCGAAGCCGTGAGCGAGGCGAACGCGAGCGCGAATGGCGCGTCGCAGCTTGCGCTCACGGTCCGCGACGACGGGCGTGGAATCGATCCCGTGGCGGTGCCTGGCTTCGGCCTGCGCGGCATGCAGGAACGCGCGCAAGCATTGGGCGGCAGCTGTAAGGTCGAGAGCGCGAGCGGGTGCGGCACCGCGGTCCGCATCGTGATCCCGCTGCACGAAAGGAGATCATGACCAGCGTTCTGATCATCGACGATCATCCGATCGTGCTGCAGGGATGCCGCCGGATGCTGGAGGACGCGGGCGTCAAGACCGTGCTCGAAGCGCGCGACGCGGCCTCCGGCTATCGCCTCTACCGCCGCCATCATCCCGACGTGGTGATCGTCGACCTCGCCATGCAGGGGAGCGGCCTCGGGGGGCTCGACGTCATTCGGCGCATGCGGTCGCACGATCCGCGCTCGCGCATCCTCGTCTTCAGCATGCACAGCGATCCGATCATCGCCGCGCGCGCGCTCGAAGCCGGCGCCACCGGCTACGTGCTCAAGGACACGTCCTCGGACGAGCTGATGAAGGCCTTCGACCAGGTGCGCTCCGGCACGCCTTATCTCAGCAACGATCTCGCCATGCAGGTCGCTTTGGTGCGCACGGGCGTGCGGGCAAATCCGCTCGCCGACCTCACCCCGCGCGAATTGCAGACGTTGTCGCTGTTGGCGGAAGGCAAGCCCTATGGCCGCATCGCCGAGGAGCTCAACGTCAGCTACAAGACCGTCGTCAATGCCTGCTCCCAGCTCAAGCAAAAGCTCAACGCCAAGAACCTGCCCGAGCTGATCCGCGTGGCAGTGCAGCTGCTCTCGGCCGAGTCATGAGGATGCTGGCGTACGTGTGAAGCACCCATCCGTCATTTCGAACGTTCGCGCGGCTCGAGCTGCGCGAGGGGCGCCGGTTACTTCAGGAGCAGCACGAGGGAACGGCCCGCCGAGCTCTTGAGCTCTTTGGCGTCAATCGTGCCGTCATTGTCGGGATTGGCTGCGTTGAAGCGTTTCTCCACGAGCGCGAGAAATTCATTCTTGTCCAGAGTTCCGTCGTGGTCGGGATCGGCCGCGGCAAAATCCTTGGCGTTGAGCCGGCCGCGCAATTCGCGTTTGTCGAGGGTGCCGTCGTGATCGCGGTCGAGCTTGTCGAACAGCTTGGACGCTGCACTCTTCGCCTCGGCGAGATCGACCGTGCCGTCGTTGTCCGGATCGAGCGTTTTTAGGAGGTTCTGCGACCAGGCTGGCGCGGTGCCGATCAGCGCAATGGCGAGCGTAGTCAATATGCTCTTTCCTCGAATGCTCATGTCCATGTCCTCTGATTCGATGGAGATGACATCATACTCTCCACGAAGGTGGGGTGCGCGCCGGCGGTTTATCAAATCTTGAGATCGCCGCGCCGGTGATGTCCCTCGTAGGTCGCCGGACATCCGGGGAAGGGGAGCATGCGCTGCGGCTTGCAGCGTGTGTCCCTAGGGCCACATTGCCAAATGTTCCCGATCGAATTGGCAAAACGTCATGAGACTGGCGGCCGGCGAATGCTTCAGAATTTGAGGCAAATTCGCCGGTCGGTGTCATGGGTGGGGCGCAGGGGTGCGGTCGAGGTGCGTCGCGGCTTGCGGCCGGGAAACGCCGCGTGTTGCAGGCTGCCGCGGTCGGTGCGCTGACATTGCCTGGCGCCTTGACGGTGCCGGAGGGGGCCTGGGCACAGGTGGCAGCGACGCTGCCCGAGGTGACCGTCACCGCCCCGCGCCCGGCCCCGGTCCGGCGCGCCGCCCCCGCTGCCGCGCCCCCGCGCGCAACTCAAACCGCGCGCACCCCAGCGCCCGCTCCCTCGCCAGCGTCTGCGCCGGCACCCGCGCCCCAAATCGCCGCGTTCCAGGTTGTCGCCACCACGCCCATCACCGGTCTCGGCTTCGACCGCAGCAAGGTGCCGGCGATGGTGCAGACGCTCCCCGCAGAGGACTTCTCGCGCACCTATTCCCCTAACGTGGTCGAGACGTTCGTGCAGCGCATTCCCGGCGTCACCACCAACAACGTCCAGGGCAACGAATTTGCCACGGATCTGCGTTATCGCGGCTTCGCGGCGTCGCCGCTGCAGGGCACGCCGCAGGGGCTCGCCGTCTACATGCAAGGTATCCGCATCAATGAGGCCTTCGGCGACACCGTCAACTGGGACTTGATTCCGAAGGTCGCGATCGGCCGCTCGGATATCTGGACCAACAATCCGGCTTTCGGCCTCAACGCCCTTGGTGGCGCGATCAGCTTCCAGATGAAGGACGGCTTCACCTACAGCGGCACCGAATTCGATACCTCAGGCGGCTCCTACGGCCGCGTCGGCGGCTCCCTGCAATACGGCGTGCGCAACGGGGAGTGGGGCCTCTATCTTGCCGCGGAAGGCCTCAAGGACGACGGCTGGCGCTACCAGTCGCCATCGCGGCTGGCGCGCTTCTATGGCGATCTCGGCTGGAAGGGCACCGATGCCGAAATTCATCTGGTTACGTCCGCGGCAGACAACTACTTCGGCGTGATCGGGCCCACGCCGATCGAACTGCTCGCCAACGACTATCGCGCCATCTACACGTGGCCGCAGACCACCAAAAATCAGGCCGAGCTGATTGCGCTCAACGGCCGCTATTCGGTAACTGACCATTGGACGGTGCAGAGCAATCTCTATTATCGCCGGTTCGACCAGCAGCATGTCGACGGCAACGCCGCCGAGGTCGAGCGCTGCAGCGGGGCTGCCAACAATCCGCTGTTCAACACACTGTGCCTACAAGACGATGCATTCCCGCAGCCGCGACCGCCGGCGGCCGCTTTCCAGATCCTCAATCAGAACGGCCAGCCGATCAATTGTCCGCCTGGTGGTGGCAATACCTGCGCGACCACGCCTTGGGGCACCGTCGACCGCACCTTCACCAAGGCGCTGACGACAGGCGCCTCGTTGCAGGCACTCAGCGACGACAAGGTGCTCGGTCACGACAACAACTTCGTGATCGGCACCAGCGTCGACCGCAGCAAGATCGGGTTCCGGGCCAACAGCGAGCTTGGCTTTATCTATCCCGATCTCTTCGTCGGTCCCAACGCCGCTGTGCCGGGGACGGGACAGATCATCCATACCGCGGGTAATCTCGGCTTCAGCCCGGTCAGCCTCGGGGCGTGGCAGACCTATTATGGTGCCTACTTCAATGAAACATTCGATTTGACCAACCGGCTGTCGCTGACGGGAGGGGGTCGTTACAACCTCGCCGCCATCGACATGGCCGATTTGTTCGGCACCAGCCCCGATCTCAGCGCCAGTTACACCTACGCCCGTTTCAATCCAGTGACGGGATTGACCTACAAAATTCTCCCGGAGCTAATGACGTTCTATGCCGGATATTCGGAAGCGAACCGTATACCGACGCCGCTCGAGCTCGGCTGCTCCAATCCTTTGAAGCCGTGCTTGCTGGAAGGGTTCCTGGTATCGGATCCGCCGCTTCAACAAGTCGTCGCTCGTATGCGCGAGGCCGGACTACGCGGCAACATCAACACCGCCGGCGGTCGCGGCGATTGGAAGCTCGGACTGTTCCGCACCGACAGCCAGAACGACATCATACAGGTTGCGAGCGTGCTTCAAGGCCGCGGCGTGTTCCAGAACGTGCCCGCCACCCGCCGCCAAGGGCTGGAGGCGGGCGCGCAGTACCAGACCGGCCAATATCTCGTGTATGCCAATTACGCCTTCATCGATGCCACCTACCAGTTCTCGGGAAAGCTGGCGTCGCCGAACAATCCTTTCGCGGATGCAGATGGAAATATCTTTGTCACGCCGGGCAAGCAGATCCCCGGCATTCCGCGGCATCAGGTCAAAGGTGGCGTCGATTACTGGATCACGCCGGAGTTGAAACTCGGCACCGACGTCATCTGGGTCAGCAGCCAATGGTTCGTTGGCGACGACGCCAACCAAAACCCCAAGCTCGCAGACTACTGGATCGCGAACCTGCACGGCTCGTACCAGCTCACCAAGGAGCTGCAGATTTACGGGGTCATAAACAACCTGTTCAATCGCAAATTCGCGACCTTCGGCACCTTCTTCGATCCGCAGTCGACGGTCGCCAACGCGATACCGAACGTGCTGTTCGACCACCGCACGGTCACGCCGGCGCAGCCACTCTCGGTTTATGTCGGGATGCGTGCGAAGTTGTGATCGCTTCCGCGCGTTCCTCCTCGTGCTACGAGCATCACGCGGCGATGCGTCTCGAAGCATGCGGCCGCTTTATCCTTTAGGGAGGATTAAGTCACCGCTCTCCCGTCGTGACGTAGGCCCACAACGCCTCAAGCTGGTCGGGCTTGAAGAAATCGCCCCATGGCGGCATCTGGCTCTTGCCGCGCGTCACCGCATTGACGAAGCGTTCGCGCTGGTCGGGCGGAAATTTCCGCAAATTGAATGCCGCCCCGGGGTCCTGCATGCGCGCGCCGTGACACGGCGAGCAGTTGACCGCGTAGAGCTCCGCGCCAGTCGCGATCTGCTCCTTGGAGAAGCTTTGCGCCTCTTGCGCGGCGGCCGGTGCGCTCATAACAAAACACGTAAGGGCGATCGGTAACGCAACGCGCGTCATGCCGGGCACTTCGATGCTCCTGGATGCCCGGACATCACACTTTGCGGACATCACGCTTTGACATCCTACCTCGTCCCAAGACGTGTCATGGCCGGGTCGGCGTCCGGCGATGACACGTTGAGTAACGATGGAAAGCTCGGCCTTTACTCCGGCAGGAGCGCGAAGGTCCAGACCGATCCGCCTTGCGGCACCTTGTCCTTGAGCTGCTCGCGCGCAATGTTCCAGTACAGCCCGCCGATGCCGGACAGCACGGTGACGTATTGCCGGCCTTGGTGCGTGTAAGTGACCGGCATGGCATTGATGCCCGACCCGGTCTGGAACTGCCAGACGACCTTGCCGGTGTCGGTATCGACGGCGATGAATTCGCCGGTTTCCTTGCCGGTGAACAGCAGGCCGCCGCCGGTCGCCAGCATCGCCGACCAAATCTGGAAATCCATCAGCGGAGTCCGCCATTTCTTTTGCGCGGTGAGCGGATCGATGGCCTCCATTTGGCCGAGCGGCTGATCGGCCGCCCGCGGCAACGGCAGGTTCTCGATGAACATGTAGCGCTCGCCGACCTTGAAGGGCTTGGTCTCGAGGTGCTTGTACATGCGGCCCTCGTGGAGCGTGTTAGCGTAGAGGAGCCCGGTCTGCGGGTTGAACGCGGCGTGCGGCCAGTTCTTGCCGCCGCGCGTCGACGGCCAGTGCTCGGTGGCCTTCATGTCGCGGATGCTCTTGGCGATCTCGGTCTCGACCGGCCGACCGGTCTCATTGTCGACGTGGCTCGCCCAGTTCACCTTCTCGAACGCATTTGCC
>Ga0310912_10002337_pt1 | contig 10719 bp, 8 predicted proteins | sample GREbulkMGOX080_FD_203443 | JGI IMG/M metagenome (GOLD analysis project Ga0310912, IMG submission 203443) | Lab enrichment of tropical soil microbial communities from Luquillo Experimental Forest, Puerto Rico - GRE.bulkMG.OX080 | ecosystem: Environmental > Terrestrial > Soil > Tropical forest >...
CATTGTGCCGCAGCCTCGTTTGCGAACTTCGGAATCGAAGGACACTAGCAACTTATTGATCTAGTGTGGCTTTGGTTCAGAAGTCCGCATTTCGGACTTGGCTCGCAAAAATGATGCGGACTTCTGAGAAGCATTTTATGCTTGATTTTACGAGAGAATTTTGCCACTTGTAGCATCCTTGTCGCGTCCCCATATTCGGACTGTTGACGAAACCTTCGGAAACTTTAGAGGATAGGAGCGGAACGTGTCTGTGCGCAAGCGAACGTGGCGAAGTCCCAACGGCGAGATGCGGGAGGCGTGGGTCGTGGACTACGTCGACCAGCACGGCGACCGCCACTTGAAGACCTTCACCAAGAAACGCGATGCCGACGCCCACCACGCCATTGTCGGCGTCGCCGTGCGCGCCGGAACGCATACCGCCGACAGCAAGAGCCTGACCATCGGCAAGGCCGCCGAGTTGTGGCTCGCCTCATGCGAAGCTGCCGGGCTGGAGCGCGCCACCATCGCCGCCTATCGCCAGCACATCGCGCTGCGCATCGTCCCCGTGCTCGGAGCGCTGCGGCTCTCGCAGTTGACCGTGCCGCTGGTGCGCGGCTTCGAGGATCGGCTGGCGGCCGATGGCTACTCGCCGGTGATGGTGCGCAAGTGCCGCCGCTTGCTCGGCTCGCTCGTTGGCGATGCGCAAGAGCGCGGCCTTGTGGCGCAGAACGTCGTGCGCTCGCTGCGAACTTCCCGCCGGGGCAAGGACGCGCGCATCGAGCGCCGCCGCAACGGCAAGCTGAAGATCGGTGTCGATATCCCCTCGCCGGACGAGATTCGCGCCATCATCGCCGCGCTCGTCGCGATCGACGAAGCCGCACGCTTCCGGCCGCTACTGCTGACCGCGATCTTCACCGGCTTGCGGGCGAGCGAGTTGCGCGGCCTCAAATGGGCCGACATTGACTTGAAGCGCGGTGAAGTCCACGTGCGCCAGCGCGCCGATCGCTACGGCAAGATCGGACGGACGAAGTCGGAGGCGGGCGAGCGCACGGTGCCGCTACCGCCGATGGTGGTGTCGGTGCTGCGCGAGCACCGGCTCGCCTGCCCGAATGGGACGCTTGGCCTCGTTTTCCCGAACAGCAAGGGCAGCGTCGATCATCGCAACACGATCGTCGAGCGCGGCCTGCATCCGGCGCAGGTTGCTGCCGGGGTGGTCGATCAGCATGGCCGGGCGAAATACAAGGGCCTGCACGCGCTGCGGCACTTCTACGCCTCGTGGAGCATCAACCGCCGCGTCGATGGTGGGTTGGAGTTGCCGTTGAAGGTGGTACAGGCCCGGCTCGGGCACGCTTCCATCCAGATGACGGCGGACACCTACGGCCACCTGTTCCCGCGCGGCGACGACGGCGCCGAGCTTGCGGCGGCGGAGCAGGCGCTGCTGGCGTAAGGGGGGATGGACGCCGCCGGTGTTACCGAAGGGAAGAGGGCACTGCGCGCCTCCGCAAGTCGATTGCGGGGCGTTCTAATCGTGAAGGGGCTCCCTACTTCGCCGCGTACTTGCCGCCCGCGGTCTCCAGCGGCGGATCGAACATCCCGGATTCCTTCAGCACCTTCGCGCACGCCCTGAAGACAACGCCGTCGCCCAGCTCCTGGCCGCGCAGCGCATGAGCAACAGCCTGCGTCGCGCTCCCCGGCCTGGCGCCGGTTTTTTCTTTTTCAGGCCCCGCCATTCTCCCAGCCTGCCCACGGCCGCGGCCCCGTGCGAGCTCGCACTTGATCGGCGCGGCGGGCGGATTGGCGGCTCTGCGGAGTCAACCGGAGCTTGGTGCTCAAACTCGCAATGCTGGACGACTGTCGACCGTGCAGCCGCATGAGGCTCGCCAGCTGGCGCGAAAGCGTCTTCTCCTCCCGGCTCCCTACCGGCGCCTTGGCCAACCGGGTGCGCACCTGCTCGATGGCGCCGGCGATCTCGCGCGCGTAGCTGATGTGGCAGACAAGCTCCGTCAGCAACGGCGTGACGTCGCTGAACCAGTCGCGGTCAACGGCGGCAACAAGCTCGCGCCAGATTTTTCGCTGCGAGGGACTGAGATCTTTGGGCGGCGGCGCGCGTCGGCTGGGGATGATCGGGCCGTCCGCTGACACATCCATGGCGCCACCCTTCCGGTCGTGGCCGCACCTTGCTCCCAAACGGGGAAATCGCGCAACAGCGGAGTTGCCGTTACGAAACAGCAAGTCGACGGCCCCGGACGTCCACGCGCGCTCTCAGGATCCCCATGGTGGTCGGGCTTACACCCGACGACCACGCGAGATTCTGGCCCACCATGGCAGCTCGTCGGACGCCGCCGTCTTGCGGCGACTCACGCGCGCCAGCTTTTTCGCATACATCGTCGCGCGACGGGTCTCGCCGGTCTGTCTATGTCGTCTTCGTTTCCCTCGCGCCATGCTCGATGATGCCCCGCACGCTGCGCAATCGGCAAGGGCGGCGCCGCTCACCGGGTGGCGCGCAATCCCGGCCACGCGTTCGCGCCGCCGAGCGAAGCTGTCTACAAGCATCTCGCGGATCCTTGTTGCCCTGTGGGGGCCACTTGGGCACTCGGCTTTGGTGGCGCCTTTTGTCGCCACTTTTGGCGCACTTTGTCCCAACCTCCACAGGTTGTACCAAGCCCCGCTCAATCGAGCCAAACTCGCCCGAAATAACATTCTCCGGAGCCAAAACCCCTCGAAACGGCTCGAAAACAGAGGCAAATACCCCTTATCCGGCAACGACTTAATCGAGGTGCGAAAAGGCGCGGAAAAGTCGCCTCGGAACCTTCCCAAACCGCCCATTTTGCACGATTTTCAAAGCTCGGGTGCATCCGCGCCCGACCGATCGTCACCGTCGCAACTTCCGACCATCCCCCCTGCCCCCAACAGGAAGAGCCAGAGACCCGTTCGAGCGATTGGCCTCACGGAGCAAATGTTTGGCGCAAAGTAACAAAACCCGGAACCGGGGCAAATCGACATAAGAAGCGGAAGCGACACGGCTACGAGCCATGAACCGCACCGACCGTTACATTCTCTCGTGCCCATCCTGGGACGAATTCTACCGGCGGACGGGATCGCTCTCGGAGGCCGACAAGGGCCGCATCTTCGAGCGGCTCGTGCAACTCTATCTGCAAACCGCGCCGGAATATCGGACGATACTCCAGGACGTCTGGCTGCTGCGCGAGGTTCCTCCCAAGCTTCGCAAAAAACTCAAGCTGCCGCTTAGTGACGAAGGCATCGACCTGATCGCGCGCACGCGGCGCGGCGAATATTGGGCCGTCCAGGCAAAGTTCATCGGCAAGCATGATACAGCGCTCGGCCTCAGAAGGCTGAGCACGTTCATGCATGCGACCTGGAACATTTGCCAAAACATCAATCTGGCCATTGTTGCGCACACATCCTCGTTGCCAATCCGCAAGCGCAAACTCCTGCGCGACACACGCGAGATTGGTCTCGACCGTTGGCTTTTGGCGGATTGGTCGCTGATCGTCCGCAATCTGAAGGGCAAGGGCGTACGCCCGCAGCCGCGGAAGCCTCGACCCGACCAGCTGCGCGCTATCACTGCCGCCAAGAAACACTTCATCCACAACAAGGAGACGCGCGGCCGACTGATCATGCCGTGCGGCACGGGCAAGAGTCTGATCGCGTTCTGGACCGCCGAAGCGCTCAAAGCCAAAACGATCGTTGTCGCCGTGCCGAGCCTTGGCCTGATCCGGCAAAGCGTCGCGGATTGGACGCGTGAATTTCTGGCGAAGGGTCAAAAGCCCGATTGGATCTGCGTGTGCAGCGACGACTCCGTAGGCAATCTCGAACGCGATGAAATCGTGGGCGAGGTCTACGACACCGGTCTGCCCACGCATACCGATCCGAAGGAGATCGCACGCGAGCTGCGCAGGCCTGGCAAAACCAAGATCGTTTTCACCACCTATCAGAGCGGCGATCAGCTCGCTGCGGCGGCACGGCTCGCAAAGACCAAATTTGATCTTGTCATCTTCGACGAGGCGCACCGCACAGTCGGCGCGCAGTCGAAGTCATTTGCGACGCTACTGCGGGATCGCTCTCTCAAGACCCGCTATCGGCTGTTCATGACCGCGACCGAGCGAAGGGTAAACGACGACGTTGATGTCTTCTCGATGGACGATAACGAGGACGTTTACGGCAAGCGCTTCTTCACCATGTCGTTCAAGGAAGCGATCTCGCTCGGCATTATTTCCAATTACAAAATCCTGACCGTCGCCGTAAGCGACCAGCAAGTCGCCAGCCTGATCGCTAGAAATCGGCTGTTGAACCTGCACCGCAATCTCGACGAAGCCGAAGCACGCGCCGTTGCGACGGGCATCGCGCTCAAACGGATTTACAAAAAGTATGGTGTCAAGCACGCGATCTCGTTCCACGCCAGCATTCTCGCCGCCGATCGCTTCCGGGCACAACAGGATGTGCTCAATTGCTTGCAGCCGCGCGCCGAGAACTTCCACGTTTCAAGTCGCAAGTCGGCGGGTGAGCGCAAGTTGCGGCTCGACGAGTTCGAACAAGCCCCGCGCGCCCTAATGACGAACGCCCGATGCCTCCAGGAAGGCATCGACGTGCCCGCCATCGATTGCGTGGTCTTCGCCGACCCCAAGCAAAGCGCCACTGACGTGATCCAAGCGGCTGGCCGCGCGATGCGGCGATCAAAGGGCAAGAAATACGGCTACGTCGTCGTACCGATCATCGTGCCGGATCGGATGACGTTCGAGGAATTCGCAGCGACGACAGCGTTCCGTACCGTGGTGCGCATCATCACCGGACTCTCTGTTCACGACACGCGGATCGTCGATGAACTCCGCGCGATCCATTACGGGCGCGTTTCCAAGGGCAAGATCATCAAGATCGACGGCAAGATCCCGGTCGGGATGCGCATGTCGCTTGGCCGGTTCGCCGACGCGGTCTCGGTCAAGCTGTGGGACAACGTCGCGCGGGTGAATTGGCGCTCGTTTGAGGAAGCGCGGACTTACGTCCGCGCGCTTGGACTAAAGAACACCAATGAATGGAAAGCCTACTGCGACTCCGGGAAAAAGCCGAGTGACATCCCGTTTGCACCGTGGGAGCTTTATGCCGATAGCGGCTGGGCTGGAATGGGTGACTGGCTAGGCACCGCCAATCGTCGGGGTAACTGGCGACCATTTGAGGAAGCACGTGCGTTTACACGCACGCTTGGACTCAAGGACGCAAACGGATGGCGGGCCTATTGCCGCTCGGGAAAAAAGCCGAACGATATTCCGGTTGCACCGTGGCAAGTTTATGCCAATCGAGGTTGGTTGAGTTTCCGTGATTGGCTGGGGTGTGATTGGCGACCATTCGAGGAAGCGCGGGCCTTTGCGCGCGCTCTTGGAGTCAATTTGACCGAATGGAAAGCCTATTGCCGCTCGGGGAAAAAACCAAATGATATCCCGAAAAGTCCTGACACGGTCTATGCTGGTGCTGGCTGGATCGACTGGGGTGATTGGCTCGGATACGAATCTCGCTCTAGTGATTTCCGCCCGTTCGAGGAAGCGCGGGCGTTCGTGCAAAAACTGAAGTTAAAGTCTATAGCCGAATGGAGGGCCTACTGCCGCTCGGGAAAAAAACCAAAAGATATTCCGGCGGGTCCTGAGAGCGTCTATGCCGATTCAGGTTGGGCGGGCTTTCCCGATTGGCTGGGGTCTGGCCGTCTCCGCGGTGGTCGTGACGGCTGGCGTCCGTTCGAGGAGGCACGGGAGTTCGTCCGCGGTCTCGGATTTACGAGTCAGGCCGAATGGAGGGACTACTGCCGCTCGGAGAAAAAGCCCAACGACATCCCGTCAGCTCCGTGGGATGTCTATGCTGGAGCTGGCTGGGAGAGCTTGATCGATTGGCTCGGAGACGGCCGACGTGTTAGCGGCTGGAGATCTTTCGAAGATGCGCGCTCTTTTGCGCGCAGTCTCGGGTTCAAAAACTACAAGAAATGGTTTGCCTATTGCAAATCAGAAAAGAAGCCCGACGACATCCCAGCCGCTGCTGATCGGATTTACGCCGACGCTGGCTGGGTAAGCTGGAGCGATTGGATCGGAACTAGCAATCGCCGTGGTGGCTGGCGCTCTTTCAAAGAAGCTCGCGCCTTTGTGCATAAGCTCAAGCTCAAAAACGTGACGAGAGATTGGCGCGCCTACTGCAAATCCGGGAAGAAGCCCGACGACATCCCTACAAACCCTCCTGCAGTCTATGCCGACGCTGGCTGGGCTGGTTGGGGCGACTGGCTCGGGAATGGAGAGCGCCGCCGTGGGGCGGCGTGGCGAGATTTCAAGGACGCTCGCACCTTTGTGCGCGCTCTCAGGCTCGAAAGCGGCACGGAATGGCTCGCCTACTGCAAATCCGGGAAGAAGCCCGACGATATCCCGACTAATCCTGACACAGTTTATGCTGATGATGGTTGGACGAGCGTGGCCGATTGGCTTGGAAGCAAGCGGCGCATTGGCGGCTGGCGATCTTTCAAAGAGGCTCGCGCTTTTGCTCGCAGGCTCGGGCTCAAAAGCAACGACGAATGGCGGGTCTATTGCAAATCCAAGAAGAAACCCGACGATATCCCGTCACGTCCTGACGTCCGTTATGCCAATGCTGGCTGGAGGGGATGGAACGATTGGTTCGGCAAGCCCGAGATGCTCCCCTTCAAAAAAGCTCGCGCTTTTGTTCGCACGCTCGGACTCAAAAACAGCGAAGAGTGGGCGACCTATTGTAAGTCGGAGAAAAAGCCCCCGAACATCCCGAACACACCTTATCAGCATTACGCTGACAAAGGCTGGGCGGGATGGAGCGATTGGCTCGGCAACGAGCACCGCTGGCGTTCTTTCAACAAAGCTCGCGCCCTTGCGCGCAGCCTCGGGCTCAAAACCGGGTCGGAATGGTGGACTTATTGTAAGTCCGGCAAAGCGCCCAAGGACATCCCGTTATGTCCTCAGTCAGTCTATGCCGAAGCTGGCTGGGCGGGGTGGAACGATTGGCTGGGCTCTGGACGCAAGATGCTTCCCTTCAAAAAAGCTCGTGCCTTTGTGCGCGGCCTAAAATTCAAAAGCTGGGCTGACTGGCGTGAATATTGCCGGACTGGGAAAAGGCCCAACGACATTCCGTCTACTCCGAATATAATCTACGCCGATACGGGTTGGGCTGGCTGGGGAGATTGGCTTGGAGCCGACCTGCGTCGTGTTAGCAACTGGCGTGGGTTCGAGGAAGCGCGCACCTTCGCGCGTAATCTCAAACTCAATAATCAAAAAGAGTGGGCCGCATATTGCCGCTCCGGGAAAAAACCCAATGACATTCCAAGTACACCGGAGAAGGTGTATGCGAAAGCCGGTTGGGCCGGTCTCAACGATTGGCTTGGCACCGATATCCACCGCCGTGGTAATTCTTGGCGCCCGTTTAAGGAAGCTCGCGCGTTTGCGCGCACGCTTGGAATCAAGTCGAGCTTTGCATGGCTGAGGGAATACGCTCGCTCGGGAAAAAAGCCGAATGACATCCCGGCTGTGCCCAACAAGGCTTATGCCGAGCACTGGGTCGATTGGAGTGATTGGCTTGGGAGGGCCGCATAGAGGCGCAACCGACACGACGGAAGTCCGAGCATGGACCATTGGTTCGGTCAGTCGGCCTCAGCTCATCGGAACTACCGCGCGCCCTCGATCGGCTCGACGTAATGCACCCCGCACCGATCCCAACTAGAGCCGAGCCTGCTGCAACTCGGTGCGGCGAGATGGTCGAGTAGGTTGGGCATCGTGTAGTTCGCACCATGAGAGGCGATGAGGTCATCGCGCGAAAACGCAGCCCGCCAATCGCACTTGCTGCGAGCGACAAGTATGATAACCCCTTCACTACAGGCTCCGGAGGGAGGGCGGGACCGTAGAGGAGCAGCCATATCGAGGAAGGCTAGCGTAATCAAGACATCCAAAGGACTCGCTAATCTTGGGTGCAATCTAAGAATTTCTGGCCGATACTTCCTGACGCTGATCCCTCTGGCGCTATCCTGGGGCGACACATGGCTACCACTGCAAAAAAACGACAAGAAATGCCCATCAATCGCGACGTTCTGGTGTGGGCGCGCGAGCGGGTCGGGCTTAGCCAAGATGACGCGGCGGAAGGCGTAGGCGTCAAGCCCGAACAACTCCGTCAGTGGGAGAGTGGGCCGAAAGTTCCGACCGTGAAACAGGCGCGCAAACTGGCGCAAGTGTATGACCGCCCTTTCCTGGAGTTCTTTTCCAGCGAGCGTCCGAAGATCAAGCCACTGGAGCTGGTGCCAGATTTCAGGATGCATCGAGAGGCGGACATTCCTACTGAGCACTATGAACTCCTACTCATTCAGTCTGAGGCTGAGGAAATACGACTGAATGCTCTCGATTTATTCGAGATGCTAGGAGAGCAACCGCCAATCCTACCCGATGCCATTTATGGGGCCGTGACAGACGACGTTGAGAGCGTCGCTGCGCAAGCTCGCGCGATCCTTGGCCTTTCTATAGAGGAACAACTAAGCCTCACATCTGTACAGAAGGACAGTTTTGTTAACATTCTTCGCAGCAAGTTCGAGGCCGCAGGAATCCTCGTCGCAAAGAACTCTGCTCTTGCTCGCTTTGGGGGCAGAGGAATGTGTTTGTTCGCCACTCCGCTTCCCCTAATCATATTTTCAACTGAAGCGCCAAGTGCGCAAGCATTTACGCTCGCGCACGAACTCGCACATGTTGTTCTGAAGCTGAGCGCGATCAGTGGTCCACCAGGCTTCGCTACTCCATCAGCGAAGCGGATTGAGGACTGGTGTAATGCATTTGCCGCCGCGTTTCTAATACCTGCAAGCGCGCTTTCCAAAATCTTTTCAAAGCCCCCTTCTCCGCTGGCGGCTATCGGCGATGCAGAACTTAGTAGCCTTGCCAAGGCATTCGCGGTCAGCCGTCACGCTATGCTGGTCCGACTTGTGAACCTTGGGTACGTTCGGCCGTCTTTTTATTGGAGCATCAAGCGCGAGGAATTTCTGACAGAAGAGACTCAGTACAAATCGTGGGGGCGATCTAAATACTACGGATCAAGATACCGAACATCGCGAGGCGATCTTTATACGGGGTTGGTTCTGGAGGCGTGGTCCAATGGGATAATTACCAATCACAGCGCTGCAGAATTCATGGGTATTAAGAACCTTGCTCACCTAGAGGCGATCAGGGAACGGTTCCGCGAGTGAAGGCATATTGCCTCGATACGTCTGGTCTAAGTACACCTCTGGAGCATATGCCAGAGGACATTCACACGGTTCTTTGGTCTCGCCTTGCGACGATAGTGGCGGATGGAAAGTTTGCGGTGACTACGGAAATCTATGAGGAACTGGCGCTTTTGCCGGGGCTAATTGGGGACTGCATCAGGGGGAACAAAGCAAATTTGCAGCTTGAGATCGAAGACGCAGAATGGGATTGGCAAACCTATCTTGCGCACATCGAGAGGATGCGCCAAGCGTATTTTGACGTGATCTCCGAGTACAACGGCAACCGGAAGCACACTATTGGTCTAACCGATCTCTCAATTATCGCCTTAGCAAAGACCTTGGCCCTTCCTGTTATCAGTTCGGAAAGGAAACTAGCGACTGCACAGGAAAGTAAGAAGCGTCAAAAGATACCGGACATTTGCGAGCGTGAAGGCGTACCCCATATTAGCTTCAACGAGTTTCTGAGAAAAGAGGGGATCACGAATTGACGATCACCTTGACAAAGCCGAACGAATTTATCGCTCAAGGAAAAAGCTGAGGTATCGGAGCGCAAGTGGAAGATCGCTTAAACGAGCGTAGTAGGCGAAGGCGCTAGCGCAACAGATGCGCGCGGCTTCTCCAGCGGGTTGAAGACATCGGCGCTAAGGTCGCAAAGATGGCGGCCTTTAGTTCAGCGGCTGAGTGATGTCGCGCTCGGTCACCTTGGCGCGCGCGATCTCTCGCTCGCGATAGAGCGCGGCAAGCTCGGCCTCGGCATGCTGGCGCGCGCTAGCACAGCAGTCCGAAGCTCGCGCAATGCACCGCGGACCTCAGAGAGGGGTGCTTTCGTCATCAGAAGTTCGCGCAGGGGGATCGCGTTCGGTTTTGAGCACGGCGATGCAGCAAGGTCAATTGATCGCGCGGCGGGGCGGCAATGGATTGGGCAGCTCGACTACTGTATTGCAGTCCTCGTCCCGCTCATTGGCGAAGCGAAAGCCCTTCGCGTTAGCGCGCAATCGATCTGGCGCGATGGCATCGATGCGGCCCATGACTTCGGCATGTCGCCGCTCGACCAGGCTCAATAGCTGGTTGTGAGTGTCGCGCAGCGCGGTCTGCATCTGATCAATTACTTGCTCACGGATTTCGCCGAGCGCTTGGCCACAAGCCTCGATGGCAACATCGTGCCGCTGATCGATTTTACTGTGTACCTGCGTAAGCTCGTTGCGCAAGCTTTCCACCTCAGCGCGCAAGAGCGCGACCCTACGAACAGAATCGAGTTCCTGTTGCTCGCGCTGTTCCCCACGCCGCTCCTGCTCAAATTCACGTTCGCGCCGTTCGTTGTCTTCACGCCAGCGCTCCAGCCCTTGTGGGTCAGCCAGCGAACATCCATACCGAATGAGCCGATCGCTTTCCGTGCTCATGATCATTGATCTCCATCGGCGATGGCCTTTTGCAGCAACGCCCGGATTTCGTCTCGCGCAGTCTCTCGGGCAATGCGGCAAGCTTCTTTG